>Ga0207933_1000308_pt1 | contig 50405 bp, 37 predicted proteins | sample NGESurdeep092012_4_FD_184488 | JGI IMG/M metagenome (GOLD analysis project Ga0207933, IMG submission 184488) | Arctic peat soil microbial communities from Barrow, Alaska - NGEE Surface sample F53-3 deep-092012 (SPAdes) | ecosystem: Environmental > Terrestrial > Soil > Wetlands > Peat ... | reverse complement strand
TTCAGCACCCGCTACTGCCGTACCATCGAAGCCTTCCGCTCCTGTGCCGCTCTCGCCTGCGCCTGGATCAGACTGCAGCTATATGTGGATACACCCTAGGGCAACTCCATCACGCCAGTTTTTCTATTAGCCGCCTGTTTTCAGCAAGTTCCCGAAGCGTAACTTTCGGTTACTCCGCAGCACCCGTTCCGGGGTGGTGTGTCAACCCTCATCCCGATGCATAGCGGCCTGCTTCTTTCTTCCAGTCGGCACAGAGGTAGGAGGACAGCCACTGACGCTCCTCACTGTGAGAGCGGAGAGCCGGAATGAAGGTCTCGCCTTCTTTGATAGACAGCAAGGAACGGCAGTGTCACCGTAGCGATCAGGACGGAAAAAATCATCCAGTTCAACAATGACAACCACAAAGTAGTCGGCGGAAAAAGGCAGAGCAGGATCAATATCCAAGTTCCACCGACATTGGAAGGCGAGTACGGAGCCTGAGCAAATGCTGATCGAGCCAACATTGAGACCGGCCCCAGGATGTATATCCCCGCCAACACCCATCCCCATTTAGGGAAGTGTTTCGTGTACATCCAACTTATCGCTCCGAGCAAAATCAAGCCTGCCAAAGGAACAACATTCAAGACAACTGTACTCACATTTTGATGAAGAGCGGCAGCAACTAACATTGCTGGCAGCCAGAATGAAAGGCCACCCACTGCGATCCAAAACAATCTATTTCTCATCGCACTTCTCCAGTCCGATCATGGTGCTCCCAGAGTTTCCAAAGCGCAGGTCACGTGTGCTCCCAATCCAGGAATGAGGCTGTTAAAGTCAGTCATAGAACCTGGTGATGTAGGTATTAAGACAGGCAGCGGTATATATCCAGATTGAGGGCTGTATACGCTTTGGAGACACCCCCTCATCTCGTTTGACTTCGAGTTATTAGGAAACTTTTGACATATCTTGTAGAGTACCGCTCCCCGGGCGGTCCCATTGTTGTAAATGGAACACTGATCTGGAGTCTTTGGAGTATTCGGGGGATATGGTGTTTGTTTGATCGTGTTACTTGGGGCCGTGCTACCAGAACCTCCCCCGGCTCCTCCTCCAGAAAAATACGCTACACTCGTCGATTCATATGGCATGTCTCCGGAATAAGTGAAGTTGTCAGTCTGACAAGAATAGCCACACTGGGAGGTTATCCCAGGAGCACCTTGAATCGTAATAGTAGTCCAGCCAGGAGGAGGGAGAAAGCTAAAGTTACTTCCATTTGAACCATTCCCCGAGTTCCCGTCTTCCGAACCATTCCCCGAGTTCCCGTCATTGGAGCCATTGCCGACTCCGTCACATCCTTCATCATCATCCGTACAATTGGGATCTAGTCCGTAAGGATCGGTGCCGGTCATGACTCGATTTGTAACATACGAGTAGCGATTTAAGCTCTGTGGATCAGTTGCATCATAGCTTCCATCATAAGGATCAGGACGATAGAACCGGCCCATCGTCGTCTCCAGATTGCGATAGACCGCATAGTCCGTGCTGCTCTCACTCTGATCTGATTCATAGCTGGTGAAGGTATAGTGATTATCTGAGGGAGCGGATCCATAGTTGGCAACCACCGAGCCAAACGGCAGGTAGTCGACGTCATCCTTCAGGCCTCCCGCTGCGGTTCCCGTGATACGAGTTGAACCTAAATGATCCTGAAAGAGGTACCTACCCCCGGACGCCACGCTCGCACTCCAAACCAGCAGTCCGGCGAAGTTGACCTGCTTGGCCATCGTCGTGCCCGTAGAATCCGACTCGTCCAGCAGCGATCCGGCTCCCGGCCAATACAGCGTCGTCACGCTGGATGCCGTCTTCTTCACTCGATTGCCGTCGCCGTCGTAGACGTAGCTCCCGCTGCCGGCCGACAGAAGACGACCTTCCGCGTCGTAACTGTATGTGTTGCTCAGCTGGTCCTGCGCGACTTCTCCTGCCGAATCATAGTGCAGGTTCGAGAGCTGGTTGTTGGCACTCGCCGTCACGCTCCAGTTGTTGCCGTAGGTGTACCCAGACATCCGGGTCGTCTGATACAGGTTGCCCCAGTTGTCGATCGTATAGGTCTCGCCCCAATGGCTGCCGTCGTGAGCGGACGCCAGCCGGTTCATATAATCATAGCTGAGGGTTTGGCTGCGGGTGGAGTCCATCCCGTTCACAATGCTCAAGATGTTGCCGTTGTCCGTGCCTCCGGTGCCGTACCCATACTGGAGGCTCTGAATCGTGCTCCCGTTCAACGTTGCCGAGATCACTGACGGCTGCATGCGCGTATTGTACTGCCAGGAGCGAACGTAAGCTCCGCCGGTGGACGTGAGTTTATGATTCACGGAGGCGAGCTCGCCAGCCGCATTATAGACGGTGCTGGCTGCATACGAATTGCCGCTCCCGTCTGTAAGGCCAGTTGCAAGCCCCGCGACATTGTAGGCGTATGTAAAGGTCGTCCCGCCGAAGTCCTGTACCGTATTGGGAGTTCCATCGGCGTTGTAGGTATAGTTCGCTTGCTTGGTGACACTGTTCACCGTTTTGCGGACCGCCGCCGTACGACCAACCGCATCGAAGCTCCATGCGGTCGAACCGGAACCATCACTCATCCCGGTTCTCTGGCCAATCCCGTTTGTGATCGTCAAACCGTTGTAGCTTGATTGATCATAGGTGTACGCTACCGAGTGCGTGTTTGTGCCGATGGTGCTCCCGCTATAGGTCCTGCCTGTGAGGCGGTTTAGGGCATCGTAGGCGTAGGTTGTAACCGTGGAGTTAGCATCTGTCCGTGTGCAAGGAAGCGACAGGCTCCCGGAACAGAAAACGGAATAGCTTCCGCCCGAGTAGCCAGCATATGTGTAGCTGACAGTGCCCGCTTCGGGGGTATTCTCCTGAATGACACGGCCAATCTGGTCGTATGTGAAGGTCCGGGTGCGCCAATTCGCCGAGTTTGTCGAGCCGCCTCTCTGGTTGACGATCGTCTGGTACGAAACTCCCGTGCTACCGCTGTCCGTCCAGTTCTGGTTGTAAAGATAGTCGGTTTCGAGCGTCAGATTGTTGCTACTATCCGGCTCGAAAACCGTGGAAGCGCGACCGAGCCCGTCGATAACTATCTTTCGTTTGTGTGAGGCTTCATCGGTAGTGGTCACGCTATTGCCGCTGTAAAGATAGCCAAGAGCGCTGGAGTCGGTCTCGGTTACACTCGTCGCTCTGCCGAGTGCATCATAGATCGCCGTGCTGTAAACGGGGGTGTCGCCGGTACGGTAGGGATTGCTGACCGAGGACACATTTGCATTCCCGTCATAGGTATAACTGACGAGATCATCATGTGGAGTGTCGGTCTTGTCGGTCTGCTTCGTGCGCCCGTATGGATCGAGATATGACGTCTGTGTGACCCGCGTGCTCCCCGCATGAAGCACCGAAGCGGATGTGTACGGTGAGCTACCTGTCAGCGCATAGGTCTGGCTTACTGATCCTCCATCTGGCAGGCTTGCGGACGCAGGACGCTCCATAACGTCATAGGTATAACTAATCGTCTTGCCGTTCTGATCTACCGTCGTCTTGTTCGCGCCTGAAGCAACGTCCCAAGTAGCAAACGTCACATGGGCTACACCGCCTATCGTCGGCATCGCAACCTGTGTTTGGAACGTGTCGGTCGTTGAATCGTATGTGTATGAAGTCTGATTACCGTACGGGTCGGCAAAAGTTTTGACTTGGCCGGCATCATCATACGTAAAATGACTAACCTGCCACACTTGCGGCGTCTCATTCACCAGAGTGACGGACGTTTGATTGCCGCGCCCACCATAAACTGCCGTATGTTGCGGAAGCCCACTCGTAGATGACGGGGTTGTTTCGTCATAGCCATAGTCGGTTGCCGAGAGTTCATGGCTGCTACCGTCATAGACCTGAACTGTAGAAGGCAGGTTGACTATCCCGCTTGAAATAGTGGCATAGCTTGTAGTGGTATTGCGCAACAGAGAACCTGGGCCTGAGCTACCATAATCATAATCGGCTTCCCCTGTTATAAGACCGTTGGAATTGTAACTCCTCCCAACTTTCGAAGTGCTAGTCCCATTGAGGGTCTTGGTCTGCATTATAAGTGTAGGGAGAGCGCTCAGCGTCTGCGTCGTACAAGGGCTAGTCACGCCGTTGTAGCACGTTTCCGTGTATAGTAGCGGCGTTCCCGATGCTGGCCCTTCATAGATTCGGCGCTCTGTCTCGTAGTACCGAGGATCTCCGGATATAGCTACAAAATCGTAGCTCTGGTGATTTGCTGTGGCGAGCCCGTCCGTTACATCTGTATGAGTTGTCACCTGAGAGGAGCCGGGGGTGCGCGTGTACGTCCACGTCGGCGTCCCGGAGCTACTCGATTCGGTACGGGTGAGAGTAGCCGTGCCGCCATCCACACAGACTATTCCATTGCTGCCGCCTGAATAGCCATATGTGATGACGCCGCCAGTCGGTAGAGTGATCGAATGGAGACGGCCAGTCACATAACCGGAGTGGCCGGGAGTGGGCTCGTACGCAAACGTATACGTCTCTCCATCAGCAAGCACAACAGATGATGGGAGATTCACCGAAGAGGCCGAGTATTCACCAACGCCGGTACACCCGAACGCTGTAAGGATGTTGTAGCTCGTGTAATGAATAGTCACAGTTCCGGTGGTATCCGACGATCCGCTCTCCCACACTGGATACGTAAACACCTTGGGGCTTGAAGAAGTGCCTGACCCGCTTATAGAAAGAACGGTCGTACCAGTCGTGTCCTCGATGCCGCTGGTTGTCGTAGAGATGATGTTACCGTTTGTATCAATTACATTACCAGAGCCGTTTGTGGCATTGATTGGTGGATTGATCGTCCTACCTGATGGATCTCTGAGGGTGAACGAGGTAGTGCCGGCTTGAAGGAAATAACCGCTCCCATCGTATACATTGATGTTCTCCTGGCCATAGCTTGAACAATCCGAGGTCGTTCCAGGAAACACATGCGCGGTACCCATTTGATCGTAATAGACAAAGCCCGTGCTTATAGTTGACCAATACCATCCTGGCGGATCAGCGAAGCATTTCTGCTGTCGTGTGCTGTATGTGAAGAACCCGGTTATAGCATCTGTATCAACAGTCCATCCCCAGGTGGAGGCTGGCTGCCACACTGTCGATAAACCCGTATTGTATGGAGTCCAGACTGCGCTATCGAAAACGAGGTTATAGTAAACCCCGGTCCCACCCCGCCCCGCCTTTGAATAGATGGGAAGAGAGAAATGTACATTGAGGTTTCCGAGATTGATCGAATCGAAGCCCTTGTTGTCGAACGATGCGAAATTGTAGACGCCAGTGGCAACCTGTGCATTTGCTGTGGCGAGAAAACAAAGCGTAATCAACAGAAGAAGACGGCGCATGGGTTCCATCCTTCTCGGTGCAGAGAGCGGAGAGTTATTGAATGGTGGCGCTGCTAACGGTCACGTCCAACATGAGTGTGCCGTTCATAAATTTCTGAATGTGGAACGGGATTGAGACGCCGGAAATCGTACGGTAGTCCGAGAACTGAACAGTCACTGGGATCTGCCGATTAGCATCGGCATCCGGATGCGTCGCAAAGGTGAGAGCTGTCGGCAGGAATGTACCGGGATCGAGCAATAGATCGACAGTACTATTTCGAGCAAGCAAGTCGGCGCTATGTGGACTGACGAAGGTCGAACTCTTTCGGATGTCGAGCAGCGATTGGCCGTTCAGAATGGAAGTACCAGCAAATGCGACAGTCGTCGACGCTGGCGTCGTCCCGCCCAACAGGCTTAGCTCTGGGAGAAACCAAGCGGTGGCGAGAAGACAATTGTGCTGCGCAATGGTATGAACGACATCTTTGCTGTCTGTCCATGTGCAGGCCTGATCGTCACCCGCAGCCGTCTGTGCTTCACCTTTCGGCCCAGCGTTGAGGTTGTACTGGATCTGGTACGAACCATCGTTTCCAGCGGTGAAGACAGCCGATCCCTGCTCTTCCGTACCACCTTGAATGTATGTGACCTGGGCATTCAGTGTGACGTTCGAGACCGTGACGGAGGCAAACGCGCTTTTCGCAGAACATAAGCGGAGCCGAATTTGAAACGCTCGTAGTCGATTGTCTCAACGGGACAGACGGCCACAGACCTACCATGAAGCGCGACTCGATTGGAGCGGCACTTGCAGCTATCGAAATGAAGGCGAGTGAATAGAGGGCGGCGGTGAAGCGCAGGAGGGTAATCATGGCTACTCCAATTACTCAGAGTTCCCGGGGGAAGATGCAGCAGCCTAACCTTGAAGCCAGATGACATATAGTCCAATCCATTCTGCGTGTCAAGATAAATCTTGGCACAATCGTCGCTAGCCTTCAGAACTTTCATTGTCCGTTGGGCTCAAGGAGTTGCTCGCATTGCCAGGACTTGGGTAATTAACACCGTCGTGGCTTCTCGGGATTCCTTTCGCTCGATCGCCAAGCATAGATGCGACCCTCCTCACGACAGGCGGAACTACGGCACTCAACTACGGGTAGGACCGCGATACGTTTCTATCGCCCCACCTTCAGGCCGTGCAAAAGCACGCGCAGGCGATCTAAAGGAGTCGACACACGAAGATTGTTTCCGTCATTGTGCGCTATCTACTAAAATTGATGTTTACCGTCTTTGGCCTGAACAGATTTCTTTATTTCATCCACCAGCCGCCGGCGAGTCCCAGCAGCTCCAACGAGTGAGCCACCCAAGGCGCCCCTGCGTTCGTCAAATGCGTCGGCATGCTGGGTGGTACACGGCATCTCGTTGGTGGCGTCATCGCGATAGTCCGTTGACAGTCCGACGAGGTCGGCGTCAATCGATCTTTCGAGCCGGACGCAATCTCGGGCTCGTCAAGGTTCAGGTCCTGGACTCTAGGCGGTATTGGTGGCTCAATTGATTTGCCTTACGCTTCATTCAGAGGGAGAGATCCGAATCCTCGCGGCAACCTAACTCGAATTTCAGTCCCGATACCCACCTGACTCTTCACGATCAGGCTTCCGCCGTGACGCTCCACAATTTCGTATGAGATGTAGAGTCCGAGGCCGTTTCCGAGATCCCCTTTCGTACTGTAGAACGGCTCGAAGAGATGTCGCAACACTTCGTCGTTCATGCCGTATCCATTATCCTGGACTTTGATTTCGGTCATGTCGCCATCCTCTTTGGCACTGAGCCTGATTTGGCCCCCTACAGGCACAGCCTGAATCGCATTCGATACCAGATTCGCCATCACCTGGGATATCTGGCCAATGGTGCCATAAACGGGGACGCCTTCTCCGCCTTCGATCAAAACATTGACTTCCCGGTTTCTGATCTTTGCCGCGAAAAGTTGCAGTATGTCTTTGAAAAGATACCCTGCGGTTCGAGACTGTGGACTTCGAGTGCTCTCCTTCGACCATCGAAGTGTCTGCTTCGTAATCCCTGAGATTCTCTGCAACTCATTTTCTACCGATTCAATGTATCCGCGAGCGGTCTCGTCTTCTTTGACTCGATCGCTCAAAAGGTACAAAAGATTGATGCTCGCCTCCAGCGGGTTGTTGATTTCGTGTGCGACCACGCTGGTCATCCTTCCCCTAAAGGCGAGTTTTTCTGTCATTCGCAGCGCTGCTTCGCGTTGCCGCCGATCGGTAAGGTCAGTGCAGGTGCCTGCCCAACCGGCTCTCGTTCCATCGGCGCGAACGTATGGGATGGCACGAACCAGATTCCATCGGTCCGCATCATTGGATGGTGGGTGAAACCGCACTTCCAACTCAAAGGGAATTCCCTCTGTGACGGCAGTCAGCCAGAACTTCCTGGAGCGGTCTTGGTCTTCCAACGCCAGACGCTCTTGCTCATACCAACGACCCTGACTGCCAAAACCCTGTTCGATCCATTTCTGATTCACATAGGTGAGTTGACCATCATCATCCGCTGTCCAGACGGGGTGAGGCAGGGCATTGGTTAACTGCAAAAATCGAGCCTCGTCGAGTTGTACGGCCTCTTCCGCACGTTTGAGACCGATGGTCATGATTGCCCCGCGAAACTCGGTAGCCGATTCGACTTCAACCTCAGTCCAAGGTCTGCTTCTGCCGCAAACAAGCTCAGCCCAGATCTCAAATGATTTCCTGGGAGCGAGCTTTTGTTCTTGATCTTGAACCTTACTTGGTTCGCCGGCCCACTTTACCGTCCGTACTACCTCCGGCCGAAACCACATGAGGTAACTTTGTCGAACGTGAGAGATTCGAATCGCCAACAGACCGCTGGCAACCTCGCTGAAATCCGAAGCCCAATCGATCTGACTGCCAAGATACCGGCTTTCGAATACTTCGAGATCCGATCTTCGGTCCATCCATTCCGTCAGCCTTTTTAGATCGGAGTCTGAAGGGGTGATCCCGGATACCGTGAATCGTCCATCCATGACGAGCGCTGCACCTTCCGCGTCGGTGATCTGGATCAGATCTCTCATCTGGTCCGCCATTGCTGCGAGGTAGTTATTCTCGGCAGCCCTTTGGGTCAGCATACGACGCTGCACTGCGTGGAAGCGCACCATTTGATGCAGACTTGCTGCGGTCGCAAGGCTCGTCAACTGAGTGGCAACCAGCCGAGTTAGCAGATCGCACGCACTGCGCACCGAGTAAGGCACAGTACGCGGTTCCATGTGCTGTCCACTAATGAGTCCCCAGAGTTTTCCTTCGCAGATGATCGAGACCGACATCGAAGACATCGTCCCCATGTTGCGCATGTATTCCAGATGCATGGGAGAGACACTCCGAAGAATCGACTTGGAGAGGTCCAATGTTTCGATCGACCGTTTGTCGAATCCATGCAGGGGCGAAGGAACGTACGATGCATCGGGAATAATCCGGACTGTATTCAGTACGTATAGATCGCGGCCTTGCTCTGGGATATCTGAAGCTGGAATCTAAGATCGAGATAGCTAGGAAGGCTTCCATCGTTTTGCTCACAAAGGACCGTTCCATGACCGGCCTCGTCGAAGCGATAGAGAAGAATGCGGTTGAAGCCAGTAAGATCCTTTATCTCGTCTGTGATTGCCTGGCAAAGCTCCGTTTCGCTGCGAAGGCTATTTAGTTTGCTGACGAAGTTCGTGAAGACCTGATTGGTCATTTCGGGGTTGACGAGGCGGTCTGTAAGTTCAAACTCAAGAACGCGTTCGCCGCTTGCGCGATGAGTCGCGACACTGAAGAACCGCCCACGCATCTGAAACGAGCCCAGATAGGTAGGAAGGCCTTTGTCATTGCTGGAGTGGAGGAAAGAACTCAGAGCTGCAAGAATCTCCCGCTCAAGAATGGTTTCTATTGGCGAACCGAGGATCAACCCCAACGGAACTTCGAGGAAGTCTTCGGTGTTTTGACTCGCCCCGACAACATGTTCATCACAATCATCCAACAGTAAAAGGAACCCATGACGCTGAATACTTCCGGAATACGAATTGGCTCGATCACTTCTCTAGACAATCGAGAAAGCCGCTCGATTCGACCGATTGAACCCACTAGCGCGCCGGATCGTCAATTTTCTTGCAGATTCCTGCGAGCTAACGCACACTTATCAAGAAACGAGGCGAAACCTTGACGAGGTGAGTCTCGGTTTGTGCAGACCTATTGTTGTTTTTTTGTCTCGCTGGTCGGTCGTAGACGGGAATTCTCGTGTGGCACCTCTGCGATCTGCAACTCCCCGGTTGAGTGGTTAGAGGAGGAGCAATTCGCTGTGTATGAATATGTGCCACGGCAAGAGATTATCGATGTGCTCCGACATGTCAGAGATCTATTGCGGAAGTGCGAACCGGTTAACGATCGAGAGCGGCTTGCCGCCGAACGGCGGGAGATCGTCGCGAAGTACATGATCTCCAATTTGCCCCGGACCGGACCACATCCCACGCTGAGCACCATAAAGGAGCTCGTGGATACGTTCCTTCTGACGATCGGTGCGGCCCACGAACTGTTCGGATACGATCTGGATGCGGTGCGGCAATGCGATCTGCGGTGGAACTCGGGCCGCACTCATATCGTTGAGTCTTACGTCTTCGAGCGTGACAAGTTGATCGATTTTCCGTTGGAACTGGCACCCGAAAGCACGTTCTACGCAGACGCTTTGTTGAGCCGTCTGGTTCGCGACTGGCAATCTATCGTGCCGGCCCGAGCGCTTAATCACCCGTCGTCAAATGGGTCGGGAGTTTTTTACGTCCATGTGGGGACAGAGGACAGTCGAGGCTCGAGCTTACCACCTGGGTCCATCGCGCTCGTAGAACCGATCGATGTAGCCGAGGCCTTGCGCCCGAATCCGCGTTTCATCTATCTGCTCCAATTTGGGAACGGATACAGATGCTGTCGATGCGTTGTCACTCGCGGAAGGTTGCAGATGCTTACATCAGCGCGAACCTATATGCGGGCACGGGAGTTTGCCTGCCCGGGCGAGGTTCGGGTGGCCGGACGTATTCGCATGTTTGCCCATGCGCTGCCGCAGCAAGAGTACGAACTGCATGACAAGCTTCGAACAAGTCGTCACTCGGCTCAATTGATCTTGCCATGGGAACACCGCACGAGAGACCACCTGCTGCTCACTGAATACAGGCGTCTTCCGAGAACGAGGCAAGAAGAGGATGCGATCCGGATATTGTTGGAGAATTTGCTTCATTCGCCGTTGACTAAAAGAACCGAACGGCGTTACCGCCATCCGGGATCGTCAGAGCCTCATGTCAGCACGTTGATCCAGCTCACTCTCCTTCATTTTGCGCGTTATTCGGATGCACTACGTGCGGGAGTTTCAGCCATCGACGACCGTGGCCACTACTCATTGGGCACGATGGCCAATGCACGAAACATCGAGGGGTTATCATCGCGGGTCGATGCGTTTCGGCCGCCATGGCCGGAGGCCGTGTGGGACGCGCGAAAAAACGAGTTCGTCGGCCGGTTGCCGTTGCTCTCCTTCAAGTTTCCGAAGCTGAACGTCAGGGAGGACGCCGTGGTGCGGCTGTCGAGGGGCTGCGATCTCCCGGGTCTCGAGCCGGCGATCGCCGCCGGATCCTGGATGCTATTGAAGCCGCTTGACCACTTACCCGATACATGGAGGGAGCGCGGGAAGAGCGGCTGGTCGAGACCGCTATACGTGCTTCGCCGCGGTTTGCATTTCCGTACGGGATATCTCGAACAGGAGGGGACCGACTACGCGCTGCTGTCGAATACCGCGCGTGTTCCAAGCAGGGAGCGGTTCGGCGTGAACGAAGTCTCATCGCTACATCGGGTGGAGGGTGTGGCTGTTCCGGTTTAGGGCTCCTCGCGGGGAGTAATTGTGGCCACAATGTGAGTTTTTTTCAGCGAACCTGGCGTTCGGGGGTAGGCTCTGTTCACGCCTCGTTGTCCTGCAATGAGACGTGGTGAGGACGGGATCTTATGGGACTCGAAAAGACTCCGCTTCGTACCCTGGCCAACGAGGATGGCGCGGCCATCCTTGATGCGCGTTCCGGGCAAATCACGACGCTAAATACTACCGGAGCATTCGTCTGGCAGGCACTGCAGCGCGGAGATAGTACGGATGCGATTGTGTCGAACCTCGCTCGGGATACGGGAGAAGACCTCTCTACCGTAAAGGAAGGCGTTGCTGCCTTCCTCACAGAATTAGCAGAGCATCACCTTTGGTCCTTCTGAGTTTGACAGAGGTGATGACATGGCTGTAAACCTCGCTGCTGTCGAACCCAACGAGTACCGCGTTGCCATGATCGATCCTGCGTCTGGCGCAGTTCTGACTGTGAAGAATCCCAATGGTGCTGCGCATCTTCCTCGTATCCAAATCCCTGCAAACACCCGCGTTACCGAATACTTACTGAAAGCGATACAAACGGCATGGAAGGTTCGCGCGGTCGTACTGGACTACTTACAGTCAGAGGACGGCTATTGGCGTTGTGCTGTCCTGGAGTTGCTACCGGGGAAAGCACCGACCGCGCTATGTCCAATGGATATTCACGAGATAGCGGATGATTTCTCGGACGGCGAAAGAGCTTCCCTTCTCAGCCTTCTTGGCGACGCGTCCACCAGTTTCCTTTCGCATATGGGCTGGATCTATGAAGCCGTCGCTTGGGTGGAGAAAGTTACAGGTGAGCGGATCCGCTCGATTTTCGAAGTCGAGCAACTCAACGCTGGGGCTAGGTTCGCGCTTGTACGGTTACCCATGCGGAGCGGACGATCCTACTGGTTAAAAGCGACCGGCGAACCCAACACACACGAGCAGCCAATCACGTTATATCTCTCAGAGCTCTGTCCAAGTCACCTTCCCGAGGTGCTAGCTGTAGACCCTGTATGGAACGCCTGGATCATGCCAGACAAGCGAATCACTCACGGACAGCTTCCAACGAGTCCGAGGGACCGTCTTCAGTTGCTCCAGTGCGCGGTCACAGCCATCGCTGAAGTCCAACGTCACACAGCCGGACGCGAGGCGGACCTGCTTGCTGCAGGTGCATTCGATCAGCGCCTGAATATCCTGCGTGCAGACTCCGAGTTGCTTTTCGAAAACATCGGCGAAGCCATGGCCTTGCAGACCTCTACGAAGGTGCCGCGCATTCACGAGTCTCGGCTACATGAGTTGAACAGCGTCTTTGACGCGACTTGCGAGTTCGTCCAGACCCTTGGGATACCGAACACGATTCTGCACGGAGACCTGCATGCGGGCAATGTGCTATGTGGAGCGGATGGTTGTCAGTTCATTGATTGGTGCGAAGCCTACGTCGGACACCCTCTGGTCACATTGCAACATCTTCTGCTGCTGAACAGTCCAGAGGATGCTCAGCTAAAGAGCACATGGGATCAAGAACTGATCGAACGCTACCAAATGGTCATGAACGAAGTTTGTGAACGGAGTGCTCTGGAGCAAGGCGTGCTCTGTATGCCCCTGATCGCCGCGGCATCCACGATGTATGGGAGAGGCGCATGGATTCGCTCTCCGCTAGTGTCAATACCGCATCAACTGGCGCGGATTCGCACGCTCGCTAGACATATGGACCGCGCTGCACAAGAGCCGGCATTGTTGGACATGCTCTTCAGAGACCGTGCATACGCCCGGTCACAACAGGAGGTGGCATGACGAACGCATTGGTCCTCCGGAGCTTGGCCTGGCTCCTATACTTCGATTACCTTGTCCGCTTTTATGGTTTCGCTGCAGTTCACAATGCCGTACTCAAGCAACAGCTCTTTCCAATGGATCCGGCGCTCATCGATCCGGCGGTAGTATGCCATGCGGTGGATTTGGCCTGCGTCTTCTACTTCAAGAGAGTACTGTGCCTCCAGCGTTCAGCGACCACGACGGTCCTCCTCCGACGCCACGGCTGGAATGCCGAGATGGTCATCGGAGCCCAGTTGCTTCCCTTTCAATCCCATGCTTGGGTCGAAATCCAGGACCGGGTTGTGAATGACAAGCCCTACGTCAACGAGATGTTCCAGGTCCTGGAACGCTGCTGAGGAGCAACCGATGAGCATCCTGTGGGGCACCATGAAGGACCTGAAGCGCTCGTTCGAGAGGCGGAGCTGCGCATTCTGGGGAACTCCACGCATCGGTACGGAACCGGCGAAGGTTCCGTGTTCGTTCGTAGATGCGTCGGCATGGGACTTCACCCCTATGTGAGTCACGCGCGTTCAGTGATGGATGTTGTGCCCTTCATGAATGCTCACGGCGACGTCGTGTCCTTTGACGGTAGATTGGATAACTTTTTAGAGCTCGGTGATCAACTCAGTCTGGATAGTACCAACACCTCGGACTCGGCGATCGTGCTGGCCGCATTCGAGCGATGGGGTGAGGACTCCTTCGGGCAGCTTACAGGCGACTGGGCATTCGCCCTGTGGTGCGAACGGGAGCAGAAGCTCCTGCTGGCGCGGGACCACGCCGGAACCAGATCGTTGTACTTCACACATTCCGGACGACAGATTCAATGGGCAACATATCTCGACACACTCACCACGTCCGGCGCGGAATTCGAGGTTTCTCGTGCATACGCTGCGGCCTACCTCTCAGGTTCTCCAGTTCGAGATTTGACCCCATACGCCGCAATTCGTGCTGTCAGGCCGGGACACTATGTTCTGTTTCAAGACGGGAGAATATCGCAGAGAGCGCACTGGAGTCCGCTCGTACGTACAACGATTCGATACAGGGTTGAGGCGGACTACGATGAACATTTCTTATCGGTATTCGGAACTGCCATCACGCGACGGACCGGCCCCGGCAAGCCCGTCATCGCGCAGCTGAGTGGAGGGATGGACTCCACCTCTATTGTCTGCATGTCGGATCACCTGCGCCTGTGTGTAGATCCTCAAGCGAAAATCCTTGACACTATTTCTTTCTTTGACGATTCTGAGGCATCGCTGGACGAGAGGCGCCACTTCTTGATCACGGAGCAGCACCGAGGAAAGGCCGGGATTCACCTCGAGATCGAATCTTCCCGGAGAACCTTTGATCCGCCGTCTGAGCTCGGAACTTATCACTTTCCCGGATGCGATGATTTCTCCCTGAAATTGGAAAAGTCGTTGTTCACGCTGATTTGGCAAAGAGGCTATCGCTCCATCCTCTCGGGCATTGGCGGTGATGAAGTATTGGGCGGAGTTCCCAATGGCCTGCCGGAGCTCGCGGACTATCTTGTCTCAGGACGGCTCGGCACCCTTTTGCGACGAGCGATTGCATGGTCTCTGCCGGAGCGCACCGCGCTAATCGGTACGATCTACGACACAGCGCGGTACACTACCCGGCTCTATGCGCAGAACAACCCGAAACGTCGTCCACTTCCAGCATGGCTGTCCCGATGCATGCGCGACTCGTTCCTTGAACTGGAACGAACGATCGAAGTGGTTCCGAACAGAATTGGTGTCGCGCCACACCGGCTGGAGAACGCGGTGACATGGTGGCACGTCATGGAAACGCTCCCGCACGTTTCGCCGCAGATCCTCTTCCGACCCGAGTATCGCTATCCCATGCTCGACAAGGATCTCGTGGAGTATCTGTTTGCGATTCCCCCGGATCAGTTGGTCCAGCCAGGACGGCGGCGGGCCATGATGCGCCGCGCGCTTCGTGGCATTGTGCCTTCAGCGATTCTCGAAAGAAGACGAAAGGCATTTCAACTTCACGCTTCGCTCAGTGCGATCCGTACAGCCCACGACAAATTGGTGAAGATGATGTCCAGTTCCCTAACCGCTGAGATGGGATTCATCGAGGTCGATGCGTTCTGCTCCGCATTAAGAGCCGCCACAAACGGGGACTCGCACTGGTACCAAGCAATTCTGCGAACGATCGCCTATGAACTGTGGTTACGAACGCATGCAAACATCGGTACTGTTCCCCAGTCGCGAACGGCCCCGCCCGAGTTTGGCCGTACAGCAACGGTCGCCAGGCTCCGCACGACTCGAACTTGATCCGTTCCGGAAGTGCGGAAATTCGAAAACGAAACGAGGAACTTTAATATGCGCTACACACAACCAACAATCACCGGCAATTACGCTGCTCTTTCAACCATCAAGAGTGAAAAGATTCCGCAGGTAGAGGAGCTGCCAACAGGCAATTTCAGTAGTGGAGCGAGCTATCAGGCCGACGAATAGTCCGACGCCTGCTCCGCTCGATGCACGATCGATCCGGTCTCTAGGGGGCGGAGACCGGATCTTCTCTCTGTTCAAGCGTTTGAGCATTCGAGTACCTTGCCGGCAGATTGTCTTCTAGTCTTCGCCACCTCTCGTATTGAGCGCGCTTCGTCGGGTCGGGATCCTCATACCCTTGCAGCCAAAACCGCATCCAATCAACGTTCCCCTGTTGAGATTCCAGCCGCTCCAACGGCGTTTGGTGGATGTGCGTCCCATCAGGGTAGTAGATCAGGTCTACCGGCTTGTGTTGCAGATAGAGCGCTGCATACAGTTCCCACTCTTGCAGAATCGAATCTGGACCCATAGCCTCAATCCTCACAGGCGCTTGCACCTGATCGAGATGAAACCCAGGCGCTTCCCTCACCCAACGCTCGAGTCCAGACCCGAATGGACTCCCTCCCCGGATCTGATTCGACTGCGCCTCAAAGTTCGGTTGGCTGGGAGAACCAAACATGTATTGCATGTAGCTGTTATCCAGGCCATCAGCGATCGTTGCCGCCGCGAACAGCTTCGGAGCCTTGACGAGTGCATTGATCGCATACCAACACGTCCAGCTGAAGCCGACGACGCCTACCCTATTGGAGTCGATGAGACCGTCATCGGAGAGCCGCTGGATTGCACTTCTATATCCTGCAAGGCTTGTCTGAGCATCCTGATCGGACAGGACATTCGGCTGTTTGCGGATCTGAAGAACAACAAAGCCCGCGCTGGCTAGATGGCGTGCCGCAAACGCCGATGGATCCGTTCCATCTGTCAGAAACGCGTGCTCGCGAAAGATGTACATCTGGATGACGAGCGGATAGCGCTGCCCTGGCACATATCCGACCGGTTTCACAAGACCACCGATCCAGTCTCGCCCCGATGGGTCCTTCCACCGATAGACGCTGGCTTGACCAAACGCAACATCGTTTAGCTGAGGATTTGGGTCCCAGAGTAGCCGGGAAACTGTTGTGAGTACATTCGAAGCCCATAGTGTCGCACGCTCGTTGAGATCCTGCTTCATATATACGCGAACGTTTCCATGTCCTGCCGCCTGCCCCCGGCGAGTTGCCTCTACGCTCCGGCTATTCTCGGAATCAAAGCTCCACGTTTCACCAATCAGGTGAAAGGCCGTAATATTCCGATCGCCGGTCTCCCGCTTCATAGTGACCATTGTCTCGTTGCGGTTCCGGCCGAAGCTCACATCGGCGACGTGTTCGGCATTCCAAGGTGTCGCTGCCCCATCGAAGTAAAGACAACGGCGGTGAAGCGACGGTATGTCGATGCTGGCCACGGCACACGGTTTGGGATGCAGCACCGCCGTTCCTGCATTGGAAGAGTCTGGAGGAAAGTACAGATTCGTCACCAGGACACGGGTCCCATCGTCTGACCAAACGGCACGATTCGCCTCTTCAACATAGCCGAGAAATTCAGCACTTGGAGCATCGATGAGAGTTGTGGCAGTTCCAGTCCTCAAGTCCGTGAGAGTGTACCGTCGCGAGCGCAAGACGTTATCAGGTCTCGTGAGGTCCGGATCATCGACGCGCAAACGTCGGTGTTCAAAGAGAGGAGTGGGATCAAAGCCCTCCCAAAACTGGGGAATCGCGCCAACCACCGGCTCAACCGAGACGAGCCATCTCCCATCGGGCGAAACCCGGAACGGAAACAGGTACTGGAACAAGGAATTGTCCCGGACGGAGTAACTCGGCACTCGCCTCGGCAAGCTAGGGTGCTCTCCAGCGCGAAGGGTGAACATCGCGAAGGTCTTGACCTCGAACGACCTGACATGGCCGGGGAACAGAATCTCGAAGGAACGATACCCAGTGGCGTCAAAGGCGTCCCGATTGATTGGCATTCCCGGGGTTGGCGGAGGAGCATCGATCTGCGCAGCTGTATAGGCGATTGTGTCACCGGCCACGTCGAAACGGTCCACATTGTCCGTGGCCGGCGTTAGGATGCGGGAACCTCTCCCGTCGATACGTGCCTGATACAGCTGGTAGGCCCCTCTCTCATTCTGGCCCCGAAAGTAGATATATTGGCTGTCATCCGCCCAGCGAAGATCGTGGATGATCGACGCATAGGGTATTGTCTGTTGGCCTTGGGAAACCGCCGTAACAGAAGCCACAATTCGAGGTGCGGGTTTCGGTTTTGAAGGCGATGACAGAAATCTCTTGATCTGATCGACATCAAAAACCTCGATCACAGACCTCACCTGATCCGACGCGAGAAGACCTCGTGTCGTGACGACAGCAATATGCTTGCCATTCGGCGAATAGTTGGCGCTGTCGTTCTCCAAGGCGTTTATGTCCTCAGAAGGATCGTTGAAGCGAACCATTGCAATATCATCCTTCACGGAAAAGGACGGCTGCTGGGCGGGCGCCTGCCTATTCAACGAGGTTGTCACGAAGAGGCAGAGCACGAGAAGCCGCGAGTTCGCTCGCTGCCTCCTAGACATGGGCAGAGCAAGACACATAGCCGGTTCCTGTCTTGGGAAGGTTTGACTAAGGACTAGAAGACGAGTTTGAGGGCAAACTGCATGGACCGCGATCCGCCCTGCTGATATTGCGAGGCGACCGTTCCCAGGCTGGCGTTGAGCATGTTCGTGGCTTGACCAAAGGTCGCATCGGTGTAAGTCGGATCGACATAACCGAAGTTTGGGTGATTGAGGAGATTGAACGTTTCGGCGCGGAACCGAAGTGTCACCGGATCATGCAGCTGGATGTCTCGTCGAACCGCAAAGTTGAGTTGAGTTGCGCCGAAGCCGCGCACGAAGTTACGAGGGGCATCGCCGATCTCCCCTGCGGGCGGCACGCTGAAGGCGCCTGGATTGATCGCCTTGCCACCGGGATATTCAGGTCCATAGAGATACAAGGGCTGCCCGGGGACAACGTTCAGTGTGCCCGGATACTCCTCGCCACTTCCCGGGTCGAGCACAAGCTGCCCACCCAACGTTATGGGAAACGCCGATCGCACATTGACGCGTGCGTCCAACGCCCAGTCGTTCAGCACCGCATTCGAGATGTGCCCTAACCGTAGTTTGGGCAAGTCCCAGCTCAGTCCGACTTGAAAGTTGTTCCTGATGTCAACGTCGGAATCGGCTCGCTCGAGCGGAAGGGCGGTCGCATTCGATCCGTAATCGATCGCGTGAGACCAGGTGTAGGCAACAAGTGCCTGTATCCCCATTGCAACCGATCGTTGGAATTGAACCTGAAGCGCCTGATAGTTCGAGGTGACACCGGTCTGGAAGTATTGCACATAGCCGAAGTTCGGGTTAAAGCCCGTCAGCAGCCTCTCCTGCAGCCCGAGGAGCCGTCTCCCTTCTGCCCCAATATAGGAGAGAGTTACGGACTGACTCGACCCCAAGGCTTGCTGCAGGCTGACATTCCATTCGAGTGTGTACGGCAGCTGCAAATGCGCCGGAAACGCCGTGATCGTGGCTCCCGTATATGGCGGATTTACGGTGACAGGAATGTTGAGTTCGCTCGGCGTGAATGGAATCGTCGCGCCAGCCGGAGTCGTGTAGGCTCTGAATCCAAGGCCGCTATACCCTAACCCCGCTACCTCGTTAAGAGAGTCAAAGAAAACCCCTCCGCCGGCGCGCAGGACCGTCTGAAGTCCGGGCTCATTGTGAGCGGCCCACGCGACACCCAGCCTCGGCGCGAAGTTGTACGGCGCTGTTTGCCAGAGAGGCGTATCTCTCGGAGCAACGGTCAGGGACGCCGGGGCGTTGATATCTCCATCCAGCGTGTAGGCATCGTTTCCATGCTGTTCTGTTGGCGGAGGATCGACCTCCCAGCGCAAACCATACGAGAGGCTAACTGTCGGAGTGATTCTCCATTGATCTTCTACAAAGAGCGCCGTTTCATTGAACAGAGGAGTGGATGGAACATAATGGAGGATATAGGGCAGAATCGGGCTACCGCTCAGAACTTGCTGCGCTGAACTGAAATACGTGTAAGGCTCCAAGTTGGGAGGCGTAAGCAGAGACTTCAGATGCCTGTAGTCCGCCCCGACCTTGACCGTGTGATGTCCCATAAGCACACTCACCGTGTCCAAGACATTCCACTGCCGCTCTGCGTCGCGCGAGTTCAGCACGTCCATTTCCGGATTCCCTCCGGCGATGTACATCACGACGACGGGGTTCACCCGGCCGTAATCTTCGCTTCCCGCTCCCATCGCAGCAGCTAGATTCACGGGCGTCGCTCCTCCAAAGTCATCCAGAACGCCGGTCTGTGTCGAATCGGAACGTGAATAGCCGAGCCGGAACTCATTCGTGACCATACTCGAGAACTGGCTATTCGCTCCCAAGCTAAAACTCTGACTATCGATGCTACTGGTGTCGCGAGCGAAGTTCGGTCTCGATTGCGTCGAACTAGGTGTATCGCCGAACCTGAAGAATAGAACGAGCTTTGGACCGAGCGTGTGATCGAGGCGAATGCTCGTGGAATCGATGCTGCTCGGAAGAGAGAACGGGGCAATGAACTGAGCGAGGCTGGGGGCGGAGGCAGAGCCGTAATCAACGCCGTTCGGTAGCGGAAATGCGTTGAGGATCGGTTGCATCGCCGCTATCGCCTGTTGCCGCATCGCAAGATCCGGAACGTACTGGATGGTCGCGGCGGTCGGGAGCGTTAGCCGCAGCCCTTCGAATGCAGCAAAGAAGAAGCTGCGATCCTTCCCGTTATACAAACGTGGAATCCGAATTGGCCCGGCAAAGGTACCTCCGAAATCGTTCTGGCGGAGGGCCGATTGTGGCTTGCCATAGTGATCGTTGAACCAGTCATTCGCATCGAAGAAGTTGTTACGCAGGTAGTCGTAGGCACTTCCATGAAAGATATTAGTCCCGGATCGCGTGAGCAGAGAGATCTGACCGCCAGGGGATCTTCCATATTCTGCTGAGTAGGTGGAACTTTGAATCCTGAATTCCTGCAACGCATCCACCGGTACCATGGTCTGCGTTGTCCCGAGTGTGGTCGTGCCACCTAATGTGCCCCCGGTTGCGGCTCCGCCTACGCCATTTCCGTTGCCCCCGTTGACGTTCGCGGAGATGCCGTCCACGGTGTAGTAGTTGGATTGGGTACGCTGTCCGTTGACGGAGAAGTCGCCGCTCGTTCCCACGCCCTGCGACGTGTTCTGTGGAGTCTGGGTGACCACACCAGGGGTCATCGAAATGAGGTCTTGGAAGCTTCTGCCGTTGAGAGGAATGTTCGCCACGAACTTCTGATCGACAACCGTGCTCACAGACGCGTCCGTCGTGTTCAGGGACGGGGTAGCAGCATCCACCGTTATGCTTTCCGAGGTGGTACCGACAGGAAGGGTGAAATTCAGAGCGACTGCGCTCTGAACGCTGAGCACCACGTCCGCCTTGATGATGGTCTTGAAGCCTGGCTTCGATACCTGAACGTGGTAATGCCCGGGAGGCAGAACAGGGACAAGATACATTCCCGAACCGTTCGTCTTCGCAGAATAGACAACTCCAGTTGCGTCGTTCGCAATCTCCACGTCTGCACTGAGGATGAGATTACCCTGCGCATCGGTGACCCCACCGCTAAGGATCGCGCTTGTGGACTGGCCAATGCGGTCGAGAAGGCAAGGCAGACGCAGAGCCAGAGAAGAAGGAACCGGTATTTCATGCGGTCGCGCTCCGTAGAGGAAGAGTTGAGAGGGTGCACTCTGTCTACGTTGGAGCGGTCAAGGTTGTACCAGCGCATGGCTGCATTATGGATGATTCGGTTGAATCTGCAGATACGCGCGGAGAAATTGCTTCCCTGTCGGCTTATTGCTTCCGCCCGGCGGTTCTACGGTCACAAAAACCATGTTGAGGCGGGCCAGGGTCCCTGCGTCTTTGCACTTGAGAACCCAACGCCTATGGCCGTCGTCCTGATAGAAGAGGCCGAGGCTCACCGGACGTCGATCCGTACCACTGCCCCACGCCTGGAACGCGACGGACTGCTTCACTCCAGCCTGCTTGTCGAGGTCAAAACCGTAGAAGACCAGGGAGCTGTCTTTCGTATAAAAGATGCGCCCAAAGGGCTTCGCTGTGCTTCCGTTCGAGTTTGTATCGTAGATGTCTGCAATATAGAGGTTGCGTGCACCGATGACGTCCCGGATATCCCGGTCGTGCAGCATCAAGTCCTTATCGAAGGCGATCATCCTGTCTTTGCTATCAAGAGAAGTATTCGCATCATCCAGCGCCGAGTTCAGGCGTTGCACCTTCGCTTCCAGTTCGGTCAACCGCGCGGTCTGTTGGCCCGCGCCACTTTGAACCGTCGCCAGCTTATCCCGCAACGATTGGGCATCTGTCTGTGCGGTGGAAAGCTGTTGGGTCAAAGCATCACGTTGTTCAACCAGCTGCTGCTGTTGCGCCTCTTCAGTCTGAAGCTGGTGTTTTTCATCGGTCACCGCGGCCTTGGCGTAAGCGGACTGCTTCTCAGCCTCTGAGAGCTCACCCTGCAGGGATTGAACTTTCTCGTCTTCAAGCTTCAGCGCGCCTTCTTCGACCTTCATCGGTCGAACTGAAGACGGAGACGTCACCCACGGTGCGGGGACCGTTCTCTGGTCGGAGGCGACAGGTTGCTGAGGAGCGGGACGCACATACCGGATACCGGTATAGGCCAGAGCGCCGGCGATGCACGCCGCAATCGCGCCCGCCGCGGCCCAGGCCCACGGAGAGCTAGAGGTCTGCCGCCGGCTGGGAACGCTTGGTCCTTCCAACCGGCTCATCAGCCTTCGTTCCGCGTCGTGCAAAGACCGGTTCGACTCGCGTGGGCCATTTGCGAATTCGGCTGCCGCACTGACGGCCATAGCTGGAACCACAGCGGACGCGATCTGCTGATGCTGTTCAAAGGCCTCGCGGCAAGAATCGCAATAGGCCATGTGCACCTGCAACAGCGCCCATTCCTCGTCCGTCAGCTCCCCTGAGTAGAAGAGAGGGACGAGAACAACAAACTCATCGTGAAATTCAGGATTCACCGGCTCGGCTTCCTGCGGTGCAGTTGTTCCGATTTTCTCACTCTACTGGCTCTTCCGGGAAAAGAGCTGGGCACGAAGGCGGTCCAGGGCGCGATAGTAATGATGCCTGACGTTACCCACGCTCTCGCCGTTCTTCTCGGCGATCTCCCGCAGGCTATACCCCTCGAAGAGGTGTAGCTCCAAAGTCTCCCTCTGGTCTACCGAGAGAGTTTCTCGCAGACGGCTCAGGATGGCCTTGCCGTCGATCACATCTGTAGAAGGCGGCGCGGCGCCCAAATGCGATTGTTGTTCATCGAAGACCGGGGCATCGTAATGCTGCCTGTTCGCTAGGTAACGTCTGCGATCAATCGCGCGATGGTAGGTCATTTGCATGATCCATGAGACGCCCGAGCCCTTGCTCGAGTTGAAGAGCTTGGCCTTTTCGAAGACGTAAAGGAAGACTTCCTGGCGGAGATCCTCAGATTCGGCACTATCCCGGAGAATGCGCCGGGCGACATTGAGTACCGCGCGTCCATGACGCAAGAAAAGAGTTCCGAGGGCATCTTTGGAGCCAGTGCTTATATACTCAAGCAACTCTTCGTCGGAGAATTGGTGAGGTAGCTGCGACGCAGGTTCGATTACCGATGAAATTCGAGCGTCACCCGGATCTTCAACCGAAGCAGATTCCACCAAAGTGCGCGTTAATTGAAGCGCGGCTCCTGTACTCATCGCGAACCTCGACAGATGTTGAATCGAAAGAGAGAGACAAGAGGATGGCCATCATTCGCCAACCAAATGGATTTGAAATCCGTAGTGATACTCGGTGTATACGTTCCGGCAAAGTCGCCACACTCGGATCGTGGCCACTCTGCGGAAGCTATTCGGTAAGAAATTGCGCTCGATCCGCAAAGAGCGGGAGATGACGCAAGAGGATTTCGCCGAACTTATCGATATATCCGTGGATTTCCTGAGCCTCATCGAACGCGGTCTGAATGCTCCTTCCTTTGAATCGATTGAGGCGTTTTCTATAACCCTCGGGATTCCTATTCGGGACTTCTTCGATTTCGCTCCCGAGAAGCCCACAAAGGCATAGTGCAGCCCAATGTACCGACACTATAACCCGTAGTATTAGTCGGTGTCATTGATATTCGTATTTCTCGAAACTTTGGAGTGTGAGGCGAGTCGAGCCCATCCAGCCGAGTTTTGGGATCCGAATCAAAAAACTCCGCTTCGACGCAAACATGAGTCAACAGGAACTCGCGGACAGGTGTGAGCTTTCCGTAGACCAAATAACAAATATCGAATGTGGAAAGAGTTTTGCGGGCGAAGTGACTATAGCGATGCTTGCCGGGGCGTTCAGAGTGCACCATCTGGCTTTATTTGATTACTCTCAAAACGATGCCTTTGTGAAAGCTGGTGGGCTCAAATGGCGTGCAAGTCGAAAAGCAAACACTCTCCATGTGAGCCATCGTAAGGCCGAGATAACAATCCGGTCGCGTCGTCCAAGTGGGCGATGAGTTGCACGAAATTGAGCGAATTTTTGCAAAACATCGCGCGGGAATATTGATATCATAATAGCAATGGTGATATCATAACTTTACGGAGGCGCTCATGGCTGCTGTCACAATTCGCAACATCCCAGAGGCGACCCACAGGGCCCTGAAAGCGCGGGCCGCAAAACACCGGCGCAGTACCGAAGCCGAAATTCGTGAAATTATCGAATCCGCGGTAAAACCGTCTTCGCGTGTTCGCTTGGGTTCTGCGCTCGCGGAGCTGGGCCGTAAGTATGGCGGCGTGGACCTCTCAGTTGATCGTGACCGGTCCCCTTCCCCGCCAGTTCGCATCTGATGATCATCCTCGACACCAACGTAATCTCCGAACCTCTGCGGCCGACAGGCGATGCCGCCGTCCTTGCCTGGCTCGACCACCAAGATATAGAGACCCTCTACCTGACGACGATCACGATTGCGGAGCTTCGATTCGGGATTGCCGCTCTGCCCTCAGGTAAGCGAAGAAGCCGCCTGGAAGAAGATTTCGAGAATGGTATTCTTTCCCTCTTTATTGGGCGGATCCTGGCATTTGATGAGGCCGCCACCATCACGTATGCGCGAATTCGCTCAAAAGCGCGGTCAACCGGTAAGGCCATCGGTGTAACAGACGCATTCATCGCCGCCATTGCTGCCCATCACGAATTCGCCGTCGCAACGCGTGATGTTTCGCCGTTCGAGGTCGCCGGCGTCCGTGTGATCAACCCTTGGAAGCTATAAGAAGTCCAAACTGGCAATCGGTTCGTTTGACACATGATTGACCAGCTGCCTGCACCTGCATCCATATCCAAGGCCGGACGACACAATTCGACGGTCCCTTTCTGGCAAGATAAGGTATCCCCATGGACATCGCATCCTTTATTAAAGAAATCGACGCTCAGATAGCGAAACTCCAGCACGCCCGAACGGCGCTCGCCGCGGTCAACTCTGCCTCCCCCCAGAAGCGGAGGGGGCGTCCTCCAAAGAAGTCTTTGCCGTTGCTCAATGCGCTGACGAAGCGGCGCACGCTGTCTGCGTCTGCACGAGCAAAAATCGCCGCGGCACAGCGCAAACGTTGGGCCGACCAGAAGAAGGCCGCGAAGAAGACCTCTTGATCAAGAAGGGGCTTCCACGCCTGCCTGAGCAGGCCGCTGTTCGTGCGCCTAGGCACGTTTTATTAGCTCTGCCCGAAGGTGTGGACTAACTGACCTGGGTTGCTTCCGTGCTGTTGCCCAACTAGCAGATCGGGCTGCAGCTACGCGTGCAACTGCCCACTGATTGACCTCGGATCGTACCCAAGCGACAGCTCGTGGTCCTATCGGAACAGGCGATGGAAAACTTTGCTCTCGAATCAGGGCGTAGAGGCTGGTTTTTGACAAACCCGTGATCGCCTTCACTTCGGGCAGGCGCAGGAACGTCACGTCATCGGCAGTCACTATGACCGGTGCCACACCGAGACCGCCCGCCTTCGGATTCGGAGATCCGGAAGCAGAAAACGGTGTCCCATGCTTAGCCTTGCCAGCGTTGTGGCGACCGACCGTTTCCAGCGCCTCAATGGTTGCAGGCTCCTTTGACCGCTTCCCTGCGCTGACGAATGACATAGTCGATGCATATGGTCGTGCCATGAAGGACCTCTTGTAGCGAACCTCGATTGAAGACATAATCCCGTCTTCTCGGTTAGGAGAATGGCCCATTCGCATCACTGCCATCGAGAGCACGGGTGCTCGCATCTCCGCCTCCCCAAGTGAGGGTCACTTTCGCGCGGTCGAGAAGCGGACGAGCGCGCACCAAGAACGACGGACTGACATTCGCGTCACCGCTCCATCCCGTAATCGCGTCGCAGCCCGCCGCAAGCACGTCGGCGAGCGCCGTCTTCCCGGAACCGCGTGCGCCGATAACAGCAACCAAGCCTGGATTCAGAGGAATGGCCGCTGTCATGGCCCACGGCGCATCCGTCAAGGTCACTTCTGCCACGACCTGCGAAGGGATCGCATGGAGCGGCGGTACGCTCCCGACGAACGCACGACTCTCCGGGTCGATACATGCTTGGCGCAGCGCGTCGAAGGTCAACGCGCCTTTGAGCCAGGAGTATCTGTCCTGCACAGGCTGTCCAACCGTCGTTGGGTGGTGTGCGTCGCTACCGTGCAAACATGGCTTGCATCCGTTATAGCCGTCGCGAAGCTCCGCGGCAGTCTTCGCGCGCCTACCCAGCCAAAACTCTCGTTGCGCGGCGCTGCTGGAAAAAATAACGTGCGCGAATCTCTCAATCTCCTGCCGCATCGTTGCGTCCGCTGCTTGACGGAGACCGGAGGTTCCGTCATCCGCTGCGCCGGCGACTGCGATCAGAATATTTCGTTTTGCCCAGTCACTCTCGCCAAAGACTTCCTTCAAGCGTGCGAAGTTGACTTTGTATTGCGTTGCTCCATGTCTAAGCGCAGCTCCGTCCTCGACGATGGTTGGGTCTGCGCGCCTGCCCAACCGGATCAGCTCTTCGCGGGTGCAATCGTAGCGGTCTCCGAGCACATTGAATTGCAAGCGGCTCAAAAGACGTTTCAGTTCCGTAAGGTGATTCGGGTCTTCGGGGCTGACCAAAAGATGGATGTTGACGAAGCCGTCGCGGGCGGCTACATCTAGTCTCATTTCGATGTTGGGAAAGATCAGCTTCGCGTGTGGCAAGCGCCCGAGACGAGACTGGCGCACCACCTCTTCATACGTCTCTGTGACGTAATAATCCGTCACGCCAATCGCTTCGATTTTCGGCGTCACAGCCTCAAGCGCCTGTAGGTAGGTCTGCCAGGGGTCCACCCCGCCAAACTGATTGTTCAGCACCGTACCCGGAGCGTGAATATGAGGCTCCCAGCGCTTCCACTCCGAACCGCGACTCACCATCGTTCCGCTCCAGTTCGCTGTCCGAGCCGATTCAGTTTATCCAGCCGCGCAGAAACCTCGTATGGGTTATCAGATTCAACAGTTTACCAGCCAAACCTCTCGGATTCGATGAACTCGGTGTTTTCGGGACGAAGGGCCTAGACGTTCGCAGCTACCAGCGCGCCTAGTAGAGTCACAAACTTCTGCGGTTCGCAGTACGCTTTCCTAACCGCGCGAGGTCGCTTGGCAGTTAGCTGATCTTGCGAAGGAATTTGAAGGCGGGCAAGCCGGAGTGTCCCTCCGTGATCGCCTTCGGCTTACCTGAAATCAATTGTTCGGCGATTCGTCGCGACGCGAGATTATCAGCACCTACGATCGCGTCCAAGTAGAACTCAGGGTGTCCGTTCCTCAATAATCCCGCCTGCATGTCGGCTATACCGGCAGCGACAATTTCTTTCGCGCGGCCCTGATTTTGAAACGCCTTTGGGACGGCGTACCCAACGGAAAAATGAAGTTTCCCTTTAATCGGAGGCTCCGCAGCGAATATGACCAACGCCGTCACCGTTTTACCCTTCAACCGAACGTAGGTGTACCTGATCCTGGGCGGCCCACTTGGAGCATCCAGATGAACAAACAGTTTTGGGTCGGTCTTAGCGACATGGATGCCTATTTCGCCGCCCCGTAGGGCTTTCTGAAACGATTTCATTCCAATCGACGGATCGGTCATCCACACTTCCTCAAGAAGCGATATTAGCTGGACTTTCGCCGCGACGCCTTAAAAGCAGACAGCGATATAGATCCTTTGGGACGGGAGGAAGTTTCCTCCCCCGCTACAGCCGCTTCGCGTCTTACGCTCCCCACCTTGTAAGTTGCTGATCAAGGCGTAACGATGAAGTTGCGCTTCGGCGGAAAGGCCGTACACCTGAGGCCGGGAGCGATCCTGAGCCTGTCGCAGAGAACGGCCACCGTCCCTCTCTGCGGGGTGATGTTCACTGAGGAAAGAGTGAAGAGGTTACCGCTCGCGTAAGGCGATCAATCTTCAATGGAAGTCATGCGATTGCATGTTCACATTGCTAAGAGACAGAACATGCACGGCTGACGCCCTGACGTTGATAACGCCGTCCTGATTCTGGAGGGTGCCATCGACGCGGAGGAACTTTCCGCGCGTCACCGTGATGCGGTTCCGTTCATACAGTTGCGGATTGATGATGGCGTTCGAGATACCCGTCTCATCCTCGAGGCTAAGGAAGATGAAGCCCTCGGCTGTGCCCGGACGCTGTCGCGCGATCACCGCGCCTGCGATGCGGGTATACGTTCCGTCCTGTACCCCCCACAGACTTGCGGCAGGCAGTATCCCAGCGGCATTCATCTTTGCTCGGTGATAGGCCATTGGGTGCGGGCCAAGCGTCACCCCGGTACTGTCAAAATCAGCAACCAATCTCTCTTCGATTGTCATTGGGCGCAATGGAGCGGCAACTTCTAGTTCATGTTTGTCCCGAACGTGCTCGAAGAGCGGCCCAGCGGACTGTCCCGCACGCTCCGCGTTCCATAAAGCGGTGCGTCGGTGATGCTTCTCTCCAGTCCAGTTGAAAGCTCCGGCCTTTGCCAAAAGCGTTAGCTCCGCCTTTTTGATCGGCGGGACACGACGGCGAAGATCGTACTCCGAGGTGAATGGCCCGTCCATCAAGCGAGCGTCGGTGATGGCATCCGCGACTCTCTGCCGCAATCCCTTCACATACTTCATCCCCATGCGGACGGCATAGCGGCCGGCGCATCTAACGCGATCATCCTCGCGTAGCGCTTCAAGCGTGCAGAACCAATCAGACCACTGTACGTCGATAGGAACGATCTTGACGCCATGCCGCTTTGCATCGTTCGCAATGGTGGCAGGCGAGTAGAAACCCATCGGCTGATTGTTGAAGAGGGCGCAGGTGTACGCTGCCGGGTAGTGATGGCGCGTGTAGGCGCTCGAATACGCGATAGAGGCGAAGCTGTGCGCGTGGGATTCCGGGAACATAAATTCCTTCACGGTGGCGAGTACGCGCATCACCTCCTCCTGTGCTGCCGCACTAAATCCGTTTGCGGTCATGCCCTCATGCAGCCTCGTCTTCAGCCCGGCGATGATCGACTCTGAGCGTTTGCCGCCCATTGCTTTCCGCAGCTCCTCGGCTTCGCCGCCGGTGAGGTTCGCCGCGACCATCCCAATCTTCATCACCTGTTCCTGAAACAGAGGTACGCCAAGCGTTCGTTCCAGAAACGGTTTGAATGATGGATGAAGATAGGTAATGGGCTCTCTTCCAAGCCTGCGTGCGATATAAGGGTTGACGAACTTTCCGGTCACCGGGCCAGGGCGGATGATGGCAACCTGCATGGACACGTCAGCGAAGCACTTTGGTTTGGTACGAGGTAGCGCAGACATCTGCGCCCGGCTCTCAATCTGAAACAAACCTACGGTATCCGCTTGCTGAATGCTCTCGTACACTGCATCATCCTGCGGAAGCTGCGCGTAATCGAGTTGTTCGCCGTAATACTGCGGTACGAGGTAAGCTGCATCCTTGAGCACGGCGAGCATCCCAAGCCCGAGAAGATCCACTTTGATGATGCCCATGTCGGAGCAGTCGTCTTTGTCCCACTGCACTACCGTCCGACCAGGCATCGTTGCGCGTTCAATCGGCACAACTGAGTCAAGATGTCCCTGGCAGATGACCATGCCCCCGGAGTGCTGACCGAGGTTGCGGGGCAGACGCAATACATCGCCGCACTTCTGGAGATAGTGAGCGATGCGCCGATGTTTCATGTCGAGGCCCGCTGCCTTGAAGCTGTTTTCCAGTGTGTCGCTTGGAGCCTTCCACTCCCACGCGCTCATGAGACCGGCGAGCTTCGCCGCCGTCTCTTGATCGAAGCCGAGAGCCTTCCCAACCTCTCGCGAAGCCGACCGACTGCGAAAGGTGGTGACGTTCGCTGTCATGGCGGCGCCCAACTCGCCGTAACGCTGGTAGACATACTGAATCGCACGCTCGCGGTCGGTATCGCTGGGCAGGTCGAGGTCGATGTCCGGCCACTCCCCACGCTCTTCCGAGAGGAATCGCTCAAAGAGCAAATCCAGCCCTACCGAATCGACGATAGTGATTTCGAGCGCGTAGCAAACAACGCTGTTCGCCGCAGAACCACGGCCTTGAATGAGAATCCCGTTGTCTTTGCAGAAACACACCACGTCCCACACGATGAGAAAGTACCCAGCCAACCCCAGCTTTTCGATAAGCCGCAGCTCGCGTTCCGCCTGCCGCTTGGCTTTCTCGTAAAGCGCCGGATCATTCTTGGGAAGATAGCGGCGACGCATCCCTTCCTCCACGCGCTTGCGGAGAAACGAATCCATCGTCTCTCCATCGGGCACGGGATACGCTGGAAACTCGTATCCAAGTCCCGTCATCTCAAATTGCAGACGCTTCGACAGTTCGCGAGTGTTGGCAATGGCTTCGGGATAGTCGTAGAAAAGCCGGTGCATCTCCACTGCTGTGTGCAGATGCCGCTCTGCATTGTGGCTGAGGAGACGCCCAGCCGTATCGAGGCTCTTGTGGTGCCGGATGCAGGTGAAGATGTCGAGCACTTCGCGCTCATACGGAGTGCCATAACTGACTCCGCCCGTCGCAAGCAGCGGCAGGTTTAGCGAACGCGCGATACGAATCGCCGCACGATTACGATGCTCTTCTTCGCGGTCGAAATGGCGCTGCAACTCTACGTAGACATTCCCGGAACCGAAGAGATGCACCAATTTTTCTACGGCCTTGTGCGCGGCGTCGTAACCGCCGCGAGCCAATGCCGCAGCCAGCGGGCCTTCGATGCCGCCCGTCAGGCAAACCAGCCCCTTGCTGTACTCTTCTACGTCCGCAACCACCGCCGCGCCTTCGGCCTTGGTCGTCTCGCGTAGTTTGAACTGAGTAAGTAGCCGCGAAAGATTCTGGTAGCCGATGCGTGACTTAGCGAGAAGCGGCAAGCGCACAGGCTCAGCAGGAAACTGATGGGGTAGGTACGTGGCAGGCTGAAGGCGTTGGCCCAGGTCGCTTACCGCAACCTCCGCGCCGTTGTGCGCTCGTACCCCGCACCGAGTTCCTTCCATGTGAAAGCGCGCTGCGCCATAGAGACCGTTGCGGTCGAGCAGTGCCATTGCCGGCATCTCCAGATGCGCGGCCTGCTGAATCAGAAATTCCGGCATGGTTGCGCCTTCAAGGAAGCTGAAAGCCGACCGCGCGTGCAGTTCCACGTAGTCAGTCATACGTCCCCTGCAAGTACCAGCATCGCGAGCGTGGATCGAAAGCGATGCGACACAGCCGTTCCACAGTCCCGTTCTCCAATCGAACATCCCACTCTTCGCGGCACCAGTTAGCCTCCGACCACCACTGTCCACTCACACGTACCGGACCAGCAGCATCGCGGACAGCATAGGCCGCTCCATCCCAGAAGACTCGCACAGGTGCGTGGTTCGCGAGTGCAACGCCGACCATGTGTGGTGGACGCGAGACGCGCAGAGCCACAGGCGTCGAAAGTGATTGCCTCTCACTCCGATATGGTGGCGGCGGCTCAAACGGGACCATGCGAAAGGCATTCGGTCGATTGTCGTCCGTCAGCTCCGGCGAGCCGACCCGTTGCTCTCCCAAGAGTCTCCGCATTCGGGCGAGCATCACTTCGAGTTGTCCCGGCTCGAGCGCTCGCGGGAGAAAGAGACCATGCTGCGCTTGGTACGGTGCAGCCGACTGCGCGTGCAGTTCCAAACCCACAATCCCCGTACCCGGAGGATGCGTCTCAAGGTCGAGTTGAATGAGCTTGAGCAGTGTCGCCGTATCCTGCAATGGCAGCGCGGGACGAACGGTGCGCTCATGCTGTGCGCCGCCATCGAGCCGGACCACGACCCGGAGCGCGGCGATGGCTCTTGCCTTCCCGCGAACGCGCTCCAGCAACGTCGTCGTCATACGGGAGAGCAGGAACAGCAGACGCTCCAACTCCTCTATCGGAAAATCCAGTTCCATGCGCTCCACCAGACCGGCCTCAAAGCTCGGTTCTATCGGGAACATCAGGTGAGGCCACGCGCCGCGCGCGAGCGAATGCAGCTTCTTTCCAACCTGCCCGAGACGTGCAATGACCTCAGTTTCAGATAGCGCGGCCAGTTCCGCACAGGTGCGAATACCCCAGGCTGCAAAGGTCGCCTCATGCTCCGGCGCAAGATGGAGCGTCGTGACCGGAAGCTGACCGATCGCGTGCGCCTCGCAGCCGGACGGCACAACGGAGACGCCAATCCTGCCACAAGCAAGCGATACCGCGGCATGGAAGTTTTCGGCGATGGCGATGTTCGCAAGAAACCCCGCCGCCATCACACTCCGACGCAATTTGTTCGCAAGCTCTGCGGCATCACCGTACAGGAGATCCATGCCGCGAATGTCTAGCGCATACGTGCCGGGCCGCTCTACCACCCACTCGATACGCGGCGAGAACATGCACGCGACATGGTGAAGGGTGGCATGAGCCGTGTGCTCATGCTCGATAACACGGCGGAGCGCGACGACTTTCGAGAATGTTTCGGCCTGTAGTCGAGTCATACCGATCTCGACACCCTGAGAACGTGCCGCATGGTTCGCGGCAAAAACCATCTCGGTCGGTGGCTCCCCATCCAGCACCACAAATGGCCTTTTCCGCAACTCCGGGCGCTGATGCGCCGCGGCCTGTGCGAAGAAGTTCGATGGATGGAGAACGGCGTACATCACCGCACCCTCGACCAAAGCGCCTCTGCCGACCACCTCACGCGCTGCGTGGGCTTGCGTTGCAGGAACGGCGAGCCTTCGTTGCGGTTGCGTTCCCGCGTGAACTGGTACTGCTGTCGCTCGAACAACGGGGTTTCGCCCTGCATACTAAACGGCACGACCGCAGCCGGTTCACACCGAAGCGACAGCGTCGCGCAACTGCTGGCGCCGGGCGATTGTGTGAGGAAGATTAAAGCGGTGCGTGCATGCTCTGCCGCCAGCCGGAAGCGATACCACGTCCCCAATGGTATGCGTTGGGTGTGTTGTGGCAATACATCGCTCATATCGAGCACGACTGCTGCAAAACCTCCGGTCTGCAAGATGAGGTCGGTCGCCTTCAGAGCTTGTTCCAGTCGTGACCACGGCTTGTCCGCCAGCTTCGTTCGACGTTCCTCAGACATGCGCAGCCATAGAAGCCGCCGCAGCTCCACACCGGAAGCCGCCGCTGTCTCCGGTGACAGTGCATCGCTCACATCGACCCAGGCGCACGCATTGCCAAGCTGGGTGATCGTGGCGAGTGTGCAAAGACCAAACGACGTCTTTCCCGTAGAGGACGGGCCGCTGACCTCAGTGATGGTTCCGCGCGGGATGCCACCGCCAAGCATGGCGTCCACCTCCGCCATGCCGCTCGCAAAGACTTCCGGCGCTTGTTTGATCTTGAGCGTGAGCGCGGCAGGCACGCGTTGCGCTAACGTAGATTCGATCTGGACCCGAATTGTGGCAGCGGAGGGCATAAGCGTATTCGCTTTATCTTCGCCTATCGGGTTGTCTTTCCGCCAATCTGTTCTGCTCTGGAAAGAGTGCATTCCTTTGTAAGTGTCTGAAACAAAAGGGCAGGATAAATTCCGCAAAACCGCCCAAAGGAGGTCTGTCGTGTGTGGACGCTTCAAACGCAAGTCCGACAAGCAGAAGGTGGCGAGGGTTTTCGAGGTGCAGTCCGGTCTCGAAGAGGCCGACTTCGCCCCGGGTGACGACCTGCGGCCGCAGTCCATGCAGCCCATCATCTACACAAACGAAGCGGGTGAGCGTCAGGTCGAGATGATGCGTTGGGGATTCAAGCTCCCTGACCGGTTGCTCTTCAATGCGCGTTCCGAGGGCATCACCCAAGCGAATTTCTGGAAGGATGCGTTTCTCTCGGGCCGCGCCATCGCTCCCGGCGATGCCGTCTTCGAATGGAAAAAGATGCCCCAAGGTCAGAAGAAACCGAAGTACGAGATCACCATTCCCGGGCAAGAACCCTTTGGCATGGCTACCGTCTGGAAGCTCTGGAAGAATCCAAAAACGGAGCAGTGGGAGCGCACCTTCGCCATTCTGACCGGCGATCCGAATAAACTCGTCGCCACGATCCATGACCGCATGACCACCTTTGTCGAGCCACCAGATTTTGAGGAATACCTGGCACCCTCCGAACGTCCGCCGCTTCACTTGCTCCGTATCTTGCCAGCCGAGAAGATGCACGTTCGGCTTGTGGACAGCAGCCCCATCAGTAAAGCACAAGTGAGCCTCTTCGACAGTCACTAATACCCATTGTTGATGTTTCCAACGCTTCGCCGTCAGTCGAGGATATAATTCGCCATCGTCCAGATTGCTTAGGAACTATTGTTGTTGCATTTAGATGCGTAGAGCTTTTATTCCAAAATGCCAAATCCCGTCGGAAAGCTTCATCAGATCGAGCCTCGCGAGCAGATCGGTCCTCAAACCGGCAAACTTTACGAATATCAATATCATCAGGCAGCCGCTGGCGCCCTAATGCTGCTTGATTCGACGGAGAACGCAACGTGCGTCTATTGCGAATGGCATGATGACTATGTTGCGGAGTCTCAATCACAAGGGCTCTATACCTTCTATCAGGTCAAGACCAAGAGCGACGGACCGTGGCCGATCGGCGAGTTTTTCGGCTTGGGCAAACTGAACACAAAAACTGGACAACGTCCACTCTCTGCGCGTAAATCCAGCATCTTTTCGAACCTGTGGGACCATACCCAGAAGTTCGGAGATCAATGCCGGGCATTTGTTTTCTTATCGGACTGCAAAGTCGATCCCGAGTTGCAAACGCTTTTAGATGAATGCAAGATCGCCAACTCTGCCGGCGAATTATCCATCGCCTCGGGCGCTCTGTTCGACTCTATTCTGCCATCTCTTGCAAAACGAGAGAAGGAACTCACTGCAGCCACGTTGTTCGATTTCTTCGGAAGGCTCCGCACTGAATTGGGACTCGGCACTGTAGAAAGCCTCGACGATGCCAAAGTCATCATCGTCGACAGAATCTTAAAGGCGTCTGAAGTTAAACTCGAATGGTCAGAAGGCAGAAAGATGGGCGCAGACTTGGTCACTATCGTTCGCGCCCGCTCTCACGAAGTGAGAGGTGTTCTTCCTAAAACTGTCGAAGAACTTCGTGTCATCAAGGCTCTCTCCATCTCCGACGTTCTTAAACTTCTCAGCCTCTCGGAAGATGGGTTCCGACTTCTTGGGGAAGGAGCGGGAGATGCTGTGCGCACCCTGTCACGATTGCACCGGTTTTGCCAAAGGCGAGGAATCGCCGAGGATCTTATCCCGCAGTTTTGTGAACTCAAGACGATGTGGTCCGCTTGGTGGTTGCAACACGCCGAACTTATCGAAAAGCTTGATTTCACGGTCTTCAAAGGTGAATGTCTCGATGTCCTCAAGGCTCACAGTGCGGGAACGATGACAGTGCGCGAATTGGGAGATCAAGCCATCGCCTTAACCACGAAATACAACGGAGTCTTCAAGCCATTGGAACAACTCAAATCCGAGCAGGTCATGGGGTTCATCATTTCGCTCGCTGTTGAGGCTGAAAGGTAACGGATGACGACTCTCGAACAATTCATCCGCTCCGTCGAAGCTGCTGAGGTGCGCCTGACTGTCGATGGTGTTTCACTCGCCGCCATGAAACGTGCCAGAGACGACTCGTTTTTCCAATCACCTCTTTTAAGTCTTTGTGCGGTAGTTGTCGCCAAAGGCCGAGATGGAGACCTGAAGACAGCAGATGTTCCGACTTGGGTCGGAGCAGCCCTCACTAAGCACTTCGATAGCTCAGCAGTCATTCGTAGACAACTGGATTGGTCTCTCGACTATCGCCGAAGGTGCGCTGACGCCATCGTATTTCTAGAAAACCTGGGGTTGGTTCAGGTGTCATTAGATGCCGCACACAGCATTAAGTGTACCGAACGAGGACAGCGTTTTATACGTGAAGCGCTTCGTCAAGCTAATGAAACTGGAGTCCTCGTCCGTGGATTGACCAAGGCCTATCGCATTGTCGAGTACCACGGACTGGAGCTATTTTGAGCATTCATCTCAAGTCCCTTGCGTTCACTCGCCGGGGAGACAACGGTTGGATCGCGGGGCCGTACGATTTCTCACGTGGCATCACCTTGCTCGAAGGCCCCAACGGTGCAGGCAAGACTCCGGTGCTGAAAGGTATCGCCTACTGTTTGGGACATCCAATCTCCCTACCGCCGGATGTATTGATTCGCTGCAAGTCGATCATTTTGGAGTTGGAGAATGGTGACGCTGTAATCACCGTTGAGCGCAGAATACACCTCGACTTTTCCGCAACGATTAGTGAGAAGGATGTGGAAGATCACCAATTCGCAAATGAACGCGATTTCAGCACATACCTATCAGAACTCTTTGGCCTTCCCGAACGCTTGTTCGCAACTCGTAGCTCCGGCATTAGCCCTTTTTATATGTCTTTCCTTGTTCCGTTATTTTGGGTTGACCAGGATACGGGATGGAAGGATTTGTACAGCGCGCTTCAGAGTCAAAACTTTCTTAAAGACCAGTTTGAAGAAATGGTGCGGCTGCTTCTCAACCTGCCTGGACAGAATCGTGCTGCTGACAAGAACGAGTACACGGCGGCAGTGATCCGATCGGAATCGGCGAAGCAACGAGCTGACATCAAGCATGAGGTAGTTCTATCGCTCGAAAAATCACTTCTCGAATTCGGGCCGAAATTGACAGTAGAAGAGCTGACACAAAGAAAAGAGGCTATTTCTAGCGAGCTCCGTGCAAGATCTTCCGTTCTGGAAGTAATCGCAGCACAATCGTCCGCCTCCGAAGAAAAACTTAACCAGTTTCGCAGCGAACGAGAAAGGGCGGTCTTTGCTTTTAACTCTGCAGTTCAAAGACTGGAAGATCTCCGCTCGTACGGAAAAACGCTGGAGACGCAGGTTGCCATCGTAGAAACCAACGAAATAGCAGCGGATACGTTTCGGATCTTATGTGGCAATGTTGCTTGTGGTTTTTTTCGGAATCCAGAAGAATCGTACGGACGGCGGGTTCTTTACATAAAGGATCAAATCAAAGATTTTGAAAGCTCGATGAGCTTGCTGCAAAAAGACCGCGACCGTTTACAAGGTACAGTTGTCGAGTCGGAAGAGTTACTTCGTCGCGAACTTCAGCAAAGACAAACCCAAACAGAAAGTGCAGCCGGTGATCAAATCGTTTCCGACGTCGATAGATTGACGCGCGAATTTGCCCAACTATCTGCTCAATTGCTCCAAACGGAACGATATGAAGCAGAAAGCGACGAACTAAAGAAACTCATCGACCTGACTATCGCTTCCGAAGATGCCGCGACAAATCTTCGGCCGGTTCGAGGTAAATCGCGTGATGATAGTGCAGCGTGGGACGCCGCAAACGAACTCGGCGCGCTGTTTAATAGCTGGCTTACGACCCTGAGTACGCCCAACCTTCCGAAGCAAATATGGTTTGAGCAGAACTTCACTCTCATGTTAGGAGGCATACGTTTCACGGAAGATGCTGCCTTTGGAGGCAGCACGAGAACCCGTATAGTTCTGGCGTTCCATGCCGCCTTAGTGGAGCTATCACTGAAAATGGGTGGCAGCCATCCAAGATTTCTTGTGTTGGACACTCCAAAGCAGCATGAACTTCACTCAGCAGATTTAAAGGCTTTCGTACTTCGCTACCTTGCGTTGGCAGCGACCTACTCAGTGGATCTGCAATTAGTAATAGCCGCGACTGAACTTGAATTCCTTGAGGGTGCAACAGGGCAACACATCTGGCACCCACATTTTTCAGTTGCTGGTAAGCCGCGTTTCTTCGGACAGATGCTGCCTTGGTACGAAAGCGCATATTCAGAGAATCAGGATGACATCCCGACTCCGGAAATCTCGTCGTGACGATTAAAAATATTTGTGGATGACCAGGTTCAGTTTTGGATGACCGCAAGTTCGTTTCAACTGCCGAAATACTGCGTTAGCTAACCTTTTTTGCTTCACCCCCCAATCCTTATTTTCGACCACACCCTTGAGAGGGAGGAGGTCTCCTCCCTCGGCTCTGGCCGCGTTGCGTCCTGAGCCACCCTCCTCAGCGGCACGTTCCCTCCCGCAACGCCCTCCCCAATAAATCTTGCGTGCTCATGCACGCGCATACGGAAGACAGACCTCGCTAAGGGGCTCTGCCCCGATCGCGCGCGTCAAGGGGTCTCCCGCAGTCTTCCGCGCTTCGCTTGTGCAGACCTCCGCTGCGCTCCGCCCTTTCCGTTCCGCCTTCGGCTCCCTCTCCAAGAGTGGGAGATACCCCTCCCCTTGACACTTGCTACCGTGTCAAACCGGAGACGAGTTACAGCGGCATAGCCATCACTCTTGCTGCTCTAGTCGTGATGCCATTCCTCGCCCGGGCCAAGCGTAGAACTGCCCGGCGGACGAACAACCAAGCCTTGGCTGCTGATGCCATTCAGTCAGCAACCTGTGCCTACCTCGCCGCAATCAGTTTGGCGGGTCTTGCCATCAATGCTCTCTGGCACATTCATTGGGTAGACTCAGCAGCAGCGTTGGCGGCAGTTCCCATTCTCATCATTGAAGGGCGCCGAGCGATACATGGTGAAGGTTGTGGCTGCCACTAGGCGTGACCGTGATGCCGGTGAGCGCCTTTGGAAGGATGATCTCCATGCTGGCCTGAGCCGGTCATCATGCGCAGCATGGCGGGTCCCCCCGTGCGTAGAAAGCGAATGACCAGAAGCATCGCGAAAGCGAGAAAGACGACGTTGAGAATGGTCGTGTAGTTCCAGCGGATCGACTCTTCAACCATCTGCAGATGTCGCTGTTTTGGAATCAGATGAAACGCTCCGAAGATGAATTCCACCGCGAGCGCGGCTAACGCCATCGAGATATAGAAGACGGCGAGCAAGAAGGCACTGATCTTCAGACCATAGTATTTGCGATAGATATCCAAAATGGGTAGCACGATAAGATCAGCAAACAGAAATGCAATCACTCCGCCGAAACTAATGCCACCGTTCCAGAGTACCGCCGCAAGTGGGACATTTCCCACCGAGCACACGAAGGAGAGGATGGCGACGATCGGCCCCACGGCAGGTCCCCATAGCTTTGCCAGAAGTGGATGTCCCTGCAAAAAGAATGCCTGCCAGAACTCTTTAGGAACCCAAGCGGCAAGAGCGCCGGCAATCAACAGTCCGCCGCCAATGTCGAGCCAGAGCGAGGCCCAGTCCATTACAAAGAAATGGCTGATAGCCGTGCGGCCCTTGTCAGAAGTCATACGCTGCCAGATCTTGCCCTCATGAATGGACATATCCATCCCGGCGTGGCCTTCCATCCGCCCCTGAAGACCTTTCTCTGCTTGTTGTCGTGCCGCTTCGACTATCCTGGGCGTGAGGAATGCCTTAAAGAGCAACACCATGATGACGATCATGAGCGGGCCGCCCGTAAACTCTGCCAAGGCGAACTGCCACCCCATGAGGACGGCCAGCAGGATACCGAGTTCGAGAACGAGATTTGTGGAGGCGAATTGAAAAGCCATTGCCGCCGTGAAGTTCGCCCCCTTGCGAACCATGGAACGCGCGAGGGCGACGGCGGCATAGGAGCAGGAAGACGATGCAGCTCCCAAGCCGCAGGCCACGGCAATCGTTCGCGGCGAGTCGTCTGGCAGCAATCGGGTCATCTCTTCCTTGGACACCACGGCCTGGATGATCGCTGAAAGCCAAAACCCGAGAATCAGCGCCCAAAGAATCCCCCAAGCCATCGTGAATGACATCATCAGAGCATGACCGATCGCTGCCAGCATACGAACGCCTCCTCGCGACTCTCTACGATTTCGAGGCTGTGATTGAATCCACAGAAATGGTTGTGCCGGATACGTTACCCTTCACAATCACATTCTCTCCGGCGAACTTGTCGAATTGAGTTTTGTTTCCCTTCAAGGTGTAAACCTTGCCGCCGCTGACAAGGGCAAAGTCAGACCCTTGCTTGACGCATTCGCGGGTGCATTGTGCAGGAGTCTTCCCTTGCATCATGTGATGCGCACCACACATCGCGTCGCTCACCGTACCCGTGAGAGTCCGGTTCGATTGAGCGGAGGCGGCAACGGTAGAGAGCGCGACGGAAAGGAATAAAGCCGTGATTCGTAGACGCATTAGAGTTCTCCTTGAATTGCAGGTTGAATGGGTTGAGTTTGATCGGTGATTGAGTTCTTCGCGTGTAACTGTCCTTTGCGTAATGCCCGCTCCTTCATCATCACGAAGAAGACGGGCACCAGAATCAAGACGTGGATGGTGGAGGTAATCATCCCACCGACGATAGGCGCGGCAATCGGCTTCATCACATCAGAGCCGATGCCGGATTCCCAAAGGATCGGAGCTAGGCTGGCGAGAACGGCGCAGACTGTCATGAGCTTCGGGCGTAGACGCTGCACAGCGCCTTCAATGGCCGCAGCTTCCACATCGGCATTCGTCAGCGTTTCCCCGCTTTGCAGCTTGTGTTCGAGAGCTTCATGGAGATAAACCACCATGACCACACCGGTCTCCACCGCGATCCCAAAAAGGGCAATGTAACCGACCGCCACGGCGACGCTGAAGTTGTAGCGAAGAAGCCATTGCAGGAGCAGTCCTCCACTCATCGCATAGATGGTAGGAAAGATCAGGGCAAGAGCCTCGGCTACCGAATGAAAAATCAGGTATAGCAGCAGGAAAATCACGAAGAAGACGATTGGCAGAATCAGTTGCAGCCGTTGTTTGGCGCGCTGTTCCAGTTCGTACTCCCCCGACCATTGGAAGGTGTAATTCGCTGTCAGCGTCAGTTTGTCGTGAAGGAGCCTATTTGCCTTCGTAACAAAGCCGCCGTAATTGGTGTTCTTGAGGTCGATGTAGATGTATCCCGTCAGAGCGCCATCTTCATCTCGAATCATGGATGGGCCGTGCGTGAAGGAGATTTTCGCCACCTGTCCCAACGGAATCTGCGCGCCGGATGGAGTGCCGATAAGGACGTCTCGCATCTGTTCGACATTATCGCGAAAGTCTCTCTGGTAGCGGACGTTGATGGGGTACCGTTCGCGGCCTTCAATATTCTCCGCAACATTCTGCCCACCGATCCCGGATGCGACTGCGGTCTGCACATCGGCAATGGTGAGACCGTAGCGGGCAGCTTCTTCGCGGTTTACATCGACGTTGACATAGAAACCTTGCGCAACTTTCTCAGCAAAGACTGAGCGCAGCTCCGGTAGCCCGGAAAGAACATTCTGGATCTGCGAAGCAAGCTGCTGGATTCCGTCGACATTCGCTCCTTGTACCTTCATGCCCAGTGGTGTCTTGATCCCGGTTAGCTCCATGTCTAAGCGATTCTCGACTGGCATAGTCCAGGTATTCGAGAGACCGGGAAACTGGAGCTTGTCATCCATCTGTTGAATGAGCTTCTCGTAGGTCATCCCGACAGGCCATTGCTCACGTGGCGTGAGCATGACCGTTGTGTCGTACATGTCGAGAGGTGCGTTGTCGGTCGCGCTGTCCGAGCGTCCAACTGTGCCGAATACACTTGCGACCTCGGGGAAACTGCGAAGAATGCGATCCTGCTCCTGTAGGAGCACCTTTGCCTGCTCGATCGAGATGCCAGGGAGAGCCGTCGGCATATATAAGGTCGAGCCTTCAAAGAGCGGGGGCATAAACTGGCTGCCCAGGCGCGTCGCGAGTGGAAATGTCACCAGCAGAAAGATCAGATTGACGATAATCGTGAGCCAGCGATGTCGCAGACAGAACTTCAAAATCGGTAGATAGATGGCTTGCGTGATGCGCGAGATGGGATTGGTACGCTCCGGTCGCAGCCGGCCTCGAATCAGCATGACCATCAGAACCGGAACAAGCGTGATGGCAAGAATGGAGGAAGAGCCGACTGCCACGGTCTTGGTCCAGGCAAGGGGTCGGAACATACGTCCCTCCTGCGCTTCGAGCAAAAAGACCGGCAGAAAAGAAACAACGATGATGAGCAGGGAGAAAAACAATGCAGGCCCAACCTGTTTGGCTGCGTTGATAAGAATTTTCTGCCGCTCTGGTTCCGATACCGGATTAGCATTGTTTTCCTGCCGTTCCGACAAATGACGGTAGCCGTTTTCGACCATCACAATGGAGGCATCGACGAGCACTCCAACCGCCAACGCGATGCCGCCCAGGGACATGATGTTCGAACTCACTCCCAGCCAGTACATGGGAATGAAGGCCATCAGCACGGCGATAGGCAAAGCGAGGATCGCGATAAGCGCGGAACGGAAGTGGAACAGAAAGACAATAATGACGAGGCTGACGATGATGGCTTCTTCAAGCAGGTCACGTTGCAGTGTTTTAATCGATGCATCGATTAGATCGGAACGATCGTATCCCGTCATGATCTGGACGCCGGGCGGCAGAGACGGCGCGATCTCGCGAAGCTTTTGCTTCACTCCGTTGATGACGTTTAGCGCATTCATGCCTTGGCGCATGACGATGATTCCGCCGACTGTTTCTCCCTGTCCGTTCCACTCCGCAACCCCTTCGCGGATATCTGGCCCGAAGCTCACTGTTCCCAGATCACGCAGGAGAACCGGTGTCCCGTTCTTGCTGCCAACGGCGACCGTAGCGAGGTCATCGAGCGAACGCAGATAACCGAGACCGCGGATCATGTACTCCGCGCCACTGAGGTCAAGCAATCTCCCACCGACTTCATTCGTGCTCATCTTTACTTTGTCGATGACTGAGGAAAGCGGAATGCCATAGGCGAGCAGCTTGTTGGGATCGAGTTGTACCTGATACTGCTTTACATAGCCGCCGATGCTGGCTACTTCGGCAACTCCGGGCACGGTCTCCAGGGCATAGCGCAGATGCCAGTCCTGCAGACTGCGCAGGTCGGCGAGACTATGCTTGCCGCTCTTATCGACGATGGCATACTCATAGACCCATCCCGCGCCCGTCGCATCGGGGCCAATCGAAGGATGCACATTCTCGGGCAAACGCCCGCTGATCTGTTGCAGGTATTCAATGACACGCGAGCGTGCCCAGTAGAGGTCGGTGCCATCCTGAAAAACGACATAAACATAGGAGTCGCCAAACATGGTTTGAGCGCGAACGGCTTTGACATGAGGCGCGGCGAGGAGACTGGTAACGATTGGATAAGTTACCTGGTCTTCGATGACATCGGGTGGCTCGCCAGCCCAACTCGTGTGGACGATCACCTCAACGTCCGAGATGTCTGGTAGTGCGTCCAAAGGTACATGCTGCAACGACCAGATTCCGGCAAGCGTGAGCAGCAACACCGCCGCAAAGACCATGAAACGATTGCGGGCGCAGACATCGATAACCCTTGAAAGCATTACATGCCTCCTGTCGCGTTCACGCGCAATTGTTTCGTTGCGATTACCTGACCGTTTTTCTGGACGGATATCGTGACCTGCCAGGTGCCGCCGGAGCCGAGCGTCCCGCTGCCTTCATACAGACCGTTGCCGTTGTCGTTGAGCCTTGTGATTGTGTTCATGGCTGCCATGCCCATTGCCGGCATACCAGCCATATAGAACGTGACCGTAATATCAGCTCCAGTCGTGGGCGTTCCATCTGCGCCTGTGAGCTTTACTCGAAAGGTGTTGCTGCCCTTTTTCGGGGGATTGGGGTTCGTGTTGAAGTCGATGTTCGCCTGGCCGGCAGGTGCAGTGGTCGGGGGGGCGTTGCTCCCGGCACCTGGAGGAGGCGGAACAAAGGAACCGGCTGCCGCTTGCAGTTGACTTTCCGAGTCGATAAGGAAGTTGGCCGACGTGACGATCGACTGATGTGCTTCCAGTCCCTTGAGAACGATGAAGTCATCGCCAAAGCGAGGACCAACTGTGATCTCCTTGGGCTCAAGACTGCCGTTGCCGTGATTGAGGAACACGAGTTGCCGTGTGCCCGTTTGAAAAACAGCTGACGCAGGTACAACAAGCTGACGGCCTAGACTGGCTTTCACCTCGACGTTTACGAACATGCCCGGCTTTAGCTTGAGTCCCGGATTCGCAATCTCGATCCGCACGCGAACGGTGCGCGTTGCCATATCCACTTGCGGCAGTATTTCTTCAATCTGACCCGTGAAGATGCGACCCGGATAGGAGTCGACCGTTATCTGTGCCGTGTCGCCCGGTCTTATGCGGCCCATGTCGTCCTGGAAGACCTGCGCGTACACCCACACGCGGGAAAGATCTGCAACCGTATAGAGCTTGGTCGATGGCTCGACATACATGTTGGGCAAAGCGTTGTATTCCGTGATGTATCCCGAGACTGGCGAGTTGATGGAGAGATCGGTGATGGGCTTTCCGGTATCTTTGAGTTTTTGCAGTTCGCTCTGTGGAACCTCCCACTGCTCAAGACGCTGCTCCGCAGCCGACGACAGCGATGCAGCGCCGGAAGCAACGCCGTCCACAGTGCTCGCACTCAATGTTTTCTGATTCTGTCGGGCCAGTAGATACTCCTGCTGGGTCGCCACCAGCTCAGGACTGTACACGGTGAAGAGCGGCTGTCCCTTATGCACATACTGATAGGTGGCATTGGCAAACACTTTGCGGATGTAACCTGGAAACCGTACCTGCACATAAGAGACAAGGCGCTCATTGACGTCCACCGTACCGGTCGCGCGTATGTCGTCGCTCAGTTGCTTGTATTCGACGGTGCCCGTCTGCACCCCAATGCTCTGCATCCGCTCCGGTGTGAGTTGCACGGGAACAAGCGGGGTTTCCATCTTCTGTTCCGGCATGGATGGTGCTGGCTCGTTCGCCCCTGCCGGCGGACCAGAGGCTACAGGTTGAACATCCCCGGAAATCGGCATGTTTCTTGCCATCGGCTGCTTCGCCCGATGGGAACGGTATGCCCAGATCACGGCGACAACTGCGAGGATAACGATCCAGACGAGAGAAGTTTTCAGAATATATTTGTTCATCGCAGTGTCGCTCCTGTCAGAGATTCGAGATGAGCTAACGCAGCTTCGTGATCTTCCAGCGTCTGTGCGTATTCGAGCTTCAGGTTCAGAATGTCTGTGAAGTACAGGAGGACATGAATGAACTCCTCGCGATTGGAGGCGTAGGCGCTCAGTGTGGCACGGTATGCCGCATCGGACTGCGGGATAAGACCTTCGCGATATTCCTTCAAGAGCTCTTCGTCGCTCGTCGCTTTTACATACTCTTGCTGGACATCCGCGAGTTGCTGTTGCAGATGCGCGTTGAGTACTTGTTGCGATTCGGAACGTTTCTCTTTAGCCTCTGCAATCTCAGCGTTGACCCGCGCTTTGCGCGGAAAACGCACATCGAAGGTGAGCATGTAATAGTCCCGATACTTGCGGTCGGTGTTCTGGTACATGTAGCCAAGGTCAAAATCTGGCTTACCTTCGCGCTTCGCCGACGCCAATTGCGCGTCTTCTTTCCGAACGGAACTCGCGTCGACTTGAATTTGAGGGTTGCCTCGCCGGACCATTGCAAGAAGCTCATCGGAGGTGCGCTTCAGCGGAGTTTCGGTCAAATCTTCCGTAACGATGTCCGGCGTCCCCTGGTCGCGGCTGAGCAAGCCTTTGAGATGTGCCTGCACCTCTCCCATCTGTTGATGGTGCATCGTGATCTCTTTCACGATCCTGGTTCGGTTCACCTGTGCCTGTAGAACATCCTGCTCCATCCCTTGCCCGACCTGGTAACGGACAGTCTCATCGTGGATGAGTTCGTCAAGAACAGTTTCGTTCTGCCGCAGGATGCCAAACGTCTGTTGCAGATAGGCGAGTTGGAGATAGTCGGCCTTTACCGAATCGGCAATGCTGGTCTTTGTGATTTCACCTTCAGACTGTTTGGTGTCAGCGTCGCGCTCGGCTACCTCCCCTCGCAACCGTAGTTTCCCTGGGTACGGCAGTTCCTGCGATGCTCCGACGCCGATATAGGCGAAATCACTATTGGTGTAGCCCGCAAAAGGCTTTGGACTGCCGACGCTGAACTGTTGATAGGTGAATTTTGGATCGGGCAGCGTAGTCATCTGCGGCGCCACCTGCCTCGCGGCTCGTGCGCCGTGATCGGCTGCGGAGATTTGTGGGTTGTTTGCCTCGGCTTCAGCTAAAAGCTGGGACAAGGGTGTGGGCGTGCTCGCCACCGGCGTCTGCCCGAAGGCAGAAAGTGCAGTGGCCAGCACGAGCGTGGCGGTCAAAGAGACCATGCTCATGCGGAAGCTCCAATCTCAAATGCAGTTCAAGGCATTTGCCGAAACACGCAGACGGGCGTGTGCGCTCGGCAAAAGTAGAGTGCGAGAGAGGAGCGACTAGATTCTTAGGACGGAGATGGTTGCGGGCGGGGATTTTGGAGGTGAATAGTCGGGGCGTTCAACCCACCCGGTGACGGTCGAGGCTGGATTTAGCCCGAACGCAGCCAACCAGATAGCAGAGACTACAACCGGGTGGAAAGCCGTCGCCCTCGTTTTCAACGCGTTATCGTGAACGCTCGGCAGAGTCTTCTGGCAGCAGTCCCGCGACGCGGGCATCCCCATCTGCCCGCATTGATTTTTCATCATGCGGCAGCAGGCACGCTCTTGAGCGCTCATCTGGACATCGGGAACCATGCAGGCCATTGCCGGCGCCAAGGATGATACCAACAGCAAGATCAGCACACCGATTTGGCGGAAAGAGCGCATTCCTAACATTAGAGTATGTCTACATAGCTCTCCGAAGCAAGCGATTTATGGGCCGACTCTCCGAGAGGAGCGCCTCAAGGTAAACGCTTTCGGCTGCCGGCCCCTCCACGGCGGTTCGAAAACCCGCTTAGGCTGCTACGGCTCGTCTCCTCTCCTTAGCCAACTGACCCTCGAGATAATCGGCCCACCACTGCATCATCGCCGTACGCTGCTTAAGATACTTCGCGTGGTTGTAGGCCGCCGCCACTTTGTTCCGCTTCATGTGAGCAAGTTGCAGATCTACATGTTCGTCGTCAAAGTCGTTCTCATTGAGGATGGTCGAAGCTAGCCCACGGAATCCGTGCCCGGTCATGCGGCCCTGGTATCCAAGCCGGTACAGCGCGTACAGGAGCGTATTGTTGCTCATGGGCTTGTTTTTGTCGTTGGCACCGGGGAAGACCAGCTTGCCATTGCCGGTCAACAGCTTCAACGCTCGAAGCACTTCGACGGCCTGACGAGCAAGTGGGACGATGTGAGGAGTCTTCATCTTCATGCGCTCCGCGGGAATGTCCCATCGTGCCCTGTCCAGGTTGAACTCGGTCCATGGCGCTTCGATTAGTTCGCTGGTGCGAGGAAAACAGTAGGCCAGAAGCTTGAGTCCTAAGCGTGTGAGCGCGTCCCCATTGTAGTTATCCATCTTCACTAGCAGTTCGGGCAAATCGTTTTCATCTACATGGGCGAAGTTTTCTGATTGGGTTGCCGCCAATACGTCTCGCGGCTTGAACTCAGCAGCAGGATTCCGACTCGCAAGTTCACGGGCGATTGCAAAACGGAAAATCTGCCCGATAGACTGATGTGCTCTTTTGGCGACATCGCTAGCGCCTCGCGTCTCAATCGTAAGCAGGATGTCCCTAATGTGCCTAGGTTCCACGGCATCCACGAACAAATATCCAATCCCGGGGAACACATCGGCTTCAAGCCGATTCAGCAAGGTCTCTGCGTGTCGGGGCGACTTGCCGATCGACCACCACTCCCACCACTTTCGGGCGACGCTCTCAAAGCTCATTTCTGCTTCGCGCTGTCGTGCTTGGGCCTCCTTTTGTTTGGCCTCGGCCTCCGCCTTGCGTTGCCCCATCGGGTCAGCACCGGCGGCCAGCGTCTTGCGGGCTGCAAGGTGCAGTTCGCGAGCCTGCGCGAGGCCAATGAGGGGGTATTCGCCCAGCGCCATGAGTTTTTCTTTGCCTTCGACTCGATAGCGCCACCGCCACAGCTTTGATCCGCCGGGATTGACCAAAAGAAAGAGGCCGTCGCGGTCGTACATCTTGAATGGTTTCGGTGCGGGTTTCGTTCCTCTAATTGCGGTATCTGTCAGCGCCTTGAGCCCTCTTTTGGTGGGGTACGGGGTCGTACCCCACTTTGGGGCAAATTGTACCCCAATCCGTACCCCACTTTTTGATGGGCTGCCGGCGCACCCCTTCGCACCTCCCCATACTAAGATTTGGCATAAACAACTGAAAATAAACAACCTCCTCAATTCGAGGAGGTTCAGGGAAGTGCGAGGAAGTGTGGTGTTGGTTGCCCCCCAGGGATTCGAACCCCGATTGGACGAGTCAGAGTCGTCAGTCCTACCATTGAACGAGGGGGCAACGCGGTTGTAGATGGCGACTGCAGGCTCGGCGGGAGCCACAATCAGCCGCCTTTTCGAGTGTACGGGTGGGGAGTGGATGGGTCAACCTGCGCGCGTACATCTCCGGGGCCGATCTGTCTGAATGCGCATCGAGTTGGGAGCGCCTCCAACTCAAGATCTCTCGGCTGCGGTGCTGCGCGCCTTCGGTCGAGATGACAAAGATGAGGAACTGGCGAAGGTCTACTCTTCGCGGAGGACTTCGAGCGGCTTCTGGCCGAGCACGCGATGGCTTGCGAGCCATCCTGCGAGCACAGTGAGGGCGGCCGTGATGAAGAGTGCGGCGATGTTCCAGGTCCACTGCAGGTGATAGTCGAAGTGGAAGACCTGCACGAGCAGAATGCGCGCGAGTGCGTTGGCGAAGAACAGGCCTACGGCTCCGGCGATGAGGCCGAGCACGGCGAACTCGATGGAGAAGATGGCGGCGATGCGTGGGCGTGTGGCGCCGAGCGTTTTGAGGACGACCACCTCGCGGATGCGGCGATAGCGCGTGCCGGCGATGGCGCTGGCGAGGATGACGATGCCGGCGAAGGTGGAGAAGGCGGCGAGGAACTGGATGACGTAGGAGATTTGCAGCAGGACCTGGCGCACGGTTTCGACGGTAGCGGCGACGTCGATGACGGTGATGGTGGGGTAGTGCTGGTAGAGGACGCGGCGAAGCTGGCCGGTGGCGGTGGGGTCGCAGTGCAGGCTGCCGTACCAGACGGTGGGCAGGCCGTGGAGTGCGGGTTCGGGGAGGAGGATGTCGGCGCGCGAGAAGCCGCGGCGGCCGTCGGCTTCGTAGAGCGCGGCGACGGTGGCGGTGAAGGACTCATCTTGCGCGCTGAAGGTGATGTGATCGCCGGGATGGATGTTGAGGCGCTCGGCTTCTACGCGGTCGAAGGCGACGAGCGGGTGCGTGGCAGCGGCGGCAGCTTGCTGCGATGTCCACCACTTGCCTGCGACGACGCGATCGCCGGCTGGCGGCGCGTTGGAGGTCGACGGCCAGGTGAGGCTGAGAGAGCTGAGCGCGCGACGCGGCATGTGCTGGAGCTTGAGCTGAGCGGCGGGCGTGTTGTTGATGGCAACGAGGCGAGCGCTGACGACGGGCGCGATCTCGGGCGCACCCTTTATAGAAGCTTGTGAGGAGAGGAGGGAGCGGACGCCGGCGACCTCGTCGCTGCTGATGTCGATGAGGAAGAGGTTGGGAAGACGAGCGGCGGTAGTGATCTGCATCTCGCCAACGATGGAGTGCTGCACCATGGAGACTGCAGCGATCAGCATGACACCGAGGCCGAGGGCGGCGAGCAGAGCGGCGGAGGGATTGCCAGGGCGATAGAGGTTGGCGAGGCCGTGGCGAAGCACGGAGGGAAGCTGGCGGCGCGTGCCGCGGAGAAAGAGCTTGAGCAGCCAGAGCGTGAGCGCGGCGGCGCCCAGAAGAACGAGCAGCGCAAGGACAAGGCCGCTGGCGAAGACAAAGCCGACCTTGCGCGAATCGGAGACGCCGGCCGCAAGCCAGACGAGGCCCGCGAGGATGAGCGCGGTCGCGGCGAGTTGCAGAACAGAGCCGCGCAGATGTTTCGCCGCGCGCGTGAACATCGGGCTGTCTTCGTTTTCGACGGCGCGACGAAGGATGAGGATGGGGCGAACGTTGCGGATGTCGAGCAGCGGCGGGAGCGTAAACAACAGCGTGGTGAGCACGCCGGCGCCGAGGCCCAGCCATGCGGCATGCGCGTCGAGACGGAAGCCGGGTGTGAGATGAAGCAGGCGCGCGAGAAAGAGTGGGAGCGTGAGCTGAACGCCCAGGCCGAGCGCGAGGCCGAGCAGTGATCCGCCCAGGCCCAGAAGTACAGTTTGCAGGAGGTAGATGCGCATGATCTGCACGGAGCCTGCGCCGAGCGATTTCATGATGGCGATGGAGTCGAGGCGTTGTTGCAGATGCGCGCGCATGGCCATGGCGACGCCGACCGCTCCTAGCACGAGCGCGACCAGGGACATGAGAGACAGCAGGCCGGTCGCTCCATCGAGCGCGCGGGTGATGGACGGGTTGGCCTCGCGGTAGTCGTTGATCTGTGCAGAGGGCAGGATAGCTTCGAGCTGATTGCGCAGG
>Ga0207933_1000307_pt1 | contig 50608 bp, 44 predicted proteins | sample NGESurdeep092012_4_FD_184488 | JGI IMG/M metagenome (GOLD analysis project Ga0207933, IMG submission 184488) | Arctic peat soil microbial communities from Barrow, Alaska - NGEE Surface sample F53-3 deep-092012 (SPAdes) | ecosystem: Environmental > Terrestrial > Soil > Wetlands > Peat ... | reverse complement strand
TTGTTCTTTCAAGTCTCAAGTTTATGTTTCAGCCTTTGTCTTTCAGACCGTATCCATAAACGTCCGCTCCACATGGGTAAAGAGCATCAGGCCGACGGCCAGCACCGCAAGCATGACGCCGAAGCTGGCGGCAACCTGCGCCAGGTCCACGGTTCCAGCGCCGAGAAAGGCGAGCCGGAAACCTTCAATGACCGGCACGAGGGGATTGAGTTCCGCAATCCAATGATGCTTCGGCGACAACTGCGAAACCGGATATATGACAAATGACGCAAACATCAGGAGTTGAACGCCGAACGCAACGAGGTTTGCAAGGTCGCGATAACGGGTCGTCAGCGCCGAGACAATGATCCCGCCGCCGAGTCCATACCCTGCAAGCATCACCAAGAAAACCGGCGCGCAAAAAATCCAGCCGGTGAAATGCACATTGGCCCCGCGAAAATAATAAAATGCAAGACACACCAGGAAAATCCCGAACTGGATGCCAAAGGAAATGAGGTTGGAGATGGAAATGGAGATGGGGATGGCCAGGCGGTGAAAATAAACTTTTCCAAGCAGCGCCGAATTGCCCACAAACGTGCTGGAAGTTTTCGTCAGGTTGTTGGCGAAGTAATTCCAGCAGACGACGCCTGACATGATAAAGAGGAATCGTGGAATGCCGTCTGTCGGCAAACCGGCGACACCGCCAAAAATTGTGAATGTAATCGTCATTAGCAGCGGCTGGATGACGTGCCAGAGCGGGCCAAGAATGGTCTGCTTGTAGGCGGAAACAAAATCGCGCCACACGAACAGTGAAATCAGGTCGCGATAACGCCAGAGCTGCTTCAGCCGCCAGTCGAGCCAGCCGCGGTGCGGGGTGATGACGGTGGTCCAGCCTTCGCCGGCTGGCGATGCGGAGATGGTGTCACCGGACGTTTCAGGACGGGATGTCGGTTGCGATGACATAAAAAAATTATTGGGCGGCAAAATGGACGTTGTTTATTGATTTAAACCGGGGTCAATTATCGACGGGCAGACTTCGTCCCGGTCAATTCGCAAACGCCTTTTCGCATCCGCGATCTACGAGCCTTATGATTGCCAGGTTCATTGTTGTTCCGGGAGAAGATGCAAACATTCAGTCTTCCCCTGCGGACTGTGCCCGTCCAACCGTTGCACGGTCCGCCATTTTGCCGCCCGTGATTGAGGCGGGCTTAAAAAAGCTGCTATTTGGAAACTTCAGTCTCCTCTGCCGTGTTGGCCGATGAATAATACTCGGCATACTTGTAGTATTGATAGGAACGGACGGAGGAATCCGAACGGTTCAAAACCAGTCCCAGCACCCTGGCATGGCGCTGGAAGAGCAATGCCAGCGCTTCGCGAACCGTGCGGGCATGGGAAAAACGGCTGCGGACCACAAAGAGTGTGCCGTCCGCCTTGGCGGCGATGTTGGAAGTGTCGTCCGCCGCAAACACCGGGCAACTGTCAATGAGGATGAAATCATATTGCCCGCGGAGCTGGGCAAGAATCTGATCAAAGGCCGGGTTTAAGAACAAATCGCCGGGATTGCGGGTGATGGAGCCGCGGGAAAGCAGGGATAGCCCTGAAATATCCGTGGCTTGCATGAATTTGCCTGGGTCATCCGGCTGGCGCAGCAGATCGCTCAAGCCGGGCTTGGACTGGAGCTTTAACTTTTCATGAATATGCCCCTTGCGCAAATCCCCGTCCACGAGCAGCACCTTGGAACCGCCCATGGCCAGGGTCCGGGCCAGGTTGGTGGCTATCGTGGATTTGCCCTCGTTCGGCACCGCGCTGGTGATGAGCACAACCTTGGGCCGCCGGCCTTCGACCATCAGATAGAGGAGCGCCGAACGAAGGCTGCGGTAGGACTCGGCATACATATGCCGGTCATCGTTGCCGTCCAGAAGCGCCAGAGGCATCTTGGAAAATTCGTGAATCTCCGGCACCTGGCCGACAACGCTGTCGCCAAATCTTTCGGTCACTTCGACCACGGACATAAACCGGTCGTCGCGCCAGGCAATGAAGAATACAATCCCCAGGCCAAGTGCCAGCCCGATGATGACGGAATGGGTCAGCATGGCTTTCGCCTCCGTATATGAACGCGTCGCCGGCAAGGCGGAATCGAGGATGGTGAGGGTGTCCAGATCAATGTGCTGGTTGATGTCCACGCTTTGCAACATCGTCTTGAGCGTTTCAAGCATTCCCTGATTGTTGAGAACATCCTGCTTGAGGCTGTCGGCGGTGGCGATCCGCTTGTTGTCGTCGGACACTTTGGCCTCATATTCCGTGATGAATTTCTGGGTGCTGTCAATCTTGATTTGCAGCGCCTGCCGGGCGGCGTCCAACTGTTCGTGGCTTTGCCGGCTGTAAAAATCCAGCAGCTTTTGGGCGCTGGCGATTTGTTTTTCCAGCTCGACCATCTTGGGATGCTTGGGGAGCAGATACTTGGACAGCCGGTCGCGTTCCGTCTTGAGCTGTTCAATCTGCTGTTCTGCGTTCATCCGGTCGGAACCCGTTGACAAGCCGGAGCCGGAATTGTTCAGCGATTCCAAAACGGTGTCGGCGGTGTTGGTTGCCCCGGGCACGCCCGAATCCACCTCCAGTTGCCTGGCCTTGAGCAGTTGGAGATCCAGTTGGTAGTCGGACAAATCCGTTTTCAATTTGACCAGAAAGCCGGCCTCGACGGTGCTCTCCTGCTCCAATACTGCAAAGTTGTTGCTCATTTCATATTCAGTCAGGGCATCCTGCGCGGCCTTCCTGTCCCGTTCCAGCCGCAGGATCTGTTCTGAAAGTTGTGACAGCGTGTCTCCGGAGACTTGTGCCCGGGTGTTTTTGCGATAATCCAGATACGACTGCATGAGGGCGTCGAGATACACCGACGTGTAGGCCGGGTTGCCGCTGCGGGCTTCAACCCTGTAAATCGAACTGTTCGCACTGGGAAAAAGCTGGATGTCCACCGGGATCGAAATATGGTTCAGGATGTCCCTGTTTGTGTTGAATGTCACCAGACGGTTTGTCGTCAGATCCCTCAACCTTTCATCACGCAACATTTGGGACATCGTGCCGAGGTAAATTGCCCTGTCAGAACTGTTGCCCGAGTCATCGGAGAAGCCGCCACCGTTCGGCATTTTTAACTTTGCAGTCTCCGACATATAACCGTAGGAGACAAATATGGGCGGAGTGTGGAAGAATATGGCGACGGCCACGCCGGTGCTCAAAATGGCGGTCACCACCGGTATCCACCAGAACTTGCGCAGGAAGAACAGCAATTTCTGCGGGCGGAACTTCGGCGGCGGCGGGACATGGTTGTCCGGCATGGGTTCCATCAACTGGAAACCCGGATCCGACGGCGGAACTGGCGTCAATTCATTCATGTTTGCTTAAAACCGGATCATGCGTTCGGGGACGAAAATAAGGTCGCCCGGCTGCACAGGCATATCAGCTCCTGTTTTGCCATTTTCAAGAATCTGCTTTACGTTCACGATGAAAGTCTGGTCGCCGCCGGTTCCGGTGCCGGTGCTGCGCGTGACCTTGACGTGCTTTTCATCCGCGTAATCAGTGAAACCGCCCGCCCGCAGGATGGCCTTGCTCACCGTGAGCGCCTCGTCGCTGGAGATGTCCTCCGGCCCCGGGGCGCGGATGGCTCCCACAAGGTAAATTTTCCCGCGGCTCTCGGGTTTCAAGTCGACGGCAATGATGACAGTGGCCTGCTTGTAATACTCCTTTTCCAGCTCCACCTTCAACTCCTGCGCCAGTTGCTTGCAGGTCTTGCCGACCGCCGGATAACGGCCGATGTAGGGAACCTGCAAATCGCCCGAATCGGTGACAACGAGATGCACGGGGGCGTCCCCGTCTTCAATTATCTGGAAGCTCAACTGGTCGCCGATCGCCAGCCGGTATTTGTCATCCAGCACATTGGCGGCGGGAATGTTCGTGGAACCGGTTGCCGGAACATTCGCCGGCAATGCGGCGACCGGGTTGTTTGACACGGCTGACGTTGCATTTGCAACCACTGCGGCGTTTGTTTTGCGGGCGGGTTTGTCTGACGCCGCATTGGTGGAAACCGGGGCGGCCGCAAAATCAATGACGAATCCGTCCTTGTCGCGAAAGACGTTGGTCGTGTTGTTGAGCGGCAGGCCCGCCGCGTTCAGGAGATTGCAAACGCAAAAAATGCCGATCGTTCCGGCAACAACCAATCTCGTTTTGACCGCCGCTGTCAAATTGAACGCGCGCATGATGATGCCTTTGACGCCTGGAAATTTTTCATTGGATGTCTGGCTTGGGCGGCGGTTCATTGGGGGAGATGGTAAGTGATCAGCAGCCCGACCATGTTCTGGGTGTATCCGTCATTGGGCGTGGCGGATGTGCGCATTGTCAGCCGGTAATTCAATCCCAGAGTCAGCCGGCTTGTGAGCGGATGCTGGAGGCTTAATCCGAAATCATACCAGTCAAACTTGCCGTTGGGGCTTCCCGGCAGGCTGCCCACGCTGCCCACGCCCTGGTTCCCGTGTTCATAAGAAATGGAGGTGTTGAAGTCAAAACCCCTGACGATTTTCCAGGTGATGTTCGGACGGACATACCAGTCTTCAACCAAATCCGACTGGGCGCTGGACTGGATTTCGCGCCCGGCGTCAAGCGAGTAGCTGATGAAATCGGTTGGTTGATGGCTGATGTTGACGCTGCCATACCAGGAATTTTGGTTTGCGGTCTGGATGTTGGTGCTCGTGTTTTGAAATTGGTTGATGGAATAGCCGCCGCGAACGGTCAGCGTAAAATAATCTCCGGGGCGAAACTCCGCATAAGGTCCGACACTGTAGATATCACTATTGTTCAAGACTCTCTGATCATAGGCGGTGAAGTTGGCGGAGGACTCCAATCCGACCGTCACTTTGGGATGCACCTGAAGGGCGGCGCGCGCAAACAGCATTTCCGAGGCATGGTTGATGTCATCAAACTGGCTGCTGGTGGCGAGGACATTCTCGTGGTCATAGCCTGCGGACAACGTGACCTGGTTCAAGTCCCATGTGCTGGAAAGCCCGGCGGTATTGTCAAAAGTGCCGTAGCCCGGCGTGTTGGCCACGGTCGCGTTCTGCGACGAGTCCTGCGAATAGCTGATCCAGTCGTGAAGGCTGGTCGTGACGTCTTTGATTCCAATGTCGAATGAAAGCCCCGTCTTGGAATTTGAATTCAAGTCGAACGTGCTCAATTGCGGGTGTTCGAGATAACGGTCGTAGCCGATGGAAAAATCCAGATACAGCAGGTTGCGCTCGGAGAACGGATAACTGGCCGTGATGCCGACTGCCGGCTTGATGATGTAATCCTGCCAGACGTTCGTCTTCGAGAGGTTCACGTTGTCGTTCCAGTCAAATCCCAGCGAGGGCAGGACCAGCATTCGGAAGTCGCCTTTTTTGAAGGTGTAATTTTCCGGTTGCTGGGATTGCATCGCCTCGTTTCGGGACGCCGCCGCCGCTTCGCCCGCAATCGAATTTTGCAGGGACTCCTGCGCCGGTGCCGGCAGCGCCGCCAAAAGCATTAGCATCGCAATCCACCGGCCTTTAGGTTTGTAAGTGTAAAACATATTTGAATATCCTGTTTTCATCCGCCCGCCATTGCTTCAGAGAAATTGCCCTTGCCCTTTGACAGCGTCTGGGATCCAAAAGTCAAATCCCGGCGCTTCAAATCCTCCAATACATTTGCACCGCCCGAAATTTTTCCGGCTATGGTTGACATGACCGCCGGATGGAAGCCTTCAATCTTGCCGCCTAACGGACATGAACCGGTGGCAAGCAGAGGGCACTCGGCCCTGGTTTTATTTTCCAGTTTGCGCGCGGACGCGCCCTCGGCGTGAATTTTGGATTTGCGCCACTGTCCCGGACTCATGCCAAACCGCCGCTTGAAGCAGGTGTTGAAAAGTCCCAGATGGTTGAACCCGCATTGTTCGGCCACGTTGATGATTTTCGCGTCCGCATCCCGCAGCAACGAAACAGCCTTGAGCAGGCGCATCTCCATTCTCAAGGCGGTCACGGATACGCCAAAATGCTGGTGGAACAACCGGTTAAGATGCCGGCGGCTGCAGTTGAACCGGGCGGCCAGGTCGTCCACTGAAAGACCGATCAGTTCGGAAGCCGAAAGCTTTTCAAATGTTTGAATCATGCGGTCTTCCGTCCGGACATGGCCGCTCCGCTGTATCTGCCCCTCCTTGAACTCTGCGGACAGGATGGTGGCGGCAATCCGGACAAGCTGGCCGCGATGATCCAGGTTAAACTCGGGCGGAACCAGCCCCAGCAACGACTGGCATTCCATCGCCAGCGGGTTGCTGGCCGGATAGATTTTGCCCGCCTTGAAGCCTTCTGTGATGTTGTGCAGCAGGCTGACTTCATTGCTGCCAAACAGCGGCAGCAAATTTTCAAAGCACGTTGAAAACGTCCAAAAAAGAAATTCACCCTTCCTGTTCCACACGGCAAGCTTGGAACCGGCGGACCCGTTAAAAACCAGGATGTCTCCCGGCGAAAGACGATGGGTGGCCGTTTTGGAGGTGAATTTGCCAATGCCGCCCTTGGAAAACAAAAAAGTCAGCCTGTCCCCGGTCTGCTCCAATTCTTCCGGGGAATTTAAGCGTGCCATTGACAGCGCCAGATTGTCTTGATTGTTCAATATGCGCCTCTATGAAAATCGTTTTCAATGAACCCGCCTGTCATGATAAGTCCGCAGTGGGGCGTCTGTGATGCAAACACGCGGCCCGAATCCGCAGTTTCATGGCTTTGACTTTTTACAATCTGATTATTCATTCAGTCAATTCGTTCTTGATGTCCCTCACATTTATGCAGCAAGACCTTAATGCAGGCAAGACATTCATGCCAGCAAAAACCCGCATTCTCCTTGCACGCCCGTCTCCTGGACGAAAGATTTTATGCGTCTGTTCGGGACGAATTGTCCCCGGCGAAATTCAAGCTCAATCGGAATTGCATGGCATCGTGAACTTGTCAAAGGAGTAATGATTCAGGGAAAAGCCGCCGGGCCGCGACAATCAAAATAAAAAAGGCGTCCATTGCTGGACGCCTCTGCAATTTTATTTGAAGTCGGTTTCCGTCACGCGCTTTCGCCGACTTGAAACCGCACGAATCGGCGGATCAAAAATCCCGATAGACTTCCGAGCGATGCTGAATCCGGTAAATCCGCACCAGCTTTTGATTGTGATAAACCCAGTAAAGTATCCGGTAATCGCCAATCCGAAGTTTGCAAAGTCCGCTCAATTCATCCGGCATTCCGACCAGACGACGGTGCAACATCGTCGCGGCGTTTTGGCTTAACCAGAGAATTTTTCGCTCCACGCTCGCACCGATTACGGCATCCAGTTTTTCAAGTTGCGCATCAGCCTTCGGGCCTGTTTCGATGTTGTAGGCATTCATCGAAAATTGTGCGGAGTCAACTCACTTGGATTTGCCGCTGTGGGAAAGATGACGGGGCTTCCACGGCTTGAATTTGCCTGCCAAATCCTCGCGTCGCGCCTGATGCAGTTCATCCATGACGCGCGGATTGTTGGCCATCAACCAGTCTTCCAACTCATCCAGCGTGTCCACGGAATCCAGCACTGCGGCGGGAATCTCAATGACTTCAGCGGTCGCCTTCATGCAGTCAATTCTACGGTGCGGCACGAAAAAATCCAAGCGGAAGTTTTGCGAGCAAAAAAGGCTTCCATCGCTGGACGCCTTTGCAATTTTGTTTGAAGAATTTTACGCGCTTTCGCCGACTTGAAACCGCACGAACCGGCGGATGGTGATTTCATCGCCAAGCTGCTTGCCGATCTGCGCGACGTGTTCCTTCACGCTGACCTCGGAATTGCGTTTCACGAAGCCCTGGTCCACGAGGCAGTAGGTCTGGAAAAATTTGTCCAGCACGCCGGCCAGGATTTTCTCCATCGCCTGCGCCGGCTTGCCCTTGAGCCGCTCGGATGACGCGGCGATCTCGCGTTCCTTCGCGATGATTTCGGGGGAAACTTCTTCACGCGAAACGGCGTGCGGATGTCCCGCCGCGATCTGCAACGTGATGTCGCGCACGAGCTGCTTGAATTCTTCCGTGGCCGTCGTCCCGGCTTTGCCCGCGCCGACCTCCACCAGCACGCCGACTTTCGCGCCGGTGTGGATGTAGGCCGCGACAAGTCCGTTGCCGGCAACTTCAATGCGCTGCTGGCGCGAAATTTTAATGTTCTCGCCAATCTTCGCCACGATGCCAATGCGGTCGGCTTCCAAATCCGCGTTCGGATTCGCCGCGAGCTTTTTGGCGATGTCGTCGCAGAACGCGCGGAAGCTTTCGTTCTTCGCGACAAAATCCGTCTCGCAATTGATTTCCACGAGCACGCCGACTTTCGCGCCGGGCGTGATGTGCTGGGCGATGACGCCTTCGTTCGCGGCGCGGTCGGCCTTCTTCGCGGCGGACGCGATGCCTTTTTTGCGCAGATATTCCACGGCGACATCGATGTCGCCTTTCGTTTCGACGAGAGCTTTTTTGCAATCCATCAAGCCCGCGCCGGTCATTTCGCGGAGCTTGCCGACGTGTGCAGCAGTGATTTCAGTCATAAATCAAAATTCTAGGATAATTAAAGTTTTTTGCTTCGATCTGTCTTTATTTTTTTGAAAGCAGTTGATGCACGCGTTGGCGTGTTACCCCAAATCGAATCCCGATTTCCTGGTAAGTCAGACCAGCACTCCTCAATTTTACTGCTATCTTTATAATTTTTTTGTTTCGGCCTCTTACTCCAATTGGGGCGCCGGCACGAAAAGGCGCAATTCCAATTTGCCTTCGGTAATAGCTGATTAGTCCATTATCCACGCCAATTGCACCATGTATTTCTTTCGGCGTCTTCCCCGCCAACAACATTCTTTTTAACTGTTTTGTTTGGGGTAGTAGTGAGTGCATTCTGATAAGGCGAAACGCGCTTTTAATTTATTTCGCTGAATTTGCCGGAGAACTTTCCGGCGTTGACGGATCGTCGCCTGCGGCGATTTCAACCGCTTGCGCCGATTCAAATTTTTGTTCGCCAGCCGGAGCAGCTTCCGCGTCAGGTTTGCGCGCGCGCTTGGATTCAAATTCCGCCTGCGCTTGCGTGATGACTTGCCCAATCGTCGCCATGATCATGCGCACGGAGCGGATGGCGTCGTCGTTTGCCGCAATCGGATAGGTCACCAAGTCGGGATCGGAGTTCGTGTCCACGAGCGCGACGATGGGAATTTTCAATTTGATCGCCTCGGCCACGGCGTTGTGTTCGCGCTTGATGTCCACGACGAACATTGCTGCGGGAATTTTATCCATCGCGCTGATGCCGTCGAAATACTTGTGCAGGCGCGCTTCCTCGCGGTGGATCATCGCCTGTTCCTGCTTGACGTAATCGTTGATCGTGCCGTCCGTGTTCATCTTCTCGATTTCCTTGAGCCGCTTGAGAGACGTTTTGATCGTGCTGTAATTCGTCAACGTGCCGCCGAGCCAGCGCTCGACGACGTAAAATTGTCCGCATTCCTTCGCGGTGTCCTTGACGCACTGCTGCGCCTGTTTTTTTGTGCCGACGAAAACGATTTTTCCGCCCTTGCGAACGGTCTTGGCCAGAAAATCGCACGCAGCTTCGAGCTGCTCGACGGTTTTCGAGAGGTTGATGATGTGGATGCCGTTGCGCGCGTCGAAGATGAACGGTTTCATCTTGGGATTCCAACGCTTCGTCTGGTGTCCGAAATGGACGCCTGATTCCAACAATTCTTTTACGCCGATGCTTATCATATTTCCTTTGGTTAAAACTCTGAACTTTTTGTAGCGTCGCTCTATGAGCGTCGTTTTTCGGCGGTCACAGACCGCCGCTACATTTTTCAAAGCATCCCGCGGAACACGGGATTGATTTTGATGTTATTGTGGCCATTCGCATCCACACGGACGCGAAATTTTTAAGGCCGTTTTTCCTTTACCGATTTGGCGAAAGGGACGCTGAAAATAGCAGAAAAATGCGGAGTGGCAACTGCTATTTTTCAGCATGGACAGAACGAAAATGAAAGTTTAGTGTCAAACCACAGAAGAATAATGTTCAGTTCAATACATCCGATTGTCTTAATTGCGCTCTTCGGCGTGGTGATTGCCTTGATTTTACTTATTACTACGTGCTGTATTCGCAAAAGATTTGCTAAAATCGTCCTGATCTTGTTCGCAGTAATTTTTGCGCTGCCAGGATTTTATGTGTTCTTGGCATTCCACCCTGAATGGATTGACGACCGATTTAGAACTTATAAAGCATTTTACACAGATATTCAGGTTGGCATGACGCGCGAGCAAGTTTTTTCAGAAATTGAACGGCATTATCCAGTTGGCGGTGCAAGACAGCGCCCCAAAGTTTTGGATGATACGCCCGGAGATCTTAATTTTTTCATGAATCCAGAGACATCGCGCGAACCGAATTGTGAGGGAATTTTTTTGACGCTTCAAAATGGCCACGTGATGAAAAAAGAATATTCGCGCGATTGATTTTCCACGCCGCCGCTTGTCAAAATCCAATTGCTCCATTATCGTCAGTCAATGTCGTTGAAGAAACATTTTGCATTGCTGGCCCTGATTTTCTACGCCGCGAGCGTCGCGTTCCCGCACTTGCCCTGAAAATTAAATCGGTTACAATCTGGTTATGAATCGAACAGTCGAAGCGGTGATTGACGAGCGCGGCACGGTGCGGTTGCTCGAAGAAATCCACCTGCCCGCCGCTCGCCACGCCATCGTCACGATTCTCGAAGACGAACCGGCGCATCTTTCCGAAACCGCCCTGTTGAGCGAACCGGCGCTGGCCGAAGACTGGAACCGACCCGAGGAGGACGCTGCGTGGGCGCATTTGCAACCGGCTCGGTGATTCTGGTCCGGTTTCCCTTTTCCGATTTGTCGCAATCCAAACTGCGGCCAGCGGTGGTGCTGGCCGATTGTGGCCGTGGCGACTGGTTGTTGTGCCAGATCACGAGCAATCCATATTCAGACCCGCGCGCGATCCGGCTCACGGACGCGGATTTCTAAAGCGGCTCGCTGCACAAGATCAGTTTCGCCCGCCCGACAAAACTTTTCACCGCGCATCAAAGTTTGATTGCTCCAAACGAAGTGGGAATTTTGCGCGAATCGTCATTCAATCAAATTGCTGACTCAATTGTCCGGCTGCTCAAACCGAAGATTTAATTTTCTTAATCGTCCGCGCCGCTTGTCAAAATCCATTTGCTCCATTATTGTCAGTCAATGTCGTTTAAGAAACATTTTGCATTGCCGGCCCTGATTTTCTGCGCCGCGAGCGTCGCGTGCGCGGACACGATCCAACTCAAGAGCAAAGCCGCCGTCACCGGAAAAATCCTCGTGGAGAAACCCGACGCCATCGTCGTGGATGTCGGTTATACCGTGCTGGTCATTCCGCGCGGCGATGTCGAGAAAATTTCCAAGGCGGGCGAGGTTTTGCCTCCGGCTGCCTCCGTCGTCAGCCCGCTGCTGAACATTGCGCCGGAATTTTACACCGCCGGCGTCGTGAATGCTCCCGCGCGCGACGTGAGTTCGCTCGTCAAACAAATCGGCGAGGCCGTCGTCCAAGTCCGCACGCCGGAAGGTTTGGGTTCGGGATTTTTCATCAACGCGGACGGTTATCTCATCACGAATTTTCACGTCATCGAGGGCGAGACGGAAATTTCCGTGGAAGTTTATCATCAAAACAACGGCCAGCTCCAGCGCGACACTTACAAACAAGTCCGCATCGTGGCCATCAACAAATTTCACGACCTCGCGCTGCTGCGCATCGAGGACAAGAACGCGCCGAAGTTCAAATACGTCACGCTCGGCAGTTCGGACGCGTTGAGCGTGGGCGAGGGCGTGTTTGCCATCGGCAGCCCGCTTGGCCTCGAACGCACGGTCACGCAGGGTATCATCAGCACCAAGACGCGCGAGCTGGAGGGCGAACTTTACTTGCAGACCAGCACGCAGATCAATCCCGGCAACAGCGGCGGCCCGCTCTTCAACCTCGCCGGCGAAGTCGTGGGCGTGACGAACATGAAAATCACCTTTGGCGAGGGGCTCGGCTTTGCGATCCCCGTCGAACTCGTGAAAGGTTTTCTCGACCACCGCGACGCCTTTGCCTATTCGACGGACAACCCGAACAATCCCTACCGCTATCTGCCGCCGCCAAGCTTTACGAAACAGAAGCCGGCCGGGAAATAAATTCCCGATGAAGCTATTCAAAAAAAGCGAAATTCCATTAATCCTCGGAATTTTATTATCGGTGATTGGAACATTTGATAAACCATTTGGGTTGCCATCTGATTTTAGATTCGCCTTTCTGCTGTCCGGCTTACTGGTTTTGTCATTGAATATTTATTTCACTTTGAAACGAAAAAAGTCGCGGCCAGAAACCCAAACAAATCCAGCCACAATCATAGAAAAACAAAAGAGGTTTTGTTTTTTAATTTCGCTATATGCCATTTCTTTTGCCGTAATGCCATTTGTATTTCCATTGATCAGCGGCCAGAAGATTGCATTCGCAGATTTGCTTGCATACAGCGTTATCGGCTTCTTTTTTTGCGCAGGATTGACATGGATTGTGATCAAAAAGAAAAACTAGGTCGCAACATTTCGCTGATTCAACGCTTTAATCTACATGGACCGGAATTTTATTAGTTCGATCTTTGCCGCTGCGTTTCTGGCAATCGCCACTTCAACTTTCGCCGCGATTCCGCCTGCCGAGAATCTTCTGCCGTCAGACACTTTGCTTGTCGTCACTGCGCCGGATTGCGCCGCGTTCCGCGCCGCGATGCACCAGTCGCCGCAGTGGCTTTTGTGGAACGACCCGGCGATGAAACCGTTCCACGATAATTTCATCGCCAAGTGGCGCGAATCATTCGTCGCGCCGCTGGAACGCGACCTCGGCGTGAAGCTCGCGGACTTCGCGGATTTGCCGCAGGGCCAGATCACTTTCGCTGTCACGCAAAACGGCTGGGACGGAACCGACGACGGCAAGCCGCCGGGAATCCTTTTGCTGCTCGACACGAAGGGCAAAAGCGACTTGTTGAAAACCAACCTCGCCGCGCTTCAGCAAAAATGGTCGGACGCGGGCAGGCCGGTCCAAACGGAGACAGTTCGCGGCATCACATTTTCCATCGTAACGCTGGCGAGCAACGACATGCCCGCGTCGCTCGCGTCGCTCATTCCCCAAAGCCAGCCGGTTCAGGAACTCGGCAAAAAAACCGAGCCGGTCAAGCCCGGCCAGATCGTGTTCGGCCAGTTTGAATCGCTGCTGATCGTCGGCAATTCCATCGAGGCCGTCGCGCCCGTCGCCGCTCACCTGGCTGGCGGCGCGATTCCGATGTTAAGCGACAACGCGGGCTTCGCCGCCGACCAGCTTTCACAGTTCCGCGGCTCGCCGCTGTATTACGGCTGGTTCAACGCGAAGGCTGTCTTCACCGTGCTGTCGCACGTCCCGCCGCCGCAGCCGAATCCCTATGCGCCCAACCCGATGCCGCAGATTCCGTGGGACAAAGTCCTCGCCGCGTCCGGCACGATGGGATTGAAGAGCACCAGTTTCACTTATCGCGAATCCCATGAAGGTTCGCAGGTGAATGTCTTCCTGTCCGCGCCGGAAAGCGGACGCACGGGCATTTTTTCAATTCTTGCCGCCGCGCCGAAAAGTTCCGGGCCGCCTTCGTTCGTGCCCGCCGACGCGGTGAAATTCTGGCGCTGGCGCGTGGACGGCCAGAAATCGTGGGCGGGCTTGCAGACGATGCTGGCGGACATTTCGCCCGCCGCGTTGAACAGCCTGAACTCGGTCATCGGCGTTTACAACTCGACCGCGCGTCGAAAAGACCCGGACTTCGACTTCACCAAAAATTTCATCGGCAATCTCGGGGACGATTTCATCAGCTATCAGAAAATGCCGGAGGGAAAAGCCCGGGCGAATTTGAACAACGTGCCGTCGCTGTTCCTCTTTGCCGCGCCGAACCCCGAACAGGCGCTTCTCGCCGTCAACAGCCTCACGTCAATGGGTGTTGCCGGCAGGCCGCAGCCGAAGCCCCGCGATTTTCTCGGCAAAAAAATTTACAGCAGCCCGCTGCCGTCAAATTCAATGGCCGGGGCGACGGCGCGGTTTCTTTATTGCGCGGCCAGCGACGGCTACGTCGCGCTGACGGCGGACTCCGCGATCCTGGAAAATTTTCTTCGCAACGTGTCAAATCCAGGCAGGCCGTTGAGTGCCACACCGGGGCTGATTGACGCAGCGCAGCGCGTCGGCGACGCGGGCGGCGGGCTGTTTGGCTATCAAAACCAGCACGAAACCATGCGCTCCACTTTTGAAGGTTTGAAGAACATTCCGGCGAACTCGGTTGCGAAGGCGATGAGGTCGGAATCAGGCCTTTTCGACCTGCTGTATAAATCGGCTAATTTCAGTTTGCTGCCGGACTACGATGAAGTTTCAAAATACTTTTACTTCTCGGTCTATGGCGGCAGGGCGACGGTAGACGGACTTTCCTTAAAATTTTTCGCCCCGCGCCCGCCGGGGTTGAATTAGCTGCGTTGGCCGTCCGCAAAAATCAGGCAGGCAGTCCAGTCGGATTGGCATGGAAGCAGCATCTCTTCAAGGCACGCCGGGCTGGCTTTGCGGAACCCAGGTGCGGTTCCAAGTCAGCGTCCACAAGTCCGGCAGCTTGACCAACGCGGCATGGCCGTCCTCGAAGCTCACGTTCACGCCCCATGCGCGCGGCAGCGGCGACGACGGATCTTGATTCCGTGGAGCAGCGGCGGGTGGGCGCGAGCCATGCCTTGCGATGGTTGCCAATCCGATCGGCAGCCTCAACGTCTCAATAAGGACCGCCGCATTTACCAAAGGCGGCGAGCCCGTGAACAAATCTGTGGCGGGAAGATCATTGCTTGATGGACAAATTGCCGGCCAGATGGAGTCCGTGAATAACGGGGTCGAAGCCGGGAAACGGACGCTGGAAACTGACGGAAAACTCAAGTCTTTAGAAAGGCCATTACCGACGTTCCCACCGATACCCGAAATGAATTGAAACCATTCATTAGCGGCATAGCTGCCGGTGGCGTCATTCGTCATCCAATCGGCCTGAATGGGGGAAATCCTTCCGCCGACTTGTTTCCAACAGTTTGCCGCGCTCCCCGGCGTGGTGACAGTCCCAATACCCAAAAAATTGGGAGGTGGGGGAAATGGGGGCAATGGCGGCAACGCCTTCGCCACGGGACAGATTCGGAAATCTGGCGAATCCGCCAGCGCCACGCCATGAGGCCGAAACCAACTTGGCATGGAATCGGTCCCAAGCGGCAACCCCTTGCCGTAATCATTCTGGTAAATCAAAGCCATTTGCGCCAATTCCCGCGTGTTGTTCAGACAAGTCACCTGATACGCCTTGAGCTTGGCCGTCGTCAACGCTGGCAGCAACAACGCCGCCAGAATGGCGATGACGGCAATCACAACCAACAATTCAATCAGCGTAAAGCCGTTTGCTTTAGCGCAGGAGAACTTAAATTCAACCATGAATCAACTTTCGTTGATTGGCTAATGCGTCACAAGTCAAATTGTGCGTTGCTCATTTTTCCTCATGTTCCGCTCATGGAAAATCATTTCGGAACACGGCGTTGTCACTCCTGCGGATAAACGGTAATTCCGACGCGCTCGATATGTTCGCGCAGCGGGCGCAGCTTTATGAGATGGAACGGTTTCACATCGTATTGATACGGCAGCGGCAAATCGTCCAGCTCCGCTGCGATGGATTCGGCCTGAACGGCGTCCATGTCGCCCCACAGGGCGAGATCAACATCGGAACAGCCGGCGTTTGTGCCCTTGGCACGCGATCCGAAAAGTTTCACGATCCTGATTTCTGAATGGCGACGGAAAACTTTCCGCATTAGCGCGAGCTCGTCCGGCTGGAGGGCGGGTGTTTTCATTCGGAATTTTTTGCGGCGAAGAATTTGTGAAGTTCCTCCATCGCTGGCAAATAATGTCTGGCGATGGCTTCGACCGCCTGTTCAAACACGGAATTGTCGTAGGTGTGCGAGAGCAGGTTCCGGTTGTCCAGCATGTTGATCCAAACCTGCCCGTCGGAAACGACCTTGGCGGCAAAGGCATCCTTGATGACCTGGCGCGGAGTGAGCGGTGAAATGACCAGCCCGCCTTCTTCAAGATAGTCCTTGAGCGTTTTCCAAGCCAGTTCAAATGACAGTTCAAAACGCTGGATCACGCCCTGCTTTTCAAGCAACGACAGGACTTCAGTCCCACGTTCAAGCGCCTCGCGGAGCATGATGAAAGCGCGGTCGTAATTCTGAAACCGTTGCCTCCAGCGGATGTCCGGGTTTGTTGCCATGTAAATCTGGAGCCATCGTAGCCCGAAACGGATTTAACTCAACCGAAAATCATTTTACTCCTGCGGATAAACGAGAATCCGGTCGTGAACCAGCACGACCAGATCATTTTTCCCGTCGCCGGTGACATCCGCGACGAGCGCCTCGCGCGGTTCGGGCATGGAGTCGCTGTTGTTCCTGAAGGTGTGCTGCTCAAAAACCTGCCAACGGTTGACCGGCACGAGCTTGCGGTTTGAATCGAAGGCGACGATGTCCAGATAATTTTTGGCAGTTTCCATGAACACCAAATCCTTCCGTCCGCTGCGGTTGAAATCGCCCGCCACCACGTCGTTCAAATAGCCGTCCTTGATGGGCGTTTCATAGGCGTCAAGCGTGGTCAAATTCCAAACGTCACCCGACAGCGGCATCCACGCGACGGCGTTGCGTCCAAGAAACGCCACGCTCCGCACGTCCCGCCCGCCAAGCGCGACCGGCTGGATCGAGTTGAAATCCGTGACCGGCAAATCCATGTTGCGGACGATCTGCCAAACGCCGTTCGTGTCGCGTTCGCACAGCGTCAACTGCTTGTATTGCGCGTCGAGCAGGAAAATCGAGGGCGTGGAATTTGTCCCGTTGCGGATGGCCGTCGCGCCCGCGATTTGCGAATCGCTTTCCGCGCCGTTGATCTGGTCTTTCACCCGGAAAACCCAGCCCGGCTGGTTTGTCGAGCCTGTAATTTTCCCGCCGCGCTCCAGCACGACGGCGCGAACGAAATTTTTCTGCGGCAGCAGCAGTTCCGGCTTGCCGTCGCCGTCCACGTCCGCCGACGCGAGCCACGGCTGTTCAATCGCGCCGCCCGGCGGGTCAACGTCTTCTTCATCAAAATCACCGCCGGGCTTTTGCAGCAGGACTTTTATCTTTTCATAGGGCATCAGCACGACCAGATCCGACAGGCCGTCCTGGTTCACGTCTTGAACTGCCATCGTCGTCGGGTCCGCCTTGAAGCTGTCGCTCAATTTTTGCGATTTCATCGTGCCGTCCGCCGTGCGGGTCACGAGCGAGCGCCGTCCATCCTTGTCCACGATGATAGCAAGCGTCGGCTTTGCGCCGGGCTTCAACGCGCCGACCGCCATCACGAGCGGTTTGCCGTCGAGCGGCAGCAGCGTCGGAAACGGCAGCCGCCCGTTTTTGTCGAACTGCGTTACGCCGACAGCGTTTTCGTCGCGGCTCAAAAGAAAAATTTCGGGCGTGCCGTCGCCGTTCCAGTCCGAGACGGCGATCTGGCTGACGCCCTCCAGCGTCGGAAATGTTTCCGGCGGCGCGAGCGAGCCGTCCGCGTTTTGGAGATAAACCGAGACCTGTCCGCTTTCCGGTTCGGACGCCAGCAGATCGGGGCGGCCGTCGCCGTTCACGTCCGCCCAAAGCAGGCCGCGATGCGCCGCATCCGTCTTGTCCAGCGGCAGGATTTGAAACTGACCCTTGCGAAACGCGCCGGACAAAACTTCCGCCGGCTGGCGTGCGAAGTCCGACACTTCCGCGCGCCCGGAACTCTGCGCGATGGTGACCATGTAATTTTTTGCGCCGCCACCCAGGGTGCCCACGTCAAACGCCCGGAAAGGCGGCGTCTTGAAATAAATTTCCGGCCCAAGCCGGCCGCTGGAATTTTGCAGCCGGAAACGGAACGGCGTCGGGCTGTCAAAATCCACGAGCAGCAGGTCGCTTCTTCCATCACCGTCAATGTCCACGACCTGCACAGCCTTTGGCGTGCCGGAATAGGGGATTTTCTGCGGTTCTCCAAAAGTGTGGTCCGCGCTTTGCGCCAGAAAATAAGCGGAGCCGTTGTCGCCAAGCAAAACAAGGCCGGTGCGGCCGTCGCCATTCAGATCGCCTGCGGCCAGCGCGTTCGCGCTCAACTGGCCGTCCTCGATGTGCCAGCGTTTTGGGTCGCTCCAGCCGTTCGTGCCCCGGTTGTAAATCACCTCGATATCCTTGCCGTCGCCGTAAATGGCGATGTCGGGTTTGCCGTCGCCGTTCAAATCCGTCACGGCCATCGCCGCGATGTGTTCGTCAACGGGAATGGAATCAATATGGAAGCGCGCATCCGGCGGCAGTTCGTTAATTTCAACCGGGCTTTTGGGATTTGCCGTCGCAACCTGGTTTGTCTTGCCCGTCCGGTTGTAAAGCACGTTGATAACCGAGCGGAGATTGTTGGCTACGACGAGGTCGTTCAATCCGTCGCCGTCCATATCCGCCTCGTGCAGCAAAGCAATCCCGTCATCAATCGGATATATTTCCGGGCCGGTGAAACCGAGGGTGTTTGTGGCGGTCTGGCCGCGAACTGTGAAAATGAAACCGCAGATCAAGGCCGGCAATGCAAAATGTTTCTTCAACGACATTGGTTGACGATAATGGAGCAGATGGATTTTGACAAGCGGCGGAGAAAAATTTGCGAAAATCACGCTTCGCTTGTAATTGACCGATCCGGTCCGGCGCCAAACAAAATGATTCCTTGGGGACACATCAAGCTTTTGTCTTAGGCAGTGTCCCGTTTTCGGGATACGGCCTCCAGGCCGCTTCAATTTCCAGATACGTTTTGGCGTGAAAAGGACGAAAACCTGCACTCCGTTGCCAGATCAATTTGTTGCCGTTTTTGGCTTTGCCGTTTGACAACTAGAAAGTTGGCAGGTATGTTTATCATTACGGACAGAGAGACCAGAAATCCGGCACAGCCGCAAAGGGGATGATTCCGTTAAGCAGCAGGCCGAATCTTTGAGTATTTCAAATGCCACAAACGGTGAACAGACGCACAAATTGCCAGCACCAGATTCAACAAGATGGCGGCGCGTGATTTTTGCCAAAAACAGGCCATGTGCATAATCCTTAAGTTTCAAAAAACGCTCCAAGTGCCCGGACTGGCGAACAAGTTGGCAATGTTTATGCTGTATATCGCTTTATGATGTGGCCAGGTCATTTGGTTCAGAACCATCGCGTGAGGATTTCCTTGCTGCGCTGGTTGATTTGCGGGGTGATGCTCATTGCATCGCCCCTCTTGCAGGCCGCCTCTATCACATTGGTGTGGAGTCCAAGCATTGATCCGGCTGTTGTGGGTTACAAAATTTATTACGGCGTGGTGAGCGGCGTCTACGTCAATTCGATTGACGTCGGCAACGTGACGAACGTGGTCATCACCAATCTCGCCGACAACATCACTTATTACTTTGCCGCAACTTCCTATGATTCCAATGGCGTTGAAAGTGACTTTTCCAATCAAATCGCAGTGAAGACTCCGTCGGATCCCAATGCGCCGACCATCATCGCTTCGCCCCAAAATGTCAATGTCAGCGGCCAGTTTTCCTTTGATGTTTCCGGCAATTCCAATGACGTATATGTGGTGCAGGCTTCCACCGACCTCATCACCTGGGTTCCGATGCAGACAAACGCCACCCCGTTCACGTTTGTGGACACAAATGCGGGACAGTTCGGATCGCGTTTCTATCGCGTTGCCAACGTGTCGAATCCGCCGGGTGATTAGCTCGAGTATTTCATCCACCAAATCATCTGCGGTTTTCCATAGATTCCCTGTTCAAACCAGTTGCATCAGATTTTCGCCGGACAGCTTTTCCACATCGTCCTCGGCAACGAACCGAGCACAATGAAACCGATCTGGCTGCCGACGAACAGCATCAGCCACTTGAACGCGGCGTCCGTGAAACCGTAGCTGTGCAGGCCGATGCCGAGCATATTCACGCCGAACCACGACCAGCTTGTGATAATGTTGCCGCCAACAACGCAAACCGCCAGCCCGCGTTCGCGGATCATTCCGCCCCAGCGTAAATGCAGAATCAGCGCGTTCCACAAGACGATGATCAACGCGCCGTTTTCCTTCGGATCCCAGCCCCAGAAACGTCCCCACGACTGGTCCGCCCAGATGCCGCCGAGAACCGTGCCGACAAAACTGAACAGCGTCGCAAAGCAGACAATTCCATAAATCATACGCGCCAGCGATTTGCCCGTCGCCTCGTCCAGCGTTTTTGTGAACACGCCGCGCAGGACGTAAATCAATCCGAGAAACCCGGCCACAAACGTGCTGGCGTAGCCGAGCGTGACGACGACCACGTGCGTGGCCAGCCAGAAATTCGTGTCGAGGACGGCGCGCATCATTTCCATCGTGTCGCCGTCCACCGCGAGATTTTGGGCGATGACGAGAGTGATGAAACCCATTCCAGCCGAGACGACCACTCCGATTCCATTTTTATGAAATTTTTCCAAAACAATCCCAAGCAAACACGCACCCCAGCCGATAAAGATCGCCGAGGAATACAAGTTCGTCACCGGCGGACGGCCTTCGAGAACCATCCGGTAAATCAAGCCCGTCGTGTGGATTACAAAAGCCAGACCGATGAGCCAGACCGCCGAGCGGCGCAGCGTTTCCGACAAATTAAACCACGAAAAAATCGCGAGCAGCCCGGCGAGGACATAAATGACCATCGCGTTGTAAAACGGCTGCATCTGGTTGAAGAACACCTCCGCGCGCGTTTTGTTCAATTGGTGCTGGAACCCGTTGTAAAAAAGTGACTCGCGAGCATCATAGACTGCGTAATTGAAATTAGTTATATTTCCATTTTGGAGCGCATCAGCCATGGCCGCATAATCTTCAATGGCCGTGGCAATTTTCTGGCCTTTCGCGGCGTTCATCAAAGCGACTCCCGTGCGCTGCCAGTTGCCGGAGGGGTTTTGCGGCGGCACGACGAGCGGCGCATCGAGCTGGGACATATCATCGAACGCCTGCAAGTCGGCGGTGAAGGTGTTGAAAACGGCCTGGTCATATTTCTGGCCGGCCTGCTGCGCGTGGACGGCGGCGACGCCCGCCGGAATCAGTTTTTCATAATCGGCCAGTTCCGATTTCCAATTTTGCGCGCCCTGCGGCTGGAGCGTGTTTTGCAACTTCTCGTAAAGCATGAGCCTCTCGAACACCTTGCTGACGCCACGGTCGAAGGCGTTGCGTTCGGCGGACTCGATTTTCTGGACGCGCTCGTAGTTCGTGTTGAGCAAATCAAACGACGGCGCGATCTGGTTCCATGAATAATGCTCGCCGTCCTGTTGTTGCGCCTCGTTTTTTCCCGGCAACTTCATGGCGGTGATCAAATCGGGATTGTCCACTCGAAAAACCGGCCACGCATCGGCGACCTGCGGGTTCATCATCACGTTCGCCAGCCATTCGGTCGCGGAAATGATTTTTGGATTTTCGTTCCAGCCTTTCCACGGTTCAAGGTCAATCGTCTGCGTCTGGCGGATTTGCAGAAGTGAATTGCGCGCGAGCGAGTCCACCGGCTTCAACCGTCCGTCAAAAACCACCGGCAGTTTTCCGAATTCGTTGAAGGCGAAATCTTTTGGCTGCTGAAATTGGGCGAAAATCCACAAGATTAGCGGAACGACAAACCACAGCGCCATGACCAGCGTCAACAGCGGCGGACACCACTTTTGAAAATTCTTTTTCATTTCTTTTTTCGCTTTGAAACAAAGCCGACGAGGTGAAACATGAACTGCGTCACCAGTCCGGCAGCCACCATCGCGCATCCGATGTAAGGCGTCAGCCAGCTTGGGTTGCGGACGACCTGCAGGACCGACGACGGCGTCACGCCCGCCTGTTGCACGGCTTCACCCGCAGTCATTTGATACTGGTAAAACGTCAGCCCGTCGTAGCGCAGCGGATGGTTCATGGAGATTTCGACCGGCCGGTTCTCGCCGGTTTTCGGATTTTGCAACTGCACTAGGCTGCGAAAATCCTTTGGAATGTCCGTGCCTTCATAAACCGTGTGCGTCGCCTTCAACAGCTTCAGCGAAAATGGAAAATGCACAAGCTGCGGCTGCAGCGCAAAAGTGAATCGTTTTCCGCCTGCGAAAACAGATTGCGTCTGCGTCAAATCGGCGATGATTTTTTGCGTCATTTGCGCGCCCAATTGTTGGGCGTAACTTTGCTGCAATGCGCCCACCATTGCGCCGTCGCTCATCCAGTCGGAAACGACCCAGTCGCCGAGCGAACCGTTTGGGCCGGTCAATTCGATTTCCGCCGTCGGCACGTTTCTGTCGTCCATGGTTTTCACATCCGGGGCGGGATGAAAATCAAAGTTCAGCGCGACGCCGTTGGTCGCCAGCGGCGGGGCGTCCTGCATCATCGGCGCACGGAACTGCGCCTCGGAATTATTCCAATAATGTTTCACGCGGATGGTGAACGGCAGGTTTTGATTTTGAATGTCGCCGCCGCGCGCCAGCAATTTTCCGGGAATGGCCACGATCTGCTCCTCGTTTGGTCCGGCGTCGCTGGTGAAAGTCAGTTCGTAATTGCGCGGGCTTTCGGCAACCGACTTGGTCTGGCCTTCGGTGAAGCTGATTTGCGATTCGTGCGCGAACATATCGGTGACAAGCTGGCCGACGAGCAGCAGGATGACGCCCGCGTGCGCGAGCATGATGCCGATTTTTTTTGTCGAAAGTTGAAAGCGGTAAATGTGCGCGCAAACCAGGTTGACGAGCAGCATCGTGCCGATGAGGTAGCCGCCGGGCAGAATAATCGGAATTTTATAGCCGAACAAGTCCATCCCAAGCACGATCCACTGGCGGAAGTATCGCGCCTGCGCCTGATAAAGCCCCTCGTCCACTTGTGCGAGAGTTCCGACGAACACGAGGATGATGCCGAACGCCAGCAAAACCACCGTGAGCCGCAACGAGGTGAAAATTTTGATCAGGCGTTTAAGGAGCATTGGGATATTTTGCCGACTGGATGAACTTGATGAACGCGTCTTTTTGCTGCGCCACGGTGTCAGGGTCGCCCATCAGTTTGTAGAACCACGTCTGGCCGTTTTGCGGCAGGATCACACCGACGAGCCGCGCGGGTTTGCCGGTTTTGGAATCCGTGCCGGTCAAATCCACCAGCGAAGCCCGGCCGCCCGGAATGTCGAATGTCGAGACGCTTTTGCTGAAGTCCGTCTCGCCGGCCGCCGGCAAACCAAGCTGTCCGCGCCAGCGGTTGACATTGGCCACCAGACCGCCGCCCGCTACAGCCACATTCACGTCGGCGTTCGCGCCATTGGTTACGGTGACGGAAAATTCGGCCAGGAGAAATTGCGACGGCGGCAGCGCCTTCCAGTCAGACGGAACCGTCCAAATCGAACCGGCATTTTGATTTCCGTCTGGAGTTGCGGGAGCTACGGGAGCAGCGGCGGTTTCCATCGGCGCATTTTCAACGAACGAGACGGATTTCAAAAATTGGATGAAGTTGTCCTTTTGCGAGGTGACAAAGGCATCTTCGCCGGTCATTTTGAAAAACCAGCTCATCGTGCCGCGTGTCAGCATCGCCACCAGAATCCGCTGGCGGGATTGCCCGATCATCGGCTGGTCGCTCACGAAATTGAACAGGCGGCCTTGATCCGCGCCGATGGCGACCGGCTCGGCCTGCTTGACGGCGTCCGGATCGGACGTGGCGGGCAACTGCACCTGCGAACGCCACATATTGACTAGCTCCAAATCCTTTCCGACGATGCCCAGCGGGATGACCGAAACGTCGGCGGATTGCCCGTTTGTGCCGAGGGCGGTGAAACTGGCGGCACGCATTTCAGCCGGCGGCTTTTCCTGCCAGCCTTCGGGCAATTGATATTTTAGATTCGCGGCGGCGGGCGGCGGAGCCATTTCCGGCGTCGCCATTGGCGCAGTCTGCGACTGCGGAGAATTCTCCTTTGGGACGGTATAGACGGCGCCCTCGTCGCGTTTGCAGCCCGTGATGGTTGAAATCAAAATGACGCCTGCCGCGCAGCGCATCCATTGAGCCCGGTTGAACCAATTCATCAATTTCATCTTTTGTTGCTGTTATTTTTACCGCAGAGAGTGAAGTCTGGCACACTTTTCTTTGGCTTTCACTTGCCGTATCTTGTCATCAATAAGGCAAAATACGCTTGATGGCAAATCGCAAAGTTTTGGTTCAAAGCGCAAAAGCTTGAAACCATGACGCAAACGGCTACGCTGGCACAGGCTTCGACAAGAAACCAAACTTGGAGCTTTTATGAAAATCTGGCACGGACAATTTCTGGCGGTGATGGCGGTTTCAATTTATCTCTCCGGCTGCAACAAACCGCCGGGCGAATCCGGTGGCGATGTTATCAAGGTCGGCGAGTTCGCGTCGCTGACCGGCAGCGAGGCCACGTTCGGACAATCGTCGCACAAAGGCACCGCGCTGGCGATTGACGACCTCAACGCGTCGGGCGGCGTGCTGGGTAAAAAAATTGAGATGCTCACCGAGGACGACCAGTCGCAGGCCGGCCAGCCGGCGACGGTGGTGCGCAAACTGATTTCCAGCGACGGCGTCGTGGCGATCCTCGGCGAAGTCGCGTCATCGCGTTCGCTCGAAGCCGCGCCGATCTGCCAGGAAAATAAAATTCCGATGATTTCACCCGCGTCCACCAATCCCAAAGTCACAGAGGTCGGCGATTACATTTTCCGCGTGTGTTTCATTGATCCGTTTCAAGGCACCGTCATGGCGGATTTTGCGCGCAAGACGCTCAAGCTCCAGAACGTCGTCGTTTTGACCGACGTGAAAAGCGATTACAGCCTTGGACTGGCGAAATTTTTCAAGAAGGGTTTTGTCGCCGACGGTGGAAAAATCGCGGCGGAACAAAATTACAGCAGCGGCGACAAAGATTTCAGCGCGGAATTGACGGCGATCAAAGCCGCGAATCCCGACGGCATTTTTGTTCCCGGTTATTACACCGAGGTCGGGTTGATTGCGTTGCAGGCGCGGCAACTCGGCATCACCGTCCCGATGTTTGGCGGCGACGGATGGGAATCGTCCTCGCTGGTGCCAATCGGCGGCGCGGCGCTGGAAGGCGATTATTTTTCCACGCATTTTTCGCCGCAATCCACATCGCCCGTCGTCCAAAATTTCGTCAAAGAATTCAAGGCGAAATATAATGAAACGCCCGACGCGATGGCCGCGCTCGGTTACGATTCGGCGATGATTCTGGCCGACGCGATGAAACGCGCGGGAACCACCGACGGCGCAAAAGTCCGCGACGCGCTGGCGGCGACAAAAGATTTTCCCGGCGTCACCGGCCAGATCACGATGGACGCCAACCGCGACGCCTCCAAGCCCGCCGTGATTTTGACGATAAAAAATGGCGCGTTCCAATACGTCCAAACAGTGCAGCCGTAAGGCATGACTGAATTTCTACAGCAGTTGATCAACGGTCTTGCGCTCGGCTCCATCCTCGCGCTCATCGCGCTCGGCTACACGATGGTTTACGGCATCCTGCGGTTCATCAACTTCGCGCACGGCGACATCTTCATGCTCGGCGCGTTCGCCGGATTTTATCTCGCGCCGAAAATTGCGACTCTTCTGCCAATGCCATCCATTGCGGGCGCGTTCGTGGTTATGGGAATTTCAATGGCGATTTGCGCGGCGATCGGAATCGTGATTGAAAAGCTCGCCTACCGCCCGCTGCGCCGCAGCCCGAAACTGACCGTTCTGATCACGGCCATCGGCGTTTCACTTCTAATCGAATACACCTGCCAGAACGACCATGTGTTCGGCGCCGCGCCAAAAAGTTTTCCGCAAATTCTTCCTGTTTATCCCATCACCAGGCTCGGCGGCTTGAGCCTCAACAGCAATCAAATTGTCGTCTTCGCCGTCACCTTGATTCTGCTGCTCGCGCTGCGGTTCGTTGTGTTGAAAACCAGACTCGGCCTGGCCATGCGCGCGCTGTCGTTCAATCCCGAAGCCGCCGCGCTGATGGGCATCAACACCGACGTTGTCATCTCGTTCACGTTCGGCCTCGGTTCGGCGCTGGCTGGGGCGGCGGGAATTTTGTTCGCCGTGAACTATCCGGCCATTGATCCGCTCATGGGCATTCTGCCGGGGCTGAAGGCATTTGTCGCAGCGGTGTTGGGCGGCATCGGCAACCTGCCCGGCGCGGCGCTCGGCGGCATCATCATCGGCGTCACCGAAACCCTCGTCGCCGGCTACATTTCCTCGACTTACCGCGACGCCATCGCGTTCGGCATTTTGATTCTGATTTTGCTCGTGAAACCGTCCGGGTTGCTCGGCAAAAGGGAAATTGAAAAAGTATGAATTTCCGCCATGCCAAAACTTTTTTGCTGGGCGCGCTTGCGTTGTGTTTTTTAGTTTCGCTGTTTGCCAATCAAATCAATTCCTACTGGCTGTTCATCAGCTACGACATAGGCGTCAACATCATCCTCGCCGTCAGCCTGAATCTGATCAACGGCTACACCGGCCAGTTTTCGCTCGGCCACGCGGGTTTCATGGCCGTCGGCGCATACACGGCGGCCGTAATCACGAATCAATTTGGCGAACTGAATTTTTTTGCCGCGAACGGAATTTTTATCGTCGCGCTGGTCGCGGGCGGACTCGCGGCGGCAATCGCCGGCTTGCTCGTCGGCATTCCCACGCTGCGTTTGCGCGGCGATTATCTCGCCATCGTCACGCTCGGTTTCGGCGAAATCATCCGCGTCATTTTTCAGAACATGAACGCCGTCGGCGGCGCGCGCGGTTTGAGCGTCAGCCACGGCTGGACAAATTTCTTCTGGGCGTTCGGCTTCGCCGCCGTCACGGTTTATGTCGTCACCGCGCTCGTCCATTCCACTTACGGACGCGGCTTCATCGCCGTGCGCGACGATGAAGTCGCCGCGTCGGCGATGGGCATCAACCCGACCAAATACAAGGTCACCGCATTCGTCGTGGGCGCATTTTTCGCGGGCATCGCGGGCGGGCTTTACGCGCACTCGAAACAATTCATCACGCCGGGCGGTTTCAACTTCATGGAATCCATCGCCATCGTTGTGATGGTCATCCTGGGCGGCATGGGCAACACCATTGGCGTCATCATCGCCGCGATTCTGCTGACGCTGCTGCCGGAATTTCTGCGCCCCGTCGCCGAATACCGCATGATCATTTATTCGCTGCTGCTGATAATTTTAATGCTCACGCGACCGCAAGGACTTTTCAGCCTGCGTAAATCGCCATTAAAATAAAATGTCCGCATTGCTCCAACTCGACAAAACCACCATCCGCTTCGGCGGCCTGACGGCGGTGTCGGCACTGGATTTGCAAATCGGGCGCAACGAACTCGTCGGACTCATCGGCCCGAATGGCGCGGGCAAGACGACGGCGTTCAATCTGATCACCGGCGTTTATCAGCCGACGGCGGGCGCGGTTTCTTTCAACGGACAATTGACCTCGAACCGCAAGCCGCACCAGATCACCAGGCTCGGCATTGCGCGGACGTTTCAAAACATCCGCCTGTTCGCCTCGATGTCGGTTTTTGACAACGTGCGCACCGCCGCGCGCTTGCATTGTCCGCGCGGCGTCCGCAACGCGCTCTGGCGAGGACGCGCATTTCGCGACGGCGAAAAAGAAATCGCAAACGAAGTAATGGAACTGCTGGAAATTTTTCAACTCGGAAAATTTCGCGATTCGCTGGCGAAAAGTTTGAGCTACGGCGACCAGCGGCGGCTGGAAATCGTCCGTGCGCTGGCGACGAAACCAAAATTGCTGTTGCTCGACGAGCCCGCCGCCGGCATGAACGCCAGTGAAAAGATCGAACTGATGCGGCTCATCCAGTTCATCAAGGACAAGTTTCAGATTTCCGTTTTGCTCGTCGAACATGACATGAAAGTCGTCATGGGCATCTGCGAGCGCATCGCGGTTTTGGATTACGGCGTGAAAATTGCCGAAGGCACGCCGGCGGAAATCCGCGCGAATCCAAAGGTAATTGAAGCATATTTAGGAGAAGAACACCCAAAAAATGTTTAAGCAGCCACAGAGGCACGGAGGCACAGAGGAAAATCTGGAAATTTATTTTCGGACAACTTCGGGTTTTTTTCTCTGTGCCTCTGTGCCTCTGTGGCAAATCCTATGTTAGAAATAAAAAATCTGTCGGTCAGCTACGGCGCCATCAACGCGCTGCACGGGATTTCCCTGTCCGTGAAAGCAGGCAGCATCGTCACGCTCATCGGCGCGAACGGCGCGGGCAAGACGACGACGCTCAAGACGATTTCCGGCCTGCTCAAGCCGAAATCCGGCGAGATTTTTTACGACGGCAAAAACATCGCCGGTCTGCCGCCGCATCAAATTGTAGCGCGCGGCATCTCTCACGCTCCCGAAGGCCGGATGATTTTTTCGAACCTGACGGTGCGGGAAAATTTGCAACTCGGCGCGTATTTGCAGAAAGACAGGCAAGTCGTCCGGTGCGAATTGGAACACGTTTTCAAATTGTTTCCGCGATTGCAGGAGCGTGAAAAGCAAGTCGCCGGAACACTTTCCGGCGGCGAACAGCAAATGCTCGCGATTGGCCGCGCGCTGATGAGCAAACCGAAATTATTGTTGCTCGACGAGCCGTCGCTCGGCCTCGCGCCGCTTTTGGTAAAAACAATTTTTGAAAAAATTGTCGAAATCAACCGCGAACAAGGTTTGACGATTTTGCTGGTGGAGCAGAACGCAAACCTTGCGCTGGAAATTTCCCGTTTCGGTTATGTTCTCGAAACGGGAAAAATAATTTTGCAGGACGATTCCACCGCGCTGCGCCGGAATCCGCAGGTCAGGAGCGCCTACCTCGGCGGCTGATCACGGGCCGATCAAAATGCGGTAGAAGCGCTGTTTGTTGGTCGCATCCGGGTCGGTCAAAAGAAACGAATTGGTCGCCGAATTGTTGGTAACAAACAGCGGTGTCCAGTTGGTGGAACTCAAATTGGTTGACAACTGGAGCGTGTAATTCTGGTTGGCCGCGCCCGTGAGCCGCATTTGGAACCGGTTGGTCTGCCAGCTTTGCGAAACAAGGACGGGATTGGAATTGATGGTAATGGAAAGAACTTTATTTGTGATCGTGCCGATTTGATCCTGCACTTGAAATTTGAAAGTGGAAGGCTTATTTGTCGTCGGCGTGCCGGAGATGAGTCCGTTGGAGTTCAGCGATAAACCTGCTGGCAGTGGAGATGATACGGTGGCGAGTGTCCAATAGTAAGGCGACTGTCCGCCGGTCGCGCCGAGTTGCGCGTTGTAAACCGCGCCGACGTTGCCGTTGGGCAACGAAGTGTTCGTGATGATTAACGGCGGCAATGGCGGGTTGACGACATACAGCGGCAAAGTTTGATAGACCGTATTCGCCGCGCCATCCGTCACCTGCACGTCAAAACTATAGGAGCCGGTCGTTGCCGAGAGCGTGCCGGAAAGAACGCCGTTGGTGGCCAAAGTCAAATTCGACAGCACGACGGAAATGGAATAATCTGCCACTGCCCAGCTATACGGCAGCGTTCCGCCGGAAGCCTGAAGTGTCTGGCTGTAAAACTCGGTGTTCGTGCCGTTGGGCAGGGAAAAAGTCGTGATTTGCAAGGGCGAAGCGGCACCAACGATGGTCAGCGATAAATTTGTGTCCGCCGAGTGGCCATTGCCATCGTTCACGTTCACGGAAAAATTATAGGTTCCGGAGGCGTCAGGAGTGCCGAAAATCTCCCCGTCAGAATTGAAGGTCAAGCTTGACGGAAAATCAGATGGGTCATCCAACGACCATATGAAGTTGTTGTTACAATCCGATCCCTGAAGTTGAATGTCGTAATAATCGCCATTCGTGGCGTCGGGCAGCGGAGAAGTGGTGGTGATGGAAACTCCACCGCAAAGTTGAACCGTGAAATTGTTCGTGCCGTTGTTGTTGTTGATGGTGACGTTTTGGCTGGCGGGGTCTTCGTAATTTTGGTCGTTGAGAACTGTGCTCAAGCTGTCATTGTCGCCACACCCGCAATCATAAACATTCACGCTCCAGTCGCCATTGGCCACGTTCAACGAGTAATTGCCATTGGCATCGGTGTCCATCTGGGACTGGTAGCTATTCGTGCCGATGGTCGCATAAGCATCAACTTGAACGCCGATGACATTTGTGCCGTTAAACTGGACATTGCCGGTGATTCGATTAGTCGCAAGAACGGCTGTAAAATCCTGCCGCATCGCTTGTCCGCTGCTGACGAAATCGTAACCTCCCTGTGAAAACAGGTAATTGGTGGGGCTGCTGTCATTGCTGACTTGCACCTGCCATGACATTCCAATGTCCATCACGCCGACGACGTAATAACCGTTTGTGTCAGAATTACCGTCTGACGAATACGCGCCGCTGGCATAGGCGTTAATATCAATTCCCGGCAAAGGATTTCCAAAATTATCTTTCACAGTGCCATAAAACAGCGCCGTGGCTTTTTTGAAAGGGAAAACAAGTCCGGTAGTGCCGGCATTGACATTGGTGTTGTTATCGTAGCCGACATAACCAAGCGAGTTCAACGAACCGGCGGCATCGCCGCTGATGCCCCACGAGCCGCTGCCCACCCGCAACGTGAAATTGCCATTGGTGTCGGTGAAACCAACGGCAATCGAACCCGAGTTGGATGTCGCCGGCACCATAACGCCCGGCAATCCAATGCTGGAATTGTCGGCGTCCACAAGCTTGCCGGAAATAGTCGCCGTGGCGCTTGTGAGCGCCAGATTGGTGGTGGTCGTGCCGCTGCTCACGGTTAACAGCGGCGACGTTGAAAAATTGGCGACGTAATTGCTTTTGAAAGCTACCGGCTCATAGGTTCCCGGCGGAACCTGAATGCTATACACGCCCGAATTATTTGCCACGGTTCCTCCCACTGGTTCACCCGGCCCATGGTCACTGCCGCGCGGGGCGGGAAACAAAATGATGACGGCATTGGGAACCGGCGTGGTGTTGCTGACCACCGTGCCGGTAATTCTCTGCGCGTATGGAAAATTCGTGATGCTAAAAAAAACATTTGTCGTCGAAAAATGTCCCGACGGACTGGACAACCGGAAAATGAATTGCCCAATGGTGTTCTGCATGAAATTGTGGTCTGGAAAATTTAATTTCGCGGCGATTGAACTATTGGCGCTGCCGTCCGTGTCGCCGGGAACATTGATGTTGGTCACGCCGCCGATGACCATGCCCGCCTGTCCGTCCGTCAGATTAAACTGCTGCACCAAGGCATCCGGAGCGTCCACGACGCCATTGGTGTTTGCATCGATAAATTTCTGGACGACCACCGTCTCGTTGTTGGTCAGCCCGGTCACTTGCAGCGTAATCGTTCCGGCGTAAGTGTTGCTGATTGCGGACGGCGTGACGGTAAAAGTGACTGCGCCCAAGCACGCATTGTCAGCGCCTAGCAACACGGCCAGAGCCGCCAGCAGGACGGAAAACTTTTTCAAGGGATTTTTCATGAGAGTCCTTCATTTTGAATTTTGCGCGAGCATTTATGAACTTCCTAAAAAGCTATCAGAATGTGCCTTGCAAGACAATTTTTTTCGCCGATTTACACCTATGCCGCAGTTCAAGTTTTGTAATTTTCATTTGCTGTCTTGAAAAGCGGTTCCGGAAGCGCCGGATGAAATTCATACACAATTGGAATTTATCCGCCAAATACAAAATGGTGCCCACGACAGGACTTGAACCTGTATGATTTTACTCACTAGAACCTGAATCTAGCGCGTCTGCCAATTCCGCCACGTGGGCAATGCACCTTGCGGCCATTTTAATACGCGCCGCGCCGCGTTTCGGCAAGTCAATTTGCTCAACGAATTACAACTTCACCCATCTGCCTTTTTGCGAAGACTCTTCCACCGCCGCCAGCACGCGCTGGTTTTTCAATCCGTCTTCAAAAGTTGGTTGAACTGGTTTTCCATCGGCGCACGCGTTCACAAAATCCGCAACGGCGTGGACGAACGTATGCTCGTAACCAAGCCCGTGTCCCGGCGGCCACCAATTGCCGACGTAAGGATGGATGCCGTCGCGCGCCGTCACGATGATGTCGCGGAAGCCCTGCCTGTCTTTCGGATCATCGCCGTTGTAAAATTTCAAACGGTTCATGTCCTCGAAATCAAAAAAGATCGAGCCTTTGCTGCCGTTGATTTCGATCTCAATGTGGTTCTTCCGGCCCGTCGCGCAACGCGTCGCCTCCATGTTCGCCAGCACGCCGTTTTCCATGCGCCCGATGAACATCGCAGAATCCGGCGCGGTGACCTTGCCAATTTTCTTTGGCGCTTTGGCCGGTGAATCCGCCAGCGGACGTTCCGGCACAAACGTGTTCAGCAGCCCGCAGACTTCCTGAAATTCGCCGACCAGAAAACGTCCGAGGTCAATGATGTGCGAATTGATGTCGCTGTGGACGCCGCTGCCGCTCGTCTCCTTTTGCAGCCGTCAGTTGATCGGAAAATCCGGGTCGGACAGCCAGTCCTGCGCGTAGCGGGCGCGGAAATGATAAATCCGGCCGAGCGCGCTTTCGGAAATGAGTTTCTTCGCCAGCGCAATCGCCGGGATGCGCCGGTAATTGTGGCAGACCATGTGGGCGACCTTCGCCTTTTGCGCGGCGGCGAGCATCGCCTCGGCCTCCTTGACGTTCATCGCAAAAACTTTTTCGCACAAAATGTGCTTGCCGTTGTGCGCGGCGGCGAGAGTCATTTCCGCGTGCAGGTTCGGTGGCGTGGAAATGTCCACGATGTCAATCAGCGGCGACTCGGTGATTTCGCGCCAATCCGTCGTCGCGTGCTGCCAGCCGAGTTGCGCGCGGGCGGACTGCACGGCGGCGGCGTTGCGCCCGCAAATCGTATGCAGTTCGACGTTGGCCTTGAGTTGGAAGAATTTCGGCGCCTGCCGCCAGGCGTTCGAGTGCGCCCGTCCCATGAAACGGTGGCCGATCAGTCCGACGCGAAAAGTTTTCGCCATAAAAGTTGAGGGTTGAACTGGATTCGCGTCCCTTTATAGGGTAATAATATACTTGACACAACATAGACTTTCTGCGATATTGAGCGCATGAAAGATACGAACGAGTTTCCGAAGACGCTGAAAGAAGCCACGGCGCATTTTGCCGACGCCGACACCGCCCTAAAATTTGCCGTTGAAATGCGCTGGCCGGACGGCGTGAAATGCCCGCGCTGCGGTTCTGTCCATGTATCGTTCACCGCCAAGCGCAGAGTTTGGACGTGCGAAGATTGCCCGAATCGTCGCCAGTTTTCATTCAAGGTCGGAACTGTCATGGAAGATAGCCCTATCGGATTGGATAAATGGTTGCTTGGAATGTGGCTCGTCGGCAGCGCAAAAAATGGAATCAGTTCGCATGAATTGAGCCGCGCTTTGGGCATCACACAAAAGAGCGCATGGTTTTTGGTGCAGCGAATCCGCTTGGCTTTGCAATCCGGCACGATTGAAAAATTATCGGGCGAAATTGAAGCGGATGAAACTTACATCGGCGGAAAAGTCCGCAATATGCACGTTGACAAAAAGCGCAAACGCGGGCGCGGCACTGGTGGCGTCGGCAAGGCGATTGTCATGGGGCTTTTGGAAAGAAATAAACTGGACAAGGCCAGCAAGGTGAAATTGAAACATATTCAACATGCTCGCCGTGGCGTCCTTCAATCTGAAATCCGCCAGCACGTCGCCACCGGTTCGCAAATTTTTACCGACGCGCTCCCGTCATACAACGGATTGAGCAAGGATTATGTTCACCAAGCGATTGACCATGCGCGGGAATATGTTCGCGGCAATGTCCACACAAACGGATTGGAGAATTTTTGGTGCTTGCTCAAGCGGTGCTTTAAGGGAACATACGTCAGCGTTGAACCGTTCCACTTGTTTCGTTATCTTGATGAGCAAGCATTCCGGTTCAACAATCGTGAGGACGACGACGGCGAACGATTTCTGAAAGCGGTAGGCGGAATTACTGGACGGCGGCTGACGTATAAGCAGCTAATTGGCGGCAACCCTGACGGAAATTGAAGGGGTGACTTGCGGCAGTTTAGGGGCAGACGGCCAGCAAAAAAACCTAAATAATGCGTTTATTGCGTTCATCGGAAACGAGAGCGGAAGATGTTGCACGAGAATTATTGACGATTCGCGGATGGAATGTTGCGCCGCCGCCAAAAGGAAATTTACTCTGGAAAAATGAATACCGAGACTTCCCGCATCTTTTGGAGGCGTTGAAAGGAAAGGGCAAAACCGGAAAAGGGGGTGACGGCTATCCTGATTTTTTGGTGGTGGATTCTTCAATCCGTCCGCTGATTGTCGGCGAAACAAAAGCGAGCGAGGATCAAATCACACTGGCAATTGACGAAGCCGACATTTACGGCGACGCATTTGCAGAAAATGAAATGGACGTGCTGGCGGCTGGAATTGCCGGGGATGATTCCAGCAACATTGAAGTTCGCATAAACAAACGCGGCGGGCGTGGCTGGCGTCCAGTGGCATATCGTGAAAATCCGATTCAATGGATTCCGACGCCAGATGAAACTAATCGTTTGCTGTCTGACAGAAAATTGTTTGAGCTTCAACCAAGCATTCCATCCAATGAAGTTCTCGCCAAGCGTGGGGAAGAAATAAACCGGATATTGCGCGAGTCCACAATCAAAGACGAATTGAGACCCGCTATCATTGGAGCATTCATGCTTGCCTTTTGGCAGACCAAAGGACAAATCCGCACCGACCCGCAATTTGTTCTTTCTGATATTAACAAAGCCTGCCAAAGCGCATTTAGGAATGCCGGAAAACAGGGGATTGCTGATAGCATTCTTGTTCCAGAGGCCAACACCAAACTTGCAGCCCAGGCAGGATATATTTGCCGGATTCTGCGGATGTTAAATGTAACAACGCTTACTGCCGCGCACGATTACTTGGGACAGTTATATGAGACGTTTTTTCGTTTTACCGGCGGCAATACAATCGGACAAATTTTCACGCCTCGCCATATTACAAAATTCATCACTGATGTTTGCGAAGTCGGAAAATCTGACTTGGTGATTGACCCGACGTGCGGGACGGGTGGTTTTTTAATCGCAGCCCTGACCCGAATGATGGACGGCAAACACTTTACACATTCTCAAATCAGCAAACTGGTTGAATCTCACCTTATTGGTTTTGAAAGCGAGCCGATTACGGCTGCGCTTTGCGTGACCAACATGATTCTGCGCGGCGACGGCACAACTGGAATTGTCAGCGGCGACGTATTTACCAGCCGCGCATTTCCGGTTGGGAAAGCATCAATTCTAGTCGGCAACCCGCCGTTCCCGCACAAGAAAACTGACGATCCGCCGGAAAAATTTATTGATCGTGGATTAGAAGCACTGACGACACGCGGGACTTTGGCGATGGTTGTTCCCACTTCACAACTGGTAACACAAAAGAAAAAGAATTGGCGGATAAAGACTTTGCGTAATCATTCTTTGAAAGGAGTGATAACGCTTCCGTCCGAACTTTTTCAGCCATACGCCACTTACAACACTTCAATCATAATTTTGGAAAAGGGCGTTCCTCATAATAAGAATACCAGCACATTTTTTTGCCGGATTGAGAATGACGGCTTTAAGCTGAAAAAAAATATCAGAATTGAGCAGGCTGGCGAACAGTTATCACAAGCGGTAAAGGCTTATCACGCTGGAAAATCTATTGACGGTTTTTGCAGCGTGGCAGAACTTTGTGGCACGGGCTGGCATCCGGGGGAATACATCAAGTCTGCCGCGCATACAAAAGAGGAATTAAAAAAAGAAATTGGCGTGCTGATTCGTAGCCTTGTTGGTTTTCACGCTCATTATGCGCCGCATCTATCCTTTTTCAAAAGCCTTCTTGATGACGGAGAATTAAAGTCAACATCTTATAGGGAATTGTCCAGCAGTCCCGGACGGCACGGCGTTGACGACCTGAATTGCATCGGCGGACTGTTTAATATTTTTTATGGCCAAAGGTCGCTCCACAATAAGGCAAATTTGAAAAAAGGCGCGGCACTCGTTATTTCTTCGGCGGCATCTGACAATGGATGCTATGGTTTTTTTGACTTTTCAAATTTGATTGCGCCGCCTTTTGTCACGGTTCAAAGCACTGGCAGTATTGGAGAAGCGTTTGTGCAAACGTGGCCGTGCGGTGTCACCGATGATTGCCTGATACTTATTCCTAGAGAAGATTTGGCTGGCAGTAATGTTGATCTGGACGATTATTTTATTGCGGCGGCAACTGCGCGGCTTGAGCGATGGAGATTTGATTATGGCAGAAAAATAACACCGTCCAGAATTGCGGAATTTAAGCTCAACCGTGATCCCGAACTTAAGGCGTGGATTAAATCACGAAGGACGGCGGCGAGTCGTTTGATGGACGAAACGATTGATACTTTGTCAGGCGACGCAGTTGGACAGTTGGAAAAAACATTCGGCCAACTCGCAGATCAATGGCGCAAGGAAACGGGAATGCTGTCGGTGGTTTCTCAAAAAGCAATTCATCCCGCTTATCAAAGAATTATCGGCATGGGCAAACCGGCGTTGCCGCTCATTTTCAAAGAACTTCAAAAAAAGCATGAGCATTGGCTTTGGGCGTTGAAGTCCATTTCCGGCGAGGACGCCGCGAAATCCGGCAGCAATTTCAAAGAGGCTGTTTCTTCGTGGCTGAAATGGGGCGGCGCGAAAGGATATTTGTAATGGGCGTGGCCGTCATAGAAGAATCGTTTCCCAAAATCAGAAAAGAGGGATACAAGATTACCAGCGTGGAAACGCCGGACTATAATTGCTTCGCATGGGTCGTCGGCGAGACGGGGCAATGGTGGTCGCCTGATTCTGATAGCGGTTATTTTTGGCCAACAGATGTTCCGAAAAGGCCGGAAGTAAAAAGTTTTGTAAAACTTTACGAACGACATGGCGGATTTGCACCATGTCCACATTCGAGGCCGGAAAAGGGATTTGAAAAAATTGCAATTTACGCCAACGCGACAGGCGACGCCACTCACGTTGCGAGACAAACCAAGTCCGGCAGATGGACTAGCAAACTTGGTGATTGGGAAGATATTGAACACAATACGCTCGCGGCGTTAGAGGGCGAATTTTATGGGAAGGCCGTGCAAATTTTGAAAAGAGCGGTAACATGATTCGATGAGCGGGAAAAAACATCTGTCAGCCGACGATATTCCGCTGATTCCGTTTGGCGACTTCAAACAAGCCGTCCAGAAAGTGCTGTCAGTCAGCAAAAAGGAATCGGACAAACAGTTGGCTAAATTTCAAGCCAGCAACTTGAAAAAACAGGAAGCAAAAAAGCACCACTGAAAATCAGGTCTCACGCTGGCAAACTCCCGCCAAAGGCTATGTTGTGACAGGTATATTGTTACCCTTTATAGTGAGGCGCGGCAAACAAGTCAATCAAATGCCATTCACAAGCACAGAAATCGCAAAACTCGTTGGCGGCGAAGTCGTTGGCGACGGCAATGTCACGCTGAAAAGCTTCGCGCCGGCCGAATCCGCGCAGACCGGAGACCTGACTTTTGCCGAAAATGAGGATTATTTCGCCCGCGCCGAGCGAAGCGCCGCGACCGCAATCATCGCCGACAAAAAATTTTCATCGTCCAAAAAAATCCTGATTCACGTCCCAAGCGCGCGGATTGCCTTTGCAAAGGCGCTCGCCTTGTTTTTTCCAGAACAAAAATTTGCCGCCGGAATTCATCCGACGGCGGTTGTCGCAAAATCCGCGCAAGTGGATCCGACCGCGCACGTCGGTCCTCTTTGCGTCGTCGGCTGGCGCGTGAAGATCGGCGCGCGTTCCGTCTTGCAGGCCGGAAATTTTGTCGGCGACGATTCGCAACTCGGCGACGACGTGAATTTATTTCCGAACGCCACGATTTATCCGCGCGCGCAAATCGGCAGCCGCGTCCGCATCCATGCCGGTTCCGTCATCGGCGCTGACGGCTACGGCTATGTTTTGGACGACGGAGTTCACCGCAAGGTTCCGCAGATCGGAAACGTGGTCATCGGTGACGACGTCGAAATCGGCGCGGGCGTGACGATTGACCGCGGCGCGCTCGGCCCGACCGTCATCAGTAGGGGCACAAAAATTGACAACCTCGTCCACATCGCGCACAACGTGGAAATCGGCGAGCATTGCCTGCTGTGCGCGCAGGTCGGAATCGCGGGAAGCGTGAAAGTGGGGAATCATGTCGTGATGGGCGGGCAGGTCGGAATCGCCAGCCATTTGAAGATCGGCAACCGGGTGACAATTGCCTCCAGGGCCGGCGTGATGCACAACATCCCCGACGGCGAAAAATGGCTTGGCGTTCCGGCGCAACCCGATAAACAGGCCAAGCGCGTCCTCATAGCCATCCAGCATCTGCCCGATTTGCTCAAGCGCGTGGCGGAACTGGAAAAGAAACTCGGCGTGGAACGAAAGCGCGAAGGCGCGGAATAAAATTTTTTAGCCGTCGCTGCTGGACTTGTTTGGCGCGGTGTTTTTTTCCCGGCGTTGGAAACGCCGGGCTATTTTCATATTGTTCTGCTGGGACTAACCGCGCGGAAACCTTGCGCGCCATGAAACCGAAAGCCGAAGTCATCGTGCCGGCATACAAGCAGGTCGTGGAGATTTGACTCATCATCGCCAATCAATGACTGGCGGCCTTAACCCTTCAAAAATTTCTAGTTTGACCGGACCTGCTGAAAGACATTTCCAAACTCCATCCTCTTTATGCCAGTAAACTGTAGAATACGAAACCTCATTGTCTGGAAGTTCGGTGAATTTACAAATGAGGACTGCTTGGTCTATATTCGTTGCATCTGGAATAGAATTTTGAAACTGAACAGAAAGAACTTCATAGTTAACCAAACCCCAAAGTTTTTCGGCTTTTTTCGCCTCTGCAAGATAATCGGACTCCAAACGGTCTTCTCGGTAAGCTTTTGCGCGCAGTTCATATGTTTCGTGCCATTTTTTATCTCGCAATAATTGATAAAAATTTTCCACGTCATGCGCCAATGTGCTTCCGGCATCCCCTGTGAATCGGTCATGCCGCTTCGCGGCCAGATCTAATAGTTTGGTATTAGGATTCCAATCACTTGTGTTTGTTTCTTGAGAACAGGCTGCGATGGTAATAATGAACCCGAAAAGAATAGTGAATGACAAACATTGTTGTTTCATAAATTACGTTTGAGTTAAGCGGTTTCACTCCCTAAAATTCACAAACTGCACAGCCACGGGAAATTCATGCGCGCGCACGGCGGCGATGACGGTCTGCAATTCGTCCCGGCTCTTGCTGTTCACGCGCACTTCGTCGCCCTGAATCTGCGTCGTCACCTTGAACTTGCCGTCGCGGATGAAGCCGGTGATCTCCTTGGCCACCGCGCTCTCGATGCCGTTCTTGATCTTGATGCTCTGGCGCGCGTGGCCGAGCGGCGAGATGTCCGGCTCGCATTGCTCGACGCTTTTCATGCTGACGCCGCGCTTGGCCAGCTTGCCGACGACGATTTCGTTCAGCGTGGCGACCTTGAATTCGTTGTCGGCGGTGAGCTTGATTTCCGCTTTTTCCAAAATGATTTCCCATTTGGTGCTTTTGAAATCGAAGCGGTTGGCCAATTCTTTTTTGGCCTGATTGACGGCGTTCTCGATTTCCATCGTGTTGACCTGCGAAACAATGTCGAATGAAGGCATAATGAATTTATGATTTGTGATTTACGATTTACGATTTTTGGCGCGGGCGCAAATCTTAAATAACAGCGATTTGAACCGGCAAAACTCCTGCTCGCCAAAATGTGCGCCATTTAATTTAATTGTCGTGTGGCCGAACCCGTTGATCTGACTATTTTGATGCCCTGCCTGAACGAGGCGGAGACGCTTGCCCGCTGCATCGAAAAGGCGAAAATCGGAATCCGGCGCTCCGGCGTGCGCGGCGAAATCATCGTCGCCGACAACGGCAGCGAAGATGACTCGGTTGAAATCGCCGAAAAATCCGGCGCGCGGGTCGTCCAGGTGAATGAAAAAGGCTACGGCAGGGCGTTGACCGGTGGCATTCGAGCCGCCGCCGGCAAGTGGATTCTCATGGGCGACGCCGACGACAGCTACGATTTTTCTGAAATCACGGGATTCGTGGAAAAATTTCAGCAGGGATTTGATCTGGTCATGGGCTGCCGCCTGCCGGCCGGCGGCGGAAAAATTTTGTCCGGCGCGATGCCGTGGAAAAACCGCCGGATTGGAAATCCGGTTTTATCTTTCATCGGGCGGCTGTTCTTCAAATGTCCCGCGCGCGATTTCCACTGCGGCCTGCGCGGTTTCACAAAAGACGCGTTCTTGAAAATGGACTTGAAGACGACCGGCATGGAATTCGCCTCGGAAATGGTCATCAAATCCACGTTCCAAAAATTAAAAATCGCCGAGGTTCCCGTCACGCTGCATCCGGACGGACGCTCGCGCCCGCCGCACTTGAAGCCATGGCGCGACGGCTGGCGGCACTTGCGCTTCATGCTGCTGTTTTCACCACGATGGCTTTTCCTCGCGCCGGGAATCTGTCTGGCTGCGGCGGGAATTATTTTTGCCGCCGCGCTTTCATTGGAAAACATAAAAATCGGCGGTGTCGCGCTCGATGTCGGCACGCTCGCCGTCGCGTGCATGACCGTCATCATCGGCTTTCAACTCGTCGCGTTCGCGTTTTTCACAAAAGTCTTTGCGATTGCCGAGGGGCTTTTGCCGGACGACCCGAAATTTTCGAGCGCCTTCAAATTTTTCAACCTGGAAAAGGGAATCCTGCTCGGCCTCGCCGTGCTGCTGGCGGGAATCATTTTGTCCGCGCGCGCGGTGTGGATTTGGAAGCAGGCCGGATTTGGCGAATTGCCGCCGGAGGAGAATCTGCGGCGGCTGATCCCGGCGGCGACGCTCATCGTCCTCGGCGTCCAGACTGTTTTTTCCAGCTTCTTCATGAGCGCGCTCGGTTTGAAGACCGCCTCGCGCAAACCGCCCGCCCTCACCCGGACATGAAATCCATTGACCGGCTGCTCCAACGCTGGCGCATTTCAAAGGCGCGGCGCTTCATTGCGCCCGGCGCGCGGATTTTGGACATCGGCAGCGCGGACGGCGCGCTGTTCCGGCAGTTGAACATCTCCGGCGCGCAAGGCATGGGCATTGACCCGACTTTGAAATCAAACACTGAAGCGGACGGTGTGCCGCTCATCGCCGGTTTTTTTCCAAAAGATATGACGGCAACCGAGCCGTTCGATGTCATCACGATGCTCGCGGTGCTCGAACATTTTCCACCGGCGCAATACGGGGATTTGAAACGCGGCTGCGTGGAATTTTTGAAACCCGGCGGGCGGCTGATCATCACGGTGCCTTCGCCCGCCGTGGATCACATCCTCGCCGTGCTGAAATTTTTCAGGCTGATTGACGGGATGTCGCTGGAAGAACACCACGGCTTCGAGGTCAGCCGCACGACAACGATTTTCCCGCCGGAACATTTTCGGCTTCTGAAACGCGCCACGTTTCAACTCGGATTGAACAACCTTTTCGTGTTTGAACGGGTTGTCGGGACAAAGCCTGCGGATGCGGCCCGAATTTGACGGATATTGAAGAGGCACAAAGAATCACCTTCGCTCTCCTTAAAATGGCGAACCTTGGAACTGCCATTTTCCTGCGAGATTTACCCTGCTTCCAACAGGAATCCTTTGCATATTTTGTCATGACATTGACCGGAGGCGCGGGTTTCGCTTTCCGCTTTTGTTTCCGCCCGCCAGCTGGCAAAATGCCCGTTCCATCATGATCGAACTGGACATCGAAGCCGGCCGGATCGAGCGCCATTACTGGGCCGATCTGTGGCGCTATCGTGAACTGTTCTTCTTCCTCTCGTGGCGCGACATCCTGGTGGCTACAAACAAACCGTCATTGGCGTGCTGCGGCCGCTGCTCACGATGATTGTATTCACCGTGGTGTTCGGCCGGCTGGCCAAAATGCCGTCCGACGGCCTGCCATATCCGGTGTTTGTCTATGTGGCGATGCTGCCGTGGCAGTTCTTTTCCTCGTCACTGGCGGAGGCCAGCAACAGCCTGATCACCAACTCGAACATGATTTCCAAGATTTATTTTCCACGGTTGGTCATCCCGGCCAGTTCGGTCATCGTTTGTTTCGTGGATTTCCTAATCTCCGCCGTCATCCTGGCGGGCTGATGGCATGGTATCATGTGGCTCCCGGGGGACGACTGCTCTGGCTGCCGCTGTTCACCGCCCTGGCCTTGCTCGCCTCCTTCGGCATCAGTCTCTGGCTGTCGGCCCTGAATGTGAAATACCGCGACTTCCGCTACAAAGGCCGCCTGTTGCCTCGCCGGAAAAACTGGCCGACATATTTTTTATCACAGCCGGCTGGTGCCCAACGCGGCGGAGGCGAACAAGAGCGCGAAGGAACGCTTTCATCCCGCCGTCGTCGCCCGACGCACCTGGAGATTTACCGGGAAATTCTGGCTTCAAAAATGTTGCCGCTAGTGCAAGAATCCTAAAAATGAAAGTGCTTGTCACCGGCGGCGCGGGGTTCATCGGCAGCCACATCGTCGAATCGTTCCAAGGTTCGGCAGACGTGCGCGTTCTCGACAACCTGCGTTCAGGCTTCTTGCGCAATCTATGGCGACAACCCGGTTATCCCCAAAGTGGAAACCCTGCCGCCGGAACCCAAAAGCCCCTACGCCGCCACCAAGCTCGATGGTGAAATTTATTGCGGGAAATATGCGGAAGATGGCCGGTTGCCGACGGTCTGTCTGCGTTATTTCAACGTCTTCGGCTCGCGCCAGGATCCCCGCAGCCAATATGCCGCCGCCGTCCCGATTTTTATTGAGCGGGCGTTGAAGAACGAGCCGCTGACCATTTATGGCGATGGCGGGCAGACGCGCGATTTTATTTTTGTGAAAGACATCGCCGCCGCGAATATTTTTTTTCAACCCGGTCGCCGGCCACCGGCAGCTTCAACGTCGCCGGCGGCCAGTGCATCACCGTCAACGACCTGGCCGCGACCATCCGCCAGCTCACCGGCTCGGCATCGGAAATAAGACACGCCCCCGAACGGCCCGGCGACGTGAAACATTCGGTGGCGTCCGTGGAAAAACTGCGCGCCGCCGGATTTGCGCCCCGGCATGATTTTCGGACGGGGCTTCAAACCACGCTGGAATTTTACAAAACCCGCCTGAAGTGAAATGCGAGTGGCGGCCCGGGCCGGTGGCATATGGTAATATCATTGAGCGGCGGCATCGGGAGATTTGCCGCGAGGTTCTGTCGGCCAATAATAAAAGTTGAATCGCGGCCAAAACAGATTACTTATTTGCCGCTGAAATGAAACTGACCGACCTGCGGGGCATCCTGCAATACATTCCGCAATTCCGCGAGAAGACATTCATCCTCGCGATTGACGGCGCCATCGTCACCGACGAAAATTTCGCCACGTTGCTGCTCGACGTGGCGGTGTTGCGCTCATTGAGCATTCGCGTGGTGCTCGTCCACGGCGCGTCGGCGCAAATCCATGCCCTCGCCGAGGAGCAAAAAATCGCCGCCTCGGACCTCAACGGCGCGGGCATCACGGACGCGGCCACGCTCAAGCTCGCCCTCAACGCCGCGAACCGGCTGACGCACGAAATCCTCGAAGGACTTTCGGCCAACGACCTCCGCGCCGCCAGCACCAACGTCATTATCGCGCATCCGATGGGCATCATCGGCGGCGTGGACCACCAGTTCACCGGCAAGGTCGAGCGCGTGGACACCGCGCTGCTTCAGACGCTTCTGGCGCAGGATGTCATCCCCGTCATTCCGCCGCTGGGTTTCGATGGCGATGGCCGGACATACCGCGTCAATTCCGACGGCGTCGCGCTGGCGGTCGCCGACGCGCTTAAAGCCATCAAATTGATTTTCATCACGTCGCAGGATGGATTGATCTACAACAGCCTGCTCATCCGGCAGATGCTCGTGGCCGAACTGGAAAAATTGCTGCAGACGAACAGCCCCGGGTTTCTGCCGGAGATTCTGTCGAAGGCGCAGCACGCCGCGCTCGCGTGCAAAAGCGGCGTGCCGCGCGTCCACGTCATTAACGGCAAGGTGGACGAAGGGCTGCTCGCGGAAGTTTTTTCCAACGACGGCATCGGCACGCTGATTTACGCGAATGAATACCGGCAGATCCGCCCGGCGAAGAAAAAGGACATCCGCGCGATTCAATTGCTGACGAAAGCCGCCGTTGAATCCGACGAACTCGTCAAGCGCAGCCGCAATGTCATCGAGAAAAGCCTTGGCGATTATTTAATTTTTGAGATTGATAAAAATCCCGTCGCGTGCGTGGCATTGCACGTTTATCCCGATCAGAAAAAAGGCGAGCTGGCGTGCCTTTACGTCAGCGCGTCGCACGAAAACCAGGGCATCGGGCGCAAGCTGATCCAGTTCGTCGAAAACAAGGCGCGCGAAATGGGACTGGGCGAACTGCTCACGCTCTCGACGCAGGCGTTCACCTATTTTCAATCCAAGGCCGGATTTGCCGAAGGCACGCCGGACGACTTGCCGCCCGCCCGCCGCGAAAAATACGATCAGAGCGGAAGAAATTCCAAGGTGCTCGTGAAGAAATTGAAATAGGTTCGCATTTTCGTTTGCGACTTTGCGGCTTTGCGCGAAAATGCACCGTGCAAGCGCGATTTCTCCTCGGCCCCGCCGGCAGCGGCAAAACATTCCGCTGCCTCGCCGAAATCCGCGCCTCGCTCAAAAAAAATCCCGAAGGCGAGCCGCTTGTTTTCCTTGCGCCCAAGCAGGCGACTTTTCAACTCGAACGACAATTGCTCGTCAATGGAGGGATTTCCGGCTATACGCGCCTGCAAATCTTCTCCTTCGAGCGGCTCGCGCAATTTGTCATTGAAAAGCTGAAGATGACGCTGCCGGAGCAATTGAACGAAGAAGGCCGTGTCATGGTTTTGCGTGCGCTGCTGCTGCGGCACGAAAACGAATTAAAGCTGTTTTCCAAAAGCGCCCGGCGGCCCGGCTTCGCGCAACAATTGAGCGGGTTGCTCCGCGAATTGCAACAGCACCAGTTCACGCCTGCGAAGCTGCGCTCGCTCGCGCAAAATAAAAGCCTCCGCGCCGGACTTCGCGGCAAGCTGGACGACCTCGCGCTGCTCCACGAAAATTATTCGCGCCGGCTCGCCGGACATGATTTGCAGGACGGAAATCATCTGCTGGATTCGGCAACCGGCGCGCTGCGCGATCAATTCAAAGTTAAAAATTCAAAATTAACATTTGAAGGATTGTGGCTCGACGGATTCGCCGAGATGACGCCGCAGGAACTTGATTTGATCGCCGCCATCATTCCATTTTGCGAGAGCGCCACGCTTGCCTTCTGCCTCGACGAAAGTGGCGCAGGCATCCGGCCTGCGAGTCCGAACACAGGCGGGACGCCAGATCCACATTCAAATTCATGGCTCTCGATTTGGAACGTCGTTGGCAAATCGTTCCAACAATGCCGCCAGCGGATCAAAAATCTGCCCGGTTGCAATATTGAAATCGAAGCCCTGCGTCGCGACCCGTCTCGGAACCGCTTTGCAAAAAATCCCGGACTCGCGCATTTGGAAAAATCCTGGGCGCAAACGCCGCCGGAAAAACTCAAAACTCAAATCTCAAATCTCAAAATCTGTTCCTGCGCCAGCCCCGGCGCCGAGGCGGTTTTCGCCGCGCGCGAAATTCTGAAATTTGTCCGCGCCGGAAACCGCTTCCGCGACTGCGCCGTGCTCGTCCGCGATCTCGGAAATTATCACAAGCCGCTCGCGCGCGAATTCCGCCGTTACGAAATCCCGTTTTTCCTGGACCGCCGCGAATCCGCCGCGCATCACCCGCTTGCCGAACTCACCCGCAGCGCGCTCCGCACGGTCATTTTTGACTGGCGGCAAAACGATCTGTTTGCCGCGCTCAAGGCCGGGTTTTCGTCCGCGGACGAAACTGAAATTGACCGGCTGGAAAACGCTGCGCTGGAATTCGGCTGGCGCGGCAAAAAATGGCGCGAGCCGGCCAGGATTTCAGAAAATCCCGAACTGGAAAAATCGCTCGAACGCCTGCGCCGGAAAATCCTGCCACCGATTGACAATTTCCACGAACGGCTTGCAAAATTAAAATTCCTGCCAAACGGAAATGAACTGGCTGAAATTTTCCGCGCACTTTGGGACGATTTGAATGTCGAGCGCCGGCTTCAAAACTGGAGCGACAAAATTTCCGCCGGTTCAGCGGCTCAACGGCTCGACGATTCACGCAGCATCCACGCGGCCGTTTTTGGGCAGATGAACGCATGGCTCGACAATCTCACGCTGGCCTTTCCGCGCGAGCCGCTGCCGCTGCGCGACTGGCTGCCGGTTCTTGAAGCTGGCCTCGCAAATTTGACCGTCGGCGTCATCCCGCCAGTCTTGGACGAAGTTCTCATCGGCGCGGTTGACCGCGCGCGCAATCCCGGCTTGAAATTCGCGCTCGTGCTAGGCGTCAACGAGACGGTTTTTCCCGCCGCGCCCGCAACGCAAACCATTTTGACCGATGCCGACCGCGACGAACTGGCCGTTTCGCCCGGCGCAAGTCTGCGCGAACAACTTTCGCGCGAGCGTTTTTACGGCTACATCGCCTGCACCCGCGCGGGTGAAAAACTGGTTGTGACATTTTCACGCCAGAACGCGGACGAGAAAAACCTGGACCCGTCGCCGTTCATCGCGCACTTGCGGCAAATTTTCCCCGCGCTGGAAATTGAAGAACTTCAAAACGAAATTGAACCGGCAGACGCGCTGCACGCCAATGAAATCGCGCCCCTGCTTTTTCAAATTCAAAGTTCAAAGTTCAAAGTTCAAAACTGGAACGGATTGCTTGAAATTCCAGCTTTGGCCGGACTGAAAAAATGTCTGGGCGGATTGCGCGAGCCAGGTCCTGCGGAAAATCTCTCGCCGGCGCTCGCGGAAAAACTTTACGGCCCGGTTTTGCGGTCGTCCGTCAGCCGGCTGGAGGAATTCGCCGCCTGCCCGTTCCGTTTTTTTGTCCGCTCCGGCCTGCGCGCCGACGAGCGGAAAGTTTTTGAATTGGACGCCCGCGAGCGCGGCAGCTTCCAGCACGACGTTCTGAAAATGTTTCACGAACAATTGATGGCCGGAGGCAAACGCTGGCGCGACCTCGACCCGGCAGAAGCCCGCGAACGCATTGGAAAAATCGCCGACGCGCAGACGGAGCATTTTCGCGGCGGCCTGTTTCGGGATTCTGCGGAAGGCGTTTTCGCCGCGCACGCCATGGCGGAATCGCTGCAGGATTTTGTCGCGGTCATTGTCGGTTGGATGCACGGGCAATATGAATTTGACCCGGCTGCGGCGGAACTGGATTTCGGCTGCGGTTCGCTGGCGCCCGCCTGGGAAATTGACCTTGATGACAGGCATAAACTTTCACTTCATGGGCGGATTGACCGCGTGGATTTGTGGCGCGATAAAAATGGCGACGCCGCGCTCGCGCTGGTGCTGGATTACAAATCGAGCGGCAAAAAGCTGGACAAGGTTCTGGTCGAACACGGCGTGCAGTTGCAGTTGCCCGCATATCTAAACGTGTTGCGCCACTGGAAAAATCCGCGTGAAGTCCTGGGCGTGAACCGGCTGGTTCCGGCGGGAGTTTTTTACGTCAACCTGCGCGGCGAATACAGGGGCGGCGGCACGCGCGCGGAAATCCTGGCGGACGCGGATGAGGCGCGGCGCAAAGCGTATCGCCACACGGGACGATTTGACGCAGACATTTTGGACAAGCTGGATCGCGCCGGCGCGGCGGATCAATTCAATTATCGCCTGAACAGCGACGGCTCGCTGCGCAAAGGTTCCGTCGAAGCCATGCCGCGCGCGGAATTTGAAAAATTGCTGGACGGGGTTGAAACGCAACTGCGCGAAATGGGCGGACAGATTTTTTCCGGCGCGGCGCAGGTTGATCCTTATCGCAAAGGCAAGCAGACGCCGTGCGAGTTCTGCGATTATCAGGCCGCGTGCCGGATTGACAGGTGGACGCATCCGTATCGCGTTCTGCGCGCGATGAAGGAAACGGTCAGTGGTATTCCTGAATCGTCTTGACGGCGTAGCCTGATTTTTTCAGCGCGGCGATGCCGAGCGCGGCGGCTTTCGCGCCGCTCAACGTCGTCATGATGGGCGTGCCGGTATAGACGGCGGTGGTGCGGATTTTCACCTCGTCCTCGCGTGGCGACTGGCCGGCGGGCGTGTTGATGACAAGCTGGATTTCCTTGTTCTTGAGCAGGTCAATCACGTTCGGCCGGCCTTCGAGCAGCTTCAAAATGCGTTGCACTTTCAACCCGGCCTTTTCCAGCACCGCCGACGTGCCGGCGGTGGCGATCAATTCAAAACCCAGGTCGGCAAATTGTTTGCCGACTTCGGCAGCATGCTTTTTATGCAGGTCGCTGACGCTGATGAAAATTTTCCCGCTCACGGGCAGCGGCGAGTTGGCGGCCATCTGCGACTTGGCGTAGGCGATGCCGAGGTCGGCGTCGAGTCCCATGACTTCGCCGGTGGAACGCATCTCCGGCGAGAGCAAAATGTCCTGGCCGTGAAAACGGTTGAACGGAAAAACGGATTCCTTCACCGCCCAATAAGTCGGCCAGATTTCTTCCGTGAAATCCAGTTCCTTCAAGGTTTTTCCGGCCATGACTTTCGCGGCAAGTTTGGCGAGTGGAACGCCAATCGCCTTGGAGACAAATGGCACTGTGCGCGAGGCGCGCGGGTTCACTTCAAGCACGTAAACAGTTTCGCCTTTGACGGCGTATTGCACGTTCATCAAGCCGACGACCTTCAATTCGCGCACCATCGCGTGCGTATAGGTGCGGATGGTTTCGATGACGCTGGGCGAAAGCGTGTGCGGCGGCAAAACCATCGCCGCGTCGCCGGAATGGACGCCGGCGAACTCGATGTGCTCAAGCATCCCGCCGATGACGATCGTGCCGCCCGTTTTCTCGTTACATGGCAGGCCAACATCCGCGATGCAGTCCACGTCCACTTCCGTGGCGTCTTCGAGAAATTTGTCCACAAGCACCGGGCGTTCCGGCGACGCCTCGACCGCGAACTTCATATAATGCGACAGATCCGCGTCGGAATAAACAATCTGCATCGCGCGTCCACCGAGAACAAAGCTTGGGCGAACGAGAACCGGATAAGTCAATCGCTTGGAAATGACCAGCGCTTCTTCAGGATTTGTCGCCAGCCCGTTCGGCGGCTGCGGAATTTTCAGTTTGTCGAGCATCGCGGCGAATAATTTTCTGTCTTCTGCGATTTCGATGCTCTGCGGCGAAGTGCCGATGATATTGACGCCATTTTTTTGCAAACCGAGCGCGAGGTTCAGCGGTGTCTGTCCGCCGAACTGCGCGATGGCGCCCCAGCATTTTTCGCGCTCGTAAATGTGCAGCACGTCTTCGAGCGTGAGCGGCTCGAAAAAAAGTTTGTCGCTTGTGTCGTAATCGGTCGAGACGGTTTCGGGATTTGAATTCACCATGATGGTTTCAAATCCGTCTTCCTTGAGCGCGAACGCGGCGTGGACGCAGCAATAATCAAATTCAATTCCCTGGCCAATGCGGTTCGGGCCGCCGCCGAGAATCATCACCTTTTTCGCGGAGTTGCCCTTCACCTCGTCGTCGCCACGGTCATAGGTGGAATAGTAATATGGCGTGTAGGCCTCAAATTCTGCGGCGCAGGTGTCCACCAACCGGTAGCTGGGAACGAGGCCGATGCGTTTGCGCTCGGCACGGACGGCGTCCTCGGTGGAACCGGTCAAATGCGCGATTTGCCGGTCGGAAAATCCCAGCGACTTGGCTTTGGCTAACAATTCAGAATTCAATGGCGGCATCGGCGCGATAGTAAGCCGAAAATTTTTCACGATGTCGAGCGGGGAGTGAATCGGCTTGCCGAACAACGAAGTTCCAGTCAACGCCCTCCAGTGGAATCCAACATCAATTCGCGGACTTTCGTTTGGATTTCGCCGTTTTTCATCAACGATTCGCCGACCAAAATCGCCTTCGCGCCGCATTTTTTCAACCGCTCCACGTCCGCGCGAAAATGGATTCCGCTTTCCGCGATGAGAATTGTTCCGGCTGGAATTTTCTTCGCCAACTTTTCCGTCGTTGCCAAATCCACTTTGAAGGTTTTTAAGTCGCGATTGTTCACGCCGATGAGTGCAGGAGAAATTTTCAGCGCGCGTTCCAATTCTGCTTCGTTGTGGACTTCAACCAGAACGGCGAGTCCGGCTTCAGTCGCGAGCGAATGGAATTTTGCCAGTTGCTCGTCGCTCAAAATGGCGACGATGAGGAGGATGGCGTCTGCGCCCCATTCGATGGCTTCGAGGATCTGGCGTTCATCAATGATGAAATCTTTGCGCAGCAGGGGAATTTTCACGGCGGCGCGGATTTGGCGGAGATAATCGAGCGAGCCTTGGAAAAACTTTTCGTCCGTCAAAACGGAAAGGCAGCTTGCG
>Ga0207933_1000306_pt1 | contig 50620 bp, 58 predicted proteins | sample NGESurdeep092012_4_FD_184488 | JGI IMG/M metagenome (GOLD analysis project Ga0207933, IMG submission 184488) | Arctic peat soil microbial communities from Barrow, Alaska - NGEE Surface sample F53-3 deep-092012 (SPAdes) | ecosystem: Environmental > Terrestrial > Soil > Wetlands > Peat ... | reverse complement strand
CTTGAGCCGCTCGACCTTGCGCCTGCACCTCAAAGAATGTGAGTTCCGTTTTAATCATCGCCGTGATAATCTCTATTTGTTGCTCTTGAATAATTTCAAAATCAACCCGCTTAACTAGTCTTGAACCATTTTTTATTTTCGTAGGAGTCGAGGTCACGAGACTCTAACTCTCATAATTTTTATTCAGAGACTCCTTACGTCGTCTCCTACTTCATCAAATCCGGTCGCTGTTTTTCTGTCCGCAACTTCGCTTGCTCGCGCCGCCACTTTTCAATCTCAGCATGGTTGCCGGAAAGCAACACTTCAGGAACTTTCATCCCGCGAAATTCCGCCGGTCGCGTGTATTGCGGATATTCCAGCAATCCGGCGCTGAACGATTCGTCGTGCGAACTTTCGTCGTCGCCTAAAACTCCGGGCAGCAACCGCGCCACTGCGTCAATCACCACCATCGCGGGCAGCGCGCCGTTCGTCAGCACATAATCGCCGATGGACAATTCGTCGTCAGCCAGCGCCTCGCGCACGCGTTCGTCAAAACCTTCGTAACTGCCGCAGACCAGCAGTAAATCTTTTTCCCGCGAAAGTTCGCGCGCAATTTCCTGCGAAAATTTTCTTCCGCCGGGCGAAAGCAAAATCACTTTCGTTTTTTCGCGCCGCAAACTTTCAATCGCTTCAAAGAGCGGTTCCACTTTCAACAACATTCCCGGTCCGCCGCCGAAAGGATGATCGTCCACGGTCTTGTGCCGGTCATGCGTCCAATCGCGCAAGTTGTGGATTTTCAAATCCAACAAACCTTTTTCGCGCGCGCGCTTGACGATGCTTTCGTCGAGCGGCCCGGCGAACATCGCCGGAAACAAAGTGAGCACGTCTATTTTCAAGTGATGAGTGGTATGTGACGAGCGATGAGTTGCTTGCCACTCGCCACCTGCCACTCGTCACTATTTTTCAACAATTTCCACCGCGCAACGCAAACCTTTTTTTGCGCTGCCGACCAAAAGCAAAGAGCGAATCGCGTTGATCGTCATGCCCTGGCGTCCAATAATTTTCCCCACATCCTGCGGATCAAGACGCAATTCATAAACGGTCAATCCCGCGCGTTCCACCGGCGTCACGCTCACGGCCTCGGGGTTTTGCACGAGTCCTTTGACGACAAATTCGAGGAACTCTTGCATGGCGCGGAAAAATTAAAATTATGCCGCTGGCGCCGGAGAAGTCTTGCCCAACTTCTTGAGAAAACTCGCCACGGTGTCGCTCGGCTGCGCGCCCTGGCTGATCCAGTATTGCGCGCGTTCCATTTTAAGCGAAAAATTCTCGCCCTGTTTCAGCGGGTTGTAAGTGCCAATTTCTTCAATAAATTTGCCGTCGCGCGGGCTGCGGCTGTCGGCCACGACAATGCGGAAGGCCGGCGTGTTTTTCGTCCCGACCCGTTTCATGCGAATTTTTACAGACATAAATGTTTCAAAAGAGCACTTAAAATAACAAACGCACGTGGTTTTGCAAGCGTTGATTTTTTTGAAAATAAATGCACCGAGCCGGAAAAATCGCTGAATTGAAAACTTGAAACTTCCAACTTTCAACTTGAAACTAAACCCATGAACCGGCCTTATGAAGAAATGCTTCAGGGCGAATCGCTGCCGCGTTCCGCGCCGGGCGAACGCCACGAAATGATTTGCGCCCGTCTGCACGCGGCGATGACGGCGAGCGTCGCCAATCTTTCCACGGCGCAATTGGTTGCGCCGCGCACAAAAATTCAAGTCGCGCGCGCCACGGAAATCCGCCCTGATCTCGCATTATTGACCAATGCGACCTGGAAAATTTTTCTGGCCGTGGAAATTGTCAGCCGCGAAGATCACCACGCCGACACGATTGTCAAAAAAGAAATTTATGAGCAGATCCGCGTGCCGCGCCTGTGGATGGTTGATCCGCGCTACGACAATGTGGAAATTTATCACAGCACGGAATTTGGGCTGGCGCTGAAGGGAATTCTTGCGGGCGCTGAAATTCTTTCGGAGAAATTGATTCCCGAATTCCAAATCGTCATCGCGGAACTTTTTGCCGCATAATTTTGGCCTTGCTAATTTTTGTTTGAGTGCAAGGCTCGTAGTTGTTATTCAATGCTTGAAACTGCAAAACCAAAATTATGAAAAAATTCATGTTCGTTCCCCTGGTCGCCGCGCTTTTATTGGCGGGATTTGCGAGCCGCGCGCTCGCTGCAAACACCAACGAAGTCACCGTCACCGGCTCAATGATGTGCGGCAAATGCTCGCTGCATCTCACCAAAGAATGCCAGAATGTCGTTCAGGTTCAACAAGACGGCAAAACCGTCAACTATTTCCTGACGCAAAATAAAGTGAGCAAAGCCGCGCACGATCCCATTTGCGAAGGTTCGGAAAAAGTGACCGTCACCGGCACCGTCAAGGAAAAAGGCGGCAAGGAAATGATGACTCCGAGCAAAATTGACGTGGACAAATCCTGATCGCCGCGCGTTTGGATTTTATGCCGCCGCTGGATTTTCAATCTGGCGGCGGTTGAATTTTACACAGTCGTCATAGCTCACGCTGCCGCCAAAAATATCCAGCGCCGAACCAATCGTCAGGTTCACTTTGCCCTTCCCTGCCCGCCCGACTTCTTCCAAATCTGAAATGGAATTTGCGCCGCCCGCGTAAGTTAGGGGCATCGGCGACCAATGTCCGAGTTTTTCAACAAGCTCATGGTCAATGCCCCGGCACAAACCTTCCACGTCCACGGCGTGAACCAGAAATTCTGCGCAGTGAGTGGAAAATTTCTGGAGCGTTTCTTCGTTGACAATAAGCTCGGTGAATTTCTGCCAGCGGTCGGTGACGACAAAATAATTTTCGCCGCGCTTGCGACAGCTCAAATCCAAAACCAATTTTTCTTTGCCGATTTTTTTGACGAGTTCGCCAAGCCGCTCCCAATCAATTTTGCCTTCGCGAAAAACCCAGCTGGTGACGATGACGTGCGACGCGCCCGCCTCAAGCCAGCCGCTTGCGTTGGCAGAATTGATGCCGCCGCCGATTTGCAAGCCGCCCGGAAAAGTTTTCAAGGCCGAGCGCGCTTGATTTTCGTTTCCCGGGCCGAGCATGATGACGTGGCCGCCGAAAAGCCGGTCGCGTTTGTAAAGTTCCGCAAACCATGCGGCGGATTTTTCGGAAATAAAATTCGTCCGCAACTTTTCAGAAGCGCCCAGCGTGCCGCCGACGATTTGCTTCACTTTGCCTTCGTGCAGGTCAATGCAGGGACGAAACATGAAGGCAAGTTAGATTCGCGCGGCGAAAGTTCAAAGGCAAAAGTTTGGCGGAAATGATGCTGTTTCTCAAAACGGAAAAACTTTACAAATTATTTTTCTGCCATTTTGAATTGTTCAAGTCGCCCGCGCAGGACGAACGTCAGCGCTTTGACATTGAGCTCCGAAGTCAGAAACGGTTTTCCCAGCAGCGCGTCGCCATTATTGCCGTTCATTCTGGCGCGGATTTGAAATTCATTTTGGCCGGTCACAAACACCACCGGGGTGACGCGATTTTTAATCGTCTCGTGAATTTTTGCGCTGACTTCAAAACCGTCCATGCCCGGCATGACCACGTCGAGAAAAATCACGTCAAACGTTTTTTCCATCGCCGCCGCGAGCGCATCCTCGCCATTCTCCGCGCTTTGCGGCCGGCTGAAGGTAGTTTGCAACGCGCCCACGATTGCGCGCCGCGCGACCAGATCGTCGTCCACGACCAACAAATTGATCGGCGGATTGGCCGCCAGTTCCTTCAATCCCGGCTGGCACAAATCCTGGATCAAATCCATCGCCGCCGCGACCGTGGCGAGCGCGGATGGCGTGGAATTTTTTGGATTCTCCAAAAGTTTTTTGAGCAGCCCTTCGAGGGCGGCGCTCATTTGATATGCCGGATGCGTCACTTCCGAGCCATTCCGCGACACCAGCGAATTGACGCGAAGAAAAGCATCCGCCAGCAGGTTCTGCCGCGCTGCTTCATCCGGCGCTTTAAGAATTTTTTGGCAAAGCTCCCGCAATGCATCCAAGTGCGTGGAAGCGCGGCGCAAAAACGCCTCGGTTAGTTCATCCGGCGCTTCCGGTGAAATCGCCGCTGACGGGCGTGTAATAAAAGAGTTTGCTGAATTCGCAGTGTCATTGAGCGTCGTCAATAAATTTTCCGCGCTTCGTTCACGTTTCGGAAAAGATTTTTGGACGCGCTTCGGCAATTTGTCCTGCCACGCCAGCGTGAGCGCCTTGACGGTGATCTCAAAAGTAAGAAACGGTTTGCTCATCAAATCGTTGCCGCCGCTCAAAGTGGATTTGGCGCGCGCATCAAAATCACTTTGGCTGGTGACAAAAATGACCGGCGTGGCGCGGTTGAAATCGGTCTGGCGAATTTTTGTGCAAATCTCAAAACCGTCCATGCCCGGAAATTGCACGTCGAGAAAAATCACGTCGTAAGCCTGCCGGTTCGCCTGAGCCAAAGCCGCTTCGCCATCCACCGCGAGGTCGGGTTGGCCAAAAGCTTTTTTCAGCGCCAGGGAGATCGCCTGCCGGCTGATCAAATCATCGTCCACCACCAAAAATTTCAGCGCGCGCCCCGTCAACAAATCCGGCTTCAATCCAGGCGCGCACAAATCATCCAGCAAATCCAGACCGCCCGCGACGGAGCGCAGCGTGGAAGGAGTGACGTTTCCCGTTTTGGCCGTGAGCTGTTTGAGCAAACCTTCCAGCGCCGAAGCCACTTGCCACAGCGGAAGCGCTTCGGGAAAACCGGCCTCGCCTTTCAGCGCGCTCATTTTTGAAAGCAGACTCGTGAGTTTTTTATGACGGGTCGAATCGCTCGCTTCACGATGGATGTCTTGAAGGAGGGTTCGCTGCGTCTCAATCAGGTCGGCGGCGCGCGCATAAAATTCGCTGACCGGATTATTTTTCTCCACCGCTTCCGCGTGCGACGAAGCCGGGCCGATGCGAAACGTCGCCAGAAACTTGTCAAAGGATTCTTCTTCCGCGCGCACGACCGCCGGAAACATTCTGTCTGCGGCCGGTTCCAGCGCCCAGGGATTAAAACGCGCGTTAAGCTCGCTCCAAACTACGGGCGCAAATTTTCTTAACAATATCAAGCCGGCAAAAACGAAAACAGCGGTGAAAAAAAGAATTTTTGGAAATTTCCCCCAGGTCGCGGGCGGAGGCGTTGAACTGGCGACGGGTTTTGGCTCGCTGAAACTCGCGTAATCTGCGCCGTCCACTCGCGGCACATTTGCAGCCATGGCGCCGGGCACGGGCACATGCTTGCGATAAAGTTCCTGCCGCCGTTTGGCGAGGTCCTGGAGATTCTGCCATTGAATGGAACCGACCTTTGGCGGTAGCGTCTCAAACCCATTCGTGAATCCATGCGATTGAAGGCAGCAAAAACCGGCGATGAAATAAATCAAAGGCCACTTAATTTTCGCCGGCGCCAGCAAGTTTCTCAATCCGGCGACCAATGAACTCGGTTTTATATTCCTGATCATGCATGAATTAAACAGGCGGCGGATATTTCCGCCGATTAGGGAAATGCTGCGGCCAGATTTGTGCCGGGCGAGAGCGTGCTCCATTGGCCAACAATCACCTTTAATAATTGCGGAGTATGCGGCGGAAGTTGGGTCGGATCGTCGAAATTGGCATCATAAGTCCAATTACGCGCCGGAGGTTTATAATATTCTACTGGTCCCCCCCATGGATTTGTTGCATAGAGGCTGGGGAACATTTTGATCATCGAACCATTGTAAGTGCTTATAGCTGCTGACCAATCTTCCAAGAAGCGCGGAAAATTTTCCATGCCGCCGCTGTAACCTGTGTATAAAGAAGAGGACGGCGGTGCTGTATCCACCACACCTGTCAGAAAAGCAGCATTGACCGTTGTGTCTGCAGCATTCGTCTCAACAGTCAAGCTATCTTGCCAGTTACGGGATAGAATCGTAATGGCGTCGGCGGCAAACGATGCAGGCCGAGTGGCAGAAGTATTGGTGGTTCCCAAATACCCGCTATTCAATTCGTTGTAATCTCCCCAAACATAAAGCGGACGGCCTGTGGCTACAGTCAGTCCATTCGGTGGCAGATTAGTTCCATCCTCTACGCGAACGGCTCCGAGATTGGAATCCGGCAATACTGGCGCAGTGCGGGCATCCACGATGTAAATGGAATCCATAACATAGCCAGAAGGCGTATTCGTTCCCCCGCGCAATACAGGACATAAATCAAGATTGGTTTCGGCCCAAGCCGTCAACATTCCAATGTCAATGTCAATAGGCTGGACATATTTTTTCTCTCGACCATCCCAAAAACTATTCGTGAGCGTGACAAACAAATTCACTTCATTGGTTGGAATGAGTATTTTGCGATTGTCAAATACCCCGCTGGTTGCGGTGGCTCCATCGTTTGAAACTGTCAATATCATGTCGCATTGATTGTAATAGCGGAGCAGACCCAGTGCCGAATGAGCATCTTCGCCGGGCGGCGGCGGCTCGATGATTTGTCGGATGGCTTCCGGCGTGTTAGTCTGTCCAATCGGAAGCGTCAATGCCTGCACCGGAGAAATATTTTCATCAGGATGCACATAGGTCACATTGCCCGCTGGATATCCACGAGTATCTCCATCTACTGTATCGCGTGAGAATATATTGGTGACAACAGCAGTAACACCAGATTCAAAGTTTAAATAATTAACATCTGGTTCTATGTAAAGTATGCCGTTGCAATGCACGGGCCCGGTGACATCGAAATTTTTGCCGCAACTGATTTCCATGTTGCCAGAAGAATACATCGCAAATTGAAAAATAGGGATGCCGGTCAATTCCAACTCCTGAAGCACGCCACCGTTGACGTCCTGCATACTTGCCTGATCGCTTGCGTGAGACGCCACCATGTATGTAGTGACGGATCCTTTCAGGCCAGCGTAAGGCGCATCCAGAACGATGTAGTTGGTTCCCGGCGGAATGCGCTGCACATACGTCTGGTTAAGATTGCCGTTCCCATCATCGAACACCCAGTTATTCCAGTAGGAAGAATCCGAGGACGAAGGCACAATGCTGCGATAAGTATTCAAATTCAAGCTGGTCAATTGTTCGCCACCGGATAGAAAGTCTCGTGTGATCTGGCTTTCCACTTTTTCCGTGGCCGCTTCGGCGGCGGCGATTGACCGGGTGTATTGAATGGAACGATGCGTCAACCGGTTGCTGGTCGCTCCCCAGGTCATCACTCCGGCGAGAATGGCCAGCGCAATCGCGCTCAAGATCATCACCAGCAGCAACGCAGCGCCGTTCTGGTCTGCCTTATAAGTCGTAAATCGGGTCTTCATAGTCATTGCACGGCGCGGCGCGTCACGGAAGTTTCCAGCTTGTAATAATCCGCGCCCACTAAAAAATGTTCCGGCTGATAAAATTCAAGCGCCAGGTGAATGATCTGGTTGTTCAGGTTATTGGTCAGCACCGTTCCCGAAATGTTCTGCGCAGTAAATATGAGGTTGTTCGTGACGGAATCCGCGAGGATGACCGTATTATTGGTGACGCCCGGAGTATTCTCCGTTCGCCGGAACGTCTCATCCAATGAATCCACAAAGTAAGTGATGAAGCTGTTGGTATCTGCCGTTGGAAAAATTTGAAGGGCGTTGCCTTGCTGAACATCTCCGGGCAGCGACAACGGTGCAAAAAAGCTATTGATCGTCAGGTCGCTATTAGTCGTTATCGTGATATTTCCCACCGAGACGGAATTGCAGGCGCGAATTTCAGCGGTGATTTTTCCAAACGTCCGGCGCGACCATTCGGTGGCGTTAAGTTTGGACTCATTGACCTGGAACATCCGCAAGCCATAAAGGTTCGCGGCCACAATGCCGCCGAGCAAAAGCATGAACACCGCCGTGGCAATGAGCACTTCCATCAAAGTAAATCCCGCGCTTGAATCGCCGCGACTGGAAGCTGAAGATGGAATTACAAGTTTCATTGGTCCGGTGCGCGGCACGTTTCAATTGAGTTGGTGATCAGTTCGCCCTTGAACTGCCAGATGCAATCCACGCGAATTTCCCGGACCGGCGCTGAAAGCGTTGAAGAGGCTGAAGATACAATCTGGGTTATGGTCGTCGTCAGCGTGGCCATGGTAGTGGCCGAACTTGAACCCGACATATCCAAAGTAACGGGTTGATCGGGAAAATTCGAGGCGACCAATTCATCCACCGGCGTTGCCCGATACGGTGCCCAGATCGCGCCGCGCGTCTCTTCCAACCGCTCGCTCGCCCGCGTGTTCGCCGCCATGTAAAGTGAATCCTTGACCGTGGACGTGGTGCAAAAAATATAGCCTTCAATAATTCCGGCGACGGTGAACGCCGCCAGCGCCAGCGCCACCATCACCTCAACCAACGTCATGCCCGCGCTGCCGCGTAGCGAACGTTGGCCGACCTTTTGATTTATAAACCCGGTTTTCAAGTGTCCTGATTCCGTCGCCCAACAGGAATATGCTTTGTTGATTTTATGCAAAAATGCCCCGAACCTGTTTTCCGGCTTAAAAAATAGCACATTTCATTCCGCAAGCCAACATAAAACAAGCTTCTTTGAAGATGCCGATTTCCTCGTATTTACAATGAATTTACCAAATTTTAGTGCCAGCAGCGTGGAGGGTAAATAGGTGTGAAACCGTAAATTTGGATTTACTGACAAAATTCAGGACAGCGGCCGCGAGGCGGGCAAACTAAAACTTAAACGCACAAAACGGGTGTTCATTGTTCACCTTCGAATTGGACGTGCATATTTCAAAAAAACCATAAGGCTCTTTGAATCTGCCCCAGCAGAAGATTATTATTTCGAGGATTCCACATTAAAAATTTCCCGAAAACCATTCTGTTGGTATAATGCCTATACTGACTTGAGAGTAAATAAGGCTAAATTAAATTGCAAGAAATTGTTATTCACAATTTCCGGCGATCACTTTGTGCTTCACGGGAAACGCTTTGTTCAATAACTTTGCTCAATGAATCTCGCGACCGCCTTTTCCGATTGCGCGCAAAAGCATTCTGAAAAAACTGCCATTTATTTTGGCGAGAAGGAAATCTCCTACGCCCAACTGCTGGCGCAATCCCACGCAGTCGCCGCCCAGTTGCAAAATCATTTTGGCGTCAAACCGGGCGACCGCGTCGGCCTTTGGCTGAAAAACTGCCCGGAATTTGTCGCGGGCGTTTTTGGAATTTTGCAGGCGGGCGCGGTGGTTGTGCCGATCAATAATTTTCTCAAACCCGCCGAGGTCAATTATATTTTGAACGACGGCGGCATTGAGATTTTGATTTCGGATGCCGAATTGTCCGCGCATTTTTCCGAACTCCAAGCTGAACGAAAGTCGCTCAAAATTTTGAAGGTCGAAGAATTCGCGTCTGAAATCATAAATAATAAATCTCAAATCATAAATTACGAGCGTAACGAAAAAGACCTCGCGGTAATTATTTACACGAGCGGCACCACCGGCAAACCGAAGGGCGCGATGCTCTCGCACGGAAATCTTCTGCACAACGTCGAAAGTTGCCGCCTCGTTTTGCAAGCCGTGCCGGACGATTGCCTCGCCGTGCTGTTGCCGATGTTTCACACTTACATGATGACGGTCGGAATCTTTCTGCCGTTCACCGTCGGCGGTTCGATTGTTTTGGTCAAATCATTGCATCCGCCGCGCGCGATGTTGCAGGAAATTTTCTCGCGCCGCGCAACCATTCTGCCCGCCGTGCCGTCGTTTTACCGGATGCTGCTTGGCGCGCAATTGCCCACGCCGTTGCCCATTCGCATTTTCATCAGCGGCAGCGCGCCGTTGCCGATGCAGACGTTGAAGGAATTTGAAGAAAAATTCCAAGTGCCGCTCATCGAAGGCTACGGCTTGAGCGAGGCCAGTCCGGTTGTCTCCAAAAATCCGCTGCACGGCATTCGCAAGGCGGGTTCAATTGGCATTCCGGTTGCGAACGTGGAAATGAGCGTGCAGGATGAATCGGGAAAAATGCTCGGCGCGAATGAGACCGGCGAAATCTGCGTGCGCGGCGGCAATGTGATGCAAGGTTATTGGAACCAGCCTGAAGAAACCAAAAAAGTTTTTCGCGGCGATTGGTTGCTGACCGGCGACATTGGTTATCGCGACGCCGATGGTTATTATTACATCACCGACCGCAAGAAGGACATGCTGCTCGTCAACGGCATCAACGTCTATCCGCGCGAGATTGAGGAAGTGATTTATCATTTTCCCGGCGTGAAGGAAGCGGCGGTCGTCGGCGTGCCGGACGCGCGGCGCGGCGAGCAACCCGTGGCCTTCGTCGCGGCGGCGGAAGGAAAAACAATTGACGAAAAGGAATTGCTGCAATTCATCCGCAGCCAACTGGCCGACTACAAAGCGCCGAAACAAATCATCATTCTATCCGCGCTGCCAAAAAATGCGACGGGAAAGATTTTGAAAACCGAATTGCGCGTGCTGGCGGCCAAGCGCCACGAGTAGCGAATTGATTAACCCGCCGTTTGGCCGCCACTTTGCCGGTTGACAAAATGTTTGTGTCAACGGACAAAACTCTTTTGCCGGCTGTCAAAAAAAATTTGCCAGCCGATAAATAATCCTTGCCAGCCATCGCCAAAAATCTGCCAGTGGTCAAAAAAAAATGTGGGCTGTCCCGCAAACTTCGTTCCGGCTAAGGCGAAACGACGCGGTAGAAACGCACCGCGTTGGTGGCGGCCTGCGGGTCGGTGAATTGATACTGGCCCGGCGCGGGTTGCATGGCTTCGCCCAGCACCGTCCAGCTGGCCAAAGGCAACGCCAGGTTGGTGGAGGTCAGCACGGTGAAATCGGCTTCGGACGCGTTGGTGAACGTGAATTGGAAACTGCTGGTGCCGCCACCACCGCCACCGGACCGCGTGATGTTTTCCAGCACTGGCGGATTGTTCGCAGGCGCAGTCTGCGCTTCCACCGCGCCAATGTCCACGTGCGCGCCAGCAAGACGCGGGTAACCGCGTTGGTCGGTGACGAACTGGCTGGCGACGGAATCATCGCCCGCGTCAATGGCCGGGGAACCCGCCAGCGGCGGCATGGTTGGCGTGGGGCCGCCGTAGTTGCCCAGCGGGGCGAGGAGCGGATTGCCGCTGGTGAGATTAGTGCCCAGCAAAGTCAAGGAGCTGGAGAAACCATAAGCAATATCCCCTCCGCTGTTGCCGGCAATGATTGAATTATTCACTGTTAGCGCGCCTCCATAGTTCAGAACGGCACCGCCGGCGCTCGTCTCGGTATTGCCGGTGATGGTGGATTGGTTGATGACGATGGTTGATGACTCACCATCAATGCCGCTGCCCCCGGCGAAGCCAGGACTTGTATTGCCGGTGAGGGTCGTTTGATTCAAGGTCAGAACGCCTCCGTTTTCTATGCCCCCGCCATAGCCGGTTGCGATGTTATCCGCCAGCGTGCTGTTATTGATCGTAAGCGTTCCAGAGTTATTGATGCCCGCACCGCTGCCACCATTATCATTCCCGTTGACGATGGTCAGCGAGTTCAACCCGACCGTCGCGCCGCTGTCCACTTGAAAGACGCGCGATTGGTTGTTGCCGTTGACGACAATTCCATTCGCCAGCGCCGAGCCGTCAATGGTGATGTTGTTGCTTAATTCAATCTGCCCGCCGGTCAGCGTGATGGTCTGGCCGGAGAGCACAGGGGCAAAACTGACCAGATCATTCGGAAGAGCACCGGCGATGACATTGCGCAGCGAGCCAGAAACACTGTCAGCCGCCGTAGTCACGATGGTATTGGGATTGACCTCCACGGCGCCGATGTCCACGTGCGCGCCAGCGAGGCGCGGATAACCGCGCTGGTCGGTGGCGAACTGGCTTGCAGCAGAATCATCGCCCGCGTCAATGGCCGATGAACCCGCCAGCGGCGGCATGGTCGGCGTGGGGCCGCCGTAGTTGCCCAGCGGGGCGAGCAACGGCGCGGCGGTAATATAGGTGCCATTTACTGATCCAAACACATTGTAAGGAGCCGTCTGCACGAGGTTGGCACCGCCAAAGGTTATGTTGCCTCCAAAGTTGAAGATATCCGGGCCGTTATCGCCCGTAGCTGTATTGGCGGCGACGATGGAATTGGTCACTGTCAGCGTGCTGCCCTCGGAGTTAAGAATACCGCCGCCGCCGACGGAATTGTCCGCCGAATTGCCCGCCAGCGTGCTCTGGTTCACCACTACGGTGCCACCTAGGATGTAAAGGCCACCCCCGCCGCCGTCGTTGGAATTATCCGCCGAATTGCCCGTTAGCGTGCAGTTGTTCAAGGTTAGCGTGGCATTATAACTGAGAATGCCGCCACCACCCCAATTGGGATCGCTCGCTGTATTGCCCGCCAGCGTGCAGTTGTTCAAGGTCAGCGTGGCGTAATTGAGCATCCCGCCGCCGCCGCCGTTCCCGGCGTCAGTCCCATTGGTGATGGTCAGCGAGTTCAGCACCACAGTGCCTCCGCTTACATCAAAAATCCGGCTGGCGTGATTGCCGCTGATGGCAATCCCATTCGTCAGCGCGGAGGCGTCAATGGTGACGTTGTTGTTCAAAACAATCTGTCCGCCGGTCAGCAAAATAGTCTGGCCGGAAAGGTTGCTGGCAAAAGTGATGGTTGACCCGCTCGGGGCGCTGGCGACGGCGGCGCGGAGCGAACCAGCACCGTTGTCGCCCGTGTTGGAGACAAACACGTTGGTCGAATTCAACAATAGGTCGCTCGGGCTGAACGCGCCCGGGGCGAACGTGAACACGCGCACCTCGTCAATCAATCCGGTATAATCTTCGGCCGGAAATTGGGCATCGCCGCCCACCGTAAAGCTGCCCGATGGGGTGATGGGCGCTGTGGCAGAGTTGGTGGCGGCCGGCACGCCGTTGATGTATAAAATGGCGACGCCGCCGCTCCGCACCAAAGCCAGATGTGTCCAGGCATTCGGCGTGGCCGGGGCGTTGCCAAAGGTGATTTCCCCGCCATAGAGAACCTCAAAGTTGGTTCCCGCCAGGTATAAACCCCAGCCCGTGCTGCGGATGCCGTTGTAGGCCAAAACGTGGCTGCCGGAATTGGTGCCCGGATTGACCCAGCACTCGATGCCGAAATTATTCACCGCGCTGCTCGCCAGCGCCGCCGTGCCGAATTGGCCGTTCGTCATGGCCAGCGCCAGGGTGCTGCCCGTTTCGGCGGAAGCACTTGAGGAAACCCCGTTGGTGTAGATGGGAAAAAATCCGCCCACTGATGAATTCGTCAGGGTTTTTCCGCCCACCGCATCCACGGTGGTCGCGCATTGGCCGCCGGAAACGGCCCCCGGATCATTCTCGCCCATGTGCCAGTAATCCAGCACGGTGATCGTGGCGTGCGCGGAACCGGCGGCGAGAATAGCGGCCATGAGGGTGAGCGCGAGACGGAGGGTTGGGAATGGTTTCATGGGATTTAAGAGTTCAAGTGAGCAAAAACGGGTTCGGGTTAAACCAGCATTTCATTCTGAATTCCACATTAACGCAAAAAAGAATGCTGCGTCAAGCTCATAATGAATCGTTCACCAATCGTAACAATTGAAAGCGGCGGCGGTGCCCACCCCGGCTAATTTCCGTTACGCCTTATTAGCTATTGAATTTGCGTCAATCCGCGCAATTTGTGTCAAAAATTTTGCAGTTATGTTCCGCCGCATTTCACAACTTGCCGGTCGGGATTGGGCTGTGTTATCTTGCCGCCATGAAAGCGAAAAGTGTTGTGATGATTGACCCGGAAATCATGAGCGGCACGCCGTGCTTCGCCGGCACGCGCGTTCCCGTGCGCGCCTTGCTCGATTACATTGAGGGCGGAGAATCGCTGGACGATTTTTTGGAACAGTTTCCCACCGTGGCGCGCAAGCAGGCCATCGCCTTTCTCGAACAAGCCAGTGAACGCCTGCTGGCCGCCGTCTAATGCGTCTGCTCCTTGACGAATGTCTGCCGAAGGATTTGGCGCGGGAACTGCCCGGTCATACAGTCGAAACCGTTCCACAGGCGGGCTGGGCGAGCATCAGCAACGGCAAGTTGCTTCGTTTGATCGCCGCTTCCGGCGAGTTCGAGGTCTTCGTGACCGTGGACAAAAGTCTGCCGCTCCAGCAGAAAATCAAGGACCTGCCTTTCGCCATCGTCCTCTTGCGCGCCAAATCGAATCGTTTGATTCATGTGAGTCCGTTTGCGCCGGAAATCCTTCGCCGTCTGCCAGAATTTCAGCCCGGCCACGTTTATGTTCTTTCCAACCCCGCCTGACATGGCCGCGTTCAAATGAACCTAGTCCCCTGCCCTCGCTCGCTGAAAATTCTTCGCGGCACGTTCACGCTGCCGAAGCAGAAACCGTTGGCCGCAATCAAAATTGTCAAATTGAATCGTAGGAGCCGAGGTGACGAGGCTCTAACTAAAAAATTGGCAATTGAACAGAGACTCCTTGCGTCGTCTCCTACAAATCATCCGGAATTTTATTCGCTGGCGATTTCCAAAACTGGAATTGAAATTTCCTTCCGCGAAACCGGCGGCCTGCGCGCGGCCACGGCGACGTTGCGGCAATTACTCCGGCAATTCGGCAGAAAATTGCCGCGCTTAAAAATTCTCGACTGGCCGGATTTTGCGCGGCGCGGCGTGATGCTGGATATTTCGCGCGGGCGCGTGCCGAAACTGGAAACCCTGCTCGATCTCGCGGAAAAACTTGCCGCTTTCAAGGTCAACGAGCTGCAACTTTACACCGAGCACACGTTCGCCTACAAAAAATACCAATCCGTCTGGCAAAGCTGGGGCGCGCTTACGGCGAAGGAAATCCAAATCCTCGACGCGCGCTGCCGCGAACTCGGCATTGACCTCGTGCCGAATCAAAATTCGTTCGGACATTTGCGCTATTTTCTCGAGGACCCGCGATTAAAAAAACTCGCCGAAATTTCCGCGCCTTACGAAGATGCGAGTAAGGAATTTGTCCGCCGTCCGACCACGCTCGCGCCAAATCATCCCGGCACGATTCCGTTCTTGCGCGAACTTTACGATGAATTGCTGCCGAATTTTTCCAGTGAGTTTTTTAACGTCGGCTGCGACGAGACCTGGGATTTAGGCTGCGGCCAGAGCAAAAAACTTTGCGAACAATTCGGCAAAGGAAAAGTTTATTTGGATTTCCTAAAAAAAATCCATCGCGAAGTTTCCGCGCGAAGAAAAACGATGATGTTCTGGGGCGACATCATTTTGAAATATCCGAAACTGATTCCTGAATTGGCTCGTAGCCGCCGACGTGAGTCGGTTCCATTTAATCAGAGCGGACTCACGTCCGCTGCTACAAATATAATTGCGCTGAATTGGGGTTATGAAGCGAATCATCCGTTTGAGCGCGAGGCAGCGCAGTTCGCAAAAGCAAAAATTCCATTTTACGTTTGTCCGGGAACTTCGACGTGGCAAACGCTCATCGGCAAACACGACAACGCGCTGGCGAATTTGCGCGCAGCGGCGCGCACCGGAAAAAAATTTGGCGCGCTTGGTTTTCTGAACACGGATTGGGGCGATGGGGGCCATCCGCAACCTCTGGCCGTAAGCTGGCCGATGTTGCTGGCGGGCGCGTCGCTGGCGTGGAATTCAAAAAATTTTGATCAACGTAAATTGATTCCGGTTTTAAGCCGTGATGTGTTTGAGGATTCAACGGGCAAAGTTGCGGAAGCCGGATTCAAACTTGGTTTTGCGCATCAAAAACTCGGCGTGAACGCGCCGAATGAAACGCCGCTCGGTTCGGTGGTTGCCGCGCCAAAACCGGAAAGGCGCGAATTGTTTTGCCGCAACGGCTTGCAATGGTTCGCGAAAATTCCTGGAAAAAGCATTCTCACGGCATTAAAGGAAATCCAGAAGCAGCGGACGGTCTTGCGGCGTGCGAAACCAAGTTCAAATTCTGGAAAAATTCTGGCGCGAGAACTTGATCTGGCGGCGCGGATGGCTGAACAGTCCTGCAAGTTCATGCTATGGCAGCAGTCCGTCGCCGCCGGGGAAAATTCCGAAGCAAAATGGTTGGCGCAACAAGGAGTTCGTGAATTGCGACAGTTGGAAAAGGATTTTGACGCGTATTGGCCATTGCGAAACAAAGCGACGACGAAATATTGTTCGCCGTTTTTGCGGTGGCGGATTGAGGATTATCAATCTTTGTAGGAGTCGAGGTGACGAGACTCAAAATTGGAAATTAGAGACTACTTATGTCGTCTCCTACATTCATTTTGATTTCACATCCCAGGCATCGCGCAGGCCATCGCCGAGAAAGTTCAGCGCGAGCAAGGTCGCCACCAAAATGCCGCCCGGAAAAATGATCAGCCACCAATAAATGCGGATGGGATTGATGTTGGAAACACCGTCGCTGATCAAAGTTCCCCAACTGGCCATCGGCGCTTGGACGCCGAGGCCGAGATAACTCAAAAAAGATTCGTAGAGAATGATCGCGGGCATCGTCAATGCCAGATAAGTGATGGCGACGCCAAAAATGTTCGGAATGATGTGGTGAAATAAAATGCGCGGCGTGCCGGCGCCGAGCGCGCGGCTGGCTTCGACAAAGGCGCGGCTGCGCAACGACAAGACTTGCCCGCGCACGATGCGCGCCATGGTCAGCCAGGACACCGCGCCGAGACCGACGAAAAGTAAAATGACGCGCAGACTTTTTTCGAGCGCGGGAGAATTTTGAACGAAATGCGATTGCTTGATGATTTCGCCGACGGTCGTGAACAGCACGATGACAAAAATAATGGTCGGCAGAGAATACAACACGTCCACGATGCGCATCAAGATCGCATCGGTGCGTCCGCCAGCGTAACCGGCGATTGCGCCCCACAAGACGCCGATGATCAAACTGATGAAGGCGCCAACGACGCCGACGAGCAATGAAATTTGCGCGCCGAAAAGAATTCGCGAAAAGAGGTCGCGGCCATGCAAATCCGTGCCGAACCAATGTTGCGCGGAGGGCGGAGAAAATTGCGCGTCAGAAAGTTGATCGGGATTGTGCGTTTGCGCGAAAGTCGTTCCGGCCATTTTCAAAACCAGCGGCCACGCAATGACGGCGACGAGCAGAAAAATTAAAAAAATTGCGCCATAACTTGCCGCGCGATTTTTTTTGAACCGTTGCCACGCGCGTTGGCCGGGTGAAACCGGTTGAAGGTTGAAGGTTGAAGGTTGAAGGTTGGAAACGCCCGCCGCGTTGGCTGCGCTTTCAACTTTCAACTTTGAACTTCCAACTTTTTGGTCACTCATATTTCACGCGCGGATCGAGCAAAGTGTAGGCAAAATCCACCATCAAATTCATGCCGATCAGCAGGATCGCATAAAGCAGCGAGAGGCCGACGACGACGGTGTAGTCGCGATTGAGCGAGCCGTTGATGAGAAAAACGCCGATGCCGGGAATCTGAAAAATGCTTTCGATGATAAACGAGCCGGTGAGCATGTCGGCGAGCATCGGGCCGGCATAGGAAACGACCGGCAAAATTCCGATGCGCACGGCGTGCTTGAGCAGCAGCGAATATTCGGCCAGACCTTTGGCGCGCGCGGCGGTGATAAATTCCGACTGGGCGGCGGCGAGCATTTCTTCACGGAAAAGGCGCGCGATTTTTCCGGCGAAAAAAAGTCCGAGCGCAATCGGCGGCAAAATCATGTGCCAGGGCGTTTCCCATAAACCAACGGGGAATAATTTTAACTTGATGGAAAAAATTAAAATCAGCAGCGGCGCGAGAACGAATCCCGGGATGCAAACCATGACGAGGGCAAAAAAACTTCCGGCGAAATCTTCCCAATGCCCGCGCCGGGCCGCCGTGAAAAAACCGAGGGGCAGGCCGATCATCATGGCAAAACAAAAGGCCAGTCCGCCCAGCGTCATCGAAACCGGCAAACCTTGCGCGATGATGTCGTTGACGGTGTGGTCGCGGTATTTGAGAGACGGACCGAAATCGCCGCGCGCCAAATTGCCCAGGTAGCGCAGATATTGTTTCCAGACCGGTTCGTCCAAATGATATTTGGCTTTGATGTGGCGTTCGATTTCCGGCGAGGCCGGCGCGCGTTCGCGATCAAACGGCCCGCCGGGCGCGAGATGCACGAGCGCAAACGCCAGCGCGCTGATGACGAGCAGCAATGGGATCGCGAACAAAATGCGCCTGACAAAATACATTTTAGGCGAAGGCCGAAGGTCGAGGGTCGAGGGCTGAAGATTTTTTGTCGCGCGCAAATGGTGTTTTTGACGTTAAAACTGAAAGCGAACGATTTAGTGCAGCAATGCGCTTGGCCAATATTTCAAGTTCATCAAAAAATGATTCAATTTCATTCGCTTTGACGTAATTTTTATCAAGCGCGAGATAAAAAATTGACGCGACTTCCATTAACGAGCCGTAAGCCTGCTCAAGAAAATGAGCAAAGTCTTTATCAGAGTTTCGACCGGAACCCTCGGCAATGTTTGCAGAAATAGAAATGGACGCACGACGAAGTTGCGATGTCATGGCGAAAAGTTCCGAGCGCGGAAATCTTTCCGTCAGCCGATAAACGGAAAGATTTATTTTTCTGGCCTCCTGCCAGACTTCCAATTTTTCAAATCGAAATTTCATGCAACCGAGATTTGAAATTCGCGCTCCAGGAGTCAAGCAAAGCTGCAACTATTTTTGCCCTCGACTCTCGCCCTTCGTCTTTCGACGAATATAATTGAGCGGATGGTCGTCCAAAATGTTTTGGTAAATGCCGGAAATGTTCGGGTGATAAAAATTGATGCCGGCATAAATATAAAGCGGAATGACCGGCAATTCATCACGGATTAAAATCGCTTCCGCCTGCTGAAAAAGTTCTTCGCGCCTTTTCGAATCGGTTTGCTCGTTCGCTGCCTTGACGAGCGCGTCATAGCGCGCATTTTTCCAGCCGGTGCGATTGTTGCCGCTGTTGCTTTGGAACAACGCGAGAAAAGTATTCGCGTCATCGTAATCGCCAATCCAGTCGCCGCGGCCAACGTCGTAATCCAGATGCGCGGTGGAACTCAACCACACTTTCCATTCGACCTGCCGCAAATCCATGTTGAGGCCGAGGGTGTCGCGCCACATCTGTTGCAGCTCAACCGCGATGTCCTCATGAACTTTGTCGCCGCCGCCGGCGGGCGCATTGAAAATATATTCAAAGCGTGGAAAACCTTTGCCGTCGGGATAGCCGGCTTGCGCCAACAATTTTTTCGCCAGCGCGGGATTGTAATCGAGTCCGGGCGGCGATGTATAATTCGCCGTGCCGTCGGGAATGAGATGGGAAACGGGACGCTCACCGCCGCGCGTGATTTTTTTCACGATGCGGTCGCGATCCACGGCCAGCGCCAGCGCCTGGCGGACGCGGGGATCGTCAAACGGTTTGCGCGTGACATTGATGTTGACCCAATAGGTGGCAAGATAATTGAACGGATGCGCATCGGGACGTTTCCGCAACACGTCGAGCAATTCCGCCGGCACGACTTCTTTATCCCAAATGATGTCCACCGCGCCTTGCTCGTAAAGATCGAACGCCGTGGAGGGCGAGCCGATGGGTAAAATGTCAATGATGTCGGATCGGGTATTCGCGGCGTCCCAATAACGCGGATTTTTTTTCAAGCGAACTTTGTCGTTGAGTTTCCAATAAACGAGTTCGTAAGGTCCGCTGCCCGGCAACGGTCGCGCCATCAGCCAGCGGTCGCCATATTTCTTAATCGTTTGCCGGGGCACGACATAAGTGAGCGGCATCGCGCAGAGGTCGAGAAAAAATGGAATCGGATGGTTTAACTTCACGCGCACGGTGAATGGATCCAGCGCACGAATGCCGACCAACGAGGCGTCTTTGATTTTGCCGGTGTTGAACGCTTCGGCGTTTTTAACGTAATAAAGTTGCCCGGCATATTCGGAAGCCGTCAAAGGATTCAACGTGCGAATCCAGGAATAAACCACGTCGTCGGCGCGAATCGGCTCGCCGGTGGACCAGACGAGATTTGTCCGCAAATGAAACGTGTAAATTTTTCCGTCCGGGGAAATGTCCCAACTTTTTGCCAGGCCGGGAATGGGTCGCGCCGTTTTCGGATCCAGCCGCGTCAACCCTTCAAACATGCCAATCGCAATTCGCATTTCCGGCTGGCCGGTGAGCAGCGCCGGATCGAGCGTTTCCGGCTCCGCGCCGTTAATAATGGTGAGGTCGGCGGGCGTTTCGCGGCGCGCACAACCGCAAAATAAAATTGCCGCGCTGAAAATAAAAAAAATTGCGCGCTGGAAAAAACCAAAACGCGCCCGCGAAAAAAAACGTCGGGCGCGCGTCAAAATTTCCATCGCGTTATTTTGCCGGGGCCGGCGCGGCGGAAGCATTTGTTTCCGTCGTCAACGGCAACGTCAGCAAACTGCTCTTGGGCGCTGCCGTTGGCGGCGCCGAAGGCATGGGCGCCATGGGCGTTTGCGATTGCTGTTCGACTTTTTGCATGAACGCGGAAGTATCGCCGCGCTGCGCTTTGTCCTGCAAATGGCCGAGAACAATTGCCAGTAAAAAGAAAATGACCGTGGCCCATTTCGTGATTTTTGTCAGCGCATTGCCCGAACCCGCGCCGAACAACGCATCCGCCGCGCCGCCGCCAAACGCCAGACCCGCGCCCGCGTCTTTTTTGGGCAATTGGATCAGCACGAGCAGGATCAACAACAAACAGTTGATGACAATAAAAAATGTCAAAATTCCAATAATGAAACTCATAAACCAAAGGTTAAATGGAATTTTTGATGATGTCAGCAAAACTTCTTGCTTCCAGGCTTGCGCCGCCAATCAGCGCGCCGTCCACGTCCATCTGGCTCATCAATTCTTTTGCGTTGCCCGGTTTCACGCTGCCGCCATATTGAATGCGAATTTTTTTGGCAACTGCGTCGTCAAATATTTTTGCGAGCAGCGAACGAATAAACGCATGGGTTTCCTGCGCTTGCTGCGTCGTGGCCGTTTTGCCCGTGCCGATGGCCCAAACCGGCTCGTAAGCAACGATGGTTTCCGTCATTTGCTCTTTCGTCAAACCCGCGAGACTGCCGCGCACCTGCGTTTCCAAAACTTTTTCCGTTTGATTCGCTTCGCGTTCCGCCAGAGTTTCGCCGACGCAAACAATCGGCTTCAAACTCGCCGCGTGCGCCGCCGCCGCTTTTTTGGCGATGAGCGCGTCGGATTCTTTTTGAAACTGCCGCCGTTCGCTATGGCCGAGAATGACGTAGCGCACGGAAAATTCCTTGAGCATTCCCGCGCAAATTTCGCCGGTGAACGCGCCAAAATTATTTTCGTTCATATTTTGCGCGCCGAGCTTGATGTTTTGAATTTCAAGGATGGATTTGGAAACGGATTCCAGCGCCGTGAATGGCGGGCAGACCACGATGTCCACTTCCTTCACGCCGGCCAGGTCGCGTTTCAAATCATCCACCAAAGCCAGCGCCTCGGCGACGGATTTATTCATCTTCCAATTTCCGGCAATAATCAATTTTCGTTCTTTGTTCATTTTTAATTTGTAGGAGACGAGGTAACGAGTCTCAAATTTGTTTTTAGCTAGAGCCTCCTTACGTTGGCTCCTATTTTTCAGAAAGCGCCGCGACGCCGGGCAATTCTGCGCCTTCCAAAAATTCCAGACTCGCGCCGCCGCCCGTGCTCATAAAAGTTACTTTGTTACCGAGGCCGGCTTGGTTCAACGCCTTCACGCTGTCGCCGCCGCCGATGATGCTTTTCGCGCCATTTTTTTGCGTCGCGTCCACGACCGCTTGCGCAACCGCGTTTGTTCCCGCGGCAAAACGCGCATCTTCAAACATTCCCATCGGCCCGTTCCATAAAATCGTTTTCGCAGTCGAAATAATTTTGGCGTAATTGCGCGCCGTCTCTTCGCCAATGCTGAAACCTTCCGCGTCATCGGGAATATCGCCGCGCACCGTGCGGACATTTGTAAAATCAAAAATCGGTTTGCCTTTTTTATTCAACTTGCCGGAGTCAACCGGCGTGGCGACCACAATGTCCGTCGGCAATTGAAAATTCACGCCCAGTTTTTTCGCTTTGATTTCCGCGTCGAGCGCGGTTTGTTTGTGATCCGGTTCGACGAGCGATTTTCCAACTTTTTCGCCGTGCGCGAGTTTGAACGTGTAAGCCATTGCGCCGCCGATCAAAATCGTGTTGGCCTTTTCGAGCAAACGGTCAATGACTTTGATTTTGTCCGAAACTTTTGCGCCGCCAAGAATCACCACAAACGGACGCGCCGGATTTTCCAATTCGTCGCCGAGAAATTTCAATTCGCGTTCCATCAACAAACCCGCCGCGCACTTGCCGCCGCGTTTGGAAATTATTCTGGCAATTCCTTCCGTGCTCGCGTGCGCGCGATGCGCCGCGCCGAAAGCGTCGTTGACATAAACGTCCGCGAGCTTCGCCAATTTTTCCGCGAACGCCGGATCATTCGCTTCTTCCTCGTTGTGATAGCGAACATTTTCGAGCAGCGCCACGTGACCATCTTTCAAAGTCGCGGCGATTTTCTCCGCGTGTTCGCCGATGCAATCGTCGGCAAATTCAACCGGCTGGCCGAGAAGCTCGTGGAGCTTGAAGGCAATCGGGCGCAAAGACATTGAAGGTTCGCGTTTGCCTTTGGGCCGGCCCAGATGCGCGGCGAGAATAATTTTTGCGCCGCGTTCAATTAAAAATTTCAGCGTCGGCAAGGTTTCTTTGATGCGCGTGTCATCGTTAATGACCATCTGGCCGTTTTTTTCTTCCATCGGCACATTGTAATCCACGCGCACAAAAACGCGCTTGCCGCGCACGTCCAAATCTCGAACTGTCAGTTTAGCCATAAATCAAATTCAAATGAGCAGAAAGCATAGCCCGAATAAATAAGTTCGCGCCAGTTTTTTCGATTACTCTTTTTGACGGTCAATTGAAATTCCAAACAAGATCAGGCCGCGGCCTGGCGCTCATTTTTCCTCAAACGTCGCGACGATTGGCCGATGGTCGGAAGCGATGCCCCAATTTGGAACCGCCGGAATATAAGTCTGCGCTTTTACCCAATCGCGCGCCATCGCGGGACTCAACAAAATATAATCAATGCGCGAGTAAGTATCGTCCGCGCCGTAGAAATAAGTCCACGCCACGTTGCGCGGTTCAAAATATGGCGGTTGCGCGGACGCGTTGTCGCCGTTGCGATCGGCGGGCCGCGTGTCGGTAAGCTTGAACTTTCCGCGCCCGATGATTTCCTTCGTCGAATCGGAATTTTTTGTGTCGTTCAAATCGCCGACGACAATCAGTTTTGCATTCGGGTTCAACTTGAAATGCCCGTCAATGATGCCGCGCAAAACGTGTGCCTCCCCAAGACGCTCGTCGGCTTCATCGGCATTGGGAATTCGCAGGCGCGATTTCAAATGCGCGGCGATGAGCGTAAAAGTAAAATTCGTCGCGGCTTGAATTTCCACGTCGGCAAATCCGCGCTCGACGCGAAAACGTTTTCCGTCCAAAAGAAATTCGTCATCCGTGTGCGGATGCCGCGCGACGATGGGAAATTTGCTCAACACGGCCAAATGAATGTTCGTGTCCGCGCCGCTGACGTGTTCCCAAAACGGAAAATCCAGCCCATCGGCCTTGAGCGAGGCGCGCAATTCCAAAAGCGCGTTGGTCGTGCCCATTTCTTCGAGCGCCAGCACGTCGGGATTCATGGCCTCAATGCTTTCGCGAACTTTGGCCCTGGCCTCGGCGGATTTGATAAAATGACGCGATTCAGTTGGCCGATCCAAATAATTTTCCATGTTGTAAGTGGCGACGCGAAAAATCGCAGCGAAAGTGGTGGGACAAAAAATTGCGAAAAACAAAATTACAATCGCCTTGTGGCACCAACCGCAATACGGCTTGATGAATAAACGGATTTTCATCAGATCAAATCTGTTCGCAGAATTCGTCCACTGTGATTCCCGTCGTGCGAATCAAACTGCGCAGCGCCCTTGGCGATTTCCTTGTGATCGGGAATTGAAAGCGTGGCTATTTCCCCGTCCTTGACCATGATGATGTGACTGCCGCGTTGATGCGCCACCTGCCAGCCGAGATTTTCAAATGCCCGGACGGTTTTGCGCCCGCTGATGACCGGAAGCGAAGGCATCAGACCAAAACTTCGACTTGTTGCGTTTCCACCGTGAGCGGCAGGCCGCGTTCCGCGCGGACTTCGAGGCAAAGCGTGATGGCTTCCTTGATATTTTTCAACGCCTGCGGTTTGGTCTTGCCCTGACTTACGCAGCCGGGAATCGCCGGACATTCGGCAATCCAAACTCCATCCTCATCGCGGTCAAGCGTCACAGAAAGTTTCATATTTAACGTGTAACCGATGACGGAACAATTTTCAAGCGCGCATCCAGCCAGCGCATCGCCTGGTGACACCAGCCGCAATACGGCTTGATGAACAAAAGGGTTTTCATGCGCTAATTCCCCCAAGCCTTGAGCAGTTTTCTCGGATGAACCACGCTCACTTCCGCGATGTGCCGTTCGCGGCAGACGCGTGCAAGTTCATCCGCTTCGATGTCGAGCAAATGTTTGTCGGATGATACGAGCAGCGGAATTCCCGCCAGTCCGGCTTCCGCCAGAATCAATCCATCGTTCAACTCGGCTTCCGGCAGCAGTTTTAATTCATGCAAACGACGCGCAAATTGTTCTGTGATGCCATGACCGACGGCGGCCAGATCAAAAGGAATGACTCCCCAGCTTCGAAGATTTTTCAACGCCACCAGCGCCAGTTTTTGTTCTTCGCCGGATTTATGAAAGACGGCGAAGGTCAGTTCCTGAACGACGGTCGGCGGAAGATGGAGCGTGTAATTTTTCTCCTTCGCCACTTCGAGAAAAGTGAGCGCGAAATCTTTTTTCTCCGCGAGATCGAACAGCAGATTGCTATCAACGGCCAACGGTTTCTTTTTGGCCGCCATAAATCATCTGCATTCCCTTTTTGAAAAGCGCCTCGCGCTCGGCTTCGGAAAGGCGGTTGGCCTGCGTCCGCACGCGCGCAGCGGCCTCGCCGCCCTTCGTGGTCGCGGGATAATCAAAATTCCGCCGCTGGCTCGTTTTCTTCATGCATGGGCAAGCTAATCCGGCGAGGGAAAATTGTCGAATCCATTCCGCCGCGCCCGTCGAGCCAGCGCATCGCCTGGTGACACCAACCGCAATACGGCTTGATGAATAAACGGATTTTCACTTTTCAATTGTAGGAGTCGAGGTGACGAGACTCAAATTAAAGAAAAAATTAGAGACTCCTCACGTCGTCTCCTACGAACCGAAAATGCGGATTTTTGTTCCGCAGGAGCGGCGGAAATTAGCCAGCTACGAAGTGGCTGGAACAGCGCCCCAAACGATTGCGTCCTGAAAGGACGCCGGGAAAATTCCATTGTCCCGTCAGGACAAAATTTTTGGCGGACGCAGACCAGTGACTGTCGTCACTGGCTAATTTCCGTTCGTCGCTTTGCGACTGCGTGAATAAACGAATTTTCATTTCTCCATTTTCTTCTTTTGACCTCGCCATCCCAACCAACCGCAAATCGCAAACCCGCCAAGACCGACGACTAGCAATTTGGCCTCGTATTCGGTCATGGAATGTGGTTGCCGACGATCCCAAAGATCGAAAATAAAATATGCCAAGCCAAGACAGCCAAACCCAAGCGCGCCTAATGGCAAAGCTCGGATATAAATTTTCAACCAGTTTGTAGCTTGGCCTAAAACGGCTGCGCCAAAAATGAATGAAATTGAAACCACAAACCCAATCAGCAATCTAATTCCCAGCATCGGATTATGTGGAAATATCAAGACCAAGTAACTCAACCAGTAAAATGAAATTATACAAAAAATCATTTTTCCAAAAATGCTCAAGCCAAGAGCAATAATTAGACGTGTTTTTGTGTATTCTTGCTTTCGCGCTTCGTGCGAACTTTTCAAAAAACGCCCAAAGCCAAACACAATGTAACTTCCAATTGCGAGAATTACTCCAATAGCAAAAATAATTGGAAACCAGTTTATTATTGCATCAATTAACTTGGAGAAAAAATCGTTCATCGTTCATTACGCTTATCCACCAATCTGCTTCTTGTAATCCTCCGGCGAGAGCAGCGCGTTCAGTTCGGCGGGATGGCTCAATTTGATTTTGAAAAACCAGCCGCCCGCGTATGGCTCGGTGTTCACCAGCGCGGGATTGTCGGCGACGGGTTGGTTCAACGCCACGATTTCGCCGCTGACGGGCGAATAAATGTCGCTCGCGGTCTTCACGGATTCCACCACGGCGCAGGCTTCGCCGGCTTTCACCTTGCGCCCGACTTCAGGCAGTTCGACAAAAACGACATCGGTCAGCTCGCTCTGCGCGTGGTCGGTGATGCCGATGGCGGCGGTGTCGCCGCTGACGCGGACCCATTCGTGTGATTTGGCGAATTTCAGATCAGAAGGAATGTTGCTCATAATTTGTTGTAAAACTTGTCCGCAGATTACGCAGATTACGCAGATTTTTCAAAACCCATTCTTCATCTGCGAAAATCTGTGAAATCTGCGGACTAACTCTTTTGGTAAATCGGCTTCTTGACGACGGCGGCGGCGAAGCGTTTGCCGCGAATTTCAATTTCAATTTTCGTGTCCGGCTTGGCGGATTCCGGCGGGACAAATCCCATTCCAATTCCTAAATTGAGCGAAGGACTTTGCGTGCCGCTCGTCACTTCGCCGATTTTTTCGTCGTTCCCAAAAATTGGATAGTGTGGTCGCGGCGGCGCGGATTTATCGGTCATCTTGAAGGCGACACATTTTTTTTTCACACCGTTCGCTTTTTGTTCGGCAAGCATGGAGCGGCCATTGAATTCTCCTTTTTCCAGCGCAACAAAAAATCCGAGACCCGCTTCCATCGGCGTCGTTTCCTCGTCCAGTTCGTGTCCGTAAAGCGGATAGCAAACTTCCGTGCGCAACGTGTCGCGCGCGCCGAGTCCGCACGGTTTGATGCCAAACGGTTTTCCGATTTCGAGAATCTTATTCCAGGCGTGCTGAATGGCCGCATCTTCGCCGACGATTTCAAATCCGTCTTCGCCGGTGTAGCCGGTGCGCGAAACCAAAATGCAGCCGTGTTCAAAATGAAATCCGCCAATCTGATTTTTTTTCAAATCGGTGACGCATTGGACGCGCATCGCCGAAATGGATGCGCCGGAAATCGCTTCATTGATAAAATTTTTCACGAGCGGTCCTTGCACGGCGAGAGCGGAATAATTATGCGAAGCATCCGTCAAATTCACTTCGTTTCGTTGCGGAAATTTTTCCCATTGCGATTTCAGCCACGGGACATCGGCGGCGGTGCGCGAAGCATTGATGATGAGCAAATAAACTTCGGCAGAAAGTTTGTAAGCGTAAAGATCGTCAATCACGCCGCCGCGTTCGTTGCACATCAAAGTGTATTGGCCTTCGCCGGACGCGAGTTTGCGAATGTCGTTCGTCAAAATAAAATTCAAAAAACTTTCCGCACCTGCGCCGCTGACGGTGACTTCGCCCATGTGCGAAATGTCGAAAATGCCAGCGGCGTTGCGGACGGCGAGATGTTCGTCGGTGATGCTGGTGTATTGCACCGGCATTTCCCAGCCGCCAAAATCAATCAGCTTCGCGCCGAGTTTTTGGTGCGCGGAAAAAAGGGCGGTGCGTTTTAACATAAAATTATTTTAGCCACAGATGGACACAGATTAACACAGATGAAAACTTTCAATCCGCAGATTGCACAGATTTTCGCAGATTTGATTTCAATTTCTTATCTGTGTTTCATCTGTGAAAATCTGTGGCTGGAATCATCCCCACTTCTCCGTCTTCATCTGTTCCTTCGGTGCGCCGAGTTCGAACACGAGCGACTCGGCGAATTCCACGAGCAGGTTCGGGCCGCAGGCGTAAAAAACTGTGTTCGCCAAATCCGTGATGTGCGATTTGACCCACGGCGAATCAATGCGTCCGGTGCGGCCCGTCCAATTGTCTTGCGGCGTCGCGCGCGTGCAGGTGACGTGAAATTTGAAATTTGGATTTTCCTTTTCCAGCTCGCGAAATTCGTTGTTGAAAATAATGTCCTTCGGCTGGCGCACGCTGTAAAGCACGGTGATTTTTGTTTCGAGTTTGCGCCGCGTTGCTTCGCGCGCGTAGGCCCGAAACGGCGTCACGCCCGAACCGCCGGCGATACAAATCAATTTTTTCTCATACGCTGGCAAAAATTTTCCGACCGGCGGAATCACAAACAGTTTGTCGCCAGCCTTCGCCCAATCCACGATGCGCGTGCCCATCTTGCCGTCGCGCTTGACGGTGACTTCATAAAAGCCGCGATCCAGCGCGCAAGACGAGAGCGAGTAGGCGCGTTTGTAATTCGTCGCATCCGGCCAATAAATCGTGATGAACTGGCCCGTCTTGAAATCGGGATTGTGGCCCTCCGGCCATTTGAGGCGGATGGTTTTGGTATCGGGCAATTCCATCGTCGCCGTTTCGATGGGCATTTCGAGAATTTCTTTGGGCATAAATTTTTAACGCGCGGGAAAAGTTATTAAATTTTCAGAACGCCAGCAAGCCAGTTGCGAATAATGGTTTTACTTTGAAATTCATCCGCTTTCCTGCCAGTATCCGCGTTCGCTTTGGCGAATTTTCAAATGAAACGCACACATCACTGCAACGAACTGCGCCCGGCGCACATCGGCCAAACCGTCACGCTCTCCGGCTGGGTTCACTCGCGCCGCGATCTCGGCGGCCTGATTTTTATTGACATTCGCGACCGCGAAGGCCGCACGCAAACGGTTTTCGACCCGTCCGATTTACCGAAAGAACTTTTTGAACGCGCCGCGTCGTTGCGCAGCGAATGCGTCGTCAGCATTTCGGGAAAAGTCCGGCAACGTCCCGCTGGAACCAACAATGCAAAAATTCCCACCGGCGAAATCGAAATCGGCGTCACCGCGCTCGAAGTTTTGAACATGGCGGAAGTCCTGCCGTTCCCCGTGGACGATCCCGAAATCGCAAACAAAGTGAACGAAGAATTGCGCCTGCAATATCGCTACCTCGATTTGCGCCGACCTGAAATGGCGCGCAATTTGAAAGTGCGCAGCAAAGTCGCGATTGCGACGCGGCAATTCATGGACGAGCAAGGTTTTTTGGAAATCGAAACGCCGACGCTTTTCAAATCCACGCCCGAAGGCGCGCGCGAATTTCTCGTGCCAAATCGCCGCGAGCCGGGAACTTTTTACGCGCTGCCGCAATCGCCGCAACAGTTCAAACAAATCTTGATGGTCGCCGGTTTGGAAAAATATTTTCAACTCGCGCGTTGTTATCGCGACGAAGATTTGCGCGCCGACCGCCAGCCGGAATTTACGCAGGTGGACATCGAGATGAGTTTCATTGACCGTGAAGATATTTACGCGCTCATCGAAGGCTTGTTGAAAAAAGTTTGGAAAACTGCGCTGAACATTGACGTGCCGGTGCCGTTCAAACGCATTTCATTTGAAGAAGCACTGAACCGTTTTGGCATTGATAAACCGGACACGCGCTTCGGTATGGAGCTTGTGGACTTCACGGAAGAATTTCGCGCGAGCAGTTTCAAAGTTTTTTCCGGCGCGATTGCGAACGGCGGAGTTGTAAAAGCATTAAATGGCAAAGGTCTCGCCGGCGCGACGCAAGGCCAAATCGAAACGATGACCGACTACGCAAAAAGTTTTGGCGCAAAAGGTTTGGCGTTTATCAAAGTGGAAAAAGGGGCAAATGGCGCTGCCATCGAATGGAAATCGCCCATCGTGAAATTTTTTAACGACGTGGAGAAAGCTGCGCTTACCGCAAAACTAAAAATCGAAGAAGGCGATTTGATTTTATTCGCCGCCGACCAATGGCTGAACGCCTGCGAAATTCTCGGTAAAATCCGTCTGTATTGCGCCGACGTTTTGAAAGCGCAAAACAAACTGACGATGGATCCGCAGCAATTTAATTTTCTTTGGGTCATTGAATTTCCGCTGCTCGGTTTTGATCGCGAACAAAATCGCTGGTATTCGAGTCATCATCCGTTCACCGCGCCGGTGGCGGAGGATATTCCGTTGCTAAAAACCGATCCAAAAAAAGTTCGCGGCCAGCATTACGACATTGTCGTCAATGGCGTGGAACTCGGCGGCGGCTCGATTCGTATTCATCAATCGGAAGTGCAGAAAATCATTTTCGAGGAATTGCTGCAAATTTCGCCGGAAGAAACCAAATTGCGTTTCGGTTATATGCTCGACGCGTTCAAATACGGCGCGCCACCACACGGCGGAATTGCGCTCGGCTTTGATCGTTTGATTGCAATTCTTTGCAATACACCGAGCATCCGCGACGTCATCGCCTTCCCGAAAACCGCGAAAGGCACCGACCTGATGACCGATTCGCCGACGACGGTTTCGCCGAAACAATTGCGCGATTTACATTTGGAATTGAAAGTGGCGAAAAAGGAATAAAACTTTGTAGGAGACGACGTAAGGAGTCTGTGACTTAAAATGAGTCTCGTTACCTCGACTCCTACATTTTTATTCCTGCGTAAAGTAGCTCAAGTTTTCCAGTTCGATGGCGAGATTGACGTTGTTGACCATCACTTCTTCGGGCACGGAAAGCACAATCGGCGAAAAATTCAAAATGCCGGTGACGCCCGCGTCAATGAGTTGGTTCGCGACGGCTTGCGCGGCGGCGGCGGGCACGGTGAGAATCGCCATTTTCACGTTTTGTTTTTGAACGAAATCCGGCAGTTCGCTCATGCCGTAAATCGGTTGTTTGATTTCCTTGTCGCGTTTGCGGCGCGGGTCGGCGTCGAACGCGGCGACGATTTCAAATCCTTCCTTTTCAAATCCGCGATACGAAACCAGCGCGAGTCCGAGATGCCCGACGCCAACCAAAATCACCGGCTGCAATCGCGACGTGCCGAGTTCCTCGGAAATTTTTTTGAAAAGTTCGGTGACATCGTAGCCGAGGCCGCGCGTGCCGAACGTGCCGAAATAGGCGAGGTCTTTGCGGAGTTGCGTCGGCTTGACGCCGGCGGCTTTCGCCAGCGCTTCGCTCGAAACCGTGCCGATGCCGTTCTCGTGCAACCGCGCGAGGCAGCGCAGATAAATCGAAAGGCGATAAATCGTCTTGCGCGGGATTTCGGGGCGTCCGTTCTTTTTCAAGGCACGAAAAAATTAAGCAACGGCGCGCGGCGACGCAAGTTGCGATTGGAATCAAATTCTTCGTCTGTAACGCACTTTCAAACGCGCAAAATTCAAGCTCGCCAAACGGCCTTTTTTCAATCATTCTTTGCGCGAGGTAAATTATGTTCACCGGCACTTACACTGCGATTGTCACGCCGTTTCGCAGCGGCTCGATTGATGAGGGCGCGCTTGAAAATCTGATAAAATTTCAAATCAAGGGCGGCGTGGACGGCATTGTGCCCGTCGGCACGACCGGCGAATCGCCCACGCTCGATTGCGCCGAACACATCCGCGTCATCGAACTCGCCGTGAAATTTGCCGCGCGCAAAATCAAAGTGCTCGCCGGCACCGGCGCGAACGCGACGCGCGAAGCCATTGAACTCACGCAAGCCGCCGAAAAAATCGGCGCGGACGGTTCGCTGCAAGTCGCGCCGTATTACAACAAACCCACGCAAGAAGGTTTGTATCAGCATTTCAAGGCTATTTCAAAAAGCACGAAACTGCCCATCGTCCTTTACAGCATTCCCGGACGTTGCGGCGTTGAAATCAACGTCGAAACCGTGAAACGATTGGCGAACGATTGTAAAAATATCGTCGGCATCAAAGAAGCGGGCGGAAGCTGCGACCGCGTGTCGCAATTGCGCGCCGCCACGCCGCCGAAATTTGAAATTTTATGCGGCGACGATTCGCTGACGCTGCCGTTCATGGCCGTCGGCGCGCAAGGCGTCATCAGCGTCGCGTCCAACATCATTCCGCGCGAAGTTTCGCAAATGGTGAAATTATTTTCGTCGGGAAAATCCGCCGCCGCGATTCGCCTGCACGAAAAATTTTATCCGTTGTTCAAGGATTTGTTCATCGAAACGAACCCGACGCCGGTGAAAGCCGCGCTGGCGATGATGAAAATGATCGAAGAAGAATATCGCCTGCCGCTCGTGCCGATGAATCCGAAAAATTGGGACACGTTGCGGACGACGTTGAAACGCTGCGGAGTTTTGGAATAATTTTATGACGCGAGTCATCATCACCGGCGCAAAAGGCCGCATGGGTCAGGCGCTCGTCGCGTGCGCGAAAAATTTTCGCGAGTTGCAAGTCGTCGCGGCCATTGATCGCGGTGACGATTTGCCCGCCATTATTTCAGAAGGCGACGTGCTGATTGATTTCAGTTTGCCAACGTCCACGGCGGATATTGCGGGACTTTGCGCGCGACATAAAAAAGCCATCGTCATCGGCACAACCGGCCATTCCGACGATGAAAAAAATTCCGTTCTAAAATTCAAAACGAAAATTCCCATTGTTTGGACTTCAAATTTTTCGACCGGCGTGAATACTTTATTCTGGCTCACGCGCAAAGCGGCGGAAATTTTGGGAAACGATTTTGATTTGGAAATTATTGAAATGCACCATCGTTTGAAAAAAGACGCGCCGAGCGGCACGGCCAAATCGCTCGCGGAAATTCTGGCGGACGTTCGGAAATTGCAATTGGAAAAATCCGCGCGGCACGGTCGCGTCGGCATTGTGGGCGAGCGAACCAATTCAGAAATCGGAATTCATTCCATTCGCGGCGGCGATGTTGTCGGCGATCATACGGTCATTTTTGCAAACGCCGGCGAACGGCTGGAGTTGACGCATAAAGCGTCGAGCCGCGACACATTTGCGAATGGAGCTTTGCGCGCGGCGCTTTGGGTTGTGAAACAAAAACCGGGAATTTACGACATGCAAGATGTGCTGGGACTGAAGTAATTTATGATTTACGATTTACGATTTACGATTTGGCTTCTCCATTGGTGTCAATCATAAATCATAAATCATCAATCATAAATGGTTCTTGTTGCACTCGGTTCAAATCTCGGCGATTCGCGGAAAATTATTTCAGACGCGATGGCGCGGCTGCAAAATTTTTCGGACTTACCAATTCTCAAATCCTCGTTGTGGCAAACGTCGCCGATGGATTGTCCTCCAAACTCACCAAAATTTTTGAATGCCGTCGTTGGTCTCGTTCCGCAAAAAAATGAAACGCCAGAATCGTTGTTGAAAAAACTTCAAAACTTGGAAAAAGAATTTGGCCGCGCGCCAAAAACCATTTTGAACGAGTCGCGACCGCTGGATTTAGACTTGATTATATTCGGAAATGAAACCCGAAATTCGCCGGAATTGATTTTGCCGCATCCGCGTGCGCATTTGCGGAAATTTGTTTTGCAGCCGTTGAGCGAAATCGCGCCGGATTTTATTTTGCCGGGACAGTGGAAAACAATTCCCCAACTGCTTGATGAACTGCAAAGTCGGGAAACGGTTGTGCTTTTGAAAACGGCAACTGAAAGTCCAAAATTTGACTGGTTCGGATTCTGGGTCCATTTTTTCTTCGGGGCGCTTCTCGGCGCGTTGCTGGGATTTTCTATTTGGTCACAAACCGCCAGCGCGACTTCAAGTTCATGGATGCCGGGAATTCTTCTTATCAGTGGTGGAGCAATTTTAGTCGGATTGATTGCGAGCTTTATGCAGGAAGGTTTTTGGGAAGAATTCAAAGACTCGTCTTGGTGGCGGTGGTGGTAATTTAAAATTGAGCAGGGTTTCCAAAAATCCGCTTATGTTCGAGCATGACGTAGCGGTCGGTCATGCCGGCGAGGTAATCGCAGACGGCGCGGTGCAGACCGATTTTCTTCAAACGTTTTTGTGAATTTTCGCCGATTTCTTGCGGATGCTTCAAAAAATGATTGAAAAGTTCCTCCAGCATTTTTACGGCGCGCAAATTCGGCTGATGGACGACAGGATTGTAATACAAATTTTTGTAGAGATAATCGCGCAGTTCCAGATTCAATTTTCGGCGTTCCGGGCTGTAGGCGATGAGCGCTTTGGGATTCCGCCGCACGTCGGCGGCGGATTGCACGTCGGCTTTTTGGATGAGTCGTTCGCTGTTTTCCACGACATCGTGAATTTGCATGTCAATGATGGTGCGAATGATGAAATAGCGGCGCGATTCGTCGGCGAGATTTCCAAATTCTTTTTTCACGAGCTTCTCGGCGTGTGCCCAGAGGCGGACGTTGGCGGCGAGTTTTTTCTCGGACAACAATCCTGAATCCAGACCGTCGTCGAGGTCGTGGCTGTAATAAGTGATTTCGTCGGCGAGGTTGGCGATTTGCGCTTCGAGCGAGGAATTTTTTGCGGCGAAACCTTTGCGTTTACCCGGATGATCGTAGACTGTGTGATGTTTTGCCAATCCTTCGCGGACTTCCCAAGACAAATTCAGGCCGGGAAATTTCGGATATTTTTGTTCAAGCTGCTCGACGATGCGCAGGCTGTGCGAGTTGTGTTCAAAGCCGCCGTGTCCGCGCATCAAACGCGCGAGAACGGTTTCGCCTTTGTGACCGAACGGTGAATGGCCGAGGTCGTGCGCGAGCGCGATGGTTTCGGCGAGATCTGTGTTGAGTTTCAGCGCGCTGGCGATGTTGCGCGAGATGGCGGCGACTTCAATCGTGTGCGTGAGCCGCGTGCGCAGGTGATCGCCGGTGCCGTTGAGAAAAACCTGCGTCTTATATTCAAGCCGTCGAAACGCGCGCGAATGAATCACGCGGTCGCGGTCGCGCTGATATTGCGTGCGCCATTCGGGCGGCGGTTCGGGAAATTCGCGTCCACGCGTGTCGCCGCTGAATTGCGCGTAAGGCGCGAGAATCTGGCGTTCGATTTGTTCCAGTTCAAGGCGCGTGCGAGGCATTCGTTAATTAAAAAGGAAAAATTAAAAATAAAAATTAAATTCGCCGATGTGTTTTTTTTAATTCGGATTGTAAGCGCCGCCGTATCCGGGCTGATAAAGAAGAATTCCGGCTCCGGCATCACGCATCATTTCAAAATGCTTGTCCACAGTATAAATCCGGCAAACAACATTGTGTGAAAGCGCGGCGATCAATATGTCATTCCACGGCGTGATGCAGCCACGATCGCGCAAACGCCACGCGAGTTCCTTGGCCGAGTTCCAGGCGGCATCGCGCATTGGCAAATAAGGAATGCGACTGAAATGCGTTTCAAGTTTCTCGCGTTCTCGTGGTCGCGCGCCGCCGAGAACTTCGAGTTTCACCGGGCCGCAAAATGTCGCCTCGTATTCCTCCAAAAGACTTTCGAGCGCAACTTTCACGTCCACGCGACCATCGCGGCGCAAGGCTTCAATCCAGACCGATGAATCCACGAGAACCATGACTAAATGTCTTGCTCCTCGATTTCTTCGTTGGTGGCAGGATAATCAAATTTGCCTTCGCGCAACATTTTGCCGAAGTCTTTGGCCTTTTTCCGATTGATGAAATCTCTGACGGCGAAAGCCACGGCCGGGCTATTTTTTTGGATGCCGGTGACTTTCACCAATTCATTCAAGGTTTCTTCTTCAATTTCGACTGTCATTCTCATGACACCAAAATGATGCAATTATCATCATTTGTCAACATTAAAATCATCTTAATTTTTAAGCAGTTCTTGCACGGAGATTCCGCGCAATTCAAAAAGCCGCCGAATCGTGTCTTCAATCAAATTGTTCGGACAACTGGCGCCGGCCGTGACGCCGACGGTGATTTTGCCGGACGGCAGCCAGTCGCGTGTTTCGACTTCCTCGTGCAACTGCTGGTTATAATGGCGGATAAGTTTATCCGACTCCATTTTCGCCGCATTCTTGATGAAATATGTCGGCAGCTTGGCTTCGCCCATTTCCGCCAGGTGCGATGTGTTCGAGGAATTGTAGCCGCCGATGACGATCAACAAATTCGGCGGATCGAGCAGCATTTTTTCGAGCGCGTCCTGGCGATCCTGCGTCGCGCCGCAAATCGTGTCGAAGAAACGAAAATGCTTTTCCACTTCGGCCTCGCCATATTTTTGAATCATCGCGTGTTTGATGCGGCGTTGGACTTCCTCGGTTTCGCCGCGCAACATTGTGGTTTGATTTGCGACTCCAACGGCTTGCAAATGTAAATCGGGGTCAAAGCCGGCGGAATACGCGCCTTTGAATTTTTCCAGGAATTCGTTTTTATCGCCGCCGTTCAAAATGTAATTGCAGACATAATCCGTTTCCGCGAGCGTGAACACGACCAGATAATGCCCGCTGCCATAAGCGCGCGCCTGCGAAGTCGTCGCCTTCGTTTCCTCGTGCTTCGCCTTGCCGTGAATAATGCTCGTGACATTTTCCTTCGAGTATTGGCGCACGCGCTTCCAGACGCTCATCACGTCGCCGCAAGTGGTATCCACCAAAACGCAACCTTTGGCCTCCAATTTTTTTCGCGTGCCCACCTCCGTGCCGAATGCGGGAATGATGACGGCGTCGCCAGCTTGTAATTGTTCAATTTCCTCATCCGTCGGTTTTGGAGAAATGATTTGAATGCCCATCGCGCGAATCTGGTCGTTGACTTCAGGATTATGGATGATTTCGCCGAGCAGATAAATCGGCGTGTGCGGCGAGACGTCGGAAAAATATTTTCGCGCGGCGTAAGCCAGATCAATCGCGCGCTCGACGCCGTAGCAAAAACCGAATTCCTTCGCGAGTTTGACCGTGAGGCTGTCGGCAGAAAGCACGCCGCCGCCGGCGCGAATGCGCTCGACCAGTTCGCTGCGATAATGCGAGAGCACCTGCGCCTGCACCGCTTCCATGATGTCAGGCCGGCGAAGATTGATTTTTTTTTGAGCGACGGGCGCTTCCATTGACATGGTTAAAAGTTAAACGCGAACGCGCACAGCGTCTAGTTAATCTTCAATTTCAAAATCACTTCTCGATTCTCAAAATTGGAATTGCGCCTTGAAAAATTCGTGAGATTATATTCGCGGATCGGGGCGTAGCGTAGCCTGGCTAGCGCGCCTGCCTTGGGCGCAGGAGGTCGGGAGTTCAAATCTCCCCGCCCCGACCATTTCAAATCGCAGCCTGCAAAGTGGTTTGACTAGGCGTTCACACAAAAGTAACTTCCTTGCGAATGCTGGCTGCTGAATCAAAACTGGCGACTGCGGACTCAACCGACGCGCCGAACGCCGACCCGGATCGTTCCTGGAAAAATCTGGTCGAACCGCTGGAACCTTTTCTGGAATCCGTCACGCAACAATTGATGCGGCAAGCCGGCGACTTTGATCCGCAACTTGTTTCCTACGCGCAATATGCGCTCAACGGCCACGGAAAACATTTGCGGCCAATGCTCGTGGCCCTCGCCGCCAACGCCATCGGCAAAATTTCCGACGCGCACGTCACCGCCGCCGTCGTCATTGAAATGGTGCATCTCGCCACGCTCGTTCACGACGACGTCATGGACGAAGCCGAAGTCCGGCGCGGCCAACTCACGCTCGCCGCCAATTGGGGAAATGAAATCGCCGTTTTATTTGGCGATTGCCTTTTTGCGCAGGCATTGAAACTCGCCGCCAGTTTTCCCACGCCGGAAGTTTGTCGCGCCGTCGCCATGGCGACGAATACCGTTTGCACCGGCGAAATTTTGCAGACGCAGCAGCGCCGAAAATTTCAAGCCTCGCGCCGCGATTATTTTCGCGTCATCGAAATGAAAACCGCCGAACTTTTTATGTTGTCGTGCGACCTCGCGGCTTTTTTGGGCGGAGCGACCGTCAAAAAGCGCGCGGCCTTGCGCGAATTCGGCGCGGCCTTTGGCACCGCTTATCAAGTTTACGACGACTGCGTGGATTTGTTCGGCTCGGAAATTGCCGCCGGCAAATCGCTCGGCACCGATTTGGCAAAAGGAAAATTGACCTGGCCGGTTTTACTCGCCTGGGAACGCGCCAACGCCGACGACCGCGCGCATTTGGAACATTTGATCGAAAATTGGGTGCCGCAAAATTTATCCGACGTGAACCGTTTGCTGGCCAAATACGAAACGTTCGAGCCGTCCGTGGAAGTCATCAATCGCTATCTGGAAGCGGCGCGACAGGCATTGCGGGCATTGCCGGAATCAAGCGGTCGCGCGGGACTTTTTGGCCTCGCCGATTTTTTAGCGCAACAAACCCGCACTTTGGTGGTTTGTATTGGATGACCATGACTATGGCCGAACCAATCGAACGCACGGAATCAGAAGCCGCCCCGACCGAGGAAATGGAATTGGTCCGGCGCGCGCGCCGTGGCGATTTGCCGGCTTACGACGAACTCGTCAAACGCTATCAAGAACGTATTTACGCGACGATCTATCACATGACGTCCAATCACGACGACGCCAACGACCTCGCGCAAGACGCATTTATCAAAGCATTTCAGGCATTGAAATCCTTCAAAGGCGGCTCCAGTTTTTACACCTGGCTTTACCGGATTGCCGTCAACAAAACGATTAACTTCCTGAAACAACGAAAAAATCGCGTTCACATGAGCCTGAATGATTTGGATTTCAATACCGAAAATAATCCTGATTTGGTCGCCTTGATTTCCGACAAAAACCCCCGGCGCGAAGCCGGGTTGAGCGAGCTGCAAGAAAAATTGAACGCGGCGCTCCTGCGGTTGTCTGAACCCCATAGGCTGGTCGTCGTGCTGCACGATGTGCAGGGACAGTCGCACGAAGAAATCGCAAAAGTCATGGACTGCAACATTGGCACCGTGCGCTCGCGGCTGTTTTATGCGCGGCAACAATTGCAATCGTATCTGGCCGATTATCTGAAGTAATAAAAGTCGTAAGTTGTATGAACGAGAATGAAAATTTTGAGGCGTTGCGCCGGTTATTGGCGCTCAAACGGCATGAAATTCCGCCGCCCGGCTATTTTAATAATTTTTCCGCCCGCGTGATCGCGCAAATTCGTGTCGAAGCGGGCGCTTCGTCAAAACGTTCGCTTTCTGAATCGCCCTGGAAAAAATTCCTGCAAATTTTTGAAATGAAACCGGCCTTCACCGGTGCTTTTGCCTCTGCTTTATTATTATTGCTTGTGGCTGGAACCGTTTATATCAATCAATCGGACGTGGCGACCCAGCCGCTTTTGCCGATGGCAGAGTCCACGTCGCCAGTGTTGGCGACTGGCTCAACGACAGCGCTGGCGCAACCAAGCGAACAAACTCTGCTCGCCTCCAGCATCAGCAATAATTCCACCTCAAGTTTGCAGCCCGTCGCGTCGCTCTTCGGCCAGCAAAATCCCTTGGCGCAGCAGGTCAGCTTTTCCTTGTCCGGCAATTAAGCTGGATTTTTTGATTCTGAAATTCGCGGTGCGCGCTTTGCAAGCTTGAATGGCCGCCGCGTTTTTCATTTAATCAGCGGAGTGCCAACCAAAGTCATCGCCGTTGCCAACCAAAAAGGTGGCGTGGGAAAAACCACCACCGCTGTCAATCTTTCCGCCTGTCTCGCCGCGCTCGGCCAGCGTGTGCTGCTTTTCGACCTCGACCCGCAAGCCAACGCGACCAGCGGCGTCGGCCTCGAAAAAATCGAAGGCGCGAGCGCGTATCGCGTTTTGCTCGGCGAAGGAAATCTTCTGGAAAAAATCAAACCGACCAATTTCGAGCGGCTCGAAATCATTCCCAGCGAAGTGGATTTGTGCGCCGCCGACCTGGAAATGGCGCGGATAGAAAATCATTTGCAGCGAGTCACGCAATCGCTCAAACCGGTTTTGGATAGCGGACGATTTGACGTTGTCTTGATTGATTGCCCGCCGTCACTTGGCATTTCAACGCTCAATGCCTTTGCCGCGTGCGACGGCATTCTCGTGCCGCTGCAATGCGAGTATTACGCGCTCGAAGGCATCTCGATGATGAACCGCGTGCTCGGCCAGCTCCGCGACGCAGGCGTCAATCCGCGCCTGGAGATTTTCGGCGTCGTGATGACGATGTTCGATGGCCGCACGAAATTGTCCAACGAAGTCGTCGGCGAAGTCCGCAACCTGCTCGGCGCGAAAGTTTTTGAATCCATGATTCCGCGCAGCACCAAACTCGCCGAGGCACCGAGTTTCGGCCAGCCGATCATCCATTACGACAAATACAGTTCCGGCTCGGCGGCGTATGAATTGCTGGCGCAGGAAGTTTTGGAGCGGCTGAATTCAAAATAATTTTGGAGGAACAATGCTCGAATTGAATTCAACGAGTTTTTTCCATTGAATCGTGCCATCAGGCAGGCAGAAATCATTAAGAAATTCTTTTGTAAGTCGGTTGGTGACTCTCGCAAGTTCAATTTCAAATTCTTCTTTGCGCTCTTTGGCTCGACTGCCAAGTGGCTCAATAATGTCGGTGTAAAGTGTTTTACGGCCAGAAATGAATTCCCAGAAACGCTGACCGCAGAGTTTAATGTAATCGCCACGGTCTTCAGGAAGGTCACGCCCATAAAGACAGCCATTTACAGCTACAATGTTTTTCTTGGATGAATTGGTATTAAGAATCCGCTTGGCCTTGATAAAATTTGTTCGGAGTTTTTCCACTTGACCAGAATTTCCCCAATTCGGACCCGACTTGATTGATACGATGTAAAGAATCTTTTCACGTTCAAATTCTAAATCCATGCCGGCTGCCGACGACTTGCGGCCTCCAAAAACTCTTGAACAGATAAAAATCGCCAAACCTTCAAGGAAACCACCGAATTGCGTTTCTTCTTGAGAGGAGAGAAAAGCACCGAGAACGCTCTGTATAAATTCAGAAGCAGTGGTGATATGTTTGGCTTTGAAAAGATACGGGTTTTTCCGCTCCAGTATTTCTTTCAAAGTCAGCTTAATGAGCTTTTTCAGCTTTTTTGTATGAAGCGGCAGCAGGCTTTCTTCGATGTATGCCGTTATTTCCGCGTCTGTTATTTTGGCCATATTTGACTCCATTTTCCATTAGAACCATGTCTGATGAAATTGTTTAGGCTTCCGCCAATTCGCAGTATTCCGCCTTCAATTCAATACCGACGGAATTCCGACGCAACCTTTGAGCAACGGCAGATGTCGTTCCCGAACCGACAAACGGATCAAGCACTAAATTTCCTTCGTCGGTAAATAATTTAATAAACCATTCTGGCAACGCTTCTGGAAATGCAGCGCTATGATTTTTGTTGCCGCATTCTGTTGCGAGATGCAAAACATTCGTCGGATAAGCCATGTCGCGATCAAGCCAATTGGCGATGTTTTTTCCAAAGCCGCTACCGACTTGGGAATCGAAACGAACAATGTCGTTTTTACCAAGGGACTTCAATCGCGCATCCGCCCAGTCACCCATTGGAACCATCACGGCTTCCTGATTCATTTTGAAGTGGCGTGCTTTGTTAAATTGCAAACACCGTTCCCAAGCATCACGAAACCGATTCGGCCATTTACCGGGATAACAATTCTTTTTGTGCCAGATAAATTCTTCCGTCCACAGCCAGCCTTGCTTACGGAGTGCCAAAATCAATTCGAGAACAAAAGTGTGCCGCTCGCCATTTTCTGCTTTTTCTTTGATATTGAGAATGAATGTTCCCGTTGGCTTTAGGACGCGCAGGAATTGTTTGCTCCTGGGCAAAAACCATTCCACATATTTATCGGGAGCGATTCCGCCGTAAGTGTTTTTCCGTTTGTCTGCATAAGGTGGAGACGTGACGATTAAATCAAACGTATTGTCGGGATAATTCTCCAAAACATTCAGGCAATCGCCATGTTTGATTTCTGCCGTAATTTCTCGCATCGCAATAAAGTATGAACCGTTTTTGATTTCTCTCAAGTATTGAAATTTATTTTCATTCCCGCTTCGCGCGACCAAACTTGCTGGCGTTCTAAAAATTCAATAACTTTTCCCCGCGCGTTAAAAATTTTATGGCCAAAGAAATTCTCGAAATGCCCATCGAAACGGCGAATTGGGAAGATTACTTGCCTGAAAAATCAAAGAGCGCGTTTACCATTCCGACCCGGAAATTCTGGGCGGCACGCTGGTCTTCAAAGGCACGCGCGTGCCGGTGCAAAGCCTGTTCGACCATCTCAAGGCCGGCGATTCCATCAAGGATTTTCTGGAAGGTTTTCCAAGCGTGAAACGTTCGCAAGTCCTGACTGTGCTCAACGAAATGGAAACGGAAGTGCTCGCCCACGCGTGACGTGAGAATTCTTTTCGCTTACTTGGCTATTTGAGCAATGTGTGAAATCCCGCTTGCTCAAAATGTTTGTCGCCCGTCAATGCTTCGGTGATGCCCTCATCCTTCATGGCGACAAATGAAATGCAATCCGTCAGCGGCCAATCTTTGTCTGAACGCTGGCGGAATAATTCCACGCCGCGCTCAAACAGTTCTTCGGAAGCGGGAATGATTTTGGCGTCAGATGATTCGAGGAGCATGTCAAGCAATTGCAAAAAACGGTCGCGTTTGCCAGCGCTGGCGCAGCCGTCGGCTACTTCGGTCAACACCCATGTCGTGGTGATGTATGGGCGATTCGTTTTGGAACTGAAAGATTGGGCGGCTTTGTGCGCGGCGTCTTTTTCATTGAGCAACGCAATGAAGTAAAAAGTATCTGCAAAAACTGGAATCATGGCACGCGCTTGGGCAGTCCATGCAGATAATGATCGTGATTGGCCGCGAAATCACTTGGCCAGTCTTTAATCGTTCCGCTCAATGCCAATAATTTTTTCCCGATTGGCAACGACGACTGCGGCTTTGCGCGTTTCAAAATCCGTTCGCGCAATTGCCGTTGTTCCTGCGAAGGCAATTGTTCGATGGCAGCTTCAATTTCAGCAACTGTGCTCATGGCTAAACAATAACTGAAGAGCGTCGGTCTTCAAGTGGATTTTGCGCGCGCGACAAACCTTGCCGGTGTTCTAAAAATCCAATAACTTTTCCCGCGCGTTAAAAATTTTATGGCCAAAGAAATTCTCGAAATGCCCATCGAAACGGCGACGATGGAATTGCCCGCTTGATTTACATTGGCAGCGCGGCTAATTTGGATTCAGCAAATAATATGCAAACGTGGCTTTCAAATCAAATCGCGCTTGACCCGGCAGTCTGCCACGGCAAACCCGTCGTGCGCGGCACGCGCGTTTTGGTGGCGAATGTCGTCGGCGCGATCGCGGCCGGACAATCACATCAGGAAATTTTGGAGGATTATCCCGCGCTGACGGAAACCGGCATCCGCGCCTGTCTGGAATTCGCCGGTGAATTGACGGCGATGGAAGCCGTCGAGGCCTGAACCGGCGGAATGAAATTTTTTCTCGACGAAAATTTCCCGCGTCCTGCCTTAACTTATCTTGTCTCCGCCGGTCATTCCGCTGCGCACGCGTTGGATTATTTTCCACCCGGCACGGCTGACGATAAATTGTTCGCCCGCGCGCAATCAGACGGCGCGATCTTCATCACGACGGACAAGGATTTCTTTCATACAATTCCGCTCGCCTTCGAGCATCACGGCGGGGCGATTGTCATCACTTTGCGCAAGCCAAATCGCGCGATTTGATCCGCCGATTGGCGGATGCGTTGACGTTGCTTGGCGAAAGAAATTTGCGCGACACGGTTTGGCTCGTGACGGACACGCGCATCCGCAGCCGTCACGCCGACATTAAAAAATAGCGTCAGTGCGTTTGCTGCGACAAATCTTGCCGGTGTTCTGAAAATTCAATAACTTTTCCCGCGCGTTAAAAATTTTATGGCCAAAGGAATTCTCGAAATGTCTGCTTCATTGCGTTGAGCACTTATTTCCTTCAGCCATCTAATTTTTAGCTTTACCTTTTCAAGAAAACTGATTCGCTCTTCGCCGTCCAGCCGTTCACCACAAAAATTTGTCTATGAAAACCAGATTTTCCATTTACGCATCGGCTTTAGTTTTGGCCGGTTTGCTGGCCGCGCTTGATTCAGGTTGCAAAAAAAAGCAGACCGTTGAACAAAATTCCAACGCGCCGACAATTCGCAGCCAAACCAATTCCCCGGTGGTCCCGGCGGAAAAAACCAGTTTCAACGAAGTCACGTCGCAACTGGATCCGGGCGGCGATTTTTATTTGTATCTCGGCACCGCGCAATGGCTGGAACATCTTTCAAGCAAAGTTGAAAACTTGCGGCAGAGATTGCCTGCCGCGAGCGCCGGGGAGGCCACGAACATCAACAAAGCTTTCGATCTGCTCACCCGTTTGATTCAGGATAGCGGCGTCCAGGACATCAGCGGCGTGGGCTTGAGTTCGATTGAAATTGAGAAGGGACTTTATCACAACAAAGCCCTGCTGCATCATTATCCGGATAAAGGTTCGGGCTTTCTGTGGAAATTGGGCGGCGACCAGCCGCACGCGTTCACCGGACTTGATTTCCTGCCGACGAACACGGCGCTGGCGGTTTTTTCTGACATGGATGTGACGCTGCTTTGGTCGGTTGCGCAAAATGAACTTGATAAATCTCAATTTCCAAAAGCCCGGGCGCTGTTGCAAAAGGTGCCGGAGGAATTTGAAAAGAAAACGCAGGTTGGTTGGGATCAATTTTTGAAATCGCTCGGCGGTGAATTCGGGTTCGTGCTGACGCTGGACGACTCCAACATGATTCCGATTCCTTTGGGCGGTCAATTGATCCAAATTCCCGAACCCGGACTTTTGCTCGTGGCCAAGGTCAAGGACGACACGATTTTCAACCGCATTGATCAGGAATTGAAAAAAAATCCGCAAGTCATCAAGGGCGACAAAGCCGGACTCAAAATGCGGACGATGCCGCTGCCCTTGCCGATGGCGTTCAATTTGCGACCGACTGCCGCCAGCAGTGGCGGCTATCTTTTCATCGCCTCGTCGGATGCTCTGGTTGAAGAGGCGCTGGCGATTAAGGATGGAAAAAAACCTGGCTTGAAAAGCACGGCGGAATTCAAACGGCTTTCGCAGAATATTCCCGATCAAGGAAATCAATTCAGCTACATGAGCGAACGCTTCGGACAAATTTTATTTGAAGTGCAAAAGCAGGCGATCGCCAACGGTTCCAAAAGCACGCCCGAACAGATGCGTTGGATACAATCGCTGCTGCGCCAAAATCGTCCGGCCTTCGCCTACACCGTGGGAATCAACGCGCCAGACGGTTGCATGACCATTGGCAATGGCAGCCAAAGTTACGCCATGACCGCTTTACTTCCGGCCGTCGCAGTGCCTGGAATGCTCGCGGCCATTGCCATCCCAAATTTCGTGAAAGCGCGCGCCACGGCGCAAAAAAATGCCTGCATCAATAATCTCCGCCAGATGGATGCGGCGAAACAACAGTGGGCTTTGGAAAACAATAAAAAATCCACGGACATTCCCACTTGGAATGATTTGAAACCTTATCTGCGCGGTCCGGTTCCATTGATTTGTCCTGACGGCGGTGCTTATTCCCTCAATGCGGTGGGCGAAGCGCCGACCTGCAGTATTCCCGGACATCAGTTGCCGTGATGGTTGCAATTTAACGGCGAAGTTTTTGTTATTCGTCATTCGCTGCTGGCTTTCAGCGTCGGATTAAATTAAATTTTGCCGACATGGAGCCACTTCCAAAACCGGATATTATTTTCACGCACGAAAGCGACCTGGACGGATTGATTGCGGGCGCGTTATTGCAAAAACTCGCCAAAAAACTTTTCGGCACGGAAACGCGATTAGAAGCGCATCATTACAATTTTTGGAAACAGCGCGAATTGCGCGAACGCGCCGCGTGGGTCGCCGATTTTACGTTTGAACCGCGCCTCGACAAACCCGATTGGGTCGTCATTGATCATCATGTCACGGAATTTGCGCCGAAAAACGCGCGGCTCATCCACGACGTGAATAAATCTGCCGGCCTGCTTTGCTACGAACTCTGCAAAGAACATGGCATTCAATCACCCGCGCTCGACCGGCTGATCCATTTGAACAATGTCGCGGATTTATTTCTGGAGGACGATCCCGATTTCGCGCTTGCATGCGATTATGCGAACCTCGTCAAAATTTATCAGTTCTGGAATTTGCACACGCTCATCGGCGGTGACATTGAGAAACTGCTCGACCATCCCTTACTCGAAGTCATGGCCGTAAAACGTCGCGTCGAAAATCCGCTCGGCTTTGAGTGGAGCAAATCGAACATCACGGAAATCAGCCCGACCATCGGCTTCATGGACACGATCGTCGGCAACAATAATCTGATCGTTCATCAATTGCTCGAACAGCAGGCGACAAAATACTCCGTGCTGGTCACGCTGTTTCGTCGCGGCAACCTCGTCTTCGCCAGCTTTCGCAGTCGAAATGGTGAAGCGCTCAAAGTCGCGGAAAAATTTCAAGGCGGCGGCCATGCGAACGCCGCCGGCGCGCTTTTGCCTAAATCCGTCCGCAACATTCCCGACGGCGTGGAATATCTCCAACAAATTTTGAACGTCAAAAAGGAAACGCATCAAATGCGATTGAACAGCTTGGAAAATTTGTTTGCAGAAATTGACGCGGAAAAAAAAGTGTGACCCGATCCCGCGAATCTTTACGAATGAATTTTTTCGCGTCAATTCGTGAAATTCGCGTCTCTTTTTCTTTTCCTTAAAGCATTTGCCATTTAACATCGCCGCCGAACTATGTCCGATTTATACATTCGCGCGGATGGCCGCGCCGCCAATCAACTCCGTCCGCTGCGTTTTCAAAATCATATCGCCCCGCACGCCGCCGGTTCGACGCTCATCGAATGGGGAAACACGCGCGTCATTTGCGGCGTCACCGTCGAAGAAACCGTGCCGCGCTGGATGAAAGAACAAAATGTCAAAGGCGGCTGGCTCACCGCCGAATACTCGATGCTCCCTTACTCGACTTTGGAACGCAAACCGCGCGACATCGCCAAAGGAAAATTAGACGGACGCGCTTCGGAAATTCAACGCCTCATCGGACGCTCGATTCGCGCCGCAATTGATCTGGAAAAAATCGGCGCGCGCACCATTTGCGTGGACTGCGACGTTTTGCAGGCGGACGGCGGCACACGCACCGCCGCGATCACCGGCGCGTTTGTCGCGCTTTCTCTGGCCATTAAAAAATTGCTCGAAGAAAAGAAACTCGCGGAAAATCCCATGTTGAAATCCGTGGCCGCCGTCAGCATGGGCATCGTGAAGGGCCAGCCGCTTTTGGATTTGCGTTACGTTGAAGACGTCGCCGCCACCGTGGACATGAATCTCGTGATGAATTCCGCCGGCGAATTTATCGAACTGCAAGGCAGCGGCGAGGAAGCTACTTTCACGGAATCTCAACTCGCTGATTTGCTGTCGCTCGGCAAAACCGGGATTTCACAACTGCTGGCCGCGCAACAAAAAGCGCTCGGACAAATTTAATTTCGCTTGCCCCTTTCAACTTCCAAACGTTTGCCGAAAAAAATCAAGTCGTCGCCGCCGACGCGACTGGTTTTGGTTCGCCATGCCGAAGTCGAAGAAAGTTATCATAAAATTTTTGGCGGCCAGATTGACATGAACCTTTCGTCGCGCGGCCATGAACAGGCAAAAATTCTCGCCAAATTTTTGTGCGGCAGAAAAATTGACATAATTTATGCCAGCCCGATGAAGCGCGTCCAACAAACGCTCGCACCTTTTTTGAAAAAGGGCGCGCCCGCGCAAACCATTTTGCCGGCGTTGCGCGAAGTTCATTTTGGCGATTGGACGGGCATGAATTGGGAACAAGTCTGCGAGAAATTCAACCTGTTCATGCACGAATGGCTTGACCATGTCGAACGCGGTCTCGCGCCCAACGGCGAAACTGGTCCGCAATTTCGCGCGCGCGTCGAGCCGGCGCTGCGCAAAATCATTAAAAGCAATCATGGCAAAACGGTTGGAATTTTTTGTCACGGCGGGGTGATCCGCATGATTCTGGCGATTCTGCTCAAAATGCCGTTGCCCAAAACAAACATATTCGAGGTCGAATATGCGAGCGTCACCCAAATCGCTTTGCGCCCGCGTCACGCGGAAATTGAACTGCTCAATTTCACGCCCTGGCGGGATATAGCCGAATGAAAAACCAACCGCTCTGGCAAATTTCCGTTGTCACGACGCCAGAAGCCGAGGACGCCGTTGCAAATTTGCTTGAAGAGTTTTTCAAACAACCGCCTTCGTCCTCTTTCAATCTCGAAACGCAGGCAACCGTCGTTTCGGCTTATTTTTCAAAAAACAAATTTCCGACGCGCAAAATCATTGAGAAAATTTCTGACGGTTTGAGTCGCATTAAAAATTGCGGATTAGAAATTGGCCCCGGCAAAATTTCCCTTTCAAAAATTCGGCGCGAAGATTGGGCGGAATCGTGGAAAAAACATTTTCGCGCGATTGAAATCGGCGGTTCGCTGTTGGTCAAGCCGGGTTGGATTAAAAAACGTCCGGGCAAAAATCAAGTCGTGGTCATTCTCGATCCCGGCTTGAGTTTCGGAACCGGCCAGCACCCGACGACAAAATTTTGTTTGGAACAAATTGCAACGGCGAGTTGTAGCGTTGGCGCTGGGGGCCACAAGTCGAGCCGCAGGCTCGAAGCTGCAAAATCTTTTTTAGATATTGGAACCGGTTCGGGAATTTTGGCAATTGCGGCGGCAAAACTTGGCTTCAAAACTGTTCACACCATTGATTTTGATTCCACAGCAATCAAAATTGCACAAGCGAATGCGCGCGCAAACCGAGTTGCAAACAAAATTAAAATTGCGCGCGGCGACGTGACAAAATCAAATTCGCTGCCAAAAGAAAAATTCGATTTGGTTTGCGCGAATTTGATTTCCAATTTGTTGATCGCGGAACGACAAAAAATTATTTCACGATTAAAACCCAACGGCGTTCTGGTTTTGGCCGGAATTTTGAGTTCGGAATTTTCAGAAGTTCAACGCGCATTTGAAAATTGCGGTTTGAAATTGATTTCAGCCAAAACGGAAAAAGAATGGCGATCAGGTTCTTTTGTTTTCAAAAAATAAATTGAACGAATAAGTGGACAGGCGCGTCTCATTTTTAGACTGTTGCGCAATAAATTATCAGCCGAAAACGACGGCATCAATTGGCATTCTTTACGCTTACAGTTTTGATGAAAGGAAATGAGATATGATAAAAACACTCGAAGTTATCGGCGAAGCGCTTCTCAATCCGAAGCATCCCTTCCGTAAAACGGAGCATCAACCCAAAAAAGCGCTCAAAAACCGCCATGAGCGCCGGAAGATCAAAGAATTTTTGCACATGGCCGATTGGCTGGCCGAGGAAATGGCGTAAGGTCAAAAATTTTCAGGGTGTGCAGAAAACGCCAGTGACTTTGAAATGAAACAGGCGGAAAGGAATCCTCCATTTTAATAAAGTTAATTTTTTTTTCAAAAAAAAGCCGCAGGCTACAAGTGCAGCGAGCGGCGTAAAAAATTATAAAAATTATTTCATCAACAACATCTGGCGCGCGCGTTTGATGGCCTTGGTCAGGCGGCGTTGATAATGCGCCGGCATTCCGGTGTATTTGCGCGGCAGAATGCGTCCCTGATCGGTCACATATTGGCGAAGCAGATTGGTATTTTTGAAATCCAGCGCGTCTTCAGTGAAATCAATTTTTGGCTTGGGACGCGGCGTGCGATTTTCGGTGGGACGGCGTGAACCGCGCTTGGCTTTTTCAGTGTTGGTTTTGCGGGGCATAAATTATTTGATTTCTTTGTGCAGCGTGTGCCGGCGCAAAAAGGGATTGAACTTTTTAAGCTCCAGTTTTTCCGGCTTCAATTTTTTATTGCGCGTGGTGCTGTAACGCGAGGGCGACTTGCCTTCCTTGCGAGCCTCGCTGCATTCGATAGTGATGATTTCGCGTGCCATAAATTATTCCGGTTATTCTTTTTCCGTGACTTTCTTTTCTTCCGGCTCTTCGGTTTCTTCGCCTTCGATTTCCGTGACCGCGCCGCTGTCCACCGTGCCGAGTTGTCCGATCCGGCGCTGGCGCAATGCTCCGTCGCGCTCCAATTGCGCCTGCGCATCCACCGTGAACCGCGTCCACGGAATCGCTTCGAGCCGCGCGCGCGGAATGGTTTTGCCGGTCAATTCACAAACGCCGTAAGTTTTTTTCTCGATGCGTTTGAGCGCTTCCTCGATTTCATAAACTGCGTCCTGGTCTGCCGACAAAAGGCTCAACGCAAAATCGCGGTCAAAATTATCCGTGCCGGAATCGGCCATGTGCAAACTGTAACCGGCCATTTCCTGGGCGGATTCTTTTGCCAGGCCATTCATCTGATGAAGCAACTGCTCGCGCAATTCGAGCAGGTAATTGTAATACTTCTGCCACTCGCCTTTGATTTTTTTCGCGTCAACGGCGGTTACGTTTGCTTTGGTCACGGGCCGGCCCAAAATGGAGGCCGACGTGGCGGAGGCCGGCGCTTTGCCGCGCGGCGCGGGTTTTTTCAGTTCTTTTTTCTTTGCAGTCACAAAATAAAATAATTTTCGGCAAACCATGCCGGTTCATCAAGAGCGCGGGAATGTAGCAAATGAAATCAAATATGCCACAAAAATTTTCGATAATTTATTAGATGGATCGGCTGGCGCGTTTTTCGAGCAAGTTCAAAACGGAATCAACGCTCACAGATTCGTTCAGAAAATTTTCACCCCTTCTCAATGCACGCATACGCGTTGTGATTGTGGATGCTCTCGAAATTTTCCGCCTCGACTTTATACCACGTCAC
>Ga0207933_1000305_pt1 | contig 50652 bp, 43 predicted proteins | sample NGESurdeep092012_4_FD_184488 | JGI IMG/M metagenome (GOLD analysis project Ga0207933, IMG submission 184488) | Arctic peat soil microbial communities from Barrow, Alaska - NGEE Surface sample F53-3 deep-092012 (SPAdes) | ecosystem: Environmental > Terrestrial > Soil > Wetlands > Peat ... | reverse complement strand
GATGTGAGTAAAGCCGCCTGTAATTCATGTTATCTTTTGCTCTGGTAACAAAAAAAGCATTGCATAGATGAATTCTGTAAAGCCGCTTGTAATCTACGTATCCTTTGTCCATAATATAAAAACTATTTGCTTCAAATGAAATGAAGTCCAGCGCATTGACATCGTGAACAGAAGCATTTGAAAATAATATAAATTCAGGAATAGCAGTTTTCAAATCTATTTGCGTATGAAGTTTTATTCCTGCCTTTGTTGTATGAAACGTAGCCCAAAAAAATGTAGATAAACATAGGTCAATGGTAGTTTCGTCTATGGCAAATACATTCTCTTTAAGTTCTATTTCTAACTTATTATCGTCTATGTATAACCGTTTTGCTTCTTTAATAAGCAACATAGCATGTTCCTCATAAATCTTGTAAGATCTATTTTCGTTAGCCCTGGTTATTGTACTTATAGCAACCCCTTTGCCAAAGCCCAGATGATAGCTCTTATTAGCAATAGCGTTTATGCACATCATAGTATCTGTAATACTTTCTCTATGGGTCAACTGCCCGAAAGCCATGCATAAAAATTGTTTCCAACAACTAAATTCTCTCACCTTGTAATCGCCGGAATGCCTATTAGTCGAGTAAGCAAGGGGACTTTCACCCCCTGCTCCTCACAAAACCGTACGTGAACCTCTCGATTCATACGGCTTTTCAAGATGATGTTTTCAATTAGTAAGCCGGGCATACACTCCAGTGGGCAAACAGTCCGGGTTGCAACTTATACAATTTATTGAGCCATCTGCGGCTCTTGTACAAGTTCATCCGCTTATTCCATTTGCACCATTTTTCAAGTCGTCTGTTCACAAATCGCCATAGGTCATTCAGGTCTCTTTTTATAAAATGACAGTAGTAGTTTTGCCAGCCGCGTACCAATGGATTTAATAGATTGGCTACCACGTATATACTCCCCGTCCGGGTATGTAATCGCAGGCTGCGTATCTTGTCCATGATACTTTTCTTTGCTGACTTTGAGGGTGAGGGTAGTATCATCAGCTTCCATCCTCCTTCTTCCTTTACCCATTGCGGCGTAAATACAAAACCGCCCATTTCAAATGTGTGAACTTCTTCTACACTCCTGTTGGTTGGGCTTCGCACTAAACTCACTACTTTGGTTTTGGTGGGATGAATGGTTAATCCGCATTCTGTAAAACGTTTTTGTAGTTTGTTCAAAATGCTTTGCGCTATCTGCTCCCGCCTTACGTGGATGATGATGTCGTCTGCATAACGCTCAAACCGGATACCCGGATAGTTTTGCTGCATCCAGCCATCAAACACCACATGCAAATATAGGTTGGCTAACAACGGACTGATGACACCTCCCTGTGGTGTTCCGCTCAGGGGCTGGCTCTGGCTCCCCTGCCCGACTTTGTCATTCAGGCGGGCATCTTCATTTACTATACCGGATTTTAACCAACGGCTAACATAGAGGCTTACCCATTTCTCTTTACAGTAAAATTGTAGTGCCTTCAACAATTTGTCGTGTGGTATGGTATCAAAATAACTCTTGATATCCAGCGTAATTACATACGGATACTGACGGCAGTTGAACTTTGCACGGCTAAGTGCCTGGTGCATACTTTTACCTGGCCCGTACCCATAAGAGTTTTGATGAAAGTGGGGCTCTAAATACTTTTCCAGATGAACCCTTACTACCTGTTGTGCTATCCTGTCCAATAAGGTGGGCAAACCCCTTCCTAACTGCACTTCGTCTCAAAGAGGATTTGGGATCTGTTAGGATCACTCATCCCTTCCATCCTGAGTCTGGTAAAGAGTTTCAGGTACTCAAAACCAGAAAAATTGGCGGCAGGGTTATTTTGGTACTACACGAACATCAGATGGGAAGCTTTGCAATCCCTGCTGAGTGGACTGATTATTTTCCCTCTGATCATGATGTGTCTCTTAATTCAAATGCATTCATTTCCGTAGAATCACTCCTTGCATTATGCGAACTCATAAAAAAAGTTGATAAATAATGCATAAAATAAAAAAAATTTATTAATTTCGGACTACTTATATAAGTATACCGAATTATGAAGAAAATATCAACTAATAAACTAAAGAAAAATAGACAGGAACTAATCCAGAAGCTGAGCGCAATAGATGGTAAAATCCTCCGGGGGTCCATTTTTGAGACTTATAAAAAATGTGGTAAGCCCGGATGCAAATGTGAAAAGGGTATTGGCCATGGCCCTAAACATTACATGACCGTCAATTTTTCTAAACGCAGGCCAGAGAATGATTACATCCCATTGGAGTATGTAACGCAGGTAAAGGAATATATTTCAAATTATCACCAGTTTAAGGATATCATTGAACAAATATGTATGATCAATCGGGAGATTCTAAAACGTCGCGAAGAGTTATAACTCAAGCCAAATAGATGGATCAGATGGTTATTGATATTTCGGACAAAATTGAAGAGTTGGCAATATTGTTCGCCAACTTAATAGAAGGTTGTCCCTTAAACGAACTGCTGCAATCCGATTTAAACTACATAACATATGAACAGCAAGATCCAATCTTATCATCAACAGAAAACAGCCTGTATCTATCTGAGGCAATCAACGATGTACCAGGTCATGCACAACCTGGAGAGTACAGAAAGACAATATGCACTGCAGCAGAAAGCCTTACAATATGGATGGGATGCAACGCTCATCCGGATAATGGATGGCGACCTGGGGCAGTCTGGCACCAACACTACACACAGGGAAGACTTCAAAGCACTGGTGGCAGAAGTCTCTATGGGCAAGGTGGGTGCGATCTTTGTACTCGAAGCATCGCGTCTTTCCAGGAGCTCTGCAGACTGGAACCGGCTACTCGAACTTTGCTCACTCACACAAACACTGATCATCGACCAGGATGGCTGTTACGATCCCAGTCAGTTCAACGATCAACTTCTTTTGGGCTTAAAAGGTACCATGTCTCAAGCGGAATTGCATCTAATAAAGGGCCGCCTGCATGGAGCTAAAATCAATAAAGCTAAAAAAGGCGAGTTACGATTTCCTATCCCGGTGGGCTACATCTATGATGATGATGGCAACATCACTTTCGACCCCGATGCGCAGGTATGTCATATCATCAAGCTGCTCTTTGAAGTGTTCAGTGAAAAACAAACAGCTTACGGCGTGGTCCAGTTTTTTGGCCATAACAATATCCAATTCCCTAAAAGATCATACGGTGGCAGATGGAAAGGCAAACTACTTTGGGGCAGGCTCACTCATGAACGCGTATTATCAATAATAAGACATCCTTTTTATGCAGGTGTATACACTTTTGGACGCTATAAGAGTCTAAAAAAAATCAACCCGCAAGGCGAGATTTACTCTACAACAAAACGCCAACCCATGGATCAATGGACGGTGATGATCAAAGATCACCACTGCCAGTACATCACCCACGAAGAGTTCGAAAAAAATAATCAGCAACTTCAACTCAACAAAGTAAACAATGCAGATACTCTTCTTGCAGGCCCTGCAAGGGAAGGCGCTACTTTATTGCAGGGACTACTGATCTGCGGCGTTTGTGGCAAGCACATGACCATCCGGTATGCTGTGAACAATAAAATTGTACCTACCTATGAATGCAACTGGAAAAAGAGACAAGGATTAACTGGCTGTAGTTGCTTTAGCTTTCGGGCAGACTTAGTAGATCCTGTGATCGAACAAAAAGTGATTGCAGTTCTAACGCCTGCTAATATCTCTATTGCCATTAACGCATTAGGCCAAATTGAAAAGCGTAACTCCTCTATCGACAAACAATGGCAGATGAACATTCAACGCTGCGGCTACCAGGCTGATATTGCCCAGCGAAGGTTTGAACAAGTGGATCCTGCCAACCGCTTAGTTGCTGCATCTTTAGAAAAGAACTGGAACCAGGAATTAGAAAAACTCAGCCTTGCCAATAACGAATACCAGGAATATCAAAAGAAAAGAGAAACAGAATTTCCATCACACAAGAGAAAAGAAATTATTGCTCTTGCAAAATCAATTCCTTCCCTTTGGTCAAAAACAACCAACACAAAAGATAAAAAACGTATTGTGCGTTTATTGATCAGTGATATCACTGTTACCAAAGACAGGGATAAAAAAATACTGTTCCTAAATATCCGGTGGCAGGCTGGCCCACTTGAGCAAATCCAGGTTGCTCTCCCTATGAATGCGCCAGACAAAACAAGATACCCTCAATCATTAGTTGACAAAGTAAGAACACTCTCCATGCAATTTGGAGATGATAAAAAAACTATGTCTTTACTGAATCAACAAGGACTATTGGGAGCCACAGGTAAACCATTTACAAAGGACATGATCCGGTGGATCAGATACAAGCACAACATAAAAATGCCCATCCTAAAATCCAACGATGAATTTACTGTTGCCGAAGTCGGCGCGATGTTCAATATCTCCAGCCATATGGTCTATTACTGGATCAATAATAACTATGTCACTGCACGCAAAACTCCGGCTAACAACTTCCTGATCAAAATCATTCCCACAGATAAAACTCAACTCTTTGAAAGAATCAAGACTTCCTATAAAGCCAACTCAATGATCCATGCATCCTTAATTACCTGATCAGATGATGTTCAAATTGTAGTACCAAAATGTCAAAGAACTTCTATGTCGGTTTTAAAAGTCCGGTACTCTTGCCAAACTTTGATTCCTACTATGGTGGCGGTTTTCCATGCACCACTTCATTTATTAATATTCTCATAGTGTTTTAATTAATATTTAATTTTCGTTACTTTGTTGTTATACTTAAAAACATTCCTAACTCAAACTGTAAACAAGTAGTATGAAAGCAACGTCGGCAGGCCTAACATTCTTTTACTGCCATCCTTTTTAGGGATGCTGACTGCCTTAATGGCTTTAGGGAAATAACTTCCCGATGCAAGGCGTGCCCACAACTGGTACAGTAACCGGCTGCGGTGGGTATGTAAGTACTCCCACCTCATACCATCTATACCGGCTGCTTCGCCGCCCTGCTTTACATGCTGATACGCTTCCCATACCATCATCGTGGTAATGGGTACGCTTACTCCTTGTTTGGAAAACAGTTCCATCTTTCCTTTCGGTTGTTTAATGTTTAACAATTTTTACATCTTGTGTACCCCTTCGCTCCTGCTTACTTTCATAAGCTATCTACACTACTACGGGTACATCCGTCCCTGTAACGGTTTATGAAGGCGTATTACCTCTTACGGGTGCTCCGCTTAAGGATTCTGCCTCTATGCTTTTCGTACGTTATGGCTTTGCTTCAAACGTCTTTACCTATTTAGCATATTCATCCGCTACAGGTTCTCCAGTTCCGCCCTTGCGCCTGTCTGTAAGTCCCGGCGGCTTTATCCCGGATGCAGCTAACACTTCTGGCAACTTCTAACGATTGTTAACTCTTAATCGAAACAATCATGTGCATCGTTTCTTTTTGCATCGGTAATCAATTATCGAGACCTCACAGCCGCTTCACTGTACGTTCGACTCTTACAGACTCACCTGTTGCATCGTTCACCACCTCCCAACTTATTGGAACGCAGCATGCAACCGGTTTGATGGTGAAGGTTGCTCCTCTTCTCCCATCGAGAGACCTACTCTCATCACATTGGCAGCTTCGCTGGACACACACAAAAGGTTTGGCAATAGCAGGGCTGACGTGCATTTCATCAGCTTTTTGTTCGCTGTTGTGCCGTAGTTCGGGCTGAAAATTCTTTGATGAGCTATAAATCATAATCTCAACTATTTGTTCGTTTACTGTACTTTTGTTCCGGCTGAAAATTCATTGAATGCCCTGCTATCCAATGCATAAACGTTGGACGCTGCTAGACAAAGTTTAAAAATATCGAAGTTTACATGGAAGAGGTTTACGTAGAAGACGAAACATTTAAGGAAGTTAATTTTTTAGAAAAACCGTTAACGGCAAATGAATATGAAAACTGCATTTTTTATAATTGCAACTTTTCAAACACAAACCTTTCGAACATCGTTTTTGCTGATTGCGAATTCCGGGATTGTAATATGAGTTTAGCGAAGCTTAGTAATACAACGCTTAGAAACATCAAATTTATTGGTTGCAAATTATTGGGATTACATTTTGAAGATTGCAAAGCATTTTTATTCGAAGTCTATTTTGAAAATTCCACTTTAAATTTATCGTCGTTCTATAAATTAAAATTGAAAAATACTCAATTCATAAATGCAATTATCCGGGAAGTTGATTTTACAGAAGCCGATTTAACTAATTCCAAATTCGAAAATTGCGATTTATCTCAAGCCGTCTTTCAACAGACCATGTTAGAGAAAGTAGATTTTCGATCATCCTATAACTATTCAATCGATCCGGAAATAAACAGGATTAAAAAATCTAAATTTTCTACCGACGGACTTCAGGGACTGTTGACCAAATACGACATTGAGATTGAATAACGCAAGCCAGCATTTCAAAAAAACCTAAGATATAACTACACAAAATAGCTTCACTAAAAAATGAAAAAACCAAAACGAATACTTAGAATAGTATTGGCTATTGGAACCGCAATCTCCATGTTCTTCGTGCCATGGGTTATAGTAAGGGCATGGCTGGCACCATTACCCAATACAATTCAGGAGCAGGTAAATGATACTTTGAACTATAACCTGGATGGGATTATTGTGTATGTAGATCAGGCGGGTAGACCACCGGCATTTTACGCCGCTGGCTGGAAGGATAAAGAAAATAAAGTGCCGGCCGAACCACATAAATTATTCAAGATTGCCAGCATCAGCAAGTTGTATATCGCTGCGGCTACCGCTAAATTAATTAATAGCAAAAAGCTATCGCTTGATGATACACTACCTAAACTGTTGCCTGAACTTGCAGGGAGAATCGAAAGTGCAGATCAGATTACTTTGAAAATGTTGCTACAACATCGTAGCGGTATTCCTGATTGGATTAAGGCCCCCAAATTTCCGTGGGATAAACCTCCAACCAATGCAAACAAAGTGCTGGAGGTGGTGTTAGATAAACCCTCAGAATTTAAACCCGACAGTCGCTATGAATATTCCAATACAAATTATTTATTGATTGGTAAAATCCTTGATAAAACATTAGGCTACAGCCATCACCAATATATCACCAAGGAGATTTTGAAGCCTCTTGGGTTAACTCACACGTTTAGCCTAATGAGTGAAGTGAACTCCGGCAAGGTGGTTAGCGGATACGATTCTCATTATGACCATTACGACATGGATGTAAAGATGCTTGATTTTGTGGCGCCCGGCAGTTCGATGGTTGCTACCGCACAGGATGTTGGTATTTTCCTGAGGGCATTGAATAATGGTTCGTTGTTAAATAAAAAAGAGCAGGCAATCTATTCCTCCATTTATGAGTATGAACATACCGGCCTGTTACCGGGATACGAGAGCATCGCCAGATATAACAAGGATATTGATGCCGTGGTAATTCAGTTTGTGAATACCAGCGGCGGCAATGCATGGACGATATCAGAGATTGTATATAGTAATATAATAAAGATTCTGAGCAGACAAAAAGGCTAAACCCTTTTCTTCAAACGCACATCTGCACATACGGGAGAGATGCCATGTTCTGCTGGTACAATAGTTTGCCTTGCGTTATTTGGATCATCCCCGGCTGCTGTTGGCGTAATCGTTTTCAATTCATCAACGTTTGATTAACTTCATTTTCCTAGAACCAACAAACATATTTATTAGCAAAACAACGATAACAATCACGAGACCAAAAAATTCTCTCGTTTCTTCAATCCATGGTTTTGTTGCCTGCATGCTTTGTACAATGCTTTCTGATTGATGCTCCTGCATCCAGTCCAGCACACCGACTTTATCAAAAAACAACCAGGCCCCATAGCTGATGTATGCGACAAGTCCCATAATATAGAGCGGTTTGGAGTATTGATGTTGCAGCGCCCTGTAACATAAAAATGCAGCATAGAGATAGATGGGCATCCATACATAAGGATCAGGATCATTGTATTGTAACACAGCAAAAATGATGAAGATGAAAATGAAGGCAATATTAAATATTCGCATAAAACAACTTTTGTGGCAATATAATTAAATCAGGCAATACTTTTTTCTTTTACAAAAGTTGTCCAAGCCTTTCAGGAAAATTATCAGACTCATTTTTATAATTCATTAAAATAAAATTTTCAATATTTATTACTTTACTGTATTTTCAGCACCTGAGGAAGGCAGCTAACGAATTAACGGATGAAGTAGATCCGACTTTAAAAAACCAGAACTAATGAATACAAAATATTTGATGATTTCAAGTTCCATCTTCATGGCACTTCTTGGATTATTTACCTCATTTTTACCAGCAGAAATCCTGAATGCAGTTGGCCTAACTTCGACGATATTACCAACCTTACTTTTACAAATTACCGGTGCATTGTATCTTGGTTTCGCTTTAATGAACTGGATGGCAAAAACACTTTTAATTGGAGGTATTTATTCCAGGCCGGTTTGTATCGGAAATTTTTTACACTTTACGATTGCAGCACTTGCTTTAATCAAAGTGGCCATGAACCATCCGAGTTTAAACTATGTGTTAATAGCCACTATTATCTATTCACTTTTTGCAATTTTGTTTGGTGTTGTTCTGTTTACCAGTCCTAAAAAAATGTAATCACCAGCAGCTGTTCGTCCCCCCGTTCGGCACGAACTTTTGCACAGGGATTGAAAAAAAATTGCCACTTGAATTCTTCCATCAAAAAAGGAAATGAAAAGTGCACGAAATGAAAAACTAATTCGTACGTTTGGTATCACGACTAACGAAATTGGACTGCCAATCTGCAGCTTATAATACGTTTATCAGAACTAACAACCAGCTCTAAAAATCAAAAAAAAAGAAATTTATGCAAAGACTATGGATCACTTTCGCAATATTATTGCTTAGTCCAGTCCTCTTCACCAGTTGTTTAACATCTAAAAAAGTTGACCGGCAAGTGACGAAATATTACAGCGATGTTCCAGAAATAAAAAAGAAAAAGCAAGATGGCAATATTTCAATTACATCAAGCCTGGAAAATACGAATGGACAAATTTCAACAACGGAAACTAAGACGAGCAACATGTTACCACTTATCGTATATTGGAAATGGGACTACACGAATACCTGTACCCTTGACCCACAAATCCCTATTAATAATTTTAAAAAAACTGTTGACACTTATGCCAAAAAAGGGTTAATAGCTAAATTGGCGGGGCAGAATTTGGAACTTTCCATAGATAAGATTCCACACAAATTTCAATTGCTTGACAAAGCTCATCTAATCCCTTTTATCGTTGGGTGGGATGATGTTTCAATAAAAGCTTCAGACATGGAAATGACCGTTTCATATCGTGTTTTAAAAGACAATGTAGAAATGAAAAAGGGCATCATATCAATTCCAAGCTTTAATGACAAAGAATCGTTGGGGATGTATAAAAGTTGGAAAAAAGCAACAAACGAATATTTAACCCAATTTGACGAGAACATCTCAACAATGAGCAAACTCGTAGTTGATAAACTGATGAACGAATTGTAAGTATTATTCTTCTCAGGCACATTTACGACAAAGGCAAAAATCACACCGGCACCTCTTCTGTATGAACGGCGCAAATCGCAGTCATGAAGCTTGGTTGTATGCTTGCTGAAAGAATTCCAATGAGCTATAAATAAATTTCAGGAAATCAATAGTGTTGATTTTATGGAAATGGAAATCTATTTCATCTCATATAAAAATCTATATGAGAACTATAATCCTTTGCAGCGTCTGTCTTATTTCATGCAGCCGGCTTTCCGATACAAGCGTTGCCAATAACAAAACTGCGACTGCGGAAAAACAACACCGCCAAAGCGCCGGCAGGCAAATTGTTTCCGTAAAACAACATGATGAAAAAAGCTGGATCTATTTTCTACAGCATCTTCCGATAGTTGACGGTCCGGTACTTGATTACAGGCGCAACCCGGTTGCTTATCAGCAAAAGCATACGGCAATCATTAATTATGATGTGGGCACAAGAGATCTACAACAATGCGCCGATGCATTAATGAGGTTGCCGGCTGAATATTTATTTCAACAGCAACGTTATCATGAAATAGGATTTCATTTTGTGAGTGGGCCTCTACACATGGGATCAATATTGCGAAGGCATAAAAGTGGTACCCTCAGGCAATGATATAAAGTTCATCAAGACTTCCCCATCTCCATACTCTCATGAAAGCCTGCGCAAATACCTTGATGTCGTTTACAATTATGCCAGCACCATTTCACTTGCTAAGGAATTAAAAAGGGCAAATGAATTTGCAGCAGGCACTATAGTCATCTATCCCGGAAGCCCGAGCCATTGCTTTATTATCATTGACCAGGCAACAGACAGCAATGGCAAAAAAGTTTTCAAACTGGCTGAAGGCTACTTTCCCGCGCAATCTATTTATGTGTTGAGTAATCTTATTGAACCGGACATAAGTCCGTGGTATCATTTACAAAAGAGCATCATCACTACTTCCAGTTACAAGTTTATAGATTACGAATTGGAGAGTTTTGAATAAGAAGATACTTGTGCTACATTTTTTTAACAATTTGCACGGCACCACAGATTAACGCAATCGTCAACTTCCAAATTAATATTTACGAAAATAAAAATTCGAAACATTTGTTGCTTTACTGCATTTGTTTTCCCTTATTGTTAATATCGGAAAAACGTAAATAAAGAATCAATGATTTACGATTTCATTTGCCGACGAAATAAAAAAATAAGCTGATACCATTGCTAACAAAGGTTTTATAAAAAAATAGGGTGCGTCATATTTTACTCTAACGTACAAGTATAACGTACATGCATATATGAATTTAAACAGCGAAATCTAAATTTCAAATTCGTAATTTGAAAACTAAAACATTTCGTCGCGGTAAAATTTAAGAAGAGCCAAAACAATAAAAAGATTATTTCTATCGTTCAGTTCACGCAACAGATTTAAAAAAAAATTTTTCGATTAGAAAAATGTTTTTACTTTTATGTCTGTATTAATTATTAACCAACCATTAAATTCTAAAAAACATGGCAACTGTAAAAAAAGCTGTAGCGAAAAAAGCTGTAGCAAAAAAAGCTGTAGCAAAAAAAGCTGTAGCAAAGAAAGCTGTAGCAAAGAAAGCTGTAGCAAAAAAAGCTGTAGCAAAAAAAGCTGTAGCAAAGAAAGCTGTAGCAAAAAAAGCTGTAGCGAAAAAACCTGCAGCAAAAAAAGCTGTAGCAGCCAAGAAGAAGTAATTTTCTTTAACGACAAAAGAATGATAAGTCCTGGTAAACCGGGACTTTTTTTATTGCCTGCATCGCCGAAAACTGCCAACAGCAGACAATTACAAAAGCCAACTCCCGGTTAAGTTTCAGGATTGTCGCTTGTTCTTTAACTCATTCGTTTGCGATCTTGCAAACGATTACCACCATGGAATTGAGAAAGAAAAATAAAGACCTCAAACTTACCCAGCAGAAATTAAAAAAGTCGAACAAGCATTTAAAAGAGTTAATAAAATTAGTATCGCATGATATGAAAACCCCTTTGGCAAATATCACCATGCTTTCAAAAGGGTTTAGGGGAAATTATAAAAATATACTTGACAAAAATTCTGACGGTTACCTGGAACTGATTGAACAAAGCGCAACCGAGTTAATTTCTTTTATTGACGAAATGGTACAAAATGGTACAAAAAAAGAAAAAAATACCTACACCGGTAAACCGGTGAATGCGCTGGACGTTTTAAATAAAGTAATCCAGCTACTGGCGCCCCCGAAAGATATTACCATTAATCTTAAGGGCATCTTCCCAAAATTGCATGTAGATAAAATTGACTTGCAGCAAGTGTTTCAAAACCTGATAACGAACGCGATAAAATATAATAACAAACCAAGAGGGATCATCGATATCCATTCAGAGTCTGATCATCAATATCATTATTTCCATTTCAGTGACAATGGATCTGGAATTGCCAATTCAGATTTAGACAAAATATTCAGAAAGCAACAAACGCTTAATAAAACTGACCGGTATGGAAATAAAGGAACCGGCATAGGGCTGGCCAAAGTAAAAAATATTGTTGAATCAATAGGAGGAAATATCTCTGTCACTTCCAGGTTACATAAAGGAACGGATTTTAAAATTTGCTTCCCATTAAGTTGTAAAAAGTTGACTGCATAAAGAGGAAATTGAAATCTTACTGACACACACATTCCATCAAATTAGAAATCCGAAAAATTTGTTGCTTTACTGCATCCTCAATGAATAAATTGAACAACTTAAGAATTGTTGTATTAGCGAACCGAGAACTTGCCTACCGGCAGGCAGGTTGAAAAGTATAATGGCAAGTGATTGATTTTGAAATTCAGTTTTTTGTTAGATTGCGTGCTATAATAGTAATACCAAATGCTCTGTGTTATTTTGTTTGATATCTTTAATTCAGAATGATAATTCTTAAACCATTTGACAGAAAAGATTTTGAAAGACTTATTAATTGGGTTGATAATGAAGAAATATTAGCTCAATTCGGAGGACCAATATTTTCGTTTCCATTGACAATAAAACAGCTTGAAGAGTATAAAAATGACAAGCAAAGACTTTCATTTAAAGTAGTTGACCAATTAAGTAAAACAACTATCGGACACGCTGAACTTTTTCCGTCAAACGATAATACAACAATGAAAATTTGCAGAGTTCTAATTGGGGATAAAATAAATCGTGGACAAGGATTTGGACAACGAATAATAAATGAACTTTTGAAAATATCATTTTTAAAGCCTGGCAAAGAAAAAGTAGAACTTAATGTTTATGATTGGAATAGAAATGCTATCAAGTGCTATGAAAAAGTTGGTTTTATCATAAATCCAGGCAAAATATCTAAATCAGAAGTAACAGGGAATATTTGCACAGCAATCAATATTACAATTGACAAACAACATTGGACTAATGTTTTATGACTTTCAGCATCCTATTTCCGGATGACCTCTTCACCATCTACAAACTAAAGTCTGGCGAGGATAACAGTCAGGAAGAGCGGACTTATTTTTAGCAACTTTAGTTCATCGTGCCTCAAGAGTTATTCCTTTGCGTTTTGCATAGTCTTCATAAAAATCCCAACCCATGCCAACAACAGCATTTTTTTCAAGAATAATTGGAGTTTGTTGTTCCTTAGTAATGGCGCCATCGGCCTTGTTAACATCAGTGTAGTACCATAAAATTTCCATTGTATTACCAGCTGTATCAGTTTTAAAATCCCTGCTAAAAGGATTGTTTATAATAATGCTTTGTTTCTTCGTCACAAAACTGGTAGTAGTATACGTTTGTATTTTTTGAATTCCCCCCATTACTTCCAGCACTTTATTTTTAGAAACCCCAAGGTCAATTTTTAATAAATTAGCCTGGTTATAAGATCCCACCTCAGTTCGCGATGGCTTTTTTGGAAGGATTTGCGCGTAAATGTTATTGACGGTAAGTGTTAATGCAAATAATAGTATAGCTGCTGGTTTCATATATTTCGATATAAGTTTAATTGGTAAATTATTTATTATTTTACATCAAACGTACTGTAATAAACTAACACAGCAAAAATCAGGCAAAAAAAAGCTGCTCAATTCTCGCTAACGTAACAGACGTTTGCATCTGGTTCGTGACATTGAAACAGGCGGTGAAACAACTGTATTAGTTTATTTATGCACAATTCAAATAAATTGTGCATGTTTAGGCAGTTAATATCTACTCATAGTTTGAATAAAATTCAACAACCAAAAATAAATGCCGCAACAGCATCTACTCCTCCTGTAAGAACACCAACGAGAAAACGGAATTACTCCCTTGGCCCGGCCAACAAATTGACGACAAGAAATTGCCTGCAAAAATGTATGTCGATTATGTAAGGGTCTATCAAAAAAAGTGATTGTAAAGAAACCTGTATCATTTTTAAGCAATTTGAATAAAATACTACCTTACTATTTGCAAAAAAATTCCGAAAAACGTTTGCTGATGCAAATAAAATCTTCGTTTTTTATTCCTTTATTGCAGAAATAGAAAAAGATATTTTTTGAATAGATCAATTTCCCATCCATTTATTAAGAGTTATTTGTGTTTAAAATCTTTCTTTGCAAGAAATAACAAATTAATAAATAATCTTGTTTTCAGTATCCCGTTTATCTTAATAAATCTGACGATATTTGCAATAAAGTTGCGCTCCCAAAGTTTATATCCGTTCAAAATAGATTAAATTCCTATTCATCATGAGTGATTTTTCATATATAACAAGTTCCCATCCGGGCTACATCGAAAACTTGTATTCTGATTTTAAAAAAGATCCGGAAAGTATAGACATTGATTTGAGAAAATTCTTTGAAGGTTTTGATTTTGCTTTGTCTAATCAAAACGGCCATTCAAAATCAGGCACGGATGTAGCGGCGCCGGTAAGTGAATTTTCTGTAGGTAATCTTGGAAAAGAATTTGGTGTTTACCAGCTTATTCTTGCTTACCGCAAAAAAGGACATCTAGTTGCTAAAACCAATCCCATACGGGAAAGAAAAGACCGCAGAGCTAACCTGGCGCTGTCCTATTTCGGCTTGAACGATGGTGATCTTGATACAGAATTTGAAGCAGGAAAATTTGCCGGAATTGGCAGGGCTCCTTTAAAAATAATAGTCACTCATTTAAAAAAGTGCTATACTGAATCAGTAGGTATTGAATTTGACTCTCTGAACGACCCTCGAAAAATAGATTGGATTATAAACGCTGCCGAGCACACCATGCTGGAACCCGTGTCGCTGAATCAAAAACGCAGGATACTTCAAAAGCTGAACGAGGGAGTGATGTTTGAAAAATTTCTTCATACTAAATATGTGGGCCAAAAACGATTTTCGCTGGAAGGTGGAGAAAGTACCATAGCCGCATTGGATGCCATCATCAATACAGCAGCCGATCATGAGGTACAGGAAGTCGCCATCGGCATGGCACACAGGGGCAGGCTAAATGTGCTTGCGAATATCCTTGGCAAAACTTATGAGCAGATATTTACTGAGTTTGAGGGAAATGCAAAAGTGGATTCAACAATGGGAAGCGGAGATGTCAAATACCATAAGGGTTTCAGCAGTGAAGTAAAAACTTTCAACGGAAAAACGGTTCACTTAAAACTATCTCCCAATCCGTCGCATCTCGAAGCAGTAGATCCCGTCGTATTGGGGTTTGCAAGAAGCAAAGCGGATGCTATTTATAATAGCGATTACGATAAAATATTACCCATTCTGCTCCATGGCGATTCAGCCGTGGCAGGACAGGGTATTGTTTACGAAATACTACAAATGAGTGGCCTGCAGGGATATCTTACCGGCGGCACACTTCATTATATTATTAATAACCAGGTTGGTTTCACTACAGATTTTGAAGATGCACGCACCTCCAATTATTGTACTTCAGTTGCGTCCACTATTAATGCGCCTGTTTTTCATGTAAATGGAGACGACGTGGAGGCGGTTGTAAAAGTTTCGCAGATCGCCATAAAATATCGCCAGGAATTTAATACCGATATTTTTATAGACATGGTTTGCTATCGCCGTCATGGGCATAATGAGGGAGATGATCCCAAATTTACGCAGCCTGGCTTATATTCTCTTATTGAAAAACAAGCGAATCCTCGCGAAGTGTATGTAGAGTGGCTTAAACTTCACGGAGAGGACGGTGCTGCACAAGTAGCCAAAGAAATGGAAGAAAAATATTGGAAAGAACTGCAGGAACGCCTTGATGAGATTAAGCAAAATCCACTTCCTTACAGCTATCAAACGCCGGAGCTTTGGTGGCAAAGCCTGAGAGAGGCCAAACCGGAAGACTTTAAAGCTTCACCAATAACAGGGGTAACCAAGGACGAAATAGAAAAATTATTTAACGCCATTATGAAATGGCCGGAGGATTTTACACCACTGAGAAAAATTAAAAAGATACTACAGGATAAAATTTCGCTGTTTGATAAGGAACAGAAATTTGACTGGGCTACCGGCGAATTACTTGCGTATGCGAGTATCCTGGATGAAGGCAAGGATGTGCGTATGAGCGGACAGGATGTAAGGCGCGGCACCTTCAGCCACCGGCACGCTGTGTTGAGAGATGAAAAAAACGACAATTATTATAATCGCTTGAGCGACATTTCAGACAAGCAGGGGAAAATGAGAATCTGGGATTCCTTGTTGAGTGAGTACGCGGTTATGGGTTTTGAATATGGATACGCAATGGCCAATCCGAATGCGTTGGTATTATGGGAAGCTCAGTTTGGTGATTTTGCCAATGGTGCGCAAACAGTGATTGACGAATTTATTTCGGGAACTGAGCAAAAATGGAACAGAATGAATGGACTGACTGTTCTACTTCCCCACGGCTATGAAGGCCAGGGACCAGACCACAGCAGTGGCCGCATAGAACGATTTTTACAGATGTGCGCTGAATTGAACTTGGTTATTACCAATGTTACCACCGCCGCCAATTTTTTTCATGTGTTAAGAAGGCAACTGGCATGGCCTTTCAGAAAGCCGTTAATCAACTTTTCTCCCAAAGCCAATCTTCGCCATCCGGGCGCTTACAGCAAAATCGAAGAATTCACAAAAGGAGGTTTCAGGGAAATGCTTGATGATGATAGCATTGCCGATACATCTTTAGTCACAAAGGTTTTATTTTGCTCCGGAAAAATATATTTTGACCTGAATGAAAAAAGAGAAAAAGACGAACGGAAAGATGTGGCCATTATAAGGATGGAGCAATTTTATCCCTTACCGCAAGATCAAATAGATGCTCTGTACAAAAAATACGATAAAGCCATTTGGTATTGGGTGCAGGAAGAACCGCTGAATATGGGTGCTGCATCCTTTTTGCGCATGAACCTGACTTCTATCAATTTTGGTGTCATAAGCAGGCAGCCCAGCGCCGCCACTTCTACGGGCTATTCAAAAGTTCATAAAGAAGAGCAGGAAGAAATTTTGAATACGGCTTTTTCTATTTGAGGAGGGAAAAGGGCGACGACCGACAACTGACGACCGACAACCAGGGAAAACGAGAATCGTCAATGGGTTCTGCGCAAAATAAGAATCATCTGAATTAATTTGTTTACTGTAAAAAATTAATTCTTGTTCCAAACCAGTCCACTTCGGGAGGTTCGACTAGGCCATAAACACATTTCCCCCACTTTGCTTTTGTGTATTTCTCTTTTTAGCTTAGGTTTGTAAATCTTAATAAATATTCATGCCAATAGAAATAAAAGTGCCTACAGTAGGCGAAAGCATTAATGAAGTGACCCTGACCAAATGGATCAAAAAAGATGGGGATTATGTAGAAAGAGATGAAGTGATCGCGGAACTGGAAAGCGAAAAAGCCACCTTTGAGATCAACGCGGAGAAAGCGGGTATCTTACATACCGTCGCTAAAGAAGATGATAATTTGCAGATAGGAGATGTAGTAGGAACTATTGATGACGCCGCGGAAAAACCGGCGGGTAAAGAAGCCCCGGTACAAGAAAAGCAGGAAGCTCCAAAAGCAGCAGTAAAAGAAGAAACTAAATTTGAAGCTCCGGATGTAACGATCATTAAGCCGGAAGAAAATAAACCAAGAGAAAAAGAAAACATAAAAGCTACTCCCGTAGCCGCCGCGATACTGGCAGAGAAAAAGTTAGATGTATCCACAGTCAAGCCCACGGGGCCACATGGCAAAATCACCAAGAATGATGTAATGGATGCGCTCGCCAATCCGGGTAGAGCGATCGGAAAAGAAATGTTCAGCCGCGAAGAGAAGACCCAGAAAATGACGAATCTTCGCCGCACCATCAGCCGCCGATTGGTAGAAGCAAAAAATAGCACGGCCATGCTGACTACGTTCAATGAAGTGGACATGGGTCCAATCATGGAATTGAGAAAAAAATATAAAGAAGTATTTAAGAAGACACACGAAGTCAATCTTGGTTTTATGAGCTTCTTTATAAAAGCCTGCTGCTTTGCCCTGCAGGAATGGCCATCAGTAAATGCGCGTATTGATGGCGACAATATTGTATTGCACGAGTTCTGCGATATATCGATTGCTGTATCCTCTCCTAAAGGTTTGGTAGTGCCCGTGATAAGAAACGCAGAAAGTCTTAGCATGGCAGAAATAGAAAAAGAAGTGGTTCAACTTGCTTTAAAGGCAACGGAAAGTAAACTCACTATTAAGGAAATGACCGGGGGAACTTTTACCATTACCAATGGCGGCGTTTTCGGTTCTTTAATGAGTACCCCTATTCTCAACATACCCCAAAGTGCCATTCTTGGAATGCATAATATTGTTGAAAGACCCATGGCGGTAAATGGACAGCTAGTGATCAAGCCAATGATGTATATCGCGCTAAGCTACGATCACAGGGTAATTGACGGACGCGAATCAGTAAGTTTCTTAGTACGTGTAAAAGAAATGCTTGAAAATCCTGAGCAACTTCTATTTGGAAAAGACCCCGTCAAAGCCCTTCTTCAGCTTTAATTTCTTTTGAAGAATTTTTGGAAGTTGCGTGGAGCCTTTGCAACTAAGTAAACTCATTAAAAAACTCTCCAAAAGTCACAGACGATAAAACTTTCTAAAAGTTGTATAAAGAAAAAAATCTGCTTACATGAATAACGATGAATCATCTTTTCCTAAGAAAGGAAATCACTTTCATCGGTATTTACAATATGCTTCTGCAGTTCTCAATAACTATAATGGCAAAGAGCCTTTTCATCTCTATTTAAAAAAATATTTTTCGGCGAATAAAAAGCACGGCTCTCGCGACAGGAAATTCATTACCGCTCTTTGCTACTATTATTTTCGCCTGGGGTTCGGCGTCAAATCTACTATTTCTATCGAAGAGAAATTGATACTCGCAATATTTCTAATCGAAAAAGAACCATCGGCGACATTGGAAAGTTTCAAGCCAGAATGGAACCAGCGTATTCATCTCAGTATCGATCAAAAGTTGGAAATAATACAAGACGTTTTTAATGCAGAAAAAATATTTCCGTTCAGACATGAATTAAGTGATCAAATTACCTTCAGAAAATTTTCTTTATCATTTTTAATTCAACCAAAATTATTTATAAGGATAAGGCCCGGCTACCAGACCTCAGTTTTTGACAAATTGAAATCAGCAAATAATTCGTTTGAAAGAAAAAGTGAAACCTGTCTTACATTTACCAACAATGAAAAACTGGACGACATTCTTAAAATTGACAAAGAAGCCGTAATACAGGATTACAATTCACAGAAAACAGTGTCGCTCTTAGCATTAAGCTTTCAACCTTCAGCCTTAAGCATTTCGATATGGGATTGCTGCGCCGCGAGCGGAGGAAAATCAATTCTTGCTTACGATCTCTTAAAGAATATAGAACTAACGGCAAGCGACAGCCGAAAAAACGTTCTGGAGAACCTAAAAAAGCGTTTTGAAAAAGCAGGAATAAAAAAATATCATTCATTTGTAGCTGATCTTTCAACTTCCCGACCTGTAAAAGATATTGAAGGAAATTTGTTTGATGTAATTATCGCTGACGTTCCCTGCTCCGGCTCAGGCACCTGGAGCCGCACACCTGAGCAAATTCATTTCTTTAAAAAAGAAAGTATTTCAGCCTATTCTTCTTTGCAAAGGAAAATTGTAACCAACGTCGCAAAATCTCTAACGGAAAATGGACAACTTCTTTATATTACCTGTTCGGTTTTTAAAGAAGAAAATGAAGAAAACGTAAACTATATTCAGAAGGAATTAAATCTACAATTGACACAAAGTAAATACCTGAATGGATATGAAATGCAGGCGGACACGCTGTTTGTGGCGTTATTTACCACTTCGAAAAAATAGAAATACCTATTATTTGTTTATTTACTGATTCAATCTTTTTTATCATTAAGCCGATTGTAAAAACTGATTAATTTCTTCTCTTCATTTTGCCAATTGTATTTTTTACGGGCACTTTGACAATTTTGCTTTAAACGATTATACAGCAAATGATCGTCTAATAAAATGTTGAGGGATTTTTCAATGGCAGCAACCGACATATCATCTAACAAAAGTGCTACTTCAAATTCATCATTGATTCTTTTGTATTCAGGAAAATTCATGGTTATTTGTGGCAATTCATTTTGTATGTAATCGAAAAACTTATTAGCAAGCGATAAAAGTTGACTTTTACCCAACGCTTCTACAAGGTTGATTCCGGCGTACGCATTTTGAGTGATGTCATCTAATTCCTTTGGTAAAAATTTTCCCTCAAATATCACTTTGGATTGCAGTTGGTTTTCGTTTGTAATCTCTATCGCTTCGTCCAAAAAATTCCCATCACCATAAATATGCAAAACTGCATTTATATTTTTCATAGCAGGAATTAAATATTCAAAGCCTCTTCCTTCGTTCACACTGCCCTGGTACAATAAAACTTTTTCATTAATTTGATTCGCGCTTGTGTGGAACGCTTTCAGCAAAGGCACATTTCTAATGACTTCATAATTTACCCTATAATTTTTACAAAACTCATTAGCTATTCCTTCGCTGACCGTATATCCCTTTATAAATTTTGGAACAAAATTTCTTTCAATAAAATGCCACACACGGTAGACACGGGGCCGCGTTACAATCTCTTTCAATTGCGAAAAATATTCGTGAGCGTCATAAACTCTTGCTTTTCTTCTCAGAACGGAAGCAAAGTACACGGGTAACATCGTGTCGAGATCAATACAGCAAAGCACATCTGCTTTTTGAAACAGCAAATAAAAAAAAAGCTTTATGTTGTACTCGCAGTAAAATCCAAAACCCCTTTTGAAGAAAAGTGGTATTCTCTTTTGGTTATAAGATTTATTTTCTAATACAGCACAATCATTGAATTTCCTGCCAATCAATTTTATTTCATATCCGCTTTCTACCAAACTATTGCAGATGCGAATCATTCGTTGGTCATAATTCAAATCATTGGTGACTGTAAAAATTATTCGCATCAGATATTTATGTGTTTCATTTCTTTAAGTAACTTTTCACCTGTATGATTATCTTATCATGAACCATTTGCCATTTTTGATTATCGCCGATATGATCATTGTGAAAAATAGGAATAAAAATACCACCCACCTTTTTTATTTCTTTAATAAGGCCTAATATTTCTACCAGGGCTTTCTCAGGTGATTTTTTAGAATAGTAAACAAAAGTAGCATCCATGCACGCTACAGGAAAAATTTTCAGATCCGTCATTTCCTCATTTTTCAAATCATAAAAATAAAACGGCTTACACGTACCTGCGCGAAACCCGGCAGCGCCTGGATATCCCATTGAATAATCTTCTGTGATGCCAGCAGCCAACAAAGCGTTGTAGGTTTCGGATAGGCGAAACCTTAAAAAATGCTGCCTGCTTTTTTTTATTTTTTCTCCTGACAAATCTTCAAGCCTTGCCTTTTCTATGGAAATTTTCTCTGGGAAATCAGATGAATAAAATGAAGGATGAATCCCTGTATTGCTATAAACACTTATTTCTGCTATAAGTGATTTCATCGTAGGACTTTTGTAATCAAGGTTTCTATCGTGCTTCGTTTTATCAGCGAGCAAAAAGAAAAAAATGGTATTTAATTTATTTTTTAAAATACCGTCTTTCAATCCATCATAAACATCCCACGGATCTTTTTGTCGTTTTAAAAGAGTGCTGTTTCTATTTATAATGTTCCTGAATTTAAACTTTGCAAGATCTTTTAAAGAACCTCCAATTACTCTTCCCAGGCTTCTTCCTTTAAATTTATACGCCACATCTATATCGTAGGTAAAAATGGCATCAAACTCACGGGATTTTAATTTTAGCGAAGGAAATTTTTCCATGAGAAGATCTCTAAAACTATTGATCCAAATATCCACCACAGGCTTTTGCAAAAAATTATTTTGAAAAGCTAATGAACTGCTTGCTCTAAATCTTCCAAATTCATCCTGCGGAAAAGGCAAATATTCTTCATAACGGCTAACCATGTAAAATACTGCTGAAAAAATATCGAAACCCAAATCATCATCCTCGTTTGCAAAAAAAACTTTTGTTTGATGTTTTTCGACTATTTCAATTTCCTGCGTCGTAATATTATTTTCGAAAAGTAATGGAGAAGATTTTATAAAAAACCCGCTCGTGTTCCTGAATTTGGAATAGCTTATTTTTTCTCCGGGATGACTTGCAAATTCGTCTACATTAACCGTACAGCGGTATGGCATGCCCAATTGATGTTTGAAAATTAAATCAAAAACATAATTGCATCTCGTTGATTTTTCTAAAAAATATATGAGCAACATAATTTTTAACACTGGCCATTAAGCACCTCCAATCGTCTATTTTTATACGTTTCCTTTATTTTGTCAAAGATGGTAAAGTTGTATCATTTTAATTACCCACACAAAATGCTTTTGGTAAGGCTAAATAAAAAGATAGATTTTTTGTTGGTTTACTGAATTCCCAGGTTAGAGTATAAAATCCGTACTTTTCCGAAAAAAAGAGGCATGAAACAAATCGCTAAACTTATTGTCACATTTTTATTCATTTCAATGATTTCCCGGACAGCCTTCTCACAATATAAAACAAATAAGATGCTTGAAAAAAGATTACAAGTTTTGATCGACTCTTTTCATGGAACTGCAGGCGTTTATGTGCGCAATTTAAAAACAGGCAAAGAAGTAGCGATCAATGCGGATACCATTTTCCCAACTGCAAGTATCATAAAGGTGCCGATTTTGATTGGCATGTTCAATAAAATCGATTCAGGCATTTTTACTTATCACCAGCCGGAAGTCTACCTGGACAGCATGGCCCATGGTGGATCGGGACTCATGCAATATTTTAAAGACAGTACAAAAGTGGATTTGAATGTCGCGATTACTTTAATGATTTCGCACAGTGATAATACGGCAGCGAGGTGGTGCGAAAAATTGGCGGGTGGAGGTGTGGAAATTAATGCCTGGCTATCAGAACATGGATTCGAATTCACACGTCTCAATTCGCGCACCGCAGGGCGTGAAAAAGATGCCGAAAAATTTGGATGGGGACAAACAACGCCAAGACAAATGGCAAACCTGATGGTGCTGATCCGCGAAGGGAAAGCAGTAAGCCCTGCTGCAAGCCAACGCATGTATCGCGACCTTACACATGTTTTTTGGGACGAGTATGCTCTTTCGCAGATCCCGCCTTACGTGCAGGCAGCTTCCAAACAAGGAATGGTAGACGCATCCAGGTCGGAAGCCGTGTTAGTGAATGCGCCACATGGTGATTACGTTTTTTATATTGCTACAAAGAATAATAAAGACCAAAGATGGGTGCCGGAAAATGAAGCGTGGCAATTGGCGCGTGACGTATCTTCGGTATTATGGAATTATTTTGAACCACATTATGGCTGGGAACCCGCACCAGGTGCGGAAAAGTATAGATATTAATTCTTGTATTTTTCAGCAGGCAAATAAATTTCGTTTTTTATTTTGGAAATACCTTTTTTGCTCCAAACAGAAATTAATTTAGGAGATCAATCAGGCAACTCCCAAATCTTTAGCAACCTTCTTCATGTATTCAAACGCGGGATCATATTCATTGGGAATATCGCCATCCAGGATCGCTTCGCGAACGGCCGTTTTTATTTCACCCACAATTCTTGACGGAGGCAATCCAAATTCTCTCATAATAATTTCACCTGTAATCGGTGGTTGCCAGTTTCTAAGGTGATCCAATTCTTCTACTTCCTTCAAACGTCTTTCTACCATTTCAAAATTGGCAAGAAAGCGCTGCACCTTCTGTTTATTTTTTGAAGTGATGTCCGCTTTACAAAGTGTCATCAGGTTTTCAATATCATCACCCGCGTCAAAAATTAATCTTCGTATAGCCGAGTCCGTTATATTCTCTTTGGTAAGGCTTATTGGCCGCAGGTGAAGTTCTACCATTTTTCGGACGAATTTCATTTTATCAGTTAAGGGAAGCTTTAGCTGCGCAAATATCTTAGGAACCATTCTCCCTCCTATTACTTCGTGCCCGTGAAAAGTCCAGCCATGACCGGGTTCAAATTTTTTCGTAGCTGGCTTGGCAATGTCATGCAATATGGCCGCCCAGCGCAGCCAAAGATCACCAGTATTCGGCACAATATTGTCCAACACCTGTAGCGTATGATAAAAATTGTCTTTGTGACCTTTACCATCAATGTATTCCGCGCCTGCGAGCGCCACCATCTGTGGGAAAATAATCTGCAATAGCCCTGAACGATATAGCAGGTCGAAACCAACAGATGGCTTTGGAGTCATGATGATTTTATTGATCTCATCAACAATCCTTTCGGTGCTTACAATTTTAATCCTCTCAGGGTGTTGTTTTATTGCATCGAAAGTTTCAGTGGAAATCGTGAAATTTAACTGCGATGCAAAACGAATCGCACGCATCATTCGTAATGGATCATCACTAAAAGTCTGTCCTGGAGGAAGCGGCGTTTTGATCAACTTATTTTCTATATCAGCAAGTCCATCCAGTGGATCAAGTAATTTCCCAAAATCCTTTTTATTAAGGCTAACAGCAAGCGTGTTAATCGTGAAGTCCCTGCGCAACCTGTCTTCATCAATGGTTCCAGGCAAAACTTCAGGCTTGCGGCTATCGAGATTGTAGCTCTCTTTGCGAGCGCCAACGAATTCAATTTCAAAATGATTCTTTTGGTCATCATTACCGTTTCGCAACAAGATTTTTATCTGGGCCGTTCCGAAATTTTTGAAAAAATGTACCGTTGGTTTTGGCTTAAATTTTTCGGCAGCTTTTTCAGCAAGCATGATGCCATCGCCAATGCAAACAATATCGGCATCTTTCGTAGGACGATTTAATATCTTATCGCGAACAAACCCACCAATCAAGTATGCAGGCGTTGCAAGTTCAGCAGCCGCCTCACTTATTTTTTTTAAAATCAAAAGCTCTCCGTCCGTACAATTAATATCCATTCTGCAAAAGTAATTTGATAAATGGTTTAAATCACAAATTGTTAGTTAGTGCCTATGAATTCAGCCAACAAATCGCGGAAAAAAGAGTAAATAGAAATCGCGGAAAAAAGCTAGTTTACTGTAAGCGGAGATCTTTTGGCAGACAATTTATGGGAAAATATTTTATATTAATTTGCGTTCGACCCAAAGTGGTACTCAATAAAAAAAATTTGCATCTATGTCAAAACAAAGCGCCGGCATTCTCTTATATCGTTTAAAAAATAAAGTTTTATATGTGTTGCTTGTGCATCCCGGCGGCCCGTTTTGGGCAAAGAAAGATATCGGCACCTGGTCAATCCCGAAAGGAGAATTAGAAGAAAGTGAAAACGCTTTCGACGCCGCTAAAAGAGAAGCATCTGAGGAAACAGGCATCAAGCTGGAATATTTTGATCCCTCTTTATTTCATGAACTAAAACCTGTGAAAATAAAAAGTGGGAAAACAATTTTCACCTGGGCTGTCGAGGGGGATTTTGATATAAGTAAATTGACAAGCAATTTCTTCGAAATGGAATGGCCACCTAAATCAGGAATAAAAGAACAGTTTCCAGAAATACATAAAGCGGGATGGTTTACTATTGAGGAGGCAAGAATAAAGATCAACACCGGTCAAGTCCCGATTTTGGAAGAGATTGTCGAGATGCTCAAACATTAGCATCAAACACAAAAATTAAGAAAATAAAAATTCTGATTATTTGTCTTTTTACTGTTTACAATATACCGGGATTAGAGGAGGCAATCAATTGAAACTTGTCTCCGTCGAACAAACCCTTATCACTTAGTTTTAAATGCGGGATTACCAACAATGCCATAAAAGACAACGTCATGAATGGCGCCGATAATTTTGATCCAAGCCTCTTTGCATCCCGATCCATATCAGCATACATTTCCGCCACTTTATAGCCGTCTTCGTTGCTCATCAGTCCGGCCACAGGTAAAGGAAGAATTTTACCGGATTGCATATCGACTGAGTCAGCAACACTAATTCCGCCTTTTGATTTTATAATACTGTTTACGGCTTCACAAATACTTTTATCATCTACCCCAACAGCAATGATATTATGACTGTCGTGTGCGACAGAGGAAGCGATCGCACCATTTCTTAAACCAAAACTTTTTACAAACGATTTAGCCACAGGTGCATCATGATAACGATTCACCACCACCATTTTCAAAATATCATTTTCAACATCGCTTTCATAAAAACCGCTATTGTCTACAGAAAAGTTAACTTCTGACGCCGCAATTTTATTAGTAATTAACTGACCATCCACGGCTTCAATAATTTCTCCTGAGAAATCTGCAATCTTAATTTTAAAATCATCCGGATTTTTTATTGAGCACTTGAAATTATTGACAAGCGCAGATGGTTGAGTTTTAATTTTTGAGATATTTTTTTCGGCAACCAATTCGCCATTGATATACGTAGCTTCCACGTCAAAATCCTTTAAATCTTCAAGCAGAATGAAGTCGGCGGGATCGCCATCTTTCAATAAACCAACATTCATATTATAATGCTTGACAGGATTAATACAGGCTGCTTTTAGTACTTTGAATACATCAATCCCTTTAGCAACGGATCTTTTACAGAGCTCATTAATGTGGCCTTTTACCAAACTGTCGGGATGCTTGTCATCACTGCAAAACATCATTTCATCCCCATAGTCATTTAGTAAATCAACCAGTGCTTCAAAATTTTTTGCAGCGCTTCCTTCGCGAATCAGAATTTTCATTCCGTATTTCAATTTATCCAACGCTTCTTCTTTTGTAAAACATTCATGATCCGTGCTGATGCCTGCTTCAATATATTTTTTCGCGTCATCGCCGCGCAGCCCCGGAGCATGACCATCCACGGGTTTGTTGTATTTTTTTGCCGCGTTTATTTTTGCATATACTTCTTCATCATGGTGCAGCACTCCCGGAAAATTCATCATCTCACTCAAATAATAAATATCTTTCGTGGATAAAAGTTGATCTACTGCCTCTGCGTTAAGGGTGGCGCCAGCAGTTTCAAACACCGTAGCAGGTACACAGCTTGGCACACCAAAATGAAATTTAAAAGGAACCGTTTTACCGTTACTAATCATAAATTGTACACCTTCCATTCCGCACACATTAGCAATCTCATGTGGATCGCTAATGGTGGCAACCGTTCCATGCACCACCGCCAATTTTGCAAACTCTGAAGGAACAAGCATTGAGCTTTCTATATGAACATGGGCATCTATAAATCCCGGAGTGATGAAAGGAAAACCTTTTCGTTGATCGCCAACTCTTTCCACAGATTTTATCAGCCCGTTCTCAACAAATATTTTTCCAAAGAAAATCTCTTTCGATTCGATCTCGACAATATTACCTTCGATTTTTAAATCCATAATTTGATGATTTTATTCTTTGAGGTATGAAATTCGTTTTAAGAAAGCAGACGCTAAGAAGTTAAAATACCTCAGAAAGGCAAATTATTTATTGGCAAAATATTTATCGCCCAGCGCTTGATCATCACTATAAATATCCTTGTAGAAAATAATCTTACCATCTTTACCTACACAAGTAAAATATTCGATGTAAAGCGGTAATCTGTTTTTAACCATTACCGTTTTACGAGCTTTATTTGCGATCCATGTTTTTAATGAATCTATATTGTAGCGCATCGGGTGGTTGGGTGCAGATGAAATACTGTCTTCTTTAGCGATATAAAATGCCAGTGCTTCCCACTTCTGTACACGCACGCACCCATGGCTCAATGCCCGATTTGAATTATCGAACAAATATCTTTGATTGGTGTCGTGCAAATACACGCTATACGGATTACTAAAATTGAATTTAAAAATTCCCAACGCGTTGTCGTCCCCACTCCCCTGCACTATTTTCCAGGGAATGCCATTCTTATATTTCGACCAGTTCACGGAAAATGGATCTACTTCATCTCCTTTGTAATCTACCAGACTGAATCCTTTTCTATAAAGATATCCCGGATCTTTTTTTAAGGCCGGTAAAATTTCTTTTTTGATAATACTTTCCGGAATAGTCCAGTTGGGAAAAATAACCAAGTTGGAAATTTCGGAATGCAAAACCGGCGTTTGGTTTGTAGGTTTACCTACAATCACCTTAGACTTGAATACCACGGTATCATGATCCCAAAGTTCCAGGTAAAATCCCGGAATATTTACCCAAACATAGGTTTCCGGCAATAGAGGAAGGCTTTTGTAACGATCAAGCGTAATCGCAATTCGCCTGAACTTTTCATTATCATTATCATTCAATAAGCTAACTGTTCCGTCCCCGGCTTTTCCATCCATTTTTAGTTTTTCGTAGCCCTGGTATTTTTTTACCTCATCACTTAATTTTACAGAATCAGGAAGCTGTAATAAACTATCATTTGCAAAACCTTCCTGCATTAGTCTTTTGTGAAGTTGTTTTTGAAATGCAAGGGTATCTGTATATGGGAAATCGATATGAAGATATTTTTTCGTGTCCATAGAATCTACAAATCCCTTAAGTCCTTCTTTCAATAATGCATAGTGCATGTTAGCCGGTTCCACACTTTGAAAAATCTGTGTAAGTTCCTTTACAGCTAGTGTTTTATTAAGATTGGCTATAAAAAAAGAATTTACAATACTATCTTTTGTAGCCATAGAAATACTGTCAGCAATTATCCTTCCTTCCTTTAAATCCTTTAGTGTTTTCATAAAGGCATCACTCAACATTAAATCGGCTTTTGTCCATGCTATCGCATCCATTCTTACCATCGAATCGCTGCTTATCCTTTTGCGCAAAGAATCTAATTCATGATAATGATAGTCCTCTGGATAAAGGCCGTAATATTTTGAATTCTTTATAAACTCAAACATTGAATCCGCTATAGGATTCCAACTTTCTTCCTTGCTCCAAATACTCTTGAAATCGTTTTTATCGTAAAACGCGTTGACAATTTGAAATTGAGCCAACCTGAGCGAATCGCTTATTTTTCCGTTATTTTCCTTTGCAAAATGCAATACCGACTTAATATTATCTGATACCTGGTCATCCATTTTCTCAGGCACTTTCACAATTTCCTTTTTCTTTATTTCCGTATGCGTGTTGCACCCTAACCAACAGATGAATAAAAACAGTATTGAGAGTTTTTTAATTATATTCACTTTCAGAAGCATAGATGCTTTTCGATTTTGATTATTTAATTCTAACCGGCAATGTTTATGAACAGGATTTGCAGAAGCAGGAATTTAATACAAATATCTGTGGTAATTTTCATTTTTCACATTACTCTTACTAAATACGTCCTAGGTCAATCAAAAATAGGGAATAAGTACGGCTTGCATGTAATTAATGATACCAAAGTTTTGCAAAATGAACTTGACCTTGATTCCAACAAAAAAATGGAAGACCTGCGGAAATTGATTCCAGGTATTCAACTGGATTTGAGGTATGCTTCGGTTCACAATTTTATGCACGAAAAACTATATCCGTCCACCAATACCACTTTTCTTCGCAAACCGGCAGCGGATTCTTTAAAGAAGGTTATTGAGTTTCTTAAGAGCAAAAATTTAACGATTAAAATTTTCGACGCATACCGGCCTTATTCTGTAACTGAAAAAATGTGGGAAGAAGTTAAAGACAGCCGGTATGCCGCCGATCCTTCCAAAGGCAGCGGACATAACCGGGGAACGGCGGTAGATCTCACTCTTATTGATCTAAAAACAAATGAAGAACTTAACATGGGAACAGGCTTCGATAATTTTACTGATTCGGCGCACATTAATTTTATAGATCTTCCTCGAGAGGTTTTAAAAAACAGAAGCATCTTAAGAAGTACCATGGAAAAATTTGGTTTTATCCAATTAACAACGGAATGGTGGCATTATTATTTACCTAATTCTTCCTCTTATGAAATACTGGATATTTCTTTTAAGGATTTAAAAAAAATGGACAAAAACTAAATCAGCGAGAGTCAGATTTCAAAGAGTCTTTTAATTTTTCAATCAATAGCATGCTTGCGGGACAGTATTCAATATTTTGTTTGTTTATGTAGAAATAATCTTTCTGCGGATGCCTATTGAAATGAGGGAAATCTGCACAATCAGCAGGTCTTACTTTGTAAATACCGCACATATTTGTCTTTAAGACGAGGAACTGGCATGGTTGCGATTCATTCAACCAGTCGCCGGTTTTTTCTTCCTTGTATAGCCATTTCTCTTTAAAATTTTTCGGGGTCATTCCAAGATGTTCCGAAATACGTTTTATATCTTTTGGCGTATACGTTGGACTCATCTTTTTGCAGCAATTAGCGCAATGAAGACAGTTCACTTCTTCCCATACTTCTTTTTCGGTTTCTGCCACGATCTTATCAAACTCTTTGGGAGGATTGTTATCTGTCCGTGTTATAAAAGAGCGCAGGGTTTTCTTGTTGGCCTGAAATTTTCGTTTTAATCTTTTCAGATAAATCGTTTGCATGTAGTGGGATAGATTACTGTTTTAAGGATTGAATTATTTTAGGAGATAAAATTAATGTATAATTTACGATAATTTCACAACGTATAGTAAAGCAATAAATAATTCACTTTCTTAATCAGCAATATTTAGATGTGGGAAGCATATAAAAAAGGTTTTAAAGCGTATCTGCAATTAGAGAAATCCTTGTCAGGAAATTCGGTAGAGGCGTATGTACATGACATTGAAAAGTTCACTCAGTTTCTTGCAATGAACCAAATAACAAAAAGTCCAAATGAAATTGAACTGGAGCATCTTGAAGATTTTTTGAAATGGATTAATGAACTTGGAATGACACCTTCATCGCAGGCAAGGATTATTTCCGGACTGAAAGGTTTTTATAAATTTTGTATCCAGGAGCAAATAACCAAAGTAAATCCAACGGAGCTATTAGAAGCGCCAAAACTACCCAAACATCTTCCCGACACGCTTAGCTTTGAAGAAATAGAAAAGATTATCCATTCTATTGACCTCAGCAAACCTGAAGGCACAAGGAACAAAGCGATCATTGAAACACTCTACAGTTGCGGTCTGCGTGTAACTGAATTGGTCAACTTAAAACTTTCCTGTCTTTATTTTGAAGTAGGTTACGTACGCATTATTGGAAAAGGAGATAAAGAAAGATTGGTACCTATTGGTTCTTCAGCCATAAAATACATAAAAATTTACCTCGAAAGCGTTCGGGTTCACGTACCTGTGAAACCTGGTTTTGAAGACATCGTTTTTCTAAACCGGATGGGACGAAATCTTACCCGTGTGATGATATTTACTATTATTAAAGAGCTTGCCAGAAAAGCAGAAATCACTAAAAATATTTCACCACATACATTCAGGCATTCTTTTGCCACCCATTTAGTAGAAGGCGGCGCCGACCTGCGGGCCGTGCAGGAAATGCTTGGTCACGAAAGCATTACCTCCACTGAAATATATACACATCTTGACAGGGAATATTTGAGAGAAACTTTGCAGCAGTTTCATCCGGCGTTTAAGTGGAAATAATAAGAGTTTATTGGAATATATTATTACTCACACATTATTTTCTTCCAATGCCGCTATGCGTTGGTTTTGAAACTCACGATCATAATTTTTCACATGCTTCCGATAGTTTTTAAACATACTCATCCATTTCAATTCTAAAACGCCAAAAATGCCTTCTTTAACGATACCCTTGTTCATTTTTGAAACACCGAATTTGCGGTCTTTAAAAGTAATGGGTACTTCCTTTATTTTAAAACCGAGTTTCCATGCAGCAAATTTCATTTCTATCTGGAATGCGTAACCCACAAAACTTATTTTATCAAAATTGATGGCCTCCAGCACAGAATTTCGATAGCATACAAACCCCGCAGTGGGATCTTTTATGGGCATAAATGTTAACAAACGGGTATAAATAGAACCGCCTTTTGAAATCATGACTCTCGACGCAGGCCAGTTCTCTATTTTGCCTCCCTTTACGTATCGGGAACCAATTGCTACGTCTGCACCACCGGTTTTGCAAGCTTTATATAGTTTATCAAGTTCTCTTGGATCATGCGAAAAATCGCAATCCATTTCAAAAATAAAACGATACCCTTTATCCAGCGCCCATTTAAACCCATGAATGTACGCCGTCCCAAGTCCCAATTTGCCCTTTCTCTCTTCTAAAAACAACTTACCGGGATAGGTCGCAAAAAGATTTTTTACAATTGTCGCAGTACCGTCAGGCGAACCGTCGTCAATGATTAAAACATGAAAATCTTCCTTGAGTTCAAAAACAGTTTGAAGCAAGAGAGATACATTCTCTCTTTCATTATACGTAGGTATGATAATAAGTTTTTCCAAAAACAAGGATATGATTGAAAAATGAAATTACTATTTTATTTGTTACCAATGTTAAAAAAGCGGACCAACGGCCCTATTTCTTCAACAATGTACGGTTAAAAATTTCCGTAAGCTTTTGTTTTGTATGCAAAGGAAAATCGCCTCTCATCATCCAGTCATAGTATTGCGGTTCTGCCTTCAGCACTTCCACTACACTTCTTCCTTTATGTTTACCAAAATTAAAAACTTCGACGTCTTTTTCAAATACAAACCTTCGCGCAAAGTCAACATATTTTTCTTCACCGGTAAATTGCAAAACCGTATCAACAGTATTTCCAAGATTTGCATACTTTTCCAACTGGGCTTCGAGGATTTCCCACGTTGCTGAAGCATCAGCTTCTGCGGAATGCGCATCAACAAGGTCTTTCGCACAATAAAATTTATAGGCAGCTTCCAGCGTACGCTTCTCCATCATATGAAATACAGTTTGCACATCCAGCATCCGCCTGTCGCTCATATCCATTTCAATTCCGGATCTTAAAAATTCTTCCATCAATAGAGGAATATCAAACCGGTTGGAATTATAGCCTGACAAATCAGCGTTATCAATAAATTGTTTTAATTCATTCGCCACTTCTTTAAATGTCGGCGCATCTTTTACTTTATCGTCCGTAATGCCATGAATATCAGTACTCGCTTTCGGTATTGGCATTTTCGGGTTGATTAGTTTATGTTTGACAAGTTTTGTGCGGTCAGGCATTATTTTAATTATTGCTATTTCTATTACCCGGTCGGTTGCAATATTAATACCGGTAGTTTCCAGGTCAATAAATACGATAGGTCTTGCTAATTGTAAAGCCATGTCGGGGATTTGATATTTTAATGTTTAAGAGAGATGATATTTAAAGTTTGCAATATATCCATTCCATCATAATTGCCACTGCTCATGAAAAGAAAATTCGTATTGCTACAAACTTTCTCTTGTAGCTGTTCTTCTAATTTTTTCCTTTCATTTATCACAACCAGGTTTTGCTTTTCAAAGCCCTTTTTTACGCTTTCAGGATCCAGCGGTGCCATTCTCTTCAGTTCAAGGGCGTGATTACTATAAAAAACAATGGCTTCATCTGCTTTATCCATAGCACCTTTGTACTCGCTGATAAAATTGATATTAAGACTGCTAAACGTATGCAACTCAAGAATAGCCACTAATTTTCTATTGGGGAATTGTTCTTTTACGGCGTTGACACTTGCTTTCACTTTGCTCGGCGCATGCGCAAAATCCCTGTAAATATTACAATCTGTTTTTTGAGCAATTAGCTCAAGTCTTTTGGAAGCACCCGCAAAAGAAGAAATCGCCTTTGCAAAAACGCTATCTTCTATTTCAAGTTCTTTACTTACATGATACGCCGCCTGCAAATTTAAAAGATTATGATTACCAAAAACGGCTAAAGTTGCTTTTTCTTTTCCTATAATTACACTGGTGGCCCCATTTGCAATCGTATGCCGCGGAAGAGCGTAAGGAACGTACCTGATATCTTTTCTGCTACTTTTTTCCACGAGATTTTTTAAAACGTCATCCGTTTCATTATAGATCAACACGCCATTTTTTTCAATTTTATTGATGAAGATGACAAACTGTTCGAGGTAAAAATCGAAGGTAGGGAAAACGTTGATGTGATCCCACGCAATGCCCGTCAATACGGCGATATGCGGAAAAAGAAAATGAAATTTCGGACGTTTTTCAATCGCGCTGGCGGGATATTCGTCTGCTTCGCAAACAATAAGCGGAGCATCGGTTATTTTCACGCTTTGCTCAAAACCATCAAGTTTGGCTCCCACCAGGTAATCGAAATCAAATCCGGCATAGCTGAGAACATGCATCACCATTGCGGTAGTCGACGTTTTGCCATGGCTTCCGCCTATAGCGATTCTCTTTTTATGAAGGCTTTCGTGGAAAATATATTCGGGGAATGAAAATATTTTCAGGCCAAGTTCCCGCGCCTTTACAAGCTCAGGGTTGTCGTCTTTTGCGTGCATGCCAAGGATAATGGCATCTATATCTGGCGTGATATTTTCGGAAAACCATCCAATATTGACGGGAAAGATATGTTCCTGTTTAAGATTAGTAGCAGCAGGTTCAAAGATTTCATCATCACTTCCTGTAATATGATAACCTTTCTGCTTTAGGGCAATTGCCAATTGGTGCATAACGCTGCCGCCGATTGATATGAAATGGATTCGCATGATTTATTTGGTCGTTTTTATTACTATTTTATACTATATCGAAATATAGCTCGTTTTTTACTATTAGTTAGAAAACATATTTTAACTTTGCAAAATAATACCTAAATAAATAATTATCCATGAAAAGATTGCTCATTTCGATGTTGATAGTCGTTATCATGATTTTTACGTTATCATCTTGTTCGTCAACGCGAAAAAGTGGTTGTCCAATGGCAGAGGGTATTATTCATTGATAACAAAAGATTTTTTTAACCGATGGATTGGATTCCCTTAAACGAAGTAACCCAGTTGGATAAAGTGGTTACAGATTCCCGCAAAGCTCCCGTAGTAATTTTCAAACACAGCACCCGTTGTTCTATAAGTAGTATGGCCAAAAACAGGCTTGACAAAAATGATGCGCCTGAAGGAATTGGTTTTTATTTTCTTGACATTATAAAACACAGGGAAATTTCCAATAAAATTGCAGAAACATTCCAGGTGACGCATCAATCGCCGCAGGTACTAGTCATCAATAATGGCAAATGCGTCTTCAACGAAAGCCACAGTGGCATTCATTTTGACGAGATTGAAATGGCCGTTGTTCAACCTTGATCCTGAGATTTCTTCATTAACCTATCCCCCATCCCAACCCAACCAATAAACCTTTTAACTCATTAACCAATATCCCAATTAACCAACCCCATCTTCATATCATCAGTTTCGATGTGCCCTACCCTCCCGATTATGGTGGCGTTATCGATGTGTTTTATAAAATAAAAGCGTTGCATGAGATTGGCGTAAAAATCCATTTACATTGTTTTGAATACGGGCGGGATCCCCACAAGGAATTGAACCAATACTGTGAAAAAGTATATTATTACCAAAGAGAAACAATTTCTGCCGGAATTCCCCTTCGTTTACCGTATATCGTTAGCTCAAGAATCAATCCGGAACTTCTAAAAAATATTTCAAAAGACAACTATCCTGTTTTGTTGGAAGGAATTCACTGTACTTATTATTTATATCACGGAGACCTTAGCAGCCGCAAAGTACTGGTAAGACTGCATAATGTGGAATATGAGTATTATGTACAATTGGCAAAATCATCCCGAAATTTTTATAAAAAGATTTATTTCAATTTAGAAAGCCGGCTGCTGAAATCATACGAAAGAAGAATAGCAGGTAAATCAAAGTTTCTGGCATTGAATGAAAAAGACAGGCACACTTACCAACATATATTTTCAGCCAGGGATGTCGAGTTTCTTCCGGCCTTTTTACCGACGACAAAAGTAGAATCGCTCACCGGAAAGGGCGATTATTGTTTATATCATGGAAATTTATCTGTAGCAGAAAATGAAAAGGCAGTAATATGGCTTTTAGAAAACGTTTTTAATGCGCTCGATGTGCCTTTTATCGTCGCAGGAAAAAATCCATCAGTTTCATTGATAAAAGAAATTGATAAAAAGAGCAATGTACAATTAGTTAAAAATCCTTCACAGGACAAGATGGAAGAGTTAATAAAAAACGCGCATGTCCATCTTTTACCCTCTTTTAATACAACAGGTGTAAAGATAAAATTACTAATCGCGTTGTTTAAAGGAAGATTCGTTGTCACTAACGACGCCGGGTTAGAAGGAACTCATCTTGAAACTCTTTGCGATAAAGCGGACATCAAATCTGCATACATTGAGAGAATAGAAAAACTGTTTAAAACTCCGTTTACTGAAAACGACATCCTTAAAAGAAAAGAGATTTTAAATAATCTGTATGATAATGAGAAAAATGCTCAACAACTTATGAAGTGGCTATAGACGCGTTGTCATATACTTTTCCTCTTTCGGTTTTAATAGTCCTGGCAGGAAATTTTTGTATCACCATGTAATCGTGAGTGGCCATTATAACAGCCGTCCCGTAGTCGCGACTGATACTAAAAAGTAATTTCATTATTTCATCAGAAGTTTCGGGATCAAGGTTTCCGGTAGGCTCGTCTGCCAAAATTAGTTTAGGCGAATTTAAAATCGCGCGTGCAATATCCATACGCTGTTGTTCGCCACCACTTAATTCAAAAGGCATCTTAAAGCCTTTACTTTTTAATCCCACTTTGTCCAGCACATCGGCAATTTTTTCGTCCATCAGTTTTTCATCCTTCCAGCCGGTAGCTTTTAATACAAATTTGAGATTGTTATTTACGGACCGGTCGGTTAGCAATTGAAAATCCTGGAAAACAACGCCAAGGTTTCTCCGCAGATAAGGAATAATTTTCCAATTCAACTTGCGCAAATCATAGCCTACCACTGAACCATCGCCTTCTGTTAGATCCAAATCCGCATACATTGTTTTCAGAAGGCTCGATTTACCTGTGCCGGTTTTACCGACCAGATAAACAAATTCACCACGATTTACAGTAATGTTTACATCAGATAAAACAACGGAATCTCCCTGGTAAATGTTGGCATTTTTTAATTCTACAATGGCTTCGGGCATAGTTGATACAATTATTCTTATTGAAGTATATACATTTTTATAAGGGCGTAAAGTTACTTGTATAATACTATTTTTTAAAAAAGAAATATTATGTATCTGTTAAAAAGGAAATCATTCGAAAACAACTATTAAAAAATAAAACTAAATAAATAGTTGTTAAACTAAATAAATAGTTTTATATTTGTTTTCAGAAAATCAAATCTTAATAAAATGAAGACACTAACAAAAGCGGAAGAAGAGATCATGCAGGTACTTTGGCGAATCAAAGGATCTTTTCTGAAAGACATAACCAATGAAATGCCTGAGCCGAAGCCACATCAAAATACGGTTGCAACGATTTTAAAGATCCTGGTAGAAAAGGAATTTGTAGGCATCGAAGTATTTGGGCGTATGCACCGCTACTATCCACTGGTAGAAAAAGATGTCTATTCAAAAGGAAGGGTAAAATCTTTGGTAAAAAGATATTATGAGGGCTCGTTCAGCAACATTGTTTCTTCGATGGTGAAAGAAAATAACCTAAGCATTGAAGAACTCGAGATGCTTGTGAAAAAGTTGAAAAAGTCTAAATGAGCCTGACGGTCGCCGTCTGACATATTTGGAATTGATTCACCACACCCAGTCAGACGGAGACCGTCAGTCTGGATAAAAAAAACGCTTTTTATGATAACTCTTGCATGGTATTTATTGAAAGTAATTATTTGCTCCGGCATTTTATGCGGCTATTATTTTTTAGCATTGAGAAATAAAGCTTTCCACCGTTGGAACCGGTTTTATCTTCTGGCAGCCATAGTAATTTCATTGCTGGTTCCGATAATGAAAATCAATATTTTCTCAACCGGAGAAGATAAAGGAACAGTAGTACAGGTGTTGCAATCCATCAGCTATGGCGATGAAGCGGTGATAGAATACAGCCACCATAGCGGATTTCAGCTTAGTACTGAAAATATCATTGAAGGCCTGTACCTTTTGATCTCAGCGATTTTCATTTTCATCTTTTTACTTTCGATTTATAAAATAAAGAGGCTGAGAAAAAAATATCCTGAAACAAAAATTGAAGATGTGAGTTTTATAAACACTTCCGAAAAAGGCACACCTTTTTCATTCTTCAAATCTATTTTCTGGAACGAAGCAATAGATCTTCATTCCAAATCAGGACAACAAATTTTTAATCATGAAGTAGCACATGTAAAAGAGAAACATTCTTACGATAAAATATTCATGAATATCGTTTTGATATTTTTTTGGACTAATCCTTTCTTTTGGCTGATGCGAAAAGAATTGTACATGATACATGAATTTATCGCAGACAAAGAAGCGTTGGAAGACAGTGATATCAGCTCATTTGCTGAAATGATTTTACAAACTGTTTATCCCGGCCAACACTTTTCATCCACCAGTAGTTTTTTCTATTCACCTATAAAAAGAAGAATTCTCATGCTCACAAAAAACAAAAATCCGAAGGTAAATTACATCAGCCGGTTGCTGGTATTACCTCTTGCAGCGATTGTATTTTTTGCTTTTACCCTTAAAGTAAAAAATAGCAGTACTAATCTTTATAATGGAAAAACAATTACGGTTGTGATAGATGCCGGGCATGGCGGAAAGGATAATGGTGAAGTTTCTGACAATGGCATCATGGAAAAGGCTATCACACTTTCTATAGCAAAAAAAGTTCAAGCATTGAATTCAAATGATCAAATCAGAATTCTGCTTTCACGAGATAACGATGAATTTATTCCAGTTAGGGAAAGAGCCGCTTTTGCAAAAAAGAAAGACGCCAATCTGTTTATCTCAATCCACGTCAATGGATCAACAGACAAACAATTAAACGGATTTTCTGTTTTGATGGCCAAAAACAACACTAAACAAGATCAAGTACTTGGCTCTGCACTAATTAATGAATTAAAAAAATCTTATAAAACCGAAGATAAAATTGCAATCCGAAACAGAGGCGTCGTGGTTCTTGATTCAAGCGCTTGCCCTGCGGCGCTTGTCGAATGCGGATTTCTCAGTAACCTAACGGATGCCGCATTTATCAACAATAGCGCCGACCAGGAAAAGGTTGCAAACAATATTTTGTATGCCATTAATAAATATGCTTCTTCGAATTATTCGGATAACACCGCTGGTATTGATAACAATGAAGCTGCTTCTGCAGTTATTTTAAAAGCAAATGATACCATTCCAACGATGTATTATCAGGGGGAAAAAGTTAAGAATATTGCAGTCCAATCAAAATCAAAAAACATCAAGGTAACGGAACCTGTAATTAAAGTGACGTATGAAGATGGCACCACAGAAATGATATCAAAAGAAGAGGCTGATAAAAGAGGATTTGTGTTGCCGCCGCCACCACCTCCGGGTTTGCCGCCTTCTTATTTTAAATCAGACGCGCTGTTTGTGATTGATGGAAAGATTTCGACTAGAGGAAACTTCAAAGCAGTTGACCCGAAAAATATAGAAAGTATTAGTGTTCTTAAAGGTAAAGAAGTCATAAAAAAATATGGTGAGAAAGGAAAGAATGGAGTGATTGAAATTATCACTAAAAAAAATGGAGACATCAAGAATGTAACGGGAACGCAAACATACGCGTTTACGGGACCAAATGATACTCTTCCTGGCAAAGTCTTTACAAAAACAGAAGTTCCAGCCTCATTTCCAGGCGGACCGAGCGCATGGCAGAGGTATATTGTACAGAAAATTCAGGCAAGCCTTGATTCATTTACAAAGGCTGATTTTGGAACCTGCGTTGTAAGATTTATTGTGAATACCGATGGGTCAGTAATTGATGTACAGGCTACAACCATGAAAGGAACAAGGCTGGCAAAAATTTCTGTAAACGCAATTAAGAATGGACCAAAATGGATTCCAGCTTCGCAAAATGGAAAGACTGTTGCTGCTTACCGGTTGCAGCCTGTAACCTTGTCAAATCCGGAGGAAGACACAAAGCCTTCTGGAACTAATCCTTCTGGAAAATCTACTTCAGATGTTAGTCAGCACAATGGGGAAAAAGTATTTATTAAGATTCAACAACCCGCAAGTTTTCCAGGTGGACAATCTGCGTGGTTAAAATACATTACGCGGGCGATTCAAAAAAATAGTAATGAATTAATTTCGGATAAGGATAGCCGGGGAACCTGTAAAGTAAAATTTATAGTGAGTAAAGATGGTAAAGTAAGTGATGTAATTGCTACGACGATGGAAGGATCCAAATTAGCTGATCTGGCCGTAAGCACGATAAAAAGGGGACCTTACTGGATTCCCGCGATTCAGGATGGACATGCTGTTAACTCTTATGTAATTCAGCCGGTAACATTTACCTTAAATGATAAGATTGGAGTTGAAAATGAACCGGAATAAAACTTATTGTAAATACAAATATCAAACTAAGTAATGTAGAAGCAACGACCATGAAGGGAACAAAGCTTGCTGAAGTTTTTGCGGGATGCCACTAAAAAGGGGAATAAATGGATTCCTGCTTCGCAAAATGGAAGGTTGTTGCGGCTTTCAGATTACAGTTGGCAACACTGACAAATCCTGAGAAAAAACCTTCAACAAAAAATGCTGGCTGACTTCCGCTCAATAACATGAGCAGGGAACAATTCAATTGAACACCGAATAAGTGTCACGCGACCTCAAGTGAGCACAAGGTGTCAGGCGACTTCGAGTGAGCGTAATGTATCAGGCGACGTGAAGTGGCCAGACACGTCTAAAATTTCAATTCACCATCTGCTGTTTTTATCACCAATTCTTTACTTTCACTCTCTTCTACCCTGCCGATTATTTGTGCGTCAATATTAAATGACTTCGCCAGTAAAACAACATTTTCGGCAAATTCTTCATCAGTATATATTTCCATTCGGCAGCCCATATTAAATACCTGGTACATTTCCCGGTTATCGGCATGGCTGGCTTCCTGTATCATTTTGAATATTTCGGGCGGTTCAAATAAATTGTCTTTTATTACTCTTACATTTTCAGGAATGTATTTTAAACATTTCGTTTGTCCGCCGCCACTGCAATGGATCAATCCGTGAATTTTGTCAAAGTTATTTTCTAAAAGCGCTTTTATAATTGGTGCAAAAGTGCGTGTTGGAGAAAGAACAGCCGGGATGTCGCTGATCCTATTTTTACCAATATAGACAACCTCTTCACTTAAATTATTATCATAACTTTCTTTATAATTTTCAGCGTAGTATTTATCCAAAATATCATGTCGCGCAGAAGTCAGTCCATTGCTGCCTATTCCGCTGTTTTCTTTATTTTCATAAGTTGATTTGCCAAAAGATGCTAATCCAACAATTACATGTCCCGCCTTGATATTCTCGTTTGAAATTATTTTTGATTTTGGCCATCTTGCTGTCATCGTACCGTTAACAGCGATGGTTCTAACTACATCGCCTACATCCGCCGTTTCTCCACCAAGATAATGGATGTTGATTCCAAAGGTTTTCATGAGGTCAAAAAACTCCTGGGTGCCGTTAATCACTTGTTCTAATACATCACCCGGTATTAAATTCTTATTTCTGTCAATCGTAGAATTAAAAATAATATTATCATAAATACCCACACACAAAAGATCGTCAAGATTCATCACCACAGCATCCTGCGCAATTCCTTTCCATACTGAGACATCACCTGTTTCTTTCCAGTATAAATAAGCAAGAATACTTTTGGTACCCGCACCATCTGCATGCATCACATTTACAAACGCATCGTCGCCACCGAGAAAATCAGGATAAATTTTGCAAAAAGCATTCGGGAAAATACCCTGATCAAGGTTTTTTACCGCAGCATGCACTTCTTCTTTTTGAGCGGAAACACCGCGTTTGGCATATAAAGACATGATTTGATTTTATTGGCTGCGAAAATAAAACATCTCGGCTTCTTATCCGATCGGAAATATCATTGTATAAATAATTTAATTTTGTCGCTCTATGCAGGTGCACCGGGATATAAATAATCTACCTTCTTTTAAAAACGCCGTGATTACGGTTGGAACCTTTGATGGCGTGCATACCGGCCATCTTCAAATAATTAACCAGCTAAAAAAAGAGGCACAACAGAATAAGGGAGAATCGGTCATCATCACCTTTAGTCCGCATCCAAGGATGGTAATTAATGCGAAGAGCCATCAACCAACTATTCAACTGCTAAATACGCTTTCTGAAAAAATTGAACTTCTCAGCCTACAGCAAATTGATCATTTGGTAATAGTTCCTTTTACGGAGGACTTTTCAAATATATCCGGTGAAGCATATATTACAGATTTTCTCGTTGCAAAATTTCATCCTAAAACCATTATTACAGGGTATGATCATCGTTTTGGAAAGGACAGGCGGGGCGACTATAAATTACTGGAAAAATTTCAGGACGAGTTAAATTTTACGGTAAAAGAAATTCCCGAACATGTGTTGCACCATATTTCGATAAGCTCTACCAAAATACGGGAAGCATTGACCGTGGGTGATATCAGTAATGCAAATGAATGTCTCGGATACGATTATTTTTTTGAAGGAAAAGTAATAGACGGTAATAAACTAGGCAGGACGCTGGGCTACCCCACTGCTAATCTTGCCATTGATAATAAAAATAAATTAATCCCGGCAAATGGGATTTACGCGGTTAAGGTCAGCATCGGAAAAGAAAATGAAAGTCCGGATGCATTTGTTCCGGAATCGAATCATTATGGGATGATGAGTATTGGTATAAGACCAACGATTGGAGATAATAAGAAAATGATTGAGGTAAATATTTTTGACTTTGATGCCGACATCTATGGCCGCAATTTAAGAGTTTATGTAACGCACTACCTGCGGCAGGAAGAAAAATTTGCAGATCTCGAAGCATTAAAGAAGCAAATTGCTATTGATGAGATCAACGCCCGAGGACTTAACAACCTGGAAAATTAACACCGAAAGGACTTCATTCATGTTCAAACCATGGATATTAAACAGCTGAATAACCAATATCTCTATTTGGCATCATAAGCTATTCAAAAAATTTTAGGGCAACACTCATGTTGCCCTAAAATTTTTCGGGTTCTTCAATAATAATCTAAACGTGGTAGTTTTTTAGCAAAAGAATCCTATAAATAATTCATAAAAATTGGAATAAATCGGTAAGATATTGGATTGGAAAATCAAGCTATTTCAATTATTCTCCACACTTATAAAGGCAAAAATGCTGCCAAAAATTAATAAATTAACATGAAATTGATAATCAATGAATTAAGAAATATAAAAATAAATATCTTTACTTATTATTTTATAAAAGAAAGCAAAAGAGCCTTGAAAAGGCTTTTTTGCTTGAGTCGATATTTGCTTTTAAATTGCTTTTTTGTGTGTTGTTCGAAGACTTGTTAAAAATACCTCTTTGAAAAAACGAACCCAGTATTTGTAGTGCAAAAGATAAATTACAGGGAAATGTTTGTTTACTGCTATGCAGCCGACAAAATTGGGTTGGATCTAATCCTGAGACTTTAAACAAAATTCTTGAAGGCACAAGGCGTGCCTTGTGCCTTCAGGCTAATGGCTATTTTAACTTCATTGATTCAATAATATAATCGATTTTTTCGTCAAGCATTTTTTGGGTTTTATCAAAATCTTCCCCGTTATTCAAAGGTGAGTTTACACTAAAGTAAAATTTAATTTTTGGCTCTGTGCCACTTGGCCTTGCAGAAATTTTGGTGCCGTCTTCCATTACGAATTGCAAGACATTACTTTTGGGTAAATCAATTTTCTGCGTTTCGCCTGTCGCCATATTTTTCTTTTCCTGAAATTGATAGTCCAGTAGTTCTTTTACCTTGCTTCCAGCGATTTCTATTGGCGGATTATCGCGGTATCCCTGCATCATATCGGCGATTTCTTTGCTTCCGTTCATTCCTTTTTTGGTCAGGGAAATTAGTCTTTCATAATAAAACCCGTGTTGTACATATAAGTCCATTAATTTTTCAAATAACGAGCGTCCTTTATTCTTTTCTACTGCAGCCATTTCGCAAATAATTGCCACAGCGCTTACTGCGTCTTTATCGCGAACCTGGTCGCCAATCATTAATCCAAAACTTTCTTCACCACCTACTACATAATTTTCCTTACCCTCTTTTTCCCTGATCAACTCCGCAATCCATTTAAAACCAGTGAGAACATTATAGCAACTGATATTACTTTTTGCGGCAATCACATCTATCAAATCGGTGGTGACAATTGTTTTTATCACCATGTCATTCGGCTTTGCTAAGCCTTTACTTTTCCGGGCTTCAATGATATAATTGAATGCAAGCAATGCGGTTTGATTTCCATTCAATAAAACCCAATTGCCATGATTGTCTTTAACGCCCACGCCTACCCTATCTGCATCCGGATCAGTTCCTAACAAAATATCCGCATCGAGCTCTTTAGCTTTTTGTAAACCAATGCTCATGGTTTCTTTTTCTTCGGGGTTGGGATAAATGACTGTAGGAAAATTGCCATCAGGTGTTTCCTGTTCTTTTACGATATGCACATAAGTAAATCCAAAAGCAGCGAGCGCCTTTGGCACCAGCATAATGCCCGTTCCATGAATTGGTGTATAAACTATTTTAAGATCGTGTTGTTGAATACAGGCATCCGGATTTACACTTAATGCTTTTACCATTTTCAGGTAAGCATCATCGGTATCTTTTCCAATAATCTTTATATTATCATCATTGCCGCTCCATTTTACCTCGTCAAGACTTTTTATTTTCTCTACTTCTGTGATTACATTCTTATCATGAGGAGGTACCAATTGGCCTCCATCCTTCCAATAAGCTTTGTAGCCATTGTATTCCTTGGGATTATGTGATGCAGTAATAACCAGTCCTCCCTGGCATCCGAAGCTTCTTATAGCAAAACTAAGTTCAGGCGTAGGACGAATAGATTCAAATAAATATACGGTAATGCCATTGGCTGCAAAAATATGCGCAGCTATCTCAGCAAATTGCCTGCTGTTGTTACGAACATCATGGGCAATCGCCACTTTCACTTCGGGAAAACATTGATTCAGATAATTGGCATACCCCTGCGTAGCATTGCCGACCGTATATTTATTCATGCGGTTAGTCCCCACTCCCATTATGCCACGAAGGCCGCCTGTACCAAATTCCAGGTCTTTATAGAAAGCATCTTCCAACTCAGCAGGATTATCTTTTTGTAATTGACGAATTTCATTCTTTGCTGCTTCGTCATAATTGCCGGCCAGCCAATCGTTTATCTTTTTTTCTGTTTTTGCATCCATAAAATAACATTTTTTACAATTTAAAGATATTCTTTTTGATTTATTTCAAGACATGAATATAGTTTACACGTATTTTTGTTTGATGTGTTTTATACTAACCCGGAAAATAATTATTTTTCTTTTACCCGTTGCTATTTGTTTTCTAAGCACTCAAAAAATTTACTCGCAGATTACTTTCAAAAATGATATCAGTCTTACCAATAATGATACACGGGTTAGATGGACCAATAACATCGGGTTTTCAGAAAATAATAAAAACATGCGGGACACTTTCCGTACTTATCCATATAATAAAAGCAGGGTAAGGCTGGTAACCACCGCTAATATAGTGGTCTTTGGATCCGCTTTAATAGGGTTGAATGAACTTTGGTATGCGAACTATCCACGCTCATCCTTTCACTTTTTTAATGACAATGACGAATGGCTCCAGATGGATAAAGTGGGGCACGCGTATAGTACATACACCGAAAGCAGGGCAGCGATGGAAATGTGGCGCTGGGCAGGACTGTCGCGAAAAAAATCCATTTGGATCGGCGGCCTGACTGGCGTAGCCTTCCAATCCATCATTGAAGTTTTAGATGGATTTTCTTCTCAATATGGTTTTAGCCCGGGCGATTTTACCGCTAATGTCCTTGGTTCTGCCACATTTATTTCGCAGGAACTGGCATGGAACCAACAAAAAATAAGGCTCAAGTTTTCATTTCACAAAGTCAATTATAGTGAGCCGGACCTGGAAGCCCGGGCTGACGAAATTTATGGCGAATCCTACGTTCAAAGAATGATAAAAGATTACAACGGACAAACGTATTGGGCCAGCGCCAATATCAGTTCCTTTTTTCCTGGTCTCAAAATGCCACGCTGGCTGAATATTTCCTTTGGTTACGGCGCAGACGGCATGTTCGGCGCAAGAGAGAATAAAGCCTACGACGATGAAGGAAATGTTGTTTTTGATCGGACCGACATTAAGCGCTACCGCCAATGGTATCTTTCGCCGGATTTAGATTTAGAAAGAATAAAAACCAATAAAAAAGGACTTAAAGTTTTATTCTTTGTGCTGGATTGTTTTAAATTTCCCGCGCCTGCTTTAGAATTCTCTAACGGAAGTTTTAAGGGACACTGGATTGTGTTTTGAGAACGGAAGAAAGGCAACTGACTACCGACGACTTACAATGCAACATAACAGCAAACGAACAAAAAGTCGGTGTTTGTATTCCGCAACATCATACTGTGTCTATAACTTAACTGATAACTAGTACTTGCTAACTCACGCCATATACTTTCTAAACCACGTCATCTGCCTTTTAGCATAGTGGCGGGTATTTTTTTTGATATCTTCAACTGCTTTTTCAAGAGAAATTTTTCCATCAAAATAATCAAACAATTCTTTGTAGCCCACTGTTTGCAATGCATTCAGATGCCGGAATGGAAATAAACCTTTAGCTTCTTCAATCAAGCCCGCTTCCATCATGTGATCTACCCTATGATTGATATTATCGTAAATCTCCTGCCTTGGTAGTTCGAGTAATATATTTTCGATTTCAAAATCACGCTTTTCTTTTTTTCCGGAATGAAAATCAAGAATTGATTTCCCAGTGGAAAGTTTTACTTCCAATGCGCGCAACATTCGTTGTGGATTTTGCATTTCCCCATTCGAAGAAAAACCAGGATCATGCTTTTTAATTTCATCATGCAACCACTCAAAGCCATGAATTTTATATTGATCGTTAATTTCTTGTCGAATATTTTCATCTACTCCCGGGATATCGTCTAAGCCCTCAGTGAAGGCTTTAATATAAAGCCCTGTTCCACCAACCATTATCGCGGTATCATTATTTTCAAATATTTTCCCGACAGTTTTTAAAGCGTACTCTTCGAAAACTTTGACATCGATTTCGTCGTGAATGGAATGAGAGTTGATAAAATAATGCGGTACTTGTTCAAGCTGTTCATTGGAAGGTTTGGCTACACCAATATTTAATTCTTTATAACATTGACGGCTATCCGCAGAAATAATCTGAGTGTTATACTTAAGAGCAAGTTCAATTCCGTAGGAAGTTTTACCCACAGCCGTTGGCCCCGAAATGATGGTGCAGGTTTTTCTATTCATTCCCATTGCAGTTAGACTTATACAGAGCCGTGCAAATTAATTTTTAAATCTCAGCCGCATTTTCATCCAACTCTTCTTCACTTTCATTTTCCTCACTTTCTTCGCCTTCTTCACCAAATCCGTCAGCAAGTATTTCAGTGTTCAAATCGTACTTCTCTTCAATTTCTGCAAGCTTTTCACTTATAAGGCCTTTAGTACCGTACTGGCTTGGACCAATCCCCTCGCTACGAATGCAGGCTGGATATTCAAGATTGATATCTTCTTTCTTGTTCACATTAATCAACTCGAGAAGAAATGTCCAGTTTTTGTGAAAGTCATATACATAAATAAATTTTTGATTCGGATCATGAATCTCAGCGCCTAACAAAGTTTCGGACATAATCAATGGCGCTACTTTATAAACTTTATCGTATTTATCCAGGGAAATTTCTTTGCCGCGCTGCCAGTTATCATTACTTCTAAAGAAGGTAGCATGGTGTTTATTGTCAAATTCGTAACATTTTAAAATGGTATTATGTAGATCCAGAAAAGTCTGCGTATGCTTAATTACCAGGTCGCGATATATACTGTCGTCGTCTTCCCAATAAATTCTGAATTTTAATATTGCCATGTCACGAAATTACGGCTAAGTTTTCAAATAAAGTTTCTAGCCTGCTCAAAAAGGAAAGCTGAGGAGTTTATTTTTTAAAGGGTGAGAAAAATAAACAGAAAAAAACTTAATGGATTTAGAAAAATAGCAAATTATCCCGAATATCCGTACATCCTCTGTACTTCTTTGACAATGCTTTCTATTTGCGCATCCTGTCCGTTAGCGTCATAAGGCTGCTTCAGATCGCTGCCAAATACAAACGCAACGGTTTGCCAAACTCTCGCGGAAATGCCACCCTTTAGTTCCTTTAGGATATCGTAGCAATTAGTACCGCCGGTTTCGCGATTTATTAACTTCATCAAAATTTTGCCCTGGTATACAGAAAGGTTTTTAAGAGGATCAGAAAACTCCTTTTTCAATTCTTTCTCCCGCGTGTTTATGTATTTATTCACAGCTAATTTATTGGGATTATTAGCAATATGCTTTTCTATGTCGTTGAACACATAGCCCGCGCGCCTGGCGTAGGGATACGTCACATAAACAGCGTTTCTAAGTCTTGTCCAGGCTTCCAGCGACGCCGCATTTCTCTTACTCCAAACATAGACGCCAGGCAATATTTTTGCTTCAATCGTGTCTCCTTCATAGACTACTGCAGAACAAATAAGGGTATCGTTTTTTCCGAACCGTGAGGATCCTGCAAAAGACTGATTCGAAGATACGGCTGCCTGAGAGAAGGCATTAAAGCTACTACAAAATAATGCCAACGTCAGAAGACAATGGAGTGGCAGTATGTTTAAGCGGATTTGCATAGCTCCTGTAAAATTATCAATTAAACGGACATAATCAAAAGTTGTTTTGTAAAGAATTTATGCTAAAACGGACGCTTTACTTCAAAAAGCCTTCATTTTTCGCCATGGCGAAGGGAAAGTTTCTGATTTTAACTATTCGCGAGCAGGAACATATAGAACAGAAACGCAAGTACTAACAAGACAGACAACCAGGATGCCCAAGTAGCTGCTTTTACGCGGTTTACAAGGGATACCACAAAACCGCATGACATAATCACAAGGCCAAGCCAAACTAGGTTAATATATGGGAAAAAATAAGCTTTTAATGTAATGAAATCGGTCAGCTTATCCGTCTGTTTTGAATTGATTTTGAATTTATTATTCCCAGTAATACCTGCAAAGTTCAGATATAGATTTTGTGCCACCACCGTATCATCTATAAAATCAATGTGTTGATCGTGTATGGTAAGCGCTGGATAAGCTTTATAACTCACCCCATCCTTTCCATAAACAGTGATATCGGCAACAAGGGCTGTATCTGTAGGTAAAAAATGAAATCGTTGGTTATCGGGATTCTTGAGGATTTTATTCAAAACAAAATAACCTTTATCAAGAAATACAGAATCGCCAACACCGACTTCATGCGGTTTAAAAGACGTAGTATCACTTTTGGGGTCGGGAACAGAAATCGTAGAAATATAGGTAAAAATATCGTGCGTTAAATAGTGCTTTGTGCCGGGATTGGACGTAAGGTTATTATCTTTCATCCTATATGCGTCTGGCGACAAAACAAAATCCTCATCTACCTTTCCTGTAGCGGTATCTATCTTTTGAAAATGCAGATTATAAAACGTTCTGTCTTTTTCATTTGATGCCGAGTCATTCACATAGGTCACCATATATTTTCCCATCGCAGTGGGAACGTCTTTCAAAAGCGTCAGATTTTCCATCGGGTCTTCCGTTCCTCTTCCCGTTGGGTCTTTATCAAATGGGACAAACAATCCCGTTTTACTATTATCGCTGATTACTTTCCGGTTTCCCGAAGCTATCAGCATACCGCCGATCATCAGCGCAAAGCCAAGGTGCGAAATGGCCGCGCCGCCTGCTTTTAGATTCCATTTCAAAACTGACCGAAGATATGCGGCATTGGCTGCCACAGAAAAAATAGCTGCAAACAGGGCCGCGTAAATGGCACCCAAAAATCCAGGGCCTTTTTTTGTATATTCTATTGGATAAAAAATAACCAACAATACTGACACTGCTATCGCAACACCTAACGGCCACGCAAGTTTTTTGAACAGGTATTTTTTTCCGGTGTTTTTGTACTTGAGAAACTGTGAAGCACCCGTTAGCAAACCGATGATAATCGCAACCAGCACCAATACTTTGTTATAGGCAAATTCCCTGTCCTGGGGATCTGCATAGTGAGTTCCAAAAATTTTATTATAAACCGGCAACGACGTGATGGAAATAATAAATAATGCAGAAAGAAAAAGAATCAAAGAACCGATAAACATCCAGAATTCCCTTGAAGACATATCTTCTTCTTTTTGAATAGTAGGGATGCTTTTATAATTTTTGAAAAATAGAAATAACACAGGGAGTGAAATGGCCACTACATAAATCCCGATCAATACATTCATTGCCATTCCCGCTTCTGTAAAAGAATGCACGGATGTGTCGCCTAAAATACCAGTCCGCGTTAAAAATGTGGAATAGAGAACGAACAAATAAGCAAGAATTATAAAAAAGTACGAGGCCCTTAGCGCATTTTTAGTTGAATTAAAAATTGCCATGCAATGCAAGCCGGCTAGCATTATCAGCCAGGGAACCAACGCGGCGTTTTCCACCGGATCCCATGCCCAATATCCCCC
>Ga0207933_1000304_pt1 | contig 50797 bp, 43 predicted proteins | sample NGESurdeep092012_4_FD_184488 | JGI IMG/M metagenome (GOLD analysis project Ga0207933, IMG submission 184488) | Arctic peat soil microbial communities from Barrow, Alaska - NGEE Surface sample F53-3 deep-092012 (SPAdes) | ecosystem: Environmental > Terrestrial > Soil > Wetlands > Peat ... | reverse complement strand
CACATTCTTTCCGCCCCGGTCGCGCGACTGCGACTCTCCTTACCGCCTATAAAATCTTAAAACAGGACTCCCGCCGCCGTTTCACCTGATCTCCCCTTCCGGTTGCGGAATCGCTGAGACTTCCGGGGCAAAGTAGCGGTATCCGAACGCGCTCCAGTATAATGTGCTGCGTGCGAACACTCCTGCAATTGTTGTTGCTCTGCGGCATCTTCAGTGCGGGCCCGCTGGCAGCCCAGCGGGGAGGCGGCGCCCCCGCGGGTCCTCCGCCCGGTCCGCCCAAAAACCTGCGCATCCTGCCGGCGGACACGAATATCCCCCAGGTCATGGGAACCTTCCGTACGGCGCTGGGCGTCCAGTGCACCTTCTGTCACCTGCGCGGGGATTTTTCGAGCGATGACAACCCGAAAAAGAACGTAGCGCGCAACATGCTGCGCATTGCAGCCGACATCAATGCCACCTTCCCGGACGGCAAGACGCACGTCACCTGCTACACTTGCCACCGCGGCGACCGAACGCCCAAAATGGAGCCGTCCGCGGCCAAACCTGCCGCAACGAAAGCTCGCTGAACAAATAACATGAATAACGAACCCATACGCTCTGAACCCATGCGCTCTGAACCAATAACGGATATTGCCCACCTGGGCCATCTGGAACTTCTCACTCCGAAACCCGAGGAAAGCCTCCGCTTTTTCATCGACGTCATGGGCATGACCGAAAGCGGCCGCCAGGGCGATTCCGTCTACCTGCGCGGCTGGGACGATTACGAGCGCTATTCGCTCAAACTCACGGCCTCGAAGACCTCCGGCATGGCTCACATGGCTTTCCGCGCCCGCAGTCCGCAAGCGCTCGAACGCCGCGCCGCCGCCCTCAAAGGCACCGAATTCGACCTCGGCTGGACCAAAGGCGATCTCGGCCACGGCCCCGCCTTTGTCTGTCAGGACCCCGACGGCCACCGCATCGAGATCTACTACGAGACCGAGTGGTATCAGGCGCCTCCGGAGTTGAAGCCATCTCTCAAGAATCAGGCCCAGCGCTATCCCGCGCGCGGCGTCAACGTGCGCCGGCTCGACCACCTGAACTGCCTCGCCGTCGACATCAAAGCCAATCGCATCTTTTTCGAGGATTACCTCGGCTTCCGTCTGACCGAGCAGATCGTTCTGAACGACGGACGCGAAGCCGCCATGTGGATGACCTGCACCAACAAGAGCTACGACTTCGCCTACTCAGCCGATCACACCGGGACAAAGGGACGTTTCCACCATCTGACCTACGCGGTCGATAGCCGCGAGGACGTCCTGCGCGCCGCCGACATCTTTCTCGAAGCCGGCGTGCATATCGAGACCGGCCCGCACAAGCACGCCATCCAGCAAACGTTTTTCCTGTATGTTTACGAACCCGGCGGCAATCGCGTGGAAATTGCCAATGCAGGCGCGCGTTTGATTCTCGCGCCCGACTGGAAGCCGATCCGCTGGACCGAAGAAGAGCGCAAAAAAGGCCAGGCATGGGGTCTCAAGACCATCGAATCCTTCCATACGTACGGCACGCCGCCGGTCTGACTTCCCGATAGCGCGCCCGCTTATTGCCTGAATGAAGCTGCCATGCTCTTCGGCGCGAGGCGGGCGCTTGTGTCCGGATCGACAGCGCCGGGTGCGCGCAGGAATAGACCGGCAACAATCCTTCTGAACCACCGGCTCGCGGGATCGTGCATCAAACGTTCATGCCACAGCTGATAGATGAAATAAGGAGCGATATCGACTGGAAGCTCTGCCAGCTTGACGTTGTTGGACTGCGCAAGGTACGTGCCCAGTTGCTCCGGAAGAATAGCAATGAGATCGGTGTTTGACAGGATTGGGCCCAGGCCGATGAAACTGGGCACGCACAGGCCTGTCTTGCGGCGAATTCCGTTTTCCGCCAACACTTCGTCGACGACCGAATGTCCCGTTCCGCTTGTCGATACAGCGACGTGGCACTCGGCCTCGAACTGCGCGATCGAGAGACTCGCTCCAACGCGCGGATGGTCGGCGCGCATGGCGCAAACAAACCTGTCCTGAAATAGCCGCTGCCCATAGAATCCCGTTCCTTTGGGCTGGATAAATCCCACCGCAAGATCTATCTCTCCCGATTCCAGCTGCGCGGTCGTGCGATCGGAGACGTTGCATAATTCGAGCGATACCGATGGGCTGATCCGCTTCAGCCGCCTGAGCAGCGTAGGAAGCAGCGTCAGCTGAGCGATATCGGTCGAACAGAGCCGGAAGACCCGATCGGAACTCGCCGGATCGAAAACCACTGGGTTTTCCAGCGCCTTGCGAAGATAAAATTCCGCGCTCTTCAGTACTTCAATCAGTTCCGCGCCACGCGGGGTCGGCTCCATGCCGGCGGAAGTTCTGACGAACAATGGATCGTCGAAATGCCTGCGAAGCTTGGCCAGCGCCATGCTCACGGTGGACTGGCGGATCGTGAGGTTGGCGGCGGTCGTCGAAACGCTCCGGCTCGTGTAGAGATCTCCAACAATTGCAACCAGCTTGAGATCGAGGTTCTTCAACACGTCCTTCTGCATTGCCACCTCCCTGTGGATGGATGAGACGCTGGCCGGGTCAACTCCTATTTGCTGGGGCCGACCAGGTGCTGCAGATCGCGGTTATTTTCCTGACAGATATATTCCATCAGCTCACCTTTCAACAACCGCGGGTGGGTTGTGAATTTCCAGGGTGCCGTGTATGCCCCGGGATCGTCGACCGTATGCTCGATCTCCAGGTGACCGGCGTCCACCCTGCGGATTCGCTCGATGACGTGCAGCTTATCGGTGGTCGGCAACCCTGATTCATCGATCCAGGACTTACCGTTAAAGCCGATCGTATCGATCACGAATGTGTCCCCGTCCCAATGTCCGATCGATTCTCCGAGCCATGTCGGGTTCGGATCCTTTGTATGCGGACGTCCATCGGTGAAGATCTGGCGCCAGATATGGGCTCCGCCCTCATAGACGATGAGAGTCAGGTCTGGCGTCTGCATGATGCGGAACGGATACGGGGTGGTGCTCATGCGCGGCACTCCCGGGGGCAGGCAACGGGCTTCGGGATCGTCCTTCGATATGTTTGCCTTGCGTTCGTTATAGACCTTTTCTGCCCAGGGCTGAAAAGGAGGATTAATCCCGGTCTTCACCAGGTCGACATTTTGACGAATGGCGTTAGGCTCCCATGCCCCGGAAATGTCAGGTTTTCCTTCCGCGTTTTTTGGAGGCGGTCCGGTGGGCCTCCCATCGCCGCGGCCGGCGCCCGGCGCATTTGGTCTGGGCGCCTGTGCGGTAAGAGTCAGGGGAGCGACGGCTGCAGCCAAGCCGAACAACGCGGTAACGGCGAATATTTTAACGGCCATTGAGAAAGTGCCTTTCCAAGAAGAGCTTTGTATGCTTTCGGATGGTGGAGATAACAGCTTGACGCTCTCCATCTCAAAAATGCATGCAATTTTAGTTTCGTGCTACAGTCTATACCTGAGGTAGCGAGCCTGTCAACATCAACCCGACCGCCTTCTGCCGGAAGCCTCAGGCCGCGCACGGTGTTCGCCGATGGCATCGGCGGCTTGAGCCTGGATACGCAGGCCGATGTGCCGGTCCGGAAGCTTGCCGCCGCGAACGAATCCCATTCCTCGTCTCAAACCGCGCGCGCAACCCTCGCGTTGCGGGAAATGCTTGTTCAGGGGCGCTTTCGGCCGGGCGAGAAAATTCGCGAGGTACCACTTTCAGCAGAACTGAAGGTTTCGCGCATTCCGCTTCACCTCGCGCTGGAGCGACTGGCCGGCGAGGGTTTTCTCGAGATTCTGCCGAAGCGCGGATTTCAAGTGCAGCGCTTCTCGATCGACGACATCTACGATTCCATCGAGCTCCGGGGCTTGCTCGAGGGTGCGGCCGCCCGCATGGCGGCGGAGCGATTGAAGGACGTGCGGAATCTGAGCCCGATGCGGATGCTCAGCGAGGAGATTCTCGCGCTGGTGCGCAAGTCGAAAATGACGATCGAAGGATTCACGCAATACATCGATTTAAATGCGCAATTTCATTCCGCGATGCTCGATCTGGCGGACAGCCGGATGCTTCGCCGCGCCCTTGAACGCGCCTGCTGCCTGCCCTTCGCGTCTCCCAGCGCGTTTCTGAAACGGCAATATATTTCAACCGACCTTCGCGAACTGTTTCTGATCTCCGCGGATCAACATTGCGCGATTGTCGACGCCATCGCGAAGCGCGAAGGAATGCGCGCCGAGGGCATCGCGCGGGAACACGCCCATGTCGCAAGACGCAATTTTGAGGACGCCGTCAGACATCGGGAGCACATCCACGATCTGGCCGGCACGAGGCTGGCCAGCCTCTAGTTCATTGACAGTAACCGGCTCAAATGATACAGTTTATGACGTTCGAATATTGCATGCATCCTGCTGACGATGCGTGCCCCATCACCGTGTCCGCGCGCCGTGCATCGTTAACTCATCCGATTGGGGAATTATGGAGTATCCGTTAACCGGCTATCATCACATCACTGCCTGTGCCGCCGGGGCCCAGCAGGACATCATGTTTTTCACGCAGGCCGTCGGCCTCCGCATGGCCAAGCAGACCGTGCTCATGGACGGGGCGATACCGATCTACCATCTTTATTATTCGAACCGTAACATCGAACCGGGATCGGTGATGACTACGTTCCCCTATGGCCAGAAGAGCGGGCGTCCCGGTTCGGGCCAGGTTCAGGCGACGGCTTTCACGGTCTCCCGGGGAACGCTGCCGTTCTGGAAGGATCAGTTGAAGCGCCACGGCGTCGACCAGGATCCGGTTCGGGAGCGCTTCGGACAATCGTTCATTCGTTTTCGTCACCCGTCCGGCCTGAGTTTTGAGGTGATGGAAGACGAGGCGGACAAGCGTCAGGGCTGGACCACTCCCGAAATTGGCGCGGGTGAATCCATACACGGGTTCCATGGAGCGCTTCTTTCGGTGCGGGAGGCGGGCGAGACGGAGCGATTCTTCGAAGACGCGCTGGGTTTCCGCAAAACCGGAGTTGACGGGCCTTACCACAGATTTGAAACGGGCCGCGGAGGCGCTAACAAGACCATAACCCTGATGGTTGAGCCTGATCGGCCGGCCGGGAGCTGGGATTTCGGCGCGGGCACCGTACACCACATCGCGTTGTGGGGAGCCGACGACTCGGCACTGGCACAACAGAAGGCGATTTACGAGGAACTCGGTTATACCGATGCATCGGAAATCAAAGACCGGTTCTATTTCCATTCCATGTACTGCCGTTGCCCCGGAGGAATTCTGGTGGAAAGCTGCTGCAATGTGCCGGGGGGCTTCGAAAAGGACGAACCGGCGGAAACACTTGGCCGGGCATTGCACCTGCCGCCATGGTTCCAGGATCGCTGGGACGAAATCAGAGCTCAGCTGGAGCCGATCGACGTCCCCGAGACGGCGACATTTGCCTCATAACGGCGGGACGAAAAAATAACCATCGATCTCCTGCCATGACAGACGATTCGTATATGGCTGCTTTTCCAGCATTATGTGACCGCCGCAAGGCAATTCGCCTGATGGCGACAGGATTCGCAGGCGCCGCGCTCATGCCGTCGGCAGCGATTTCCCGGGACGCGGCGTTCCCGAAAAAAGCAATTATTCGGACGATTCTCCATGACCTTCGGCCGGAGGATCTTGCCGGAGGTGCAACGCTTTATCACGAGCATCTGTCGTTCAGCCGTGAATTTGCCACAAAGCTGGCTAACACGCCTTTCCCCGGAACACGCGGCGGCGGACGCGGTCCGCGGGGCCCGCAACCGGGCGAGAAGTATTTTCTCGAAGACCTCGATCTGATGACCGCCGAGATAGCGGCCGCAAAAAAAGACGGCGTGGCATGCCTCGTCGATGCGGGGCATCCCGACATGGGTCGCAGTCTCACGTTCCTCAAGCAGTTGTCGGAGCGCTCGGGCATGCCGATCGTTGCCGGCACGGGTTACTATGGGCAGCCGTTTTACACGCCCGAAGTCATCGCGATGACCGTGGACCAGCTCTCGCGGGATCTCGTAACGCAAGCGCGGACGGCGCCCATCGGAGCCTTCGGTGAGATTGGCACCTGGGATGTCGCAATGAGTCCGGATGAAAGAAAAGTCTTCCGTGCCGTCGGCAAAGCCCACCTCGCGACGAACCTTCCGATCTTCACCCACACGGCATTCGGAAGAGGGGCGGTGGAGCAACTGGATACGCTGGAATCGGCCGGGGTCAACCCGCGCAGCATTGCAATTGGCCACCTCGGCGGATTGCTCGACCCCAAAGTGGAAGTGCAGAAAGCCATCTGCAAACGCGGCGCCTATGTAGGAATCGACCGGCAGGGCGGCGGCCGCGATGCGGCGCAGGTGCCGCTCGTTATCGCGCTCATCGAAGCCGGCTACACGGACAATCTTCTTTTCGCCTCGGATTTTTCGATCGCCGCGCGGTTAAAGCACAATGGCGGCCCGGGCTATGCCCAGACCGTCACGGTGTTCGGCCCGAAATTGCGCGAGGCCGGCGTCAAAGAAGAGACGCTCCACCGAATTTTGGTCGACAATCCCAGACGCTTTCTCGCCTTCGTTCCGAAGCACCGCCGGCACGAACTCTAACATTTTGCAGACCTGAGCTATTGAATCTCCGACCGAACCAGCGCGGCGCCGTCCACCAGCGCTTTCATCTTGCCGTACGCGACATCTCTGGGCAGGTACTTCATACCGCAATCGGGTGCAACGATTATATGGGCTGGATCGACAAACGGAAGTGCCCGGCGAATGCGTGCGGCCACAGTGTCCGGCGTCTCGATTTCATGGGTCGAGAGATCGATCGCGCCGAGGATGATCGTTTTTCCCGGAAGCCCCGCCAGCACCGAGCAATCGATTCCCGATTGCGCGGTCTCGATGGAAATCTGCCGCGCCGAACACGCGCCTAATTCGGTGAGGAAAGAATATTCGGCGGGCCGCCCGGCAACCAGCGCGGCGTAACCGAAACAGATGTGCACCGCTGTAGTGCCGGTAATGCCGGCGAGCGCTCGATTTAAGGTACTGACACCGTATTTCCGGGCCTTTTCCGGATAAGCCTGCATGTATGGCTCGTCGATCTGCACCACGTCGGCGCCCGCCGCAAACAGGTCCCGAATCTCATCGTTGACCGCGGCCGCATAAGCCAGTGCAAGAGCTTCTTCGTCCCGATAGTACTCGTCCTGCGCCTGTTGAGCCATCGTAAACGGGCCCGGCACGGTAATTTTGATTTCACGATCGGTATTAGCCCGCAGAAACTCCACGTCACGAACCTGAACGGCACGATTACGCCAGATTTTCCCAATGACTCGCGGCACGGAAACGGAAGCCCCGCTCCGGCTGATAATCTTGCCTGGATTATCCAGATCGAGCCCATCGAGCGCGGTCGCGAATCGGTTGGAATAGCTTTCCCGGCGCATCTCACCGTCCGTCAGGATATCGAGACCGGCCTGTTCCTGTTCGCGAATGGCAACAAGGGTCGCATCGTCCTGCGCCTGTTCAAGCCACTCGTCTTCGACACGCCAAAGGTCCCCGGCCCGCACTCTGGGAGGCATTTGCTTTCCAAGTTTCTGGCGGTTGATGAGCCAGTCCGGTTGGGGGTATGACCCGACGAGCGATGTCCGTAAAAGAGTGTTTGGCATGGATATCCACACTGATTGTCAACTGTGGACACCCAGATGTCAACCACTATACGAAAATATCTTCGTATAGTGGTTATTCCCGGGCATCGTCATTCAAAACCGAATGTGCGAACGAAGGAGACCGGGCAAGGGCCGCCGATACCTGGTCCGCGTGTTCTCTGAGCAATTCCAGGCGAGTTCGAATCATCTCGTCGCTGTCGGTGCGGCGGGTGATCGACGAGCAATTCATGGCCGCCATCACCCTTCCCGCCGGGTCCCTGATTGGCACGGCAACGGCGATCAATCCCACCTCAAGCTCGTCTTGCACAACGGAATAACCGTTCGCCCGAACGTCTCCCAGAATGTTCTTCAGCCGATCCACATTCGTTTCGGTGAACTCAGTGATCTTGCGGAAGCTTTGCGTCCTGAAGTAGGTTTCGAGCTGAAAATCCGTACGAGATGCGAGTAAAACCCGCCCCGTCGAGGTGGGATACGCCGGAAACCTGCTTCCGACCCCGGCCGACAGCCGCACCAGTCGGCGCGCGGATGCGCTGGCGACATAAACGATGTCATTCCCATCGAGCACCGTCACCGAACTGCTGTCTCCCGTCTGCTGGACTATTTCGCGTAAATGAGGCTGCAATGCCTCATCGATGTTCATGGAGTCAAGATACAGATGGGCGAGGTCAAGAATTTTCGGTCTGAGCACATAAAACCTGCCCTTTGTGCCGATATAGCCCAGAGCTTTGAACGTCAGCAAAAAACGGCGTGCAGTGGCGGGCGAGAGGTTTGCCCGCTCCGCTACTTCATTCAGAGGAAGTTCCGGATTTTCCCGGTCGAACACGCCTAGAACCCGGAGGCCACGCTCGATCGACGTGACAAAATCGGGGTCCCCGGAAGTGAGAGCTTTCGTCTGCCTCGCCATGCAGGGTTATATTTTACTCTCGCGGCAATGAACGGAAATCAGTCATACTGCATGAATAGGAATTCACTTCTTGACCATGTTTCACTTCAAGGCCCTTCTACCCGCGGGCGTTATCGCCGCGCTCACTCTGGTTTCCCCCGTCGCGGCCCAGCCGCCACGCCCGGTGGACGCGAATGTTCTGAAACTGCAGGGAACCGCGAACGATCCGATGGCCGGATCCTGGCTCTCCTACGGCCGGACCCAGGGGGAAACCCGTTACAGCCCGCTCAATCGAATCGATACGTCGAACGTTGGCAAGCTGGGCCTGTCCTGGTCCTATGTGCTGGGCGCGGGCGGAAGCCAGCAGGAAGGGACTCCCCTGATGTGGAACAACACCCTCTACGGGATCACCACCTGGAGCGTGGTGTACGCGGTCGACGCGCGCACGGGCAAACAACTGTGGCGCTGGGATCCGGAGGTGAATCAGGCCGCGGTTCGCCCGAAGGTCTGCTGCGGCATCGTCAACCGCGGCATAGCGATCTCGAACGGTCTCATCTTCGCGCCGGTCATTGACGGCCGCCTGGATGCGCTCGATGCGCGGACCGGCAAAGTGGTGTGGGAAGCCCGTCTCGCCTATACGCAGGATTGGTACTCGCTGACGATGGCGCCGCGCATCGCGGGCAATAAAGTCGTCATTGGCGTGGCTGGCGGCGATCATCCCATTCGGGGCTTCTTCGACGCTTACGACATCGCTACCGGAAAGCGCGCATGGCGCTTCTATACCGTCCCGGGAGATCCTTCCAAAGGTTTCGAAGACAACGCTCAGCGCGTCGCGGCCAAAACATGGGGCGGCGACTGGTGGAAGATGGGAGGCGGCGGATCGGTGTGGGACGGCATGGCGTACGATCCCGAAACGAACACCGTCTATGCCGGCACCGGAAATGCGGAACCCTGGGTGGAGAAGTTCCGCGGCGCAAAGGGAGTGGACAATCTTTACACCTGCTCCATCGTGGCGGTGGACGCCAACACGGGCAAACTCAAGTGGCACTATCAGACGGTTCCGGACGACAACTGGGATTTCGACTCTGTAGGTCAGCTGATGCTGGCGAATCTCAAGATCAACGGCCGCACCCGCAAGGTGATCATGCAAGCCCCGAAGAATGGAATCTTTTACGTGCTGGATCGCGTGACCGGAGAGTTTATCTCGGCGGCACCGTTCGTGCAGGTGAACTGGACGAAGGGTTTCGACGAGAAGACCGGACGGCCGATGGTCAATCCGGAGGCTTTTTACGACAAGACCCCCGTGCAGATTTATCCGACCGGGGGCGGTGCTCACAACTGGGCGCCCATGTCATACAACCCCACGACGGGCCTCGTCTATCTCCCGGCATCGTTCGGAAGCTATGTGTTTGTCGCGGCTGACAAGGTGATAGCGGCGCCCTATGGGCATACGGGAACAGGCTTCGCCGGGCGCGATGCCAGGCCGATCGTGCCCCCCATCATCGGGCCGGAGCCGCTGGCGGGACAACGCGGAGTTTTGGAGGCGTGGGATCCGGTGAATCAAAAGCTGGTCTGGCGGACGCCCGGTGGCGGCGCTACCGGAGGCGGTACAGTCACGACGGCGGGTAATCTGGTATTTCAGGTGATCGCCGACGGCCGGTTGCTGGCATACAGCGCCGACAAGGGCGAAAAGCTTCTGGAGATCCGGACAAACAAGAACGGTGCGGCTCCTCCGATTACATACATGATCGACGGAAAGCAGTACATCGCATTCATGGCGGGATCGGGCCGCCCGGCCCAAACAACAGGACCCACGGATGAAAAGGTAGACAATCCGCCGATGCTGTTTGTGTTCGAACTCGGCGGCACGGCTGCGCTGCCTCCACCCCCGCCGCCTGGACGGGGACGTGGGCGAGGACGGGGCGCTCCTCCACCGGCTCCTGCCGCCGCACCGGCACAAGGGTTGCACGGCCAGCCGTAATTGACCAGCTTTTACTTCGGCGCCTGCTTGTCTTTCCCCGCGGCCTGGGCTTGCCGCTTGGCAACCGCGGCCTCGAAGCTCTTCTCGTACTGGGCGACGTGAGCCTTGTAGCCCTCCGGGTCCACGAACGGATTCGGATCGCCTTCGCGCCGTGTCTTCAGTTTTTCGTACTTCTCGGCCATGTTATAGAACGATGCGTGAGAGCTGAGGAACACATCGACCGGGAAAGTGAGTGCCTTTTTGTACGTGGCCCTGAAATCCTCGATCATCCCCGGGTAGTTATCGAGCACCTGGAGGAACTGGCCGTTCAGGCTGCACTCGATAAACGCGTGATACGTTTTGCCGTTTTCCTTGAGGTCCGTGGTCCAGGCGAGGCACCCCCTCGTGTGGCCGGGCATCAGATGTGCCGTCAGGGTTGTTCCACCGAGCGTGACCTTGTCGCCGTCGTCGATGATCCGGTCGATCGGGTGCACCTTGCCTTCGGGGCGAAACTCCAGTGTGCGGGCGACTTCGAGGCGGCCCACCACGACCTGGGCGCCGGTCAGTTGCTTGACCAGCGCGTCTCCCTCCACGTGGTCCGGATGTGCGTGGCCCGCGATCAGGATCTTGATGTCTTTGAAATTGAACCCCAGTTGTTTGACGCTCGCTTCTATCACCGGGACCGACGCCTCATAGTCGCTGTTCATCAGGATGTTGCCTTCGGGCGTGACGATCAGGAATGAAGCCAGTTCTTTCGTTCCCACGTAATAGAGGTTGTCCATCACGCGATAAGGTGGGAACGCATCGTTCCACCCCGGAGGCTGGGAGAACGCCGTCAGGGGAAAAAGGGCCAGCAGGATGGCCGGTAACATGGATTTGCGCATATCTCTAAGCTCCTCGCGGCCGGAGCCGCGCGTATATTCGGATCGGGAAACTCCATAGTACGCGAATTCGCGCCGATTCACCGGCCGCTAAGGCAGGGCGAACACGAAGAGGCCCTTCCCGGAAGTCGCGCCGCGCGCTCCTCCAGCCGCCGCCACGATCGCCACGTACTGCTTCCCGTTCTTCCCCTGAAAGGTAATCGGGATGGCGGTGGCCGTGTAATCGAGCTTGTAGGTCCACAGCTCCTTGCCGTTCTTCGAATTGAAAGCGCGGAAGCGGTTGTCGTTGGTCGCTCCGATGAAGACGAGGCCGCCCGCCGTGGCAATGGGTCCGGCGGTGTTCTGCGCGCCCGTATTGCGTTTACCTTCGGGCAGCGTGTCGGTCACCCCGAGAGGGACTTCCCAGGCGAAATCGCCGGTATTGGCGTTGACCGCGATCAGCCGCCCCCATGGTGGTTTGAAACAGGGCCAGTTGCCCGTGGTGTGGCCGCTCGCATCGCGCACGATCGCATTGAAGAATCCGATCCCCGGCGGCGACGTGCGGATGTAAGGGACAAGCCCCTCGGGATTGCCCGGCGTGTAGCGCGGATTGTCCTCCATCCACCCGACCAGCGGACTGTCCTTCGTGTTCACGAAGATGTAGCCGAGCTTCGGGTCCGTCGCCGTCCCTCCCCAGTTGGCGCCGCCCGTGGCGCCGGGAAATATGATCCCCGCCTGCGTCTTCGCGCCCTTCGCATGGTAGGGCAATGGCGTGAACGGCCCCGCGTTGTACAGACCGCCGAACTTATCGTACAGGTCCTGGCATGCTTTGGCGTGTTCCGGTGTCGTATCGTTCGCCGTGACGATGTCGTCGCGCGTGAAACTGACCCGCGAGAGTGGCGGCGGCTTCAGAGGGAACGGTTGTGTCGGATAACTGACTTCGCCCGGGACATTGCTTTTCGCCACGGGCCGTTCTTCCACTCCGTAAATCGGTTTACCCGTCAGACGGTTGAGGATGAACATATATCCGGATTTTCCAACCTGCGCCAGCGCTGGAATCGTCTTTCCATTCCGTACAATGTCGATCAACCCTGGCGCCGGCGGCAGATTGTAATCCCAAAGCTCGTGGTGCACGGTCTGGAAATACCATTTCAATTTGCCCGTCATGGCATCGAGCGCGACCAGCGTGTTGCCGAACAGGTTCGCGCCGGGCCGATCCCCGCCCCAGAAGTTGGCGCCCGGTCCGCTGACCGGCTCATACACAATGCCGTGCGCTTCGTCTATCGTGAGCGCGAACGCCCAGACGTTGTTCCCCGTGCGGTTCTTCCAGCTGTCGCCGCCCCAGGTTTTGTTGCCCACTTCCCCCGGATGCGGAAAAGTGTGGAAAGTCCAAACTTCTTTCCCCGTGCGGACGTCGTACCCGTGCGCTTCCGGAATCTGCCCGCCCGCCTGTGACAGCTGGGGACCGATATGCCGCTCGCCGGGTCCATAAAAATTGGTTCCGATCAGCAACATGTTCTTGAAGATGGTGGGCGCGCCGTCGTAAGGCACCACCAGAGGGACTTCCCCCTCGTTGCCGAAGCCGGGGTCCACTTTGCCCGTGCGGGCATTGAGCGCCATCATCTTTCTTGAGGTCGTGAAGATGATGCGGGGAGGGTTGTCCCGATCCCCGGGCCAGTACGCAAGACCGCGGAACGACGCGAGACCGGTCTTGAGCTCATACGTCCAGATCTCTTTGCCTGTCTCGGGCTCAAGTGCGACGACGCGATCCCCCGAAGGCAGATACATGACATCGTTGACGACGATCGGCGTAATCTCCTGATAAAGCTCTGAGGGACTGTCGCCCGCGATCGTCTTGCCTTCGCGATTGAACGCATACGTCCATGCCTTAACAAGCTGGCCCACGTTGGCCGTATTAATTTGCGTCAGCGGGGAATAGCGGGTCCCGGCCAGATCGCGATTGAACATGGGCCAATCCGCGGCTTGCTGTGCGCTGGCCGCCAGCGCACAGAGCAGGGACAGGCCGATTACAGATCTGCTTCTCATAAATTCTCGCCTGATTGGGCATTATAGGCGAATGACATCGCCAGCTCCGATATCGCGCTGCAATCGAGGCCCGATTCGGCATAGAATGTCCGGGTAGATGCCCATGTCGCAATGGAATCGCGTTATCGCTCTGGCCGGCGGCATCGCCGCGCTCCTGTTCGTCACCGTCATTCGCGCGCAACAATCCGCGCCGCCGGTTGACGCCACGGTTCTGAAAAACGCCGGCACACCGGCCGACACGCTTCCGGGATCGTGGCTGAGCTATGGCCGTTCACAAAACGAGACTCGCTACAGCCCGCTCAAGCAGATCGACACGTCCAGCGTGAACCGTCTCGGGCTCGCGTGGTCATACGCGCTTGGTTCGGGCGGCGGCAATCAGGAAGGCACGCCGCTCGTCTGGAACGACACCCTCTACGGCATCACGACGTGGAGCGTTGTCTACGCGCTCGACGCCCGCACGGGCAAAGAGCTCTGGCGTTGGGACCCCGAAGTAAATCAGCCCGCCGTGCGCCCGCGGATCTGCTGCGGCATCGTCAACCGCGGCATCGCCCTGTACAACGGCATGATCTTCGCGCCCGCCATCGACGGGCGCCTGATCGCGCTCGACGCCATCAACGGCAAGCCGGTCTGGGAAGCGCGCGTCGCCTTTCCACAGGACCTGTACACCATCACCATGGCTCCGCGCATCGCGAACGGCAAAGTAATCGTGGGTGTTTCCGGCGGCGACAAGCCCACGCGCGGCTTCTTCGACGCCTATGACGCCAAAACCGGCCGGCGGGAGTGGCGCTTTTACACCGTTCCCGGCGATCCGTCGAAACCTTACGAGAACGAGGCTATGCAAGCGGCGGCCAAAACCTGGGGCGGCGACTTTTATACGAAGGGCGGCGGCGGCGCCGTATGGGACGGCATCGCCTACGATCCCGAAACCAATACGGTCTACGTGGGCACCGGCAATGCCGAACCCTGGGTGCAGAAGTTTCGCGGGGCGCAGCATGTGGACAACCTCTATACCTGCTCCATCCTCGCCGTCGATCTGGCGACGGGCAAGCTCAAGTGGCACTATCAGACCGTCCCCAACGATAACTGGGATTTCGACAGCGTGCAGCAGCTGATGCTGCTCAACCTGACAATTAACGGGCGGCAGCGCAAGGTCGTTGCCCAGGCCGCGAAGAACGGGTTCTTCTACGTGCTGGACCGCGGCACGGGCGAGTTCATCTCCGCGGCGCCGTTCGTGAAGGTGAATTGGGCGACGGGCTTTGACGAGCGCGGGCGTCCCATGGTGAACCCGGAAGCCTACTATGACGCTGACGGAGTCGAGATTTTTCCCACCGGAGGGGGAGCCCACAACTGGTCCCCGATGTCGTGGAATCCCGCAACCGGGCTGGTTTACATTAACGCGTCTTATTCGCCGTTTCTGTACCAGGCGACGGCGGAACTGAAACCCGGCACCACCGGCTACGTGCGGCCTTCGGGCGCGGTGCGCCATCTGGAAAAATCGATCGGCCCGATTGCTCCCGATGGCGTGCGTGGCGGGCTGCAGGCATGGGACCCGGTGAACCAGAAGCTGGTCTGGCGCGCGGATGGCGGGGGCGGCATCGGCGGCGGCACGGTCACCACGGCCGGCAACCTGGTGTTTCAGGTTGTGAACGACGGCACCTTCCGCGCATACACCGCCGACAAAGGCGAGAAACTTTTCGAGACTAAGACCGGGCGCACTGGCATGGGAGCGCCGATAACGTACGAAGCCGGGGGCAAGCAGTACGTCGCGTTCATGGGCGGTTTGGGCCGCGCGGCCAATGTAGTGGGTTCCAATAACGATCCGGTCGAGTTCCCGCCGATGCTGTTTGTGTTTGAGCTCGACGGCAAACAAGAGTTCCCGAAACCCGCGCCGGCGCCGACTCCGCGCGGACCGGCCCCTGAGCAAGCCCGCTAACTAACGAAACCCGCCTGGCTCTCCAGCGTGAAGCCGCGTACTCTTTGCCTCGTCCTGGAGGGCTTGCATCGAGCCAAAGGCTGCTACGCTCAAAGCGGCAAAACAATATTCAGATGACAGATCCGCGATCGTCACGCGCCCCCGTCCCACCCGCCCCCGTCCCACCCGCCGTCGTTCCGCTCCGCGACCGCCCGGCATGGGCCGCGCTGAATGAGCATTACGCGAAAATTCGAACTACACACCTCCGGCAGCTTTTCGCCGAAGATCCGCAACGCGGCGAACGCTTCACGGTGGAAGATCTGGGTCTGTACTTCGATTATTCGAAGCACCGGATCACGGCCGGGACTGTCTCTCTCCTGGTTGAACTGGCGGAGCAGTCCGGACTGCGCCGGCACATCGACGCCATGTTCGCGGGCGAGAAAATCAATGTCACCGAGCAGCGCGCCGTTCTGCATGTCGCTCTGCGCGCGCCCGAAAACGAGCACATATTCGTCGATGGCGAGGATGTCGTTCCCGGGGTCCACGCCGTGCTCGACAGGATGGCGGTGTTTGCCGGACAGATTCGCAACGGGGAGTGGAAGGGCCACACGGGCAAACGTATTCGAAATGTGATCAACATTGGCATCGGTGGCTCCGATCTCGGTCCCGTGATGGCTTATGAAGCACTGAAGTATTACAGCCACCGTGACTTGACCTTCCGCTTCGTTTCGAATGTGGATGGCACCGACTTTGTTGAGGCAACGCGGGATCTCAGTGCCACCGAGACCTTGTTCGTCGTCTGTTCCAAAACCTTCACGACACTCGAAACCATGACCAACGCCCGCACCGCTCGCCAGTGGGTGCTGAAAGAGTTGAACGACGAGAAGGCGGTGGCACGTCACTTTGTCGCGGTCTCCACCAACACCGCGAAGGTCGAAGAGTTCGGAATCGACAGCGCCAGCATGTTTGGCTTCTGGGACTGGGTCGGCGGGCGCTATTCAATGGATTCGGCGATCGGCCTTTCGACGATGATCGCCATCGGCCCCGGGCATTTCCGCGAAATGCTCTCCGGCTTCCACGCGATGGACGAACACTTCCGCACCGCGCCCTTCGAACGCAATCTGCCCGTACTGATGGGCCTGCTGGCCGTCTGGTACAACGCCTTTTTCGACGCTCAGACGATAGCGGTACTGCCGTATGAGCAATACCTGAAGCGCTTCCCGGCCTACCTTCAGCAATTGACCATGGAGAGCAACGGGAAGCATGTGACACTCCAGGGCACTCAGGTCGATTATCAGACCGGGCCGATCTACTGGGGCGAGCCCGGCACCAACGGGCAGCACTCTTTCTACCAGCTCATCCACCAGGGGACGAAGCTCATCCCGTGCGATTTCATCGGCTTCGTCCATGCTCTCAATCCGCTCGGCAATCACCACGATTTGCTGCTGGCGAATGTGATGGCGCAGGCGGAGGCGCTCGCGTTCGGCCGGACGCCGGAGGAGGTCAGAGCCGGGGGCACGCCCGACTGGCTGGTGCCGCATCGGACATTTGAGGGCAACAGACCGTCCACGGTTATCCTCGCGGATCGCCTGACCCCGGAGACGCTCGGAAAATTGGTCGCACTCTACGAGCACAGCGTCTTTACTCAGGGAACCATCTGGCAGATCGACTCTTTCGATCAGTGGGGTGTCGAACTCGGCAAGGTTTTAGCGGAGAAAATCATCCCGGAACTTGCGAGCGGTTCTGAGCGGCCGCTCGCCCATGACAGTTCGACCAACGCACTCATTCGGCGTTACCGCAAGCTCAGGCAGACAACTGAATAGATGGAAGAAAGGAAAAATACATGGAACTGGGCGTGATCGGCTTGGGCCGTATGGGAACCAACATGGTGCGGCGCCTTATGCGTGCCGGCCACCACTGCGTTGTATACGATCTTCAGCAGGAAGCGGTACGGGGAATTGTCAAAGACGGAGCGGTTGGGACAACATCGCTCGAAGATTTCGCCGGCAAGCTGAAATCTCCCCGCGCGATCTGGATGATGGTGCCCGCCGCCGTGGTGGAACCGACCCTCAAGACCCTCGTCCCCCTCCTCGAACGAGACGACGTGGTCATCGATGGCGGCAACTCCTATTATCACGACGACATCCGGCGAGCCGCCGAACTGAAACCGAAAGGCATTCACTATCTGGATGTCGGCACCAGCGGAGGAGTCTGGGGGGCGGAGCGGGGCTACTGCCTGATGATCGGTGGCGATGAAACCGTTGTCCGGCGCATGGACCCCATTTTCAAAGCCCTGGCCCCGGCTATCGGGGAGGCGCCGCGCACGCCCGGGCGGGAAAAGATCGGAGGCACCGCCGAACACGGCTACCTGCACTGCGGCCCGAGCGGCGCGGGTCACTTCGTCAAGATGGTTCACAACGGAATCGAGTATGGCATCATGGCGTCCTATGCGGAGGGGTTGAACATCCTTCGCCATGCCAACGCGGGCAAACAGCAGCCTGATACCGCCGATGCGGAAACCACGCCGTTGCGCCACCCGGAGCATTACCCGTACGACCTGAACCTGGCCGACGTCACGGAAGTCTGGCGGCGCGGCAGCGTCATCGCTTCATGGCTCCTTGACCTCGCTGCCGCATCGCTCCTTGACAGCCCGGACCTGGCAAAGTTCGCCGGCCGTGTATCGGACTCGGGGGAAGGCCGCTGGACGATCGCGGCGGCCATCGACGAGTCGGTTCCGGCCCCCGTCCTCAGTGCCGCGCTTTATCAACGTTTCAGTTCGCGCGGCGAGGCCGACTTCGCGGATAAAGTGCTGTCCGCCCTTCGCTATCAGTTCGGTGGCCACAAGGAAAAGGACGCCTGATGGCCGCCTCCCATTCGGATGCTCTGGTAATCTTCGGCGTCACCGGCGATCTCGCCCACAAGATGATCTTCCCCGCGCTTTATGCGATGGCGAAGCACGGCACGCTCAAAGTCCCGGTGATTGGCGTTGCCCTTTCGAAGTGGAATCTGGAGCGCGTGCGGAAACGCGTGACGGACAGCATAGAGCAATCGGGCGGGATCGATAACCAGCGCGCTTTCGACCACCTTCTATCCCTTCTCAAATATGTAAGCGGGGACTATGAAGACCCGGGCACCTTCGCCGCGCTGAAAAAAGAACTGGGTAACTCGCGGCGCCCGGCGCACTATCTCGCGATCCCGCCCTCGCTCTTCGAAATAGTAATCAACGGGCTCGGCGCCGCGAAGCTGGCTGAACATGCGCGCGTCATCGTCGAAAAGCCGTTCGGACGTGACCTCGCTTCGGCACGGGAGCTCAACCAGGCCGCGCGGAAGGTGTTCCCGCAAGACTCTATTTTCCGCATCGACCACTATCTCGGAAAGGAGGCCATCATGAATATCCTCTATTTCCGATTTGCCAATTCATTTCTGGAGCCGGTCTGGAATCGCAACTACGTGGCCAGCGTCCAGATAACCCTTGCTGAAGACTTCGGCGTCAAGGACCGCGGAGCCTTTTATGAAACCGCGGGCTGCCTGCGTGACGTGATTCAGAACCACCTCTTTCAGGTAGTCGCGCTGCTCGCCATGGAACCTCCGCCGGATCGCGATTTTGGAGACGTCCACAACGAAAAAGCCAAAGTTTTTCGTGCCATGCGCCCTCTCAACCGGGATGACCTGGTACGCGGCCAGTACGCCGGCTACCGGAAGGAGCCAGGCGTCGCAAAGAACTCCGATGTCGCGACTTTCTGCGCCCTGCGCCTTTTCATCGACTCATGGCGTTGGGAGGGTGTGCCGTGGTACCTCCGTTCCGGCAAGTACCTCCCCGAAACCGCAACCGAGGTAATCGTCGAGCTGAAACCGCCGCCCCAGAGACTCTTCGCCGATTCGGACCCGCATTCCGGCCTGGCCAACTACCTGCGATTCCGGCTCTCCCCCGGCCCGGCCATTGCCCTCGCCGCTCGCGTCAAACTCGCAGGCAAGGAATTCGTCGGGGACCAGCGGGAGCTCTATCTGTCTGAAGAGCGGCCCGAAGAGGAATCCCCTTATGAGCGGCTCCTGGGCGACGCCATGGCCGGCGATGGAGCGCTCTTTACGCGTGAGGATGCGGTCGAAACCGCCTGGGCGGTTGTCGATCCCGTCCTTAAGTCCCACCACCGGGCTCGCCCTTACAAGCGACGCACCTGGGGCCCGAAAGAGGCTGGCGCAATCCTCGCCCCGGGGAGCGAATGGTGGAACCCCCGGCTCAAAGCGTGATCGAACGCGTCGCGGCAACCATCGGCCGCTATGCCATGGCTGCGTCCGGACGCCGCATTGGCGTCGCAATCTCGGGCGGGGCGGATTCGGTATTCCTGCTTCACGCTCTTCATCGGCTCGAACTGGCAGCCGTCCTTCTGCACGTGAATCACGGGCTGCGAGGCGCGGAATCGAATGCGGACGAAGCCTTCGTGCGCGGCCTTGCCCTGCGTCTGGATCTTCCAGTCCAGGTTTTCGCGGCGCCGTCCCACGCCGGGAACATCGAGCAGGAAGCCCGGCGCTTCCGGTACGAATTCTTCGCGGCGCAAATCGCTGCCGGAAACTGCGACGCCGTGGCGACGGGCCATACCCTCGACGATCAGGCCGAGACCGTTCTTTACCGCTTCCTCCGCGGCGCGGGCACGGCCGGGCTCAGCGGAATTCTTCCAGTCACGGAAGCGGGCGCCATCCGGCCGCTACTTGAACTGCGCCGGGACGAAATCCGCGCGTGGCTGGCCGAACGCGGTATCGCGTGGCGCGAGGATGCCTCCAATACGCACCCGGAATTTGCCCGCAATCGCATCCGGCTCCGGCACCTGCCCGAACTCGCCGCCAGCCTGAATCCCTCGCTCTCGGAAATCCTTGCTTCGACGGCATCGTGGGCGCGCGCGGAAGAAGACTACTGGTCCGCGGAACTCGATCGTCTGGAACCTCAATACCTCATCCGGAACCCGGAAACCCTACTCATAAATACGAAGCCATTTGGGGAAATACCGGTTGCCGTGCAGCGGCGTCTGCTCCGCCGCGCCATTTTGCGGGTACGCGGTTCCCTGAGGGCCATCGATTTCCGCCACGTGGAAGCAATCCGCGCCCTGATGGCAACGCGTGAAGGCAGCGGGCGGATGCAGCTTCCGGACCTCGATATTTACCGTTCGTTCGACTGGTTGCGGCTCGCTCCCGCCGGCTTCGATGCCCGTCTGGAGCGCGATTTCGACGCACCGCTCCAGATCCCCGGCCGGACGGAACTTCCCGAACGCGGCATCGCCATAGAGATGGAACTGGTTCACCGGCAAGACGTATATAATGATGACGTGCAGGGTTTGGACTGGGAACGGTGCGCCAGTTCGTTGTCTTCTCAGGGATTGAAGCTGCGAAACTGGAGACCGGGGGACCGGTACCGAAGCAGGGGCAGGCCGTCGGCGGAGAAGATCAAGACGCTTTTTCAGGAATTCCGTGTGCCGCTTTGGGAACGGCGCTCCTGGCCGGTAATCGTGAATTCAGGAAACCCCGATTCGATTCTGTGGACGCGGAAATTCGGCGTTGCGAGCGAGTTTGCCGCGGGGCCGGAAACCAGGAATATTCTGGCGATCCGCGAGGTGACGGAATCGAAGCTCCTCTGCGAGACGTCTATGCAGGTAAGTGCAAGTGAAGCGCGCTCGTGACAACAACCAGTTCCGGCGGACGGGTGAGCCGGGCGCGGAGGTATTGTGAACTCTAACGTCAAGACAATTATTTTCTGGGCCGTCCTGATTTCGGTGGCGCTGCTGCTGTGGGTCGTGGTCAAAAGCGGTCGCACCAAACCCGATAAATCGCTGAATTTCAGCGAGTTCCTGAGCGAGGTCGATGCCGGCAACATCAAATCGGTCAGCATCAACGGTAGTACGGTCAAAGGCGATTTCAACGCCGGGAGCAACTCGTTCCACACGGAAGTGCCGTCCAACTATCCGAAACTTTACGACATGTTGAGCGACAAAAAGGTCCAGATGACCTTCGAATCGAGCAACTCCAACAGCTGGGTTTCGATTCTGGTGAATGCCTCGCCCTTCATTCTGCTGATCGGGTTCTGGATTTTCATGATGCGTCAGATGCAGAGCGGAGGCAACAAAGCGCTCAGCTTTGGCAAGAGCCGCGCCCGCCTGCACTCCACTCAGCAACGCAAAGTGACGTTCAAGGATGTCGCGGGCGTTGAGGAAGCAAAGGAAGAGTTACAGGAGATCATCGAATTTCTGCGCGAGCCGGCGAAGTTCCAGAAGCTCGGCGGGCGCATTCCGAAAGGCGTGTTGCTGATCGGGCCTCCGGGCACCGGCAAAACGCTGCTGGCACGCGCCATTGCGGGCGAAGCCAACGTTCCGTTCTTCTCCATCTCAGGTTCGGATTTCGTCGAGATGTTCGTGGGCGTGGGCGCGAGCCGTGTACGCGATCTGTTCGAACAGGGCAAGAAAAATGCGCCCTGCATCATCTTCATCGATGAAATCGACGCGGTAGGGCGCCATCGCGGCGCGGGCCTCGGCGGCGGACACGATGAGCGCGAGCAGACTCTCAACCAGCTGCTGGTGGAAATGGATGGGTTCGAATCGAACGAAGGCGTAATCCTGGTGGCCGCGACTAACCGGCCGGACGTTCTCGACCCGGCGCTGCTCCGGCCCGGCCGTTTCGACCGCCGCGTAGTGGTGGGACGGCCCGATGTGAATGGCCGCGAGGCAATCCTGAAAGTCCATACCAGAAAGGTTCCGCTCGGCGATGACGTGGATCTCTCGGTACTCGGCCGCGGCACGCCCGGGCTTGCCGGCGCCGATCTGGCGAATCTGGTGAACGAAGCGGCGCTGAATGCCGCGCGCCAGAACCGGAAACTCGTGATGATGATCGATTTCGAACTGGCCAAGGACAAAATCCTGATGGGCGCGGAACGAAAGTCGATGATCCTTAGCGATGCCGAAAAGCGGACTACGGCATATCACGAAGCAGGACACGCGGTGGTAGCGGTAATCACGCCGAACTCCGACCCGTTGCACAAGGTGTCCATCATCCCGCGCGGCATGGCGCTGGGCGTGACGATGCAGCTGCCGGTCGACGATAAACACAACTACAGCAAAGTGTATTGCGAAGACCAGCTAGCCATCATGATGGGCGGCCGTATCGCGGAAGAGATCTATCTCAACCAGATGACGACCGGCGCGGGCAACGACATCGAGCGGGCCACCGAAATGGCGCGCAAGATGGTCTGCGAATGGGGCATGAGCGAACTCGGACCGCTGAGCTACGGCAAAAAGGAAGAGCAGATCTTCCTCGGCCGCGAAATCTCGCAGCATCGCGATTACAGCGAAGAGACGGCAATCCGCATCGATGAAGAAGTGAAGCGCATCATCTCCACCGCCTACAGCCGCGCTCGCGCCATCATCGAGCAGCATTCGAGTGCCATGGTCCGCATCGCGGAAGCCCTGCTCGAACGCGAAGTGCTGGATGGCGGCGAAGTCAAAACGCTGATCGACGGAGGCAATCTTCCTCCGATGAGTCCGACGAAGCAGAAGGATACGGCCGATCATACGCAGCAGGTGATTCGTCCCGACACCGGCGGCGGACGCCGCTTGCCGGGTCTGTCGGAAGGGGAACAGCCCTCTCCCGCTTAAGTTCCCAGCGTGATCCCCGCCTTTCGCTTTTATTTGTTCGATCTGGATGGCACTTTGCTGGACTCCGCCGCGGATATTTGCGGCGCGGTCCAGCAAGTGCTTTCCGGGCACGTTTCAGAACCTCCCCCCTTCGATTACCTGAAGAGTTTTATCGGTTTTCACCTCGACGCGGTCTTCACCAGCGTCCTCCCGCACTATTCCCGCCGTCAGTTCGATGAAATGATCGAGGCGTACAAACGGAATTACCTGGAGCGCCGCCACGCATCGACCATGCTGTTTCCAGGTGTGATCGAGACTCTCGAAAAGCTGGGCGGACGCAAAGCGACCGCGACCACGAAAGGCACCACGACCACTCGCGCGGTGCTGGAACAATTCGGCCTGCTGCCGTACTTCGACCACGTGCAGGGTACCGATGGGTTTCCCTGCAAACCGGCTCCCGACGTCCTGCGGCATTCGATGCAGGCGCTCGGCGCCCGTCCCGAGGAATGTCTCTTCATTGGAGACTCCGAAACGGATATGGAAGCAGGGCGGCGTGCCGGAGTCAGAATCTGCGCCGTCAATTACGGTTACGGCAAACCCGAAGCACTGGCAAAATGGGAACCGGATTACCGGGTCTCGGATCTGCGCGAACTGCTCGACTCCGGAAAATAACGCGGTTTGCCGGTCCGCCGCCGGCCGCTGAGATTCATCACTGGCTGAAACCCTCGGCGGTCGGCCCGGCCCAATACCGGTCGCGGGAATTCACCACCAGTCCCGGCCGCTTGACCGTCAGTTGAATGCGGCGGAACTCGGCAACCTGCGCGGGACGATCCGAAACGTATCCCAGGCTGTACTGGCTGCGCAAATCCTCCTGAATTAACGCATAGACCTGGTCGATCGTGAGTTTTTTCGAGACCTGAAAATAACTGCCGCCGGTCTGTTTGGCGAGGCGCTCCATGATGTCCCGCCCCTCGCCGCTGCCGAAGCCGCCGTCCGTATAGAGGATCGAATAAATCAGCGTCTCGGCGCGCTGTGCCTCCTCGATCGTGCCGGCCAGAGTGGCATCGCTCCCGTTATCGCCACCATCGGAAAGAATGATCAGCGCTTTGCGGCCCTTCTGTTTCTTCATGATTTCCTGCGCGGCATCCACCACGGCATCGAATAGCAGCGTGCCACCGCCGGACTGGTTGCGTAACTGCTCGCGGGTAGGGGTATCGACATAGGACAACGCCTGGTTCAGATCCCTGCGCGAACCGGTCAGCGCCTGACGCGTCTGCACCGTGAGATCGAACTGCATGATGAAGACATGATCTTTGTTTTCCCGCAGAACCTCATCCAGAAAACGGAAGCTCGCGCCGCGCTCGGCATCGAGCACATGAACCTGGCTCATGCTGGTATCCACCATCAGGCCGATGGTGAGCGGCAGGTCGGACTCGCGCGCGAAATAACGAATGGTCTGCGGACGCCCGTCTTCCAGAAGCGAAAAATCGTCTTTGCTCAGATCGCTGACGATTGCGCCCTTTTTGTCCCTGACCGTGGCAAGCAGGTTGACCACCTGCACATCGGAGGAAAAGGAGGGGATTTCCCCATCCTGCTGCTGCGCAAGACCTCGCGCCGCGGCCAAAATCAGAGAAGCCGCGGATGCGACGAAGCGCCGCCTCGAAGTATCGCTCATCTTCTCCAATTATCGCGCCGCCGATTATCGCGCCAAAGATCGCGCCGCGGTTAAGGCTTCTTTCCCGCGGCCGTGTACAACTCGGCCATCGTCACCTTGCGGTTGTCGCCCGGCAGGTGAATCGGAATGATGCGATCGACATCCAGCTTCAGGCGCTCAATGTTCGCCAGCAGATTGGTGTGATACGGATTGATTTCCGCCGGCGTGGGCGCGTTGGCCTGTCCCACGTTGAATTCATCCGCCTCAATCAGAATCTTCCGCTTCGGCAGATAAACTATGATCATGCCCTCATTGTGAGTGCTGCCCTGCACGTGATAGAGATCGATCTCGTGCTCGCCGTCGGTCATGACTTTCTTCTCCCCCATCGTCTCGATTTTAAGCTTCGGCTGAGGATTCATCTGCGAAAGCCTGTCCGGCGCCAGGGTGTGTGGATCTTTGAAGATCGTCTCGTAGTAAGGCTTGTTCAGCTTGTAGGTGACGATGGTGGCGCCCTCGGCCACGAAGGCGCGCAACCCGCCGCTGTGATCGAAATGGACGTGTGTGTTGATCACGTACCTGATGGGTTTATTGGGAATCAGCCGCTTTGCCTCCGCGATGATCTGCTCCGCTCGCATGTCGCTCTGCGGCCCTTCGATCACAACGATGTAATCCTTGAAATTGGCGATCACGGAGCCGTATCCGCCGGTCACAAGCCAGTAGCCTCCGCCCAGATCTTCCGTGATCGGGCCCGCGGGACCGCCTCTGCCACGGCCCGGGCCACCCCGGCCTCTGCCACGGCCCGCGGGAGGAGTCAGATCCACGGGAGCGTTCACCTTCACGCCGGACACATTCAGTTCGAAGAATTCAGGCTTGCCCTGATACTGCACGATGTGAGTCGGGAACTTCACTCCGTCGAAATCCTTCCAGTCGCTGTAATTGGCGCTCCACGCGATATCGCCAAGCACGTTGTTATCGATGGTGGTCTCGACCTTCTCGACGTAACCCATTGGATCGATATAGCCGTTTACCGGCGCCTTGTTAGCGCCCATGAATGAAATAACGGTGTACTTCTTCCCTTTGATCCTTTCGGATTTCACGGTCGCATTCTTTTCAAGCGCGACTTTCAGGAAACCCTCGGGAAGCATAATGAACTCAAGCTGCGTGTTCCAGGGCGCGGCGGAAGTGGCCATGGTGATCTGGTTCTGCTTCTGGTCGGCAATGGGTCCCGCGCCGCAACCGCCGCGGCCGGGATTCTCACCCTCGCCGCGAATTCGTTCGAGCCGCCAGCCTTGTGCCTCGAAATCGATCGAGCGGACGTAGTCCTTGTTCGAAAACTTGCGCCAGGTTGCGGCATACGGGCTGAAGCGTTGCCCGACGCAACTGTCCCACCCCTCGCCGGAAATGATCAGCGTTTTCACATTCTCCGCGCCCATCGCCTTGAGCGAGTTATCGACGGCGGTCTTCAGATCCGGAGTCGCGTCGGCCGCGAACAGCGATGTTGACAACAAAGCGACAGCAAAAACGGCAAAATAATTCCTGCACATATTCATCTCCAGCGGGTCCCTGACATTCTACACCAGCAAAATCTACTTCGCCGGGGGTTTGGCTTCGGATTTTCCAACCGCCTTCAGCAACTCGGCCTTCGTCGAGATGCGGCCGTGCAGCGGAAGAATCTTGTCATAGTCCAGCTTCAGGCGGTCCAGATTTTCGACCAGACTCAGTGTGTACGGGTTCACCGGATCGGGCGTGGGCGCATTCACCGCTCCCGGCGTATAAAGGTCCGCCTCCACCAGCAATTTCTCTTTGGGAAGGTACGCGATCAGCATTCCGTCGTTATGTCCGTTGGGCACGTGATACAGCTCAATCGTATGCGTGCCGTCCGTCAGCACTCTCTTTTCGCCCACGGCTTCGATGACTGCCTTCTTTTTCGATTGCAGCAGTTTATCCGGTTCAAGCGTGCGGGGCAGCGCGAAGGTCTTCTCGTAATACGGCTTGTTCATCTGATAAGTGAGGATGGCCGCGCCTTCGGCCGCGTAGGTTCGTATCCCGCCCGCATGATCGAAGTGCGCGTGCGTATTGACCAGATAGCGGATCGGCTTGTTGTAATAAAGCTTCTTCACTTCGCCGATGACCGCGTTCGAGCGGGCTTCGTCAAGTGGTGCTTCAATCACCACCACATAGTCTTTGAACTTCACGATGACGCTGTTGTGCGTGCCGCCGCTGAAGAAATACACGTCGTCCGCGACAAGTTGTTCATCCACCCCGAAAGCCGGAACCGCCGAGGTATCGGGAGCGGGAGCCGACACGCCCGCCACCACGTTCCGGTTCGCATCCGCGATCGTCAGATCCATGACCGGATAGCCGCCCTGTTTCTCGACAATCTTCGCCGGAAACTGCAAGCCGTGGAAATTCCTGTAGTCCGAGTACTCCGCTTCCACCGGCATATCGCCGAGAACGGGATTGGCCACGCGGGTTTCGACCCTGGCAACCAGGTTCCGGTCATCCAGATAGCCGTCGATTTTATATTTCTTATCCACCGTGAACGACACCACGTTGTACTTCTTCCCCGCCACGGTTTTGGTCTGCACGGTCGCATGATGAGCGAGCGCGCCTTTGAGGAAGCCGTCCGGCGTGATCCAGGCTTCGAACTGACCGCCCCACGGCTCGTTGAATCCGACGGCCTGCGTTTGGGATTGCTCACCCACGATCGGTTGCCGGCCGCCTCCGCGCGGAGGATGTTCCGCTTGCGTCCGGACCATGGTCTGGCTCATTGCGCCCGCGTCGAAGTCGATCACCCGTTCATACTTCTTCACGTTGAACTTCGGCCAGGGCGAACTCGGATTCGGCGCCTGCCCCAGCGCGTAATTGAACCCGCTTCCGGAGTATCGGATCGAACCCAGATTCTCAGCCCCCATCGCCTTGACGGCGCTGTCGAGAACGCTCTTTGCATCCTGCGCGCCCGCCGGCCATGCCAGGCAGATTCCGAACGCCACGACAACCAGATGCTTCATACCCTGAACAGGGTATCAGAGAATCGAACCTGGATTACAATAGTGGGACATGAACCACCGTTGGACAGGCTTCGCGGCCATCGCTCTCCTGACATGCACGGTTTCGCTCCAGGCGCGCGTGACACGCTTCGTCATCGATCGGAGGGCTGCCTCCGGCGGGTATGAGACGGTTACCGGCCGATTTTATGGCGAACTGAATCCGAAAGACCGGCACAACGCCATCGTCACGGATATCGGGTCCGCGCCCCGAAACGCCCGGGGCATGGTGGAATACTCGGCGACGTTTTCGATGACGATGCCGGGCGATATGTCGAAGGCGAGCGGCGTTCTGCTTTACAGCGTGACGAATCGCGGCAACGGCGCACCCGTGGCATCGGCTGAAGGACACGTGGGCGTGGTGAGCGGGTGGCAGGGCGACGTCGTTCCCCGTGCGGGCATCCAGACCATCGAGGTGCCCGTAGCGAAAGGCCTCACGGGGCCGGTGCTCGCGCGGTTCATTAATATGCCGCCGGGCACCAATACGCTGGCACTGGCATCGGCCGTGTCCGGTCTCGTGTATCAGCGGCCGGCAAGTCTCGATACCGCGAAGGCCACGCTGAACCGGCGCGCCTCCGAAAGCGGCGCGATCGTCCCCATTGCAGGCGCCGATTGGGCCTTCGCCGATTGCCGGACTGTTCCCTTCCCCGGCACGCCCGATCCTTCGAGAATCTGCGCGAAGACCGGCTTCGATCCCGCATTCCTTTACGAACTGGTGTTCACCGCGAAAGATCCGCTGGTCCTCGGGATTGGCTATGCCGCGACGCGCGATCTCAATTCATTCCTGCGCTATGCCGACAGGGATGACGATGGCACGCCGAACCCTGTAGCCAAAAAGATCCGCTGGGCAGTGAGCCAGGGAAATTCGCAGTCCGGCAATTTCATCCGCAGCTTCATCCATCTCGGCTTCAATCAGGACGAGGCGGACCGCATTGTCTGGGATGGCGCGAACCCGAATATCGCCGGCCGGCAACTCGCGCTGAACTACCGCTTCGCTGTCGGCGGAGGCATTGCGAATCGCTATGAGCCGGGCAGCGAAGCCGTGCTCTGGTGGAACGATTATCCGGACAAAGTCCGCCACCGCGCCACTGCCGGAATGCTCGACCGGTGCCGCGCAACCAAAACCTGTCCGAAGATTTTCGAGACCTTCGGCACGCTGGAGTTCTGGGAACTGCGCATGTCGCCCAATCTGATCGGCACGGACGCCAAAGCCGACATCCCGATCCCGGCCAACGTCCGCCGCTACTATTTTCCGGGCACCACGCACGGCGGAGGGAGAGGCGGCTTCAGCGCTTCCGCGCCCGCCCCGCCGCGTGGCTGCGAACTGCCGGCCAATCCCAATCCCGAATCGGATACCCTGCGCGCTTTGATGGCGGACCTGATCGACTGGGTAACGAAAGGCACCGAGCCTCCGGCCAGCCGCTATCCGCACCTCAGCCGTGGAGAGTTGGTGCAACAGGACGCAACGGGCTTCCCGCATATTCCGGGCGCGCCATCGCCGAATGGGCTGGTCAACTCCCTGCTCGATTACGATTTCGGACCGCGGTTTCATTACAACGACCTCTCCGGCGTGATTACGAAGGAACCGCCAGCCATTAAACAAACGATTCCAACGCTGGTGCCGAAAGTGAATGAGGATGGCAACGACGAAGCGGGCGTGTCGTCCGTGTTGCATCAGGTTCCGCTTGGGACCTACACCGGCTGGAACATTACGAGCGCGGGATTCAATAAAGGTCAGATCTGCGGCCTGAATGGCAGCTTCATTCCATTCGCGACAACCAAAGCCGAACGAACGGCGTCGGGCGATCCGCGTCCCTCGCTGGAGGAGCGCTACGCCAGCCACGATGCCTATGTCTCGGCCGTGAGGAATGCGGCGGAACAAGCGGTGAAAGAGCGTTTCCTGCTTCCGCCGGATGCCGAACGCTTAATCGCGCAGGCTGCGGCGAGCAACGTTCTCGCGGGCAAATAAATGCTATACGCTATTGGGGAATGAATCTGAAAGCTCTGTTGGCGGTCTTCGTGTGCTCTCCGCTATTGCTGGCGGCCGCTCCTTCGTGCGAGAGCGTGGCCTCGGTTGTATTGCCGAACACTACCGTCACCGCGGCCGAACCCGTCGCGGCAGGCGCATTTCCAACGCCGCCCGGCGGACGGGGACCGAACGCAGGCGCGGTATACAAACGCCTGCCCGCATTCTGCCGCGTGACAGCCACGCTGAAGCCATCGAACGATTCCGATATCGGGATTGAGGTCTGGATGCCGGCCAGCGCCTGGAACGGCAAACTGCAGTCGGTAGGCAATGGAGCATGGGCCGGAACCATCGGCTATCCCGCGCTCGCCACCGCGCTCGCAGCCGGTTACGCCGCCGCCGGCACGGATACCGGCCATCGTGGCAACACCGCCGAATTCGCCACGGGGCACCCGGAAAAGCTGGTCGATTTCGCCTATCGCGCGGTGCATGAGATGACGGTCGCGGCCAAAGGGATCGTCGCGGCTTACTACAGCAGCGGCCCCCGATATTCTTACTGGAACGGATGTTCCACCGGCGGCAGGCAGGCGCTGGCCGAGGCGCAGCGATACCCGTCCGATTACGACGGCATTATCTCGGGCGACCCTGCCAACTACGTCACTGGAACTCAGGGAGCCCAGGTCTGGACCTCCGCCATCAGCCATAAAAACGAAGCCGCCTATATCCCGCCCGCGAAATATGCGCTCATCCACAAGGCGGTGCTCGACCGGTGCGATGCCCTCGACGGCGTGAAAGACGGCGTGATCGAAGACCCGGCGCGTTGCAAATTCGAACCCAAAGTGCTTGAATGCAAAGGCCCCGATGAGCCATCCTGCCTGACCGCCCCGCAGGTCGAAACGGCTCGCGCAATCTACGCCGGGCCAGGCAACTTCCCCGGCCTTGAGCCCGGCAGCGAAATGGGCTGGGCTTCGCTCGCGGGTCCGAAGACCATGGATCTGGCCCTCGATACCTACCGCCTGCTGACCTTTAACGATCCGCAATGGAATTACCTGACCTTCGATCCGAAGGCCGACGAAGCGCGCGCCGAAAAGAAAATCGGCGGCATCATGAACTCCATCGATCCCAATCTGCGGCCTTTCTTCAGCCATGGCGGCAAGCTGATCCAGTACCACGGCTGGGCCGACCCCGGCATCGCGCCCGGCAACAGCGTGAATTATTACAACAGCGTGCTCCGGGCACTCGGCGGGACGGCAAAAGTGGAGCGCTCCTACAGGCTGTTCATGGTGCCCGGCATGGGCCATTGCGGCGGGGGCGATGGCGCCAGTACGTTCGATATGGTGAGTGCGCTCGACCGGTGGGTTGCGGAAGGCAAAGCACCCGGCCGGATCGTCGCATCGCGTGTCGTAAAGGGCGCCGTAGTGCGTACGCGTCCGCTCTGCCCGTATCCCCAGGCAGCCGTCTATAAAGGGTCCGGCAGCACGGACGAAGCAGAGAACTTCTCCTGTAGTACTGGCAAACTCAATGGGGCCAACACGCGTTGACAGAGGGGCTCCAAACCGCTAGCATAGGGACGGTTCCGTAGTCCCTCCTGGCAGCGTTTCAAAGGAGCGTCCATGTCAAATCGCGATCATCTGGTGGATGGCCTTCACTCCGTACTTTCGGGGTTGTGGGAAGGTTCCGATGAAATAGCCGCCGCCGAGTTCCGCAAGTTGATGGTTTGGAGCGTCCGGGCGATCAAATCGTCCGTGCCGACGTACCGTGGCGGGACGTTTCCCGGCCCGGTTCTGGAGGACGCGCAGGATCGTGCTTTCCTCGAATCCGCCATAGAGGGTATGAAGCGTATTGAAACCGCTTTCGGCGCTGGCAATACACAGGAAACCGCGCGCCACGTCAAGGAACTGCTCACTGCGCTATCGGAAAGCCAGTCGGGTCTCGTGAAGAAATAGCCTGCCCTCCCGCCAGAACACGGTGAAGCCTCTCTTCATCGAGCGCACCTTCCCATTTGGATACAACGATCGTCGCGACCGCATTGCCGATCAGATTCGTGGGCGTCAGCCCTTCCGACATCAGCCGGTGAATCCCGAGGATCAGAGCCACGCTCGCCACCGGGATTGAGCCCGCTGTCGAAAGCGTCGCCGCCAGCACCACAAACGCGGCTCCGGCCACGCCCGCGGCTCCTTTCGACGTGAGAAGCAGAACAGCCATCAGGCCGATTTGCTGCCCGATGTCGAGCGGCGTATTCGTCGCCTGCGCGAGAAACACGGTGGCTGTCGCGAGATAGAGACACGTGCCGTCAAGATTGAAAGAATAACCGGCGGGGATGACGAGCCCCACCACGCTTTCCTCGCATCCAAGATCCTCCATCCTCACGATCATGCGCGGCAGTACGGTCTCTGACGACGTAGTCGCAAAAACGATCAGCAATTCTTCGCGGATATACCGGATGAGCCGCGGCAGACTGAAGCCGGCCCAGGCACACACCGGCCAGAGAACCCCGAAAACAAAAATCAGGCAGGTGAGATAGAAACCGCCCAGCAGCTTCCCCAGCGAAACCAGCGAGCCCGTGCCGAACCGGCCCACCGTAAAAGCCATGGCCCCGAAGGCTCCGATCGGCGCGGCCCACATTACAATCCCCACCACCCCGAAGATCACCCGCGAAGCCACTTCGACAAGCTCCACCAGCGGCTTGCCGCGCTCCCCCAGCCCGGTGAGCGCAAACCCGCTCAGCACCGAAATCAGCAGGACCTGCAGGATATTGCCCTCCGCAAACGCACCCACGAACGTCTGCGGAATAATGTTCGTCAGGAATTGCGTGACCGTCTGGTTCCGTGTCTGCGCGACATACTGCTGCACTGTCGATACGTCAATGTGAGAAAGGTTGACGTTCATTCCCTTCCCCGGCTGCAGAACATTCACGGCTACGAGGCCGATCGCGAGGGCCACGGTAGTCAACACTTCGAAATAGACCATCGCCTTGAGCGCGACCCGGCCCACCCGCGCCAGATCCGTCATGCGCGCCACGCCGTGCACCACGGTGCAGAAGATAATAGGCGCGATCAGCATCCGGATCGCTTTAATGAAGGCGTCCCCCAGCGGCTGCATCCGCGCGCCCAGACCGGGCCGCAGAGCGCCCAGCAGAATTCCGATCGCCGTGGCCGCAAGCACCTGCACCCAGAGCTGCTTGTACCAGGCTTGCTTATACGAGGGACTGGCGATCAACGCGAGATCATACCATTACAGGAAATGGGGTCATCGCTTCGGGAATTCCCGCCACGGTTCTGGGCGGTCGCTTTGGCAACATTTCTCGGGTTCCTCGGGATTGCCACCGTGTTGCCGGAACTCGCCCCGCATGTCCGTAACGATCTTGGCGGCTCGGATGAAACCGTGGGGTTCGCCGTCGGCATCTTCTCTTTCGTCGCCCTCGCGGCCCGTCTTGTCTCCGGGCCGCTCGCGGATCGCCGCGGCCGCAAGCTCTCCTTCTCCATCGGCCTGTTCAGTTGCGCCGTGGCCGGGACCGTTTATCTCGCGCCGCTCGGCATCGCCGGCGTGTATCTCGCGCGGATTCTGCAAGGAGTGGGCGAGGCCTTTCTGTATACCGGAGCCGCCACGTGGGCCGTGGAACTCGCCGGCGTTCATCGCAGCAGTCAGGCCCTCGGATACATAAGCAGCGGCATTTGGGGAGGCATGTCGGCCGGACCGGTTCTTGGCCACTGGGTGGGATCGTTCCAGCACGCCGCAATGACGCAGACCGTGCTCGCTCTCTGCGGGTTCGCCCTGCTCATTCGCGTGGAGGAACGCTACCGGCCGCACGCGCATCGCGAGAAGCGCGCCTGGCTCCCCCGGTCAATGGTCATGCCGGGCCTGGCCGTGGGATTCGTCAACGTGCACTACCCCGTCATTACCGGCTTCCTGATTCTGTCTCTGGTGCGGCACGGCAATTCCGGGCCCGCGGCCTTTACCGCCTACGCCGTGGTCATTCTGTTCTCGCGATTCTTTCTCGGCAGCCTGCCCGACAGGTTGCATCCGAGGATCACGTACTACACGGGGCTGGCCGCGATGACGGCAGGGTTGCTGGTGCTGGAGGCGGGTCCTCCGCCCCTCGTCGCTATCGGCGCCGCGGCCGTTCTGGGCTTCGGATTTTCCTTCCCCTGGACGTCGGTCCTATCGATGGTGCTGCGCCAGACGCCGGATCGGGAACACGGGTCCGCGGTCGCGCTCCTCGGGGCGTTCTACGATTTGTTTGTAGGGCTCGGTTCGCTTGCCGCCGGAGCCATATCGGAACGTTTCGGCTACGGGTCGGCATTCGGAATGGCCGCGGCCGCGCTCGCAATAGCGGCGGTGGTGGGATTGTTCCTCTTCGGGCCGGACCGGTTCGGGCCGGACCGGCGTCCGGCAGCTGTCGGCGGGAGCTCATTAATTTGACAGCCTTAATTTGACAGCGATACCCTGTCGCGGTATGCTTTTGCGCAAGCGCTCTATGCAAGTTCGTTGGCTTTTTCCCCTGCTCTGCGGCCTCTTCGCGGCTTCGCTGCCGGTGATGGCCCACCATTCTTTCGCGGCGGAATACGACGCAAACAAACCCATAAGAGTCTCGGGCGTGGTCACGAAAGTCGAATGGCAGAATCCTCACATCTGGTTTTATGTCGACGTGAAAGACGAAAACGGCAAAGTGTCCAACTGGGCCTTCTCCGGCGGCGCTCCCGGCCAGTTGATGCGGCGCGGGATCGCGAGGGACGTCATTCAGCCCGGCATGACGATCATGGTTGACGGCTTCCGCGCCAAAGACGGTTCGAATAACGGTTCGGGCGGAAAAGTCACGTTCCCGGACGGCCGCAGCGTCTTCACCGCCGGCGCCGAAGACAAACTGCCGGGGAAATAATCATGCCGGGGAAATAAACATGAGAGTACACTGGCTCCGCGCGATTGCGGGATTGGCTCTGGTTTCGGTCACGCTGCTGGCCCAGAATAAGAAATTCCCGCCACGCACTCCCGATGGAAAGCCTGATTTCAGCGGGATCTACGAGTGGCCCAAAACTGACGAGGGCGAAAAATGCAAATGCTCGGCAACCGTCTTCAACAAGAAGAGGTTTCCGCCTCTCAAACCCGGCGGCGAAGCACTCTACGAACCCCGTACCGGCGATCCCCGGCATGACGAACCTCGCGATTTCTGTCTCCCGGCCGGTTTCCCCTCCGGCATGTTGTCCGCCAACGCGGTCCGGTTCGTGCAGAACAAAAACTTCCTCGTGATGGCGCACGAATTCCAGGCGATGACGCGGCTCATCCCGCTCGACGGGCGTCCGCACCGCAAGGGAATCGAACCCACCTTCTATGGCGATCCGGTCGGCCATTGGGAAGGCGATACGCTCGTGGTCGAAACCACCAACTTCAAACGCTGGTCGCTCGACGATTACTTCTATACCAATCCGAACGAATACCGGATGCACAGCGAGGCGCTGACCACCGTCGAGCGCATCGCCTGGAAGGATCCGAAGACGCTTTCGTACGATTTGACGATCGACGATCCCAAAATCTTTACCGCCGCATGGTCGCAACCCTTCACGATGACTCTGCACCCGGATTGGGAACAGATGGGCATCTTCGAATACGTCTGCGAAGAGAACAATCGCTGCCCCGGCGGCAAGTGCGGAAAATAAGCCGTCCGATAAGGCTCTTTCCGCCATGATAAACTGCGAGCCTGGAGCTGACTAAATTAATGAAGAAGTTGTTGTGGATCACCGGCTGCGGAGTTCTCGGACTCAGCGCCGTATGGGCCGCCACCAGCGGCAGCGATATTAAGGACGCAATCACGGGCCCGGGCGTGTACGTCAATGCGAAGGATCTGAAGCCAGGCACATTCCGCAAAATCACGGTAGCCGACCTGCCGGAACCGGGCAAAGCCACGCCGAACTTCGGCAAACCGGCAGCCAGACCCGAGGGCGCACTGCCCGTGGCCCCGGCGGGTTTCACCGTGTCGCTCTACGCTCACGACGGCCTGAAAGCACCGCGCCAGATTCGCAGAGCCCCGAATGGCGACCTGTTCGTGGCAGAGGAGCAAGCCGGCGAAATCAAGGTCATTCGCGACAACAACGGCAAGCCCGAGATCTCGGTCTTCGCCGCCAAAGACACGGGTTTGAATCACCCGTTCGGCATCAACTTCTATCCGGAAGGCTCCAACCCCAGGTGGGTCTATATCGGCAACACCGGCTCGATCATGCGTTTTCCCTACAAAAACGGCGATCTGAAGGCCACTGGCGCGCCCGAGACGTTAATTCCGGACATCCAGCCGATGGGCTTTCACCAGACGCGCGACGTGGTTTTTTCGAAAGACGGAAAGAGAATGTTCATCGCCGTCGGCTCCGCGGATAATGTGTCCGACACGGCCGCCGTCGAGACGCATCGCGCCAACATTCTTGAGTACACGCCGGAAGGCAAGTTCGTCAAAATTTACGCCTCTGGCATCCGCAATCCGGTGGGTCTCGCCATCAACCCCACCACGGGCGCGCTATGGTGCTCCGTCAACGAGCGCGATAACCTGGGCGATAACCTGGTTCCGGATTACATCACATCCGTCAAGGAAAACGGCTTCTACGGCTGGCCCTGGTTCTACATCGGCCAGCATGTGGATTCCCGCGCCAAATTGCCCCGTCCGGCGGACAAAACCGAAGCGTCCGTCATCGTGCCCGACGTCCTGCTGCAACCGCACAGCGCCTCGCTCGGCATGACCTTCTATGACGGCACCCAGTTCCCGAAAGAATACCGGGGCGATGCATTTGCCGCCGAGCACGGATCGTGGAACAGAGCCGTCAAGTCCGGCCATGAAGTCGTAAGAGTGCCTTTGACAAAGGGCAAATCGAGCGGCGTGTATGAGGATTTTCTGACCGGGTTCGTCACTGCCGACGGCACTCCCTGGGGGCGCCCTTCAGGCGTTGCAGTGGGCAAGGACGGCTCCCTGTACGTAACGGATGACGCATCGGGCAGCATCTGGAAAGTCAGCTACACGGGAAACAAATAGCGAAATGCGAATAGCGCGAATTTTGACAACCGTCGCGGCCTCTCTGGCGATGACCGCCAGCCTGGGTCTTGCCCAGAATCGTGGAGGCCGCGGCAGAGGTCCCGGCATTCCGGAGCCGCTTAAGATCGTTATTCCCGCATTCCCGGATGGCGGAGCAATTCCGGCGCGGTATGGATGCGCGGCGGGCAAGAACGCCAACTTATCGCCCGCCATTCAGTGGAGCAACATGCCGGCAGGAGCAAAAACCATTGCTCTGATCCTCCACGATCCCGATGTCTCCATCGGGGCCGACGACGTCCTGCACTGGGCGATCTTCAATATTCCCGCAACCGCAACCGGCCTTCCCGAGGGAGTGCCGGCCAAAGCCATGCTGGACGATGGCGCCGTTCAGCTCAAAAACATCGGGCAATCGCTCGGATTTTTCAATCCCTGCCCGCCCGCTCCCACGACGCATCACTATATGTTCGAGTTCTACGCGCTCGACGAGAAGCTGGACCCGGCCATTGCCACCCGCGCCGATCTCCTGAAAGCGATGACCGGTCACATTCGGGCCAAAGGCGTGTATTTCGGTCTGTTTCATCAATAAGACACAGTAAGAAAACCGATCGTTGTGAAATAAGGGGCAGACTGGCCGAAAGGCTGGCCTGCCCCGTTCGTTTTTGGCTCAGAGCAACCTGGCTGGTGGTTCTCAGCTGTGCGGTTCCCGCGTCGCCGTCTCGTAACTCCTCTGTTATCAACCTGCTGGATTTGGCGCTTTGTTTGCCCTTCCAGGAGTGTAGATTCTGGAGGCTTACGATGAAAAACAAACTGATGAATATCTTCGGAAAATCGGCTCTACCCGCAATGCTCGCAGGGGCCGTGTTGATGCTGATGAGCCCCGTTGGCGCCATGGCGCAGGGCCACGGCGGGCATGGCGGAGGCGGTGGCGGCGGCGGTCACGCCTCTTCCGGCGGAGCCCGTAGCTCTGGCCGGGCTTATGGCGGTGGTGGAGCTTATCGCGGCGGTGGTGGAGCTTATAGCGGCGGCGGGGCTTATCGCGGCGGCGGGACCTATCGCGGAAGCACCGGTTATTACCGTGGCGGTGGTGGTTATTACCGTGGCGGTGGTGGTTATTACGGTGGCGGCCTTTACCTCGGCCTGGGCGCGCCTTACGCCTATGGGCCGGCATATGGATATGCTCCCGCGCCCTGCGGCGCTTATGACCAATGGGGCAACTGGATCCCGGGAGCGGGCTGCTACAGCGGTCCGGCCGGTTATTGAGCCGCTTCGAGGGGCGGCTGTGCCGCAACGGCCGCCCCGTGATTTTTCAGTACTCATGAACAGCCATCCGTTCCGGCTTCTGCTCCACCAGCCGCCGGATAAGATCTTCGATTTCCATGAACCGCGGATCGTGCTTCAGCGCAAGGCTGCGCGGGTGGCTGAACGGTATTCTGAAAATCTCCCTGACGCGGCCCGGCCGCGCGCTCATCACGACGACCCGGTCGGCGAGAAAAATAGCTTCGTCGATCTGGTGCCTAATGAGCAGAACGTCGGGGTCAGGCGCCAGCGCGCGCCAGGTTCACGCGCTGCTGCATTCCCCCCCCGAAAGATCGAGACGGAGCCCTCTTCGTAAGACAGTGGCCCGGCAATGATATTCAGCGGGAGGTCTTGCCGCATCGCGCGTCAGCGCCCCGTCCCGTCCGCCGTCATAACAGCTCGGCACCCTGGCGGCATTGCAGGAATGTATCTCCGTAAAACAGCCGCCGTCCGCCCGTTCGCGTCTCGGCCTGAAGCGCGAACAAACACCCTTCGGTAAGCTCGGCTGCGCTGCATGGCTCGTACGGGTAAGCGCCCGAAAGGTTTTCCATGTACGCGCGCGAATCCGGATCGGCGCCTGCGCCGCCCGGGACCCCGGCTCGGAAGCGGCTGGCCACGGAAGCCATGACATCCGGAGGAGCGTGCGTCCGCGACAGCTTGATCCAGTGGCCGCGGTACTCCATTGCCAGCGTTACCGAAAACTCGCGCCCCAGAGTCGCGCCCGCGGCGGGAACCGGCGCCGTCTTTCCGTGACTGAGAAGGATTACCAGGTCTTCCGCGCCCGCCCGCCGGAGCTTGCGCTCCATCCGCGCGGCGAACTCGAAATCGCGCAGTCCCGTTCCGCCCGGAAGTTCCCCCTCTACGATGCCGCGCGCCATTTTCGCGGCGTGCCGGTACAAAGACAGCTCGGTCTCGTCCGGGCCGGGATGGAGCGCGCTCCAGGGCACATCGCCGACGCCCGCGTCTCCCTCGCCGATCGCGGCGTAAAGGTCCCACGGAAGCAGCGCCAGATCCGCTACGCCGATCTTTCCCCAGCCTTTGTCGCGGCACATCCCAAGAAGCTGCTGCGCCAGATTCGCGCCCGGCCGGATGTCTTCGATCACCGTCACGGAACGGATCCACGGATAAACCCGCGGCGACAGCGCGCAGAGCAGGGTCAGCGAGCCGTCCCGCCCGGCGACCAGTAACGCCCTGTTCCAGTAAGGCATGAAATTCGAGAAATAACGCGCCTGATTGGATCGCCAGACATCCGAGTAGATCGCCAGCGCGGGCAACTCCCGTTCGGCCAGGATCTTCCTCGCGTGGTCGAGGCGCGACTCGAAGGCGCTCAGCGGGATCTCCTCCCGATCCCAGGTAATCAGGCCGCGCTTCATTTCTGAAACAACTTTCTCTCAGTCGTATTGAGGCTCGTGCAGCCGCCGGCGGTCACCAGCAGAGAATCTCCAAAGACCATGTATCCGGATAGCGGCAGATAAGTGTTCGGATGCGCGATTACCACCATCCCCTCCTTGAGTTCGCAATGGACATCTTCCAGAATGTAAGGGTTTTCGTCCGGGTGAAGGCCCAGATTATGTCCCCGCACGCGGGTGTATTTCGGGCCCGTATATTCGCCGAACCCGTGCCGCCGGAAAACGTCGTTCTGCGCGCGCGCCACCTCGGCAATATCCACTCCCGGCGCGATCAGGTCTTCCGCGGCCTGCCGGGCCTCCGCGAAAATAGCAAACGATTCCAGCTGCTTCGCGTCCGGCTCGCCCAGTACCAGCGTCCGGCAGATCTGCGCCCAGTAGCCGTCGAGCTGCGGGGTCAGCTCGGTGATCACGGAATCTCCCGGCTTGAACCTGCGCCCGGTAGGAGGCTTCATCCCGGTAACCTCTACTCCGCCGGAGCCGATCAGCATGAAGTTGTCCTCGGCCCCGTTCGATTTCAGGAAGGCTTCTACTTCCGCCGCCAGTTCGTACTCCGCCATTCCGATCTCTATTACTTCGGCGAAGCGCTGGTAGCCGCGGTCCGAGAGGATGGCGGCCCGCTTCAGAGTTTCGATTTCGTCCGGATCCTTGACTCGCCGCAACTCTTCCACGGCGAGCGTCGCCGACACCGGACTCTTTCCCGTCGCGGAACAAACGGCGTGAACGAACCGGGCCTGCATCGGTTCCATGCCGGCGATCGCCACAACCGCGCGTTCCTGGCCCGCCGTGAGGCGTTTCAACCCCTCCGCGAAGTCCGGCTCGTAGATTGTCGCAGCCTGGCCTGATGTCGACGCGGCTTCAGTATCCCAGGGGTCGGAAACAAGAAGCCGGACCTCGCCGGCAGCCGTCACGGCCGCGGCCATGTGGGGTCCGGAGAGATTTACATTGACCAGATAGCGGAAAAAGTCCTTCCGCCAGGTATGACCGTATATCAGTAACAGATCCCAGCCGCGATCGGCCATAAGCCCGGTCAGTCGATGAAGACGGGGTTTGCTTAAGTTCATTGATTTTCTTTGGCTGGCAGTTGCGGTGGGTATTACACGGGGAACGGTCCGTCCCGGCGAACCGTCCGCCGTCCGTGTATGTCAGAACTGGAATCGGGCTACGATTGTCCCCTGCCGCGACATAGCGGCTACGGACGTCGTATTGATGTAGCCGAAGCCCGCCGTCGTCTGGCGGGCCGCGTTCATGGTCTGCGTTGCCTGAGCATTGATAGCCGTGGGATTAGCCATCTCCGTTCTGTTGAAAATATTCGTAAATTCCATCCTGATATTCAGCGTGGCTCTCTCCTTTACCCGGAAAGTCCTGCCGAGAGCCATGTTCTCCACGGGGCGGCGCTGGTATCGGTAGTCGTTATAGAACGCGGCTGAGGTGCCAAACTGACCGGTGCCCGGCTGCGTCCAGGCCGCTGGATTCAACACGAATGCAGTGTTCGGGTTGAAGCAATGGCAGTTCAGATTCTGTGTAAAGAGAGGCACGCCGGGTACCCGGTCCGCAAAGGTTCCGGTGTTCGAGCCGCTGCAGGTAGCACGCAGCAGTTCGGAGCACAGGGCGTTATTGGCGAAGGGTGACTCGATAGGCAGTCCGCTCGAATAGACAAGTTGCGTGCCGATTGTCCAGTCGCGGATCGCCCACGACGCAAACTTATTGATCTTCAGCGCAGGCAACGAGTAATTCAGCGATACAACCGATACCAGAGGCTGGTCGTATTGGGAAATGACTTTATTGACCTGCCTGTTGAACGCGTCGTTCACGGGCGTCGTACCCAGCGTCACTCCCGGCCCGATCGCCGAATCCGAACCGATCGTCATTTCCTTCTGCCAGGTGAACGCGGCCGTCGCGGAAAGTCCGTGCGAAAACCGCTTCGTCGCCTTGGACTGCAGCGAGTCGTACCAGGTAGAGCCGATCGGCGACCACAGGTCGATGATCGAGCCGAACTGCGGGAACGGCCGCAGCGCCTGTGCGACCGTGTCGCCCACCGGGAATCCGGCGTAAGGCGCCCTGCTGAAACCGCGCGAAGCCGCCAGCGCCGAGCTCAGCGGCGAAGCGAGGAGTTTCTGATCGGCCGTGCTGTTGACGTTGAGCCCGAACGAAGCCAGCCGCTGCGGCGTGAGGCCGTTGACGTCGTTGAGACCCGGCGCGTTCCACCAGACTCCGCGGTTGCCTACATAGGCGGCTTCCACCACGAAGTTCGGCGTCACCTGCCTCTGCACTCCGATGCTCCACTGGTTCTGCCGCGAAGGACGCCCGGCATTCTGATCGATAAACACCTTCGGCGTCGTGGTTGTGCCCGGCGTCGGGAACTGTCCGACGCTGTAGTCCGGCCACGGTGCCGGAGCAAGAGCCGAAGGGATGCCGTTCTGTAACGTCATGATCGGGTTTCCGAACGAGGTCGTGGCTACGGTAGGGGCGCTCGCTACCGAAGTCGAGACGCCGTAGTTATCCGGCGTGCCGCCGTAAACCAGGCCCCAGCCCGCACGCAGTACCGTGTTGGGAGTAATCTGATAGGCCGCCCCCAGCCGCGGTCCGAAAGCGAACGGGTAGTTATGCGCAAGGTTGCAGTTACAGCGGCCGGCCCCGTTGCCTTCAAAGACCACGGCTCCGGGAAGGTTGCCTGCCGAGGGATTGGGCGTGGTGGGCGAGAAGTCCGGGAGAACGCCGTTAGTCGCCTTCAGATAAGTGGAGTAATCGTAGCGCAGCCCGTAGTCGAGCGTGAACTTACGGGTTACCTTCCAGCTGTCCTGCGCGAAGAATCCCCATTCCTGCTTACCCAGCCGCAGGCTGACGGGGTTGCTGATCGTTACCGAATCGACCGCGCCGAGGAGGAAGCTGGCGTACGGAAAACCGACGCTGCCGCCGTTCAGGTTCTGTCCCAGAGTCGAGGGGAGACCGGTCTCGGCCGCGGCGAACGTATAAACGCCTGCCGTGTCGTTATACAGATTCGTCGGCAGGCCATCGAGCCGCATCTCGCCTCCGAACTTGTAAGTGTGATTCTCTTTCACCCACGTAAGACTCGCGTTGGCCGTCGGTTTTTGGTACCAGATGTTCCGATTGCCCGCGTCGCCCATATTCTTGACGCCTCCCTGCGGTTCGCTCGCCGGGAAGCTGAAAGCCGGAAACAGCCGGTTCACGGTCGCCCCCGCCAGTCCGAGCTGCTCCAGCGGATTGTTATCGGTGGTCACCGGGTTGTCGTTGAAAAACTTCCACATATAGCCTGCGCCCAGATGCAGCAGCAGCGTGGGAGAGATGGTTCGCTCGTAATTCAGCCGCATCGTATGTGTATGGTCGTAAGTGCCGATGGCCGTCGTAATCGGCTCCGGCAGGCCGTCCGAGGCGCCGAGCGTGGGGTTCAGCGCATTAGCCGTCTTCGTCTCCGACCAGTAGAAGGACAACTTGTCGTTCGGACTGAGCAGTTCGTCTATCTTCACGGCCGGAATTTCCGTAAGCCGCTGGCTGGGATAGGGGTAGATTCCGTTGCTCACGAGCGCATTGGGATTGGTGGGCTGCGGAATCAGCGCCTGCAGTCTCAGCGCGACCGGGTCCATCCTGCTCACCGGAATCGTGTTGTTGGCAAACGGATTTCTCACGATCTGCCCGTTCGGGGCTGTCGTCTGCGTCTGCGGGTCGTAAATCGTGTTTTCCATGATCGGCCGGCCCAGAGGATCCGTGCCGAGGGTGCGGTTCGTCAGCGCCTGCGTGAAGTTGCCGGCACGATACGCCGCCACGGGCACCGTGATTGCCTGCGTGCTGATCTGGTCGGTCTCCCGGAACTGCTCCCAGTTGAAGAAGAAAAAAGTCTTGTCGTGGCCGTTATAGACGTGCGGAATCCACACCGGTCCGCCGATCGTCGCGCCGTAATCGTTTCTGCGCGCGACGGGATTGGTCAAGCCGCCCCGGCCGTTATTGGTGAAAGGCTGGCCTGCGTTGAACGCTTCGTTCACGAAGTAGTCGTATACGCTCCCGTGAAACTGGTTTGTGCCCGACTTTATGGTCAGGTTGAAGAAGCCGCCTCCTACCTGCCCGTACTCCGCGTCGAAGTTGCTGGTCTGAACCGCGAATTCCTGGATCGCATCCACTCCCGGCTGGTTCTGAGCCGGAGTAGCCGGGATATAGCCGTTAGTTGCGTCCTGACCCTCGATCCGGATCGACATCGTGTTACTCGGAGCGCCGTTGATTTTGACGACGCTGTTCAGTACGGAGTAAGTGCCCGGAATCACCTGGACCACCGCGATCGGATTTCGGATGCCGGCGCTGCTCGCCTGACTCGATCCGGTGCCGAGAATCGGCAACTCGTCCAGGGTCTGCGTGGCAACGTTATGGCTCGTTTCTCCCCCTTCGGTCTTAAGCAGCGCGGCGTCGGCCGATACCGTGATGGACTGGTTCGCCTGACCCACTTCGAGTGGGACGTCTATGCGCAGCGTTTGCGCCACCGGAACCGTGATTCCGCTGCGTACATAAGTCTTGAACCCCTGAGATTCAACCGATACCTTGTAGGACCCTGTCGGCAGCTGGGATAACGTATAGTTCCCCGTCGTCGTGCTTTTCGTATTGTAGTTGGCGCCGGTTTCGACGTTTGTCGCCGTAATCGACGCCTCCGATATAACCGCGCCGGTCGAATCCTGAATCGTGCCGGTGATCGTACCGCGGTCCCCCTGGGCAAGCAGGGCTCCGGTCGTCAGCAGCAAACAGAGCGTAATCCACGCAAGACGCATTTTTATATTCCCGTTGTGCCTCAAAGTCAGTTGCATTTAGCCCTCGCTAAGTCCGCGCTATTGTCGCGGACTGTTGCCCCGTCCCCGTCCGTCGTCCAGCGTGGGCGGATTGAAGCCGGTCAGATGTTTCACGTCCCGGTTGTCTTCCTGGCAGATGTATTCCATGATTTCCCCGTTCACCTGCAGCGGAAAGTGCGCCGTCAGCGTAAAGGGCCGCGTATAGGCGCCGGGGTCGTCGATCGTAACTTTGTATTCGATATGGCCGAGGTCGGGGCGGCGGAAACGCTCGATCGTGTGCAACTGCTCCGTATGCGGATGGCCGGCAAAGTCGAACCACGTCTTATCGTTGAAGCCGACCGTGTCCACTACCAGCGTGTCGCCCTCCCAGTGTCCGATCGAATCTCCATACCAGGTGGGATTCGGGTCTTTGGGATGCTCCTTCCGATCGAGGAAGATCTGGCGGTAACTGTGAATGTTCCCTTCAAAGAGAATGACAAACAGGTTCGGCAGCTGGATGTACTTCATGGGATAGGGCGCCAGCCGGGGAACGCCGGTAGGCAGGCAATTTGCCTCCGGGTCGTCCTTCGACAGTCTTTCTTTGGTCAGCCTGGCGGCCCAGGGCTGCATCGGGAGCGTCTCCCCTTTGGGAAGCGCCCCGCCGATGTCGACGACCAGCGGGCGATCCGTCCCCCATACGCCCGAAAGATCGGGCTTGCCGTCGGCAGTTCGCGGCGCCGGTCCGGCAGGCACGCCGCGGCCCCTGCCGGCTCTTGCGGCGCCCCCCGGCTTGCCCGGAGCCGCCGGGGTCTGCCCCGCGGCGGGCGAATAAGTGTATAGAATGGCGGCGATCGCTATCGCGCCGGCAGTCGATGCGGCAAAGCGCTGTTTCATGTTGAACCTGCCTTTCGGGACCTCGGGTCCGGCCAATAGGTCCCCGTCTTCATGTCAGAATGCGATTCGGGCTTTTGCTTCCTCTTCCGCCTTGATGCCCGGGCCGAACAGTTTCTCGAAGAAACCTTCCCGCACCAGGCGGCGGACGATGCTGTTGTCGACAACCTTGTGAAAGTCGAACGCCTTCATCTGGGCGGCCACTCGCGCATCCGGCGCATGATCGATCTGATACTTGACCGCCGGAGCCAGGACGTAGGGAACCCGTTCGAAGACGTTACGCTTCGAATAGCTGTCGTAAACCCTCTCGACATCGGCGGGCGTTTCGCCGGAACCCGCGCTGTATTTCATGTAAGCCGCGAGAGCGAAGGCTTTGTCGTCGTAGAAACGCTTGATCGCCTCGGCCTGAGCCTTGATGATCAATGGGGCGAGCCCGGGATTGGATGTCAGAGTCGTTTTCTTGAACAGATAAACGGTGGGGGCGTAAATATCGGGGTAATCGCTGATATTGGCCAGGCTTTTGAAGCCGCGCGCCTCAAGTCTGAAGTAGACGGGCGCGGTAAGCATCGCGGCATCGACGCGTCCGCTCGCCAGAGCTGCCGCGCGCCCGTTCACGTCGGTGCCGATCGGAATCCACTCCACGTCCCTCGACGTCAGGCCGAACTTGGACAGCAGGCCGACTGCGTAGTTGTACGGAGCGTCTCCGATCTGACTGACCGCGATGCGTTTCCCTTTGAGATCGCGCGCGCTGGCGATGCTCCCTTTGGCCATCAGCGAGAAGAGGCTCTTCTTGAACGAGCTCGCTACCATGATCAGGGAGCCGTCCTTCGATGCCGCCTGCATCGCCTGCTCCATCGTGTAGTTGGTCATGGCGGCTTCGCCGCTCTCGACCATCGCGATGCCCGCGGGGTGAACGCCGAAGACAAGACTAACGTCGAGCCCGTACTTCCGGTAGTAACCGCCTTCTTTCGCGATGTACAGCGGCCACGTGGTGCCGGTTCTTGCCGGGTAACTGATGGTTATCTTTTCGAGCCGGCTCTGCTGCGCTCCCGCAGGCAAAAGGAATGCAGCTGCGGCAAGCAGAACCGCAAGTACGATCGGCAGCTTCTTATGCATCCGTTCCTCCACGTGTATGTCGGCGCTCCCGCAATGCGATCTCTCCGCACGGAGACATTCAGGCTCCCAACCGCCACCCGGCGCGATTAGTCTGTGTGGAAGACTATCACAGAGAATACAGACATGTCAAATATAAAATTCAGACATGTCACCATGTTTTGTTAACCACACAAAGCATTTATAATCAGTTAGTTAAGGATCGTATCCGAGGCGGCAATGAAGATGGCGATGAAGGCGGATAAATCATTTTTGGCGCGTTCGCCGGGGCTCGCGGGCCCGATCAGAACGACGGGGATTCGTAAGTCGCGGCCGATTCGGCCAGAAGAAACGACTCGAGCGAAAGCGATTTCTTCGCTGTGCGCGTGTATTTCTGCGGATATTCCTGTTGCAGCCGGAAATAAAGCTCGAGACGCCGCAGAGCGTTTTCCCGGCTGAACCGGATGTGCGCACGCATCGCGTCCGCCGCAATCGCCGGGCTTTCCGCCGTGAGTATTCTCATCAGATCCTGATGATGAGTCGGAGGGTTTGCGCGCGACGATCCGCGGGTAGCGCACAGCCAGGTAGCGGCAACGGCGGAAATTCGGCTGATCACGTCCGCCAGCGCCGGGCAGCGAGCGTATTCGGCGATACGCTGATGCAATTTCTCGTGCAGCCGCGAATAAAGAAAGCGGTCGCCCTCCGACTGCACGGATAACTCGTCCACGCTCACCGCGAGTTCCATGAGTTCCGCTCGTTCTTCGGCCGTGGCTTCCGCCGCGAAAAGCATGGCGGCCTGCGATTCCAGTGCCTCGCGAATGACGTAATGGCCCTGGACGTCGGGACGCGTAGGTACCCGCACGCGGGTGCCCACGCGCGGCTGGCTTTCGAGAAGGCCTTCGTGCTGCAGACGGATCAGAGCCTCGGAAACCGGCAGCAGGCTCATCCCGAGTTCGGCTGCAAGCTTCCGGCGCGAAACGATCTGGCCGATCGCAAGTTTCCCGTGCAGTATCCGCTCGCGCACGGTCGTATATACTTCCGCCGCCATGCAATCGCTTTCGGAAACTTTCCGCTTGCGGCCAGCTTTCACGCCCGTCATGTTCTTTTCAGTCTAGCCGAAAACCCGGAATTCGGTGTCATGTCAGTTTTTTTAAAGTGCCATGTTACTATGTTCCGGTAGAGTAAGGGAACCCGGCTGTCACGGCGTGGTTCTGGAGGCACATTTGGGAATGACCATCGCCGAAAAAATTCTCTCGGCCAAATCCGGGAAAACTTCGGTGTCGCCCGGCGAGATTGTCGAAGCCTTTCCGGATCTGGTGATGAGCCACACGGCCACCTGGCGCTCGGCCAGCGTGATGCAGCGCATCGGGGCCACGAAGCTTTACGATCCGAACCGTCTCGCCATCGTTCTGGATCATATTTCTCCCGCCAAAACGGAAAAATACGCCGCCGATCAGCAGACTTCGCGGAACTTCGCGCGCAACAACGGCGTGACGAAATTCTATGACGTCGACGCGGGCATCGCACACCTCGTTTTAATGGAAGCGGGGCACGTTCTGCCGGGCGATTTAATCGTCGGCACGGATTCCCACTGCACCATTTACGGCAGTCTGGGGGCGCTTGGAACCGGCATCGGCTATACCGAAGTAACCTCCGTTTGGATCACCGGGAAACTGTGGTTAAAAGTCCCGGAAAGCATCAGGTTCATCCTCGAAGGCCGGTTCCCGGCGGGTGTTTACTCCAAAGACCTGATGCTTCACCTGATCGGCAAACTGGGCGCCGACGGATGTAATTACAAATCGGTCGAATTCTACGGCGGGGCCGTTCCGGATCTGAGCATTTCCGAAAGGATGACCATGACCAACCTGGCCATGGAGATGGGCGTGAAATGCGCGTTCTTTCCTCCGGACGAGAAGACAGCCGAATACCTGAAAGGCAGGCTGGAAGACCCGAGCCGCTATCGTCCGGTTCTGGCCGATGCCGACGTGAACTATGAGCAGGACATTCGCGTCGATATCTCACAACTGGAGCCGATGGTCGCCTGTCCGCATGAAGTTGAAAATACGAAGCCAGTCGGCGAAGTGACTGGAACGCATATCGATCAGGTCTTCCTCGGGTCCTGCGCCAATGCGAAGTATGAAGACCTTGTGGTGGCGGCGGGGATTCTCAAAGGACGCCACATTCACCCGGGCGTGCGCATGATCGTGACTCCCGGCTCGAAAAAGATCATGCTGGAAGCGATGAATTCCGGAGTTCTGCAAACGCTGATGGAAAGCGGCGCACTGGTCACGAACCCCGGTTGCGGAGCATGTGCCGGCGATGGCGGAACGCTGGCCGATGGCGAGGTCTGCCTCTCCACCGCCAATCGGAACTTCATCGGACGCATGGGAAGCAATAAGTCTCAAATCTATCTGTCGAGTCCGGCAACGCTCGCGGCCTCGGCGATCGAAGGGGTCATCGCGGACCCCCGGGAGTACGTGAAGTAATGGAATCGTCGATTGAGGGCCGTGTTTACAAGTTCGGCGATAACATCAATTCCGATATTATTATTCCCGGCCGGTATCTGATCTACATCGATCGCGAACGGCTGGGCCAGCATGCCTTCGAGATGCTGGGCGAAGGTTTTCCGGACAAGCTTCGGGGCTTTGACATTCTGGTCGCGGGCCGGAACTTCGGCTGCGGCAGCGCGCGGGAACAGGCTGCGACTGCCATCCAGGGTCTCGGAATCAAGGCGGTGGTGGCGGCTTCCTTCGCCCGAACGTTCTACCGCAACGCGATTAACGACGGTCTGCCGATTGTCGAATCCCCGGAACTCTATGCCGCGGTACAGGAGGGCGACGAGATCCGCATCGACCTCGAAGCCGGGAAGATCCACCACGCCGGCAAAGAGTATTCGTTCCCGAAAATGCCCGAATCGGTTCGTAAGATCCTCGAACTCGGCGGACTCGCCAATTACCTCAAGACGCAGCTTCAGCCGTAAATCAGCTTAGGCCGTTAGAAGCCGGGCAACCTGCCTCCCCCATAACCGTTCTCCCTCCGCCGCGCCCTCCAGCAGGCCAGTGCCAGCGCAATCGCCAGGTCGTCATGCTCCCCACTCCCGTCGGCGCCGATCCGCATGCTCCCCATCCGCCTGCCTGCCGTAATCCGTACATCCACCAGCTCACGCACCAGCGCGCCCACATCCTTCATGCGCTTCGAGATACGCAGTTCCGATTTCTCCAGCGCCAGTTGCACTCCGGCAATCAAGTCCCTCTTCGGCACGCTGACCCATGCCGTTCCCCGTCCCGATTCCCTCTCTCCGCCCGTAATCGTCACCGCCGTAATCTCGCACCCGAGGCCGGCCGCCCGCAGCATATCCACCACCGGCGCTCCCACTCCCGTCCCGTCCACCACCACCGCGCACCGCCCCGCCAGCGGCGGCCCGCAAACCATCTCGCGGATCGCCTCCACCACCCGCGGATAGGGCGTCCCCAGCGCCACTCTTTCCACCCGCCGCACCAGCAGCCGGGCCGGTAACGCCGCCTGCGCGCGATACGCCCGCATCTGGTTCGCCAGCCGCGTATCTTCCCTTTCCACGATTGCGATAGCTGTATGATCCTGCTTCTGACCCAGATCCACTCCCACGTAAAACATCCTCAGATCGGCTCCACGCCGTCATCGAGCGCCGCTTCCACCAGGTCTCTGTCGAACGCCCCCGTGCCGCTGCCCACGAACTCGCACATATGTTCCTGCCGGAACGAATCGAGTCCCATCACCGACCGTTGTTCTTCGAGAAACCCCTTCGATATCCGCTCGCATTCCGTCCCGGGCACGCGCACGCGCAGCCACTGATCTCCACCGTGTTCCCAGGTCTCATAGAAGAATCCCCGCTTGCCCCACGGCGTGCTCATCAGCCACAAATCGCCGTTCCCCACCGCCAGCATCGGCCGCAAAGCTCTGTACATCTCGTCCGATACCCGCGCCGCCTCGTCGATCACCAGCATCGAAAGCGCCGAGAAACCCCGTATTTTGGCTTCCACTTCCGGCAATCCGACGATCCGCGATCCGTTCGGCAGCAACAGCGAGATCTTGTTGTATCCATCTCCGCGTTTCCGGATATCGAGGCGCGCCAGCATCTCCCCGGCCTTTCGCATCCACTCCCCGCTCTGCCGCCCGCCGGGGCTGGCCACCACTACCAGGCTTTTCGGCACGGTGAACACCCGGTGGATCACCTTCGCCACCGATACCGTCGTCTTCCCCCACTGCCGCGTGCAGTTCAGAATCCCGCGCTTCGCCGTCGACCGCAGCACCGCCGATTGCCACTCATCCGCCTCGAACCCCAGCCGCCTCCGGGCAAACTCCACCACGCCTTCCTCCTCGCACCTGGGGCTTGCCGTTACCACCGTCCGTTTCTTCAGCTGAAAGTTCAATATCACGCCCGCTTTTACCATCGGGATGATTGAGGACGCCCGGTCGAAAGGCTTTGAAAGCCCGCAAACCAATGAAAACAGGAAATCGCGGACTGGAAAATATAGTGTGCGGCGCCGTGAATGGAATTGGTTGAACTTCAAATCGGCCACGGATAAAAACGAATGAAAGCGGATAAGCATTTGGTCCGCGTCGCCTAATGATCAGGTCGAGTGACCGGGATTTGAGGCCCGGTCACCCTCCCACACCACCGGACGTGCGGTTTTCCGCATCCGGCGGTTGAACTCAGCGGTTAATTTCCCGCAAGGTC
>Ga0207933_1000302_pt1 | contig 50884 bp, 51 predicted proteins | sample NGESurdeep092012_4_FD_184488 | JGI IMG/M metagenome (GOLD analysis project Ga0207933, IMG submission 184488) | Arctic peat soil microbial communities from Barrow, Alaska - NGEE Surface sample F53-3 deep-092012 (SPAdes) | ecosystem: Environmental > Terrestrial > Soil > Wetlands > Peat ... | reverse complement strand
CGGGTATACCGCGGAACTGGCGGGGAAAGTACTGTCTCCAGCCGGCTTCATGATGATGGCGATGATGCCCGTGGTGGGCTTCCTGTCCAGCAAGGTCGACCCGCGCAAGCTCATCGCCTTCGGCTTTATCCTGCTGACGTCGAGCCTTGTGTGGCTGGCGCATCTCAACCTCGGCCTCAGTTACGGACAGCTCGTCTTCATGCGCATGTTCCAGGCCTCGGGCCTGGCGTTCCTCTTCATCCCGATCAACATGATTTCGTACGTGGGCGTGAAGCAAAGCGAGAACAACGACGTCTCCGGCCTCACCAACCTCGCGCGCAACATTGGCGGCTCATGCGGCACTGCGTTCCTTGCGACGATGCTCACGCGCCGTATCGCGACGCATGAGTCGAACATGACGCGCAACCTCACCACCGCGAACAGCGGCTTCAACGACCGCGTGCGCGCGTTCGCCCACATGTTCAGCGCGGGAAACGGCGCGGGACCGAAAGGCGGAGGGCCTTCGCTCGGCGCGATACACGCGGCACAGGCATTCCTCTATAACCAGCTGCACCGCCAGGCCGCAACGCTGGCCTACGTCGATATCATCCAGTACATGGCGATCTTCTGCGCCTGCATGATCCCGCTGCTGGTCTTCATCCCGCGCCCACCCAAGAACGCCTCGCCCAGCGCGGGACATTAGACTACATCGGCCGGCGTGACGGCGTGAAGCGAGTGGGCAACAAACTGTAGGACAAAGGAAAACGCTGAGAGCGCAGTGGACGCGGTGTTTTCGCCACGGGATCCGTGGCGTTACCATTGCGCCCGCCGCGCTGCCCGCGTTTTCTTTCAGGTTTTAGCTGGCCTCGCCCCCCCCACCGCTCGCCTAGTCTAGACCGCGTTGAGTGTCCTTCGCAGGGTCATCGCGTTCCCCAGCGCATGATTCGACGCGGTATTGTCGAAGATCGCCCACACCTCTTTCGCCCGCTTCTCACTCTCGATGCGCTTCGCCAGCGCCCGCAGGAAATCCTCGCCATACTCGGACCAGTACTTCCGCGGCGATCCATGCAGCCTGTAGTACCGCAACCCCGCCCATCCGCCCGGCTCGCCCGCGAGCGCTGATCCCTGCGGCGGATCGGCCATCGCACGTGCAACATGGAACTCTTTCAGCAGCCGCTCGACCGTCGGCGCAAACCACGAAGCATTGCGCGCCTCAACAACAATCTGGCCCTGATGCAACTCTCGCACCGTCTCAAAAAACTCCCTTGCCGTGCCTTCATCAAATGCCAGCTTCGGAGGCAGTTGCACCAGCACCGGCCCCAGCTTCTCTCCCAGCGGCCGCACGTTGTCGAAGAAAGCTACCAACTCTGCGCCGCACCGGCGAAGCTTCGCTCCGTGCGTTACCGTCTTTGAAAGTTTTACCGCAAACCGAAAATCTTCTGGAGTAGTAGCGGCCCACCGCTCAAATGTCCGCGCCAGGTGCGGCCGATAGAACGTCGAATTAATCTCGGCGCAATTCGCCACCCCCGCGTAACGCTGCAAATGCGAGCCTTCCGCCGCAACCGCATGCGCGTGCGGCTTCGGCACCACCCAGCCAGCCGTGCCGATTCTCACCTTCGCGCCGGCGCTTCTCGCCATTCCGCTACCTTACACCGGCTGCTGCCCTTGCCTTCGATGACGGCGATTGATAGGCTGTGGCATCATCCCTACGAAGCTATTAACGACTGGCACATTCGAAGACAGCCCTTGAAAAAATTCATCGCGAGGAAAGGTTTCCCGTGTTCTCAAATCCCGAGGTGGAGTTTGGCGGCCGAGATAGATTGCTCGGCCTCGTCGAAAAGATCTATGCAACGATCGATCAGCCGGCGCTTTGGGATTCCGTGGTCAAGGAGATCTCCGAGACGCTCGAAGGCGATTCGATCATGCTGTTCGCCAATTTTCCGGATGTAAAAACTCCGATCATCCTCGCACTGGACATGGCGGAAGACGCCTCGAAAGCTTTCGCAGACTACTATGCCACCATCAATCCCCTCATGCAGCGGTGCGAACAGAACTTTCTACCTGGTACCAGTTGGTTCAGTCACCACGCTATGCAGGATGTCGATTTTGAGAAGACCGAGTTCTACAACGACTTCTTTCGGCGCCACGAGATGTATTACACGGTCGGTCTTCGCATCCCGTTCGGCGATGCGGCTGCCGGTTCTATAAGCTGCCAGCGACCCAAAGCCGCTGGAGCATTCGGCGAACAGGCCGATACCATCATCCAAACGCTGCGCCCGCACCTGCAACGCGCGTTCGCGCTGCACCACAAGATGTCTGAAATGAATTCGAAGACTCTCGGCCTGGCGGCGGCGCTCGATGCCTGCGACCAGGCCGTCTTCTGCCTGGGCCGAGACGGCCGCGTGCTTTCCGCGAACGGACGCGCCGAAGCGCTCTTGCAGCGAGCGGACGCGCTTCGCCTCCGCAACGAGAGGCTGCACGCCACGCTGCCGGAAATGGAGGGTGCGCTACAGAGTACGCTGGCGGCCGCGGTGAACGCCCTGACGTTCGAGCGCGCCGCGGCCCCGGAGCGCCGCTTCCTTCTGCTGGAGCGAAAAAGCGGAGGGCCGCCGCTACGGATAACTGCCGCGCCATTCGTCAGTGGACGCGAGACCTGGGTGAACGGCGTGGCGGCGCTGGTCTTCGTGCAGGACGCCGCGCAACCGGCAGGCTCGCGCGGCGATGCCATGCGAGTGCTTTATGGCCTGACGCCAACCGAGATTCGCGTGGCCGAACATCTATTGGCGGGTCGTGATGCGCGAGAGCTTGCAGGGCGCATGCACATTACGCTGGAGACGGCGCGGTTCCATGTGAAGCGCGTGCTCGGGAAGACGGGAACGCGCCGGCAGACGGAACTGATGCGGCTGATGCTGTCGATGCCGGGGAGATAGGCATCAGGAATGGCGAAGGCCGGCGCTGGGCCGGCCTTCGGTCAATGGATGAGCGGTGATCTCCGGAACCTGGGCGCACGGGCGAAGAAATCATCCTCCCCGTCGTCGTCAAGACCGTTTTCTGTTTCCGTCTCTTACCTCGCACGACGCCGCAGCCCGCCGATCAGACTGACGACGCCAGTTCCCAGCAAGGCAAGCGACGACGGCTCAGGTACTGGAGACGCAACCACACTGGTATCCACCTGTAGCGCCGAAAGGACATCGGACGAATTCGAGTTGGATGGATTTTCGATCCTTAGAGAATCGAGCTTGGTGCCGTTCCAACTCGCCGGGAGAACGAACGTCTGCATATCCAAGCGGACATACCCGCTGTTTCCGCTAAAGTTAGTCCACCAGGTCTGGGTAGTCACATCTCCAAGCGAGGAGTCTGTGTTATATCCTTGCAGACCGTTCGCAAAATTATTGCCGGTGTTGTTGTAGTAGTCGCGGACCGTCTGGTCACCTACTAAACCGTAGGTTGCCGTTTGATTGAGGCTGTTGGTGAAGATAAGGATCGCATCTTCTCTGCTCGACCCGAGAAATGTGTTCATCAGGCTATATACGACGCTGTCTGACGTCAACGCCACACCGCCCAGATTGAAAGTCGACGAGCTTCCCTGGACGGTCTCATAAAACCCGCCATTCCAGTCAGCGAAGGTGACGCCGGTCCCTGTGCTGCCACTTTTCGGAGCGGCGGCAATCTGGCTGCCCTGGAGGGCATTGGCCCAGTTGCCATTGTAGCCACAGCAACCGGATGTGGAGGTTGAATATGGAATCGAGATGTCGGTCACTGTTTCAGCGTGCGCGTCGGCTTGAAACAATGACGCGGAAAGAGCTATGACCGCAATCGTAGAAGTGCGAAACTTCATCTTCATGTCGTTGACCTGTCCTTATGGAATTTATTGAGAATCTGCTTCATTTAGAGCCTCGTTGAGTGGGCATGTAGGAAGGGGCAATCCGTTGCCGGAGAGAATACAGGATCAGAATCCTTCTTCCCGGCCCTGTAGCGCGTCTCCCATATGGGAGATATTCGTTTGCCTTGGCCTTGCGGTAGCGGGAACAGGTTGTCGATTAGTCTTTGCAAACCTGAGAGAAAACTGCCCTAGCTTCGCAATTTGCGGCGACCCGCGCCGAAAGCGCCGAGCAGTCCGGTGCCAAGCAGGACGAGACTGGAGGGTTCAGGGACGGGAGAGGGTCCGCCTGGAATAGAAGCATCGCCCGCCGTCCAAGTGCCAGGCTTGCTTGCGTTAAGGGCAAATACCGAAAATCCCTCACCAGAGTTGCGCAGATTTTGATCGGCAAGACTTTCGGAAGAACCCATATCCTCGCTTGAGAACCCATCGCCCATAGTCTTTATTGCGGCGGGAATTGTCGGATCCGCAGGTGTTCCTTCCGAGAGTTCAATATCCCAATCGACGATATTCCCACTGGCGTCCGTATCGATATCGAACTCGAAATCGGAGTATGCGGTGGCGTCCGTAATTGTGTGAACTCCATCAGAGAAGCTGAAGGAAGTGAACGCCACGTGCGGATAACCGAATAGTTGGGTGTAGTCCGTAGACGGATCTAATGGGCTGGCTACCACGAAGGATCCGCTGACGAAATCGGAAGTTGTGTACGTGCCGTCTGGGTAATTACTGATTACGGTAAAGTCTTTGCCAGTGTAGGTGTAGGTCGTGTCCGCGAGGGCAGCGGAGGGGATTGCGAGCAGTGCGGAAAGAAAGACGAACAGGCGGAAATGCATGGGGATTGCTCCTGGGAAAAAGGATTTGCAGGATCAGAATCCTTCTTCACAGCGTTCCAGCGCATCTCCCATATGGGAGATATCTGCTCTTAGCTCTGCTTCACCGGGAACGGGTTGCGCTCCTCGAACTGCAACTGGTGCCAGTAGGGGTAGGCGAGCGGCGCTTTGCTCGCGGCGTCGAGTTTGGCGACCTGCTCGGGCGTCAGCGTCCATCCCACGGCGCCGAGATTGGCGCGCAACTGCTTCTCGTCGCGAGCGCCGACGATCACCGTGGATATCGTCGGGCGCGAGAGCACCCACGCCAGTGCAATCTGCGGGACAGTCTTGCCGGTCTCCTTCGCCACTTCATCCAGGGCGTCGACGACCTTGTAGACGTACTCCTGGTCCGGCAGCGGCCCGGCATCGACGACAGATTTGTCCTTCAGGCGGCTGTTTTCCGGCAACGGCTGCCCACGCCGAATCTTCCCGGTCAGCCTTCCCCAACCCAGCGGCGACCACACCAGCGCGCCAACGCCCTGGTCGAGCGCCAGCGGCATCAACTCCCACTCATAATCGCGCCCAATCAGCGAGTAGTACACCTGGTGCCCAACATACTTCGCCCACCCATAACGCTCGCTCACGCTCAGCGACTTCATCAGGTGCCAGCCCGAAAAATTCGAGCACGCAATGTACCGCACCTTGCCCTCGCGCACCATCTTGTCCAGCGTGTTCAGCGTCTCCTCCACCGGCGTCGTCGCGTCGAAAGCGTGCAGGTGATACACATCGATATAGTCCGTCCCCAGCCGCTGCAGCGAGCCTTCGAGCGCCTGCGTCAGGTGATAGCGCGAGCTTCCCACATCGTTCGGCCCATCGCCCAGCCGAAACGTCGCCTTGGTCGAGATCAGCACGTCCTCGCGCTTCAAGTGCGAGATCGCCTTGCCCAGCATCGACTCGCTCGCGCCATCGGAGTACACGTCGGCGGTATCGAAAAAATTGCACCCAGCCTCCATGCAAATATCGATCAACTTCTTCGCCTCTTCCTGCGAAGTCTCGCCCCAGGCTTTGAAGAACTCGCTGCCTCCACCAAACGTCCCCGTCCCAAAGCACAACTCCGGAACCTTCAGGCCAGACCGGCCCAGCGAACGATATTCCATGTGAACCTCAGTGAGAAATGAATAGTGAATAGTGAATAAAACGCCTCACTAAGCCTTTCGTTCGATGCCGAAAGGTCATCTTCCGTCGCAACGATTCGCTTTGCCTTATCCACTATTCACTATTCACTGCGCTCGCCGCCGAAAGATCATCTAGACCAGCGCCTTTCCCGTTTCCGAACTTGAATTGTGCAGGCGGCCCGTAAGCCGAATTCTGTTCTAAGCGATCATTCCTCTAGGCGCGCCATTACTGACGCGCTCCAGCAACCTACCCGCAGGTTCCGGTTGCTGCATCCTTGCGGAGTACAGCCAAGCTCTTCACCTTGTCGCACCGAGCCGGTACGCGTTCGCAGCAGAAGAGATGCCCTGCGAATCCCTGCCTATTTGGTCTTGCTCCGTGTGGGGTTTACCATGCCGCCGGCATTACTGCCGGCGCGGTGGGCTCTTACCCCACCCTTTCACCCTTACCTCAAACCGCGTACATGGGTGCCGCTTGCGCGAGTCACCCAACAATCTGAGGCGGTTTGCTTTCTGTTGCACTGGCCGTACCTGCACCTTCAAGTGCAAGCCCCGGACGTTATCCGGCACACTGCCCTGCGGAGTTCGGACTTTCCTCCCCCACTCAACACCCCGCCTGTCTTTCGACAGAAGAGGTCCAAGTGGCAGCGATCGCCCGGCCGCCTGCATCTTCGAGTCTAGCAGCCGCAACACGTCCACCGTCCGATCTCAATTAAATTCGACACCGGTCTGCGCGGATAAGCGTGCCTTTACCTTCCGTCCGGAGACATTCTGAGTCGATGCCGCAAGATACCGGCCCCGCCAAGCAGCCCTGTGCAAAGCAGCGTCAGAGCGCTGGGCTCGGGAGTCGCCGCCACGCCTGAAGTAGACACCGTCCAAATGCCGCCGCTATTCAAGTTGTAGGCCTGTCCATTGAGATGAGTACTGGCATCTTCCTGCGTCGGTGCGGCCGCACTGCCATAGCTGACGGTGGCAATCTGATCCAAGGGCGTTTGCGAGTCCATCCACCAGCCGGTTATGACGCCGGTGTTGTCTGTCCTGAATTCGAAAATCTCCGTTGGGTAAGGGCTCTGGCTCGAACTGTCGGTAAATGTCACGCCGTCCAGGAACTGAAAGCTTGTGGGTATAACCGAATCGAAGTTAAGGTTCGCGGCCAGAGGGTTGTCGTAAACGAGGTTGATGGTGATGTGTTCTGAGGTTGTAAACGGACCGCTCGCGCTCGTGTAGGGGTTTCCAGTGTAGGTGTAGACGGTTGTGGCCATAAGCGGCAAATGCATGGTCATCAGTGCTGCCAGAAGATAGATCCAACGAAACATAACAAGCTCCTTCGGCTTTTCCAGCTCGCGAAAGTGCGGCTAACTTCATAAGCGGAATAGCGGACAAGAAAGGGACAGCCGTACGGAAAGAGCTCGGAGTAAAGTAATTCACATGCACGCTTCGTCCTCCCTCAACCGCCGCCACTTCACCCAACTTTCCGCCATGGCACTCGCCGCGACCCAACTGCCAGCACAGCCCGTCAAGCGCGTCGGCTATGCCGCCGTCGGCCTCGGCATCATCTCCGACATCTTCATGACTGCCTGCGCGCAGTCGCGGAGCGCCAAAGTCACCGGTCTGGTCACGGGACATCCCGCGGACAAGGGTACGCGCTACGCCGCGCAATACAACGTCCCGGCAAAGTCGATCTACACCTACGAGACCTTCGACCGTATCCGCGACAACCCCGACATCGACGCGGTCTACATCGGCCTGCCCAACTCCATGCACTGCGAGTACACAATCCGCGCCGCCGAAGCCGGCAAGCATGTGCTGTGCGAGAAGCCGATGGCCATCTCCTCCGCCGAGTGCCGCCGCATGATCGACGCCTGCCGCAAGGCCAACGTCAGGCTGATGATCGCCTACCGCATTCAGTACGATCCAACCTTCGCGCGCGTCGCCGAACTCATCCGCTCGGGCGCGCTCGGCCAGATACAGGCTTTCGACGGCGCGTTTCCCGGCTACGAGCCGGCCGGAGCGTGGCGCCTGAACCGCAAGCTCGCCGGCGGCGGCTCGCTGTTCGATCTCGGCATCTATCCGCTCAACACCATCCGCTTCCTTACGGGCGAGGAGCCTTCGACCTACGCCGCGATGGTTGCCACTCGCGACACCAGCGGACGCTTCGCGGAGATGGAGCAGTCGATCGCGTGGACCATGAAGTTTCCCAGCGGCATTCTGGCTTCGTGCAGCTCGTCCTACGGTCAGGACGGCGAAAACTTCCTGCGCGTCCGCGGAGACAAAGGCTGGCTGCAGGTCCAGCCCGCGTACAACTACGACGGCATCCGCCTCGTCGCCCATACGCTGCAAGGGAATATCGACGAACCCGCGATGGGCAAGAAGCCGTTCCAGTTCGTGCTCGAAGCCGACCACTTCGCAAGCTGCGTCCGCAACAACACCCAACCCCGGACCCCCGGCGAAGAAGGCCTGAAGGACCTGCTGGCGATCGAGGCAATCTATAACTCGGCGGGAACTCCAGTGGGGTAGCCCCCCGCCCCCTCCCCCCGGGTACTTTATGGCTCAAAATATTCAAACGATGCAGCTTAGGCTTTTCGAGGTACCCCACCCCTTAAACCGTTCGACCCGGCGGGAGGCCGGGTCAAGAGTTTCACTGGTTTAATTGTACCGCACGCTGTCAAGTGGGGCTTTTTGTCCGAGGCGGCGGCGGTTCACCGAACACGCTGCGGGGTGGCGGCAATTTGTCCCGATCAAGATTTCAGTCTTTTCGTTCTCTTCGGCGCGAGATAGTTGTCGGCGGAGACGACTTTCTTGCCAGTCTCTCTTTCCAACTCCAGCCGCGCGCGCCTGGCAATGCCGCCGCCGGTCCTGGCTGCCTTCGCATTCGCAGGCATCCCAGTTGCCGCATTCGTTTCAGCAACTTGCCGCGTCGAGAGTTCCGCCAGTGCTGTAAAAATCAGTTCGGCCTCGCTCATGTGGTCGCGAAGGTTTTGGTTCTTGAGGCCTTTCCGGCCTTTATGGGCCTTGACGCTCAGGCCGGTCCATTCTTCGTGAATGACGTTCGTGAGGATCGCGAACTCCTGGCCTTGCTGGATCTCGTGGTCGGCCCAATAATCCGTGAGCTTGTTGCGGGTTTCCTGACCGGTCATCCGCTGGGAAATCCACTTTGCGCTACGGCCCAATTTCTGCCACTGTTCTCGTGCCCGGGTCAACGCCAGCGAGGGATCCGCGATTTCCTGCAACCGCTCATGGCCGACTTTGGCCAGCCAGGCTTTAATGGGCTCCGCCTTTGGGCTGGGTACAGACTGGATCAGCCGCAATAGCGTCTCCGCGGCCGCGACATCCGTAAGGCGCTGCCGGCCGTCCGCTGCGGTGAGCTTCAACTGGTGACAATCTGTCACCACTTGACTCCCTTCCGCATTCAGGCGCTGCTTCAGTTTGTTCCAATACTTTCGCGCAGTGGTTGAGTCAGCCTGCTGCGTGAGAATCTGCACGATGTCCACCACGGAGAACCACCAGGTCTCCGTGGCTTCGTCGTAGTGCCGCCGAATTGGATTGTTTTCAAATAGAGTCGTCGCAGGGTGCATGGGCGTATGACTGAGAGTAATCGAAGATTCAGCGGTGCGAAATAGGTCAGATGCTCAACTTTCGTGCGGACGCGCCGCGGATTCGCCCTGCCGGGCGGCGCGCTCGTGGTTCAGCGCGAGCAGGCGGGAGAGGATTTCCTGGCCGGTGAGGGTGGACGGCCAGCCGTAAGCGGCGAAGACGGCTTCGTCGAGGGTGCGATGGGCGTTGTCCAGCCAAGTCATTTCACGGGAGGCGCGCTTGTTGTAGAGCTTGGTGAGGGTGCGGTCTTTGAGGTCGGACTCGGATGCGTTGGGTGGGTTGAGCCAGTTGTCGCGGAGGCGGACGAGTTCGCGAGCGGCGTCGGCGATGGCTTTCACGGTGGGGGAGTCGGCTTCGGTGGGTTCCTTGCCGGGAGGCCAGGGGAAGGGGAAGGTGTCGAAGGTGGAGTCAGGTGTGTAGCGAGGCCTGCTCTCCAATTGCGTTCCTCGGGTGAGCGCCCAAAGCTCGTGGATAGAAGAATGAAGGACACCGAAGAAATAATCATCTTCGCGAGCGAAGACGAAGAGCGCATGATCCGGAATTAGTTCGCTTGCAGCCCAAAGAAAGATTCGATGTTTTGCCACGCCCGGCGTAAGAATGAATCTTCTAAGGGGCTGAAGGGCGCGGCGCATGTCGCCTCTTGCTTCGCCGTGAAGCCACCACCGGCTCGAATAGGTTTCGCGCTTGTTATCTTTGCGAATTGGTTCTACGTGGTGTTTGAGATATTGAAAGGGCATTTCGTAGAGCGCGGCATCTGCTTCTGAGGTATCAGTTCCAAAGTCGATGACGAACATCCCTCTCGGGCGCCTTGCAATGTCGAGTGAATTCATCCAGGGCTTGACGACGTCGGCGTTGGGACGGCCATTTGGGTTCTCAGGCTGGGATAGCATTTTGGCCGCAGTGTCATGGTCAATATCGAATGCACCGACTTTGGTTGTTCCCATGAAACATATGCCCGCGTTCTCTTTGAGGCGGAATGCGGCTGAGGTGTTTGAGCCGGTTGTAAGGTCGGGGTTGATGAAAGGGACGGGCTGACCGTCAAGAATATAGGTCGGGCCTTCAGCCCTCTGAGCTTCAGGGGGGACGCTACCCTGGGGCTGCGCCCCAGGCTGGTATATCGTCGCGCCTTCAGCGCTTGGACCAGTGGCATCACCGTCCGCTGTGGCGCGCTCGAAGCCGACCATAGAGACGTGAACGGCTGCTTCCCTCTGAGCTTCAGGGGGGACGCTACCCTGGGGCTGCGCCCCAGGCTGGTATATCGTCGCGCCTTCAGCGCTTGGACCCGTGGCATCACCGTCCGCTGTGGTGCGCTCGAAACCAACCATAGAGACGTGAACGGCTGCTCCCTGGAGCAGCCATTTTCGGTCGCTCCATGCCCAGAAGATAACGCCGGTCTGCTGGATGCGTTCCAGGACGGCGCGGTTGGCGCCGCCGCGGATAGCCTGGGTCGCCAATAAGCCCACGCGGGTTACCAAACCGTTCTGCATTTGAGCTCTCGCCTTTTCGAACCAGTAGACGACGAGGTCCGATTCCGCTTTCACGCGACCTTTGTAGAGCGCGAAGACGTTGTCGACGTACCGATCGCCGAGTTCACGACGAAGGAGTTTGCCGCCGAGGAATGGCGGGTTGCCGACGATGTATTCCGCGGCGGGCCATTCTGGTTCGTAGGGTTTGCCTTCCGCGTCGTAGCGCATGATGGCGTCGGCGTGCTGGATGTTGTCGAGTTTTTGGAGGATGGGTTCGCGGTCGTCGATGACGCCGTGTTCGTGCTTCCATTGCAGGAAGCCGATCCAGACGACGATGCTGGCGAGTTCGTGGGCGTAGAACTCGGTCTCGATGCCGTACAACTGCGACGGCGAAACCATCTTCGGCAGCACCATCGAAATATTGTGTTCGGCGGCGAACTTCTGGGCGTCAAACCACAGGTCCAACATGCGGCGGAGGGCGAGGTAGAGAAAGTTTCCGGAGCCGCAGGCGGGGTCGAGCACGCGGACGGCGGTGAGTTCGTCGATCCACGCGGCGAGGAGCTCTTCGGCGCGCTTGTTGGAGCGGAGGAGGGAGTGTGCGGGGCGATTGGGGGTCGCCGCCCGGCCCACCTTAGCCGGCGATGAAGCCACCGGCGAAGATGGGTCACCCCGTAGTTTGTCTTCGGCGAGCTTGTTGGAGCGGAGCAGGGACGGAGCGGGACGATCGAGGGTCGCCGCCCGGCCCACCTTAGCCGGCGATGAAACCACCGGCGAAGATGGGTCACCCCCGGTGCCAGATGCCAGTTCCGATGGCGAAGATGGGTCACCCCGTAGTTTGTCTTCGGCGGCGCTGGCCGACCCCACCCTTTCCGATGAAGCCGGAAAGGATGGGCCACCCGATTCGATGGCTGCGCCGGCGGCGGATTCCAGCGCGGCAAGGACGTTCGCTTTTACTTCTGCCCAGCGCCGCTCCAGAGGCTGCATCAGCACAGGCTCGATCAGCAACAGGATGTCTTCTTTCGACGTGTAGTGGGCGCCGATAAGCGAGCGGCGCTCCTTGTTCAGCGACCGCTCGAAAAGGGTGCCGAAGATTTCCGGCGCGACGTGCGCCCAGTTGTAGTTCTTCGACACCTCGTACAGGATGCCGAGGTCGGCGGTGTCCAATTCGATGACGGAGCTGGTGTCGAAGAGGCCGCCGTTGAAGTACTTGATGGTGTGCTCGCCGAAGATGCCGTCGGGCTCGCTCATGGCCTGAAAGAGGTTCTTGAGCTTGCGCAGGAACTTGCGTGGAAGGAAGCGGTCGTCGGACTGGATGAGGGTGCGGAAGAGGTGTTTCGGCAGCAGCTCGATGGAGTCGGCGAAGAGGCAGAAAAGCAGCCGCATGAGGAAGTGCGCGATCTCTTCCCTGGTGTAGATGGGGGTGTCGGTGTGGCTGCGCTTTTCGATTTCCAAGCGCTCGGCGAGGCGGGCGAAAACCTTGGCAGCCTCCTGGGTAACGAAGGCGTCGGTGCGGTTGGGGCGGAGGGCGCCGGTGTCTCCGAAAAGCGAGCGAAGAACGGTGAGCGGCGGCAGCGGACAGGTCGCGGTGACCTGGTTGCGGTTCAGGTCGTCGAGGGTGAAGGAGTAGACGCGCTTGCTGGTGGAGGTGAAGTTGGTGTGGATTTCAAAGACGTTCATGTCGCAGACGACGAGCAGGGGAGGATTGAGGAGGTCCTCGCGATAGTCGTTGAGCTGTTTGTAGGCGGCGCGGAGGTCTTTATGCTTCTTCTTGTCGCTGCGTTTGTACTCCCAGGCGAAGTGGTCGCGGAGCCAGACGTCGGCAAACCCGTAGCCGCCGTAGACCTTGGAGACGGGCTTCTCGAAGGTATAACGTTCGCCGGTGGGATCGGCGGCGGCCGGGTGGGACTCGCCGAGCATGTCGCAGAGGTCGATGAAGTGAGATTGCGCTCCGCCCCGCTCGGACAGCGCGTTGATCTTCCAGCGGTTTACGAACTCGGCGACAGACAGCGGCATGGGCTACGGATGAGGTTAGCATTGCGGCGTCGGAAAGTGCTTCGCGGACGTGGGATGGCGATTGCCCTGTGCCTGTGCCCGCCTTCGCTTATCGAGCTTCCTGCTTCAACAACCATGTCTGGATAGCCTCGGCAATCCGCGGCAGATTCGCTTCAGCCCAGATCGTGTCATGGTCGCCGGGAAAGTCGCGCACCGTCACGCCCGATTCCGCGACCTGCGTCCAGGCAAAATAGGACTCGTGTGAGATAAGGTTCGTGTGCTCTCTCGCAATCAAATGAAGGATTGGCACGCGCGTCGGATGCAGCCGGAAAAATGGCAGATCGTACATCTTCGCGCGGGCCGCGACCCAGTTCACCAGCTTCCAATCCAACACCTTCGCATACAACGGCCTCAGCAGCAGAATGGCGTTCCACGTAACCTTTCGAATGGAGGCGATCGCATAAAATTTGGTCCGGCCCGGTTCGCCCAACTCGGACAGCACGGCTCGCAGCAGTCTCCAGTGCTCGGCTGCAAACCGCGCCTTCCACCAGAACTGCGGATATCCCGGCGCCGGCGTATCGATCAGGATGAGGGCCACCCCGCATCCATCTTTTTCCAGCAACCGCGCCGCCTCAAAGGCGATCGCGCCTCCGAAACAATATCCTCCCAGCACATACGGGCCTTCTGGACACGCAACCCGGATCGCCTGCGCAGACTCCCGGGCCGCATCCTCGATCACCGTAGCCGTCGCCCGGTGGCGCATATGCCCAGGCCGCACCATCGACACATGCCGGTCCCCGCCAAGCGCCTTCGCCAACCGCCGAAAATTTGTGCCGTCGTTCTTGTTCGGCGGAAACAGAAACAGGGGATGGAGCACTTCATCGGTCCGCGTTCCGGAAGCCCCATCACGGACCGGAATGACGATAATCTTCTCCGATGGAGAACCGCTCTTCTCCCATTCCATCAGCTCGCGAATCATCTCCGCGAGATGCGCGACCGTGGGTTCGTAGAGGAAACTCTCCGACGAAAGCACGGCCCGCACCCCCATCGTCTGCTCGATTTCGCTGAGCATCGAAACGGCCCCCATCGAATCTCCGCCCGCGCTGAAGAAGTCTTCGTCCACACGCAGATCGTGGCGCTCCAGCAGTTCACTCCATAGCGCCATCACCTTTCGTTCGATCTCGTTGAGCGGTCTGTCGGCACCATCTCCAGCCCCAACTGAAGGCGGCGGCGCCACCTTGAGGACCTGCTCGGCCAGTAAATGCCGTTGCGGTTTACCGGTACTGCCCCGCGGTATCTTTTCGACAAAGTAAATCCGGCGCGGCACCTTGAAAAGAGCAAGCCGCTCTGCCGCAAACTGCTGTAGCTCCGATTCCGTCGCAACAAAAGACGGCCGCAGAACGACTGCGCAGGCAACATCTTCTCCGAGCGACGCATGCGCCACCGCAAAGGTCGCGGCTTCCTGTACCGCGGGATGCAGCAGCACCACATCATCCACTTCGCTGGGATGGATTTTTTCGCCAGCACGGTTGATCTGCTCCTTCAGTCGTCCGGTGATGTAAAGAAACCCCTCGGCATCAAGCCGGCCGAGGTCTCCCGTGCGGAACCACCCATCCCAATACGATTTGCGATTGCCCTCAACATCGTTCAGGTATCCGGCCAGTACGTTGGCCCCGCGCAGTACGATCTCGCCTTCCTCGCCCGGGCTACCATCGCATCCTTCCGCATTCAATATCCTTATCTCCGTTCCAGTCGTCTTGCCCACGGAGTCGGTCCGTGTCGCCGCCAACTCGGCTGGCATGCTCGTCACGACGCCTGTCTCCGTCAATCCATAGCCGTTCAGCACCGGAACACCAAGCACCTTCATCACTCGTTCTGCAAGCTCTGCCGAAAGCGGCGCGCCGATAGAGCGAACGAACCGAAGACTGCCTAAAAATCGGCCGCCACCCTCCAGGACCGATGCATTGCCTTCCAGCAGGGAACAGATCGCGCGATGCATCGTCGGACCGCAGGTGTACCACGTCGGATGCAGCCGTTGTAGCCACCAGGTGAACTTCTCGCGGTCGAATCCAGACGACGCAACTGCCGATCCGCCCACCGCAAGCTGCGCCATCGCCGAGATGATCCCCTGCAAGTGAAACAATGGGGAGAGCAGCAGGACTCGGTCCTGTTCGGTCAACGCCAGCGCATGTCTCGAACTTGCGGCGCTCGCGTTCAGGTTTTCCCGGCTCAACCCAACCAGTTTCCCCTTCCCTGTCGTTGCCGAGGTCTGCAGAATCACCGCCGCGTCATACCGCCTGCCGGCGCGTCTGCCTTCCGAAACGACGCTCCAGGCTTCCGTATCCTCTTTCGCTTCAATCACGGTGAGGCCGAGCCGCCGCCCAACCTCCGCCGCTACCGTACATTCAGGCGCAACAAGCAGCGCATCCGGAGCAAGATCGGTCAGATACGTTTCCATCTCGGTCGCGGTAAATGCAGGATTGATCGGGGCACAAGCCGACATCCGGCTCACGGCAAGCAGCGTAGAAAGAAAGTGCGGCCCTTCCGGCAAAACCACCGCAACCGTCGCCCCGGGACCCACGCCTGCATCGCCCAGCCGCCGGGTAATAGCTTCCATGCGCGCCCATAGCCGGCCGTACGTCACAGGAGACCGGTTTGGGCTCAAAATGGCTTGAGAATCGGGCTTCAAACGCGAACGCAGCTCAATCTGGCCCCATATGGAGGGAGGAACTTCTGGCGCGTCAGAATCGGAACCGTCAATCATCCGTGCCTAGCATATGCTCGCTACCGCAGCTTTGGCGATGCATCCAACTGGCAGGTTGCATCACAAGGACGTTCGCAGCCGCCGGGGCCCTTTCTTGGCCTGGCTTGGAATCTTTTCTCCCCTCTCCGTCGTCTAAATAAGTGGTACACTATGTTTCGCTGGAGACGTGCGCCTTAGAGTTGCCGAAGCTTTCCCTGACGCAAGTCATATCTGCTTCCGCCCGCGCCCGCGGCAATGACCGCAACCCCCGTCCCGACGAACCCCGTCTCAACTCAGGGAGTCCCTCGCGCCCTCTACCCGCGCGCGTCCGGTTCCATGAAATTTTATCTCGCGCCGGCCTTTCGAGGCCCGCGAGACTCAGGAGCGCCCACCGTGGCTGAAGAACACGATAAGTACGAAGAAGACGTAGACCGCATCATCGACACCGGCAAGGAGAAGGGCTACCTCACCTACGGCGAAGTCAACGACCTGCTGCCCGGCGACATCACGTCGCCCGACGAGCTCGACGACCTGATGACCACCATCAACACCCAGGGCATCGACGTGCTCTCGTCGGAAGGACGCCGCGGCAAGGACGCCGAGCGCGACGCCGACTCCGAGTCCGAGCACGGCGAAGAGTCCGACGATGTCGAGCTCGACCTCTCGCCGGGCACGCTGGAAAAGACCAACGACCCCGTCCGCATGTACCTGCGCGAGATGGGCACCGTGCCGCTGCTCACGCGCGAAGGCGAAGTCGAAATCGCCAAGCGCATCGAGCGCGGGCAGATGCGCGTGATGAAGGCCATCTCGCGCTCGCCGATCGTGATTCGCGAAATTGTGGGGCTGGGTGAAGACCTCAAGCGCGGCGTCCGCAACATTAAAGAAGTGGTCATCTTCGACGAAGAAGAACTCACCGAAGAGATACTGCAGGCGCGCGTCAGGTCCACGGTCGCCAAGATCGACGAGCTGGTGAAGCACCAGAAGAAGGCCGGCGACGAGCTCGCCAAGACCAGCGAGCCCCAGGGCAAGGACCCGAAGGCGAAGCATCGCTACGAGCGCAAGCACCTGTGGCTGATGGGCCGCGAGCAGGTGTTCGTCAACCGCATCATCCGCGAGCTGAAGTACACCAACGCGGAGAAGAAGCGGCTGCTCGACAAGGTCAACAAGACGGTCGACTCCATGCGCACGCTGGAGCGCCAGATCAAGGCGCTCGACGCCAAGTTCGACGCCTCGCGCTCGGAAGAGCTGAAGAAGGAGTACAAGCGCCAGCAGAAGAACTGCCGCGTCGATCTCGAGCGCGTGGAGCAGGATTCCGGCATCGCGCTCGACGACCTGAAGCGCACGCAGCGCGAAATGGTCCAGGGCGACATGGACGCGGAGCGCGCCAAGCGCGAGCTGATCGAGGCGAATCTTCGCCTCGTCGTCTCCATCGCGAAGAAGTACACCAACCGCGGCTTGCAGTTCCTCGACCTGATCCAGGAAGGCAACATCGGCCTGATGAAGGCCGTGGACAAGTTCGAGTACCGCCGCGGCTACAAGTTCTCGACCTACGCGACGTGGTGGATCCGTCAGGCCATCACGCGCGCCATTGCTGACCAAGCGAGAACAATTCGTATTCCCGTCCACATGATCGAGACGATCAACAAGCTGATTCGCACCTCGCGCCAACTGGTGCAGGAGCTCGGCCGCGAGGCTTCGTCGGAAGAGATCGCCAAGCGCATGGACATCCCTGTCGCGAAGGTCCGCAAGGTCCTGAAGATCGCGCAGGAGCCCATCTCGCTGGAAACGCCGATCGGTGAAGAGGAAGATTCGCACCTTGGCGACTTCATCGAAGACCGCATGGCCGTCTCGCCTTCCGACGCGGTCATTTCGGTCAACCTGAAGGAGTACACGTCGCAGGTGCTGCGCACCCTGACGCCTCGCGAAGAGCGGGTGATCAAGATGCGTTTCGGCCTCGAAGACGGCTCCGAGCATACGCTGGAAGAAGTCGGCCAGTCGTTCCAGGTGACGCGCGAGCGCATCCGGCAGATCGAGGCGAAGGCGCTCCGCAAGCTGCGTCACCCCAGCCGCAGCCGCAAGCTGAAGGCGTTTGTCGACGGCGTCAAGGAAATGTAGACCGTATCAACGCATCGACGCAAAGGGCGCGCCATCACGGCGCGCCCTTTACATTTGCATTTTCCGCTTGGCTTTATAGTCGAAAAACTATAAGCTCATTCAATGAACTCGTCGCAGTCGTCGCGCCTCGCAGAGATCTTCTGGGAAGGCGACTCGTGGAAGGTCCTCAAATCCTGGCCGAAGTCCGTTCAATGGGATTTTGGAAACTCTCTCCGCGAAATGCAGCATGGACGCTCCGCAAAACTCAACGTGCGGCCGATGCAGTCGATCGGTGCAGGCGTATTTGAGTTGAAGGACTCAGATGAAAAGACCTGGTACAGGATGGTGTATCTGGCCAGAATCGAAGATGTCATATATGTCCTCGATTGCTTTGAAAAGGACACCGCGAAGACCGAACGCAAAGACATCAAAACAGCAACCGCACGACTATCTGCCGTGAAGAAGCGCATGTTGGAGGAACGTAGAAATGAAAAGCGCAAATAGTAAACCCGACCATCGCACCAAGGGAGACATCTTCGACGATCTTGGCTTCTCCGCCGAGGAAGTGCTCGAAGGCAAGATCAAGGCCGATATATGGCAGGCGCTCATCCGGCACATCGAAGCACGGTCGCTCACACAGGCCGATCTCGTTACAGCCCTCAAAGCCCATCAGCCGGATGTGAGTAACCTGCTCAACGGCAAGATTTCTAACTTCAGCGTCACGAGGCTCATCCAGTTTGCAGGGCGGCTGAATCTGCAAGCCAGCGTAAAACTTAAGGCTGCAAAGAGCGATTCTCCAACCATTCCGGCAGAACGAGCTTCGCGAAGAAAGCTTCGCATCCACGCTTAGCAAGTCCGTAAGAACGCGTGAAGCTCCGCCTCGCAGTCTTGCAAACTCTCAGTGAGCGAACGTATGCGCAACCCCGGGTACATGGCTGCCAGCTTGTTCGTCGCCAGGCCGGACCACAACGGCCTCGGGGCCGCCTGCCCCAGTTCAGCAGTCGAGACACCCTGCAAAAGCGACGTGTCCAGCCCGAACGTCTCCGCGACGCGTTGCGCAAACTCGAGGCGATCCATCAGCTCCGGTCCGGCCACATGAAAGACTCCGCGAGCACCGGCGGCGACAAGGCGCAGCGTTGTCTGCGCAAGATCGCGGTTATACGTCGGCGTCGAGATCTGGTCCTGCGGAACACGCATCGCGGTTCCGTTCGCAAGGTTCCGCATCAGGCTATAGAGGTAATTTTTGTGCCGATCATCCTGCCCATACACAACCGTTGTGCGAATTACCAGCGCATCCGGGTGCGCATCGAGCACCCCACGTTCGCCCATCAGTTTGCTTCGCCCGTACACACTCAGCGGATTGGGCGACGCATCCTCGCCATACGGCCCCGGATTTTCCCTTAGCCCATCGAAAACGTAGTCCGTCGAAAAGTAAACGAAAGGCAATCCGCGCCGCCGTGCATAAGCGGCCAGCACCGCCGGCCCATGCGCATTCACTCGAAACGCCACATCGGGCTGAGCTTCGCAACCATCGACATGGGTCAGCGCCCCCACACACAGCACCGCATCGAGAGCGTGCCCATCCAGCATCGCCGCAGCCGGCGCCTCTGCCTCAAGCTCTCCAAGATCGAGCTGCAACCAGCCGTCCCTCGCCGCGCGCGCTGTAGGAAGCACGCCACGTCCGCGCGATTCCAGCACCTTCAACATCTGCAATCCGACCTGGCCCGTAGCGCCCACGACCAGTGTCCTCGAAATAGTTTGCTCTGCTGGAGTGATGGACATCTACGAAGTATAGATGCGGCCCCGCTGTCTGCATGTCCGCTCGACCGGTGCTGTGCGTGAACGGGCGTCCGCCGGTTTCCATCGGCATCGATAAGTGCAAGTACACTGCATAAGGATGTCGGTTCCTCCGACACGAGGTCGTATCGCTATGAAGCTTCGTGGTGGCAGTCTCTTCTGGCTCCTTGCTCTGTCGCTCGGTATGGGGGCCGCGCAATCCCCGCAACACTCGGCCGGCGATTGGCCCACCTACGGCGGAGACGCGGGAGGCATGCGCTACACCACCGCGCGACAGATTACGTCGGCCAATGTTTCCACACTCACACCGGCATGGACCTTCCATACGGGTGCGATCGCGAAGCAGGGCGTCGACACGGCCAAAGCCTCCTTCGAGGCCACACCGGTCCTGTTCCGCGGGACGCTGTATGTCACCTCGCCCTTCGACCAGGTCTTCGCCGTCAACCCGTCCACCGGCGCCGGCCTCTGGCAGTTCGACCCAAACATCAAGGTCAACCCCGACACCGGGGTGCTCACCTCTCGCGGCGTAGCAGCCTGGCCCGTGGCAACCACCGGCGCGCGCGCAGCGAACACTTCCGGAGCGTGCGCCGGACGCATCTTCGTGGCGACGATGGATGCTCGCCTTATCGCGCTGGACGCCGCCACCGGCGCCCCTTGTCAGGATTTCGGAGCGGCGGGCACGATCGACCTCTCAAAGAATGTCGGCAACTTCCAAAAGAACGATCCCTACTTCTTCACCTCACCGCCGACCGTCATCGGCGACCTCGTCATCGTCGGCTCGGCGGTAGGCGACAATCAGCGCGTCGACATCGATTCCGGTGTCGTGCGCGCTTTCGACTGCCGCTCCGGCCGCCTCGTCTGGTCGTGGGACCCGATCCCCTGGGCACAACGGCAGAAGCTGCACACCGGCGCCGCCAACGCCTGGAGCGTGATCGCCGCGGACCCCGCACACAATCTGGTATTCATTCCCACCGGCGCACCCAGTCCCGACTTCTACGGCGTCACGCGCGCCGGCGACAACCGCGATGCCAACTCCGTCGTCGCGCTCGAAGCCACCACGGGCCGCCGCGTCTGGGGATTTCAGGTCGTCCACCACGATCTATGGGACTACGACGTCGCCTCCGAGCCGTTGCTGTTCACCTTTCGCGGCAAGGTCCCGGCCATCGCCATCACGACCAAGATGGGCCTCCTGTTCGTGCTCAACCGCCTCACCGGAGAGCCCCTTTATCCCATCGCAGAGCGTCCCGTGCCGGCCAGCGACATCCCCGGCGAACAGGCTTCGCCCACCCAGCCTTTCCAGGACATCGCCAGCCTCTCCCCAACCGCATTCCCTCCGGACGCCCACTTCGGGGCTTCTTCGCAGGACGATGCCTACTGCCGCCAGGCTTTCAAGGCGTTGCGTTACGACGGCATCTATACCCCGCCCACAACGCGCGGGTCGCTCATGTTTCCGGGATCGCTTGGCGGAGTCGACTGGGGAGGCGCCTCGTTCGACCCTGCCACCGGCATTCTCTACGCCAACACCAACCGCTACGCCTTCCGTGTAAGCCTGAACCCGCGCCCTAGCCCTCTCCGCGCCCGGATCACGTCCATTCTGAACCGTCACATCATCGGTGTGATCGCTTTATGCGCCATCGCAGGCATAGTGGTTGTTCTACTCGCGCTCCGATTTTTCCGCCGGGCCCCGTTACCGCGCGGAGCGGCGCTTGGGGTCAGCGTGGTGTTCCTGTTGTTCGCCTTCGCAGTTTTGCATCATCTTGTAACCTCCGCTCCGAAACCGCTCCCTGCCTCCGTGGAGCACTTCGGTCACGAAGTAAGCGCGCAGCTTGAAACGCCTTATCTGCTGGACCGCGCTCCGATCGTCGCTCCGAGCGGGATGCCCTGCACCGTTCAGCCCTGGGGAACGGTTTCGGCGGTCAACCTGGACACCGGAAAGTCCGTCTGGCAGACCCCGCTCGGCACATTGGTCGCGGGCCGGCACACTGGCACCGTCAATCTGGGTGGGACCATCGTCACGGCTTCCGGCCTGGTCTTCACCGCCGCCTCGGAGCAGCCGTTGCTGCGCGCCTTCAACGCAGCCACCGGCGAAGAGGTGTGGGACGGGGCGCTGCCGGTCCCCGCGCAGTCCACTCCGATGAGTTACACGATCGACGGCCGCCAGTTTGTCGTGATCGCAGCCGGCGGGCACGGCGCCTTCGGCACTCCGGTCTCCGATGCATTGGTAGCTTTCGCGCTGCCCAAACAGTAAGTTGCCTCGTTCCCACTCATGCGCAAACTCGCGCATAAAGGGGGCACGCAAAGTGATGCGTGGGCCACCCGCCGAAAGTAGAACATCCGTTCCGCATCCTGAAGCGTGCGTTCTCTACGCAGGAATATTTTGCTCCGAAGCCATTTAGAATGAACCTGTTGCGGACACATTGCGCCCTGGAGCCCCGGATACTAAAGCACTTAGCCCCGGGCAATAGAAATGGGGCGGGGGGATGGGACCCTACTTCGGCACCGGAGCCACATGGAATCGTAGCGTCGTATTCGTGGGCAAAGTCGCTTCGGTGCCCTTGGCTGGAGCGCTGTCGGGCAGGTCTTTATGCCCGAGCTGGCCGCGGAACGTCAGTGCGTCGGTAATCGTGGCGGCAGGGCCGACACGCACCACCTGGAGCGTGATTTCGCCACGGCTTGAGATTTTGCCCGCCGCAGCGACCGCCAGTACCGTCACTCCGACTCGGGTGCCCGCCGACAGCGTGCGCCCATCGGATGTCCGCACCGGAGCCGCAAGCGTTGCGTCCAGCATGTCGCCATTGCGGACATGCGCTGAATCGATCGCCTTCAGCAGCCGCACCGCGACCACGGCGTGGGCAGGCAGCGATACTCCATGCGGCGCCTTCGCCACTGGACTGGATTCCGTCGCCGCATCCGTCGTCGGAGGATTGGCAGGCGGGGTCGTCGGCCCGGGTGTCGAGCTATCGACGACTGGAGCGGAGGTGGTGCCCGGAGGGTTCGCCTGCGGCTGGGCCCTGGCCGTTACGCTGCCGACCGCTGCGCCGAATAGCGCGAGGCACAAAACCGAAATCGCCCCGACGATGCAGCGGTCACTCCCTGGCTTCTTTCCCTGGTGCGTCATGATCGCCTTGATTTCCCAACCCTACCGAGTCTTGCATAGGATGGGTTGAACGGTAGTGGATGTTGCCCGCGGACTCATCGCAGCCGTCATTCTGGAACACTTATGGCGATCGCAGAAGAACTCGCAACCGGAATCGCCGCCGCCGGAGCGGTCGCCGCAACCCTCGCCAACGCGGCCCTGCGGCCCGGATCGCAGGTCTTCGGGCGCACGCTGATCGCCGGCAACGATCCCCGCGAAGTCGCACTCACCTATGACGACGGCCCCAACGACGCCTGCACGGAAGCGCTGCTTGAACTGCTTGATCGCCACAGCGTGAAGGCGACTTTCTTCATGATCGGACGTTTCGTTCGCCAGCGGCCCGATATTGCGCGGCAAGTACATGCGGCAGGGCACCTCGTCGGCAACCATACGATGACGCATTTGTGGCTCGCGTGGCAGTCCGCTCGGCGAATCCGAGAGGAGTTGCACGGCTGCCAGCAGGCGCTGCAAGACGCGCTGGGCGCGCCGGTGGGCTACTTCCGTCCGCCGCACGGCGCGCGGCGTCCGGCGGTCTTCCGCACGGCTGCCGAACTCGGACTCACACTGGTCCAGTGGAACGCGATAGGCCAGGACTGGAACCCCATTTCCGCTCAGGAGATTGTAGCCAACCTCGACCGCGGCCTCACGCGCTCTCGCAATCGGCACAGAGGCGCGAACATCCTGCTCCACGACGGAAGCGACGTTGGCATGGGGGCGGACCGCAGCCAGACTCTCCGCGCAACCGGGTTGCTTCTGGAACGGTTCCGGCAGGATCACAAGCGCGTCGTCACTGTCGATGCGTGGAAGTAAAGCCTGCCTGCGGGACAAGAGGCGGGAACGGTCCGCGCGGACGTTATTGCCCCTGGGCAACGTACCCACCCCAATGGTTCCAGGGGGTCCAGTTGAGTTGCACCACTTGCTGCACGGCGCCATTGCCGTCGTATTCCTGCCGGTAGAAATCCCATTGAGCGCCGTTGCTGACGCCGGTGACGCCGCGGAAGTGTGTGCGCCACTGCGACTGGACCAGGATGTAGTGATGCGGAGGCTGGTTGTTGTGCGAGGCCGCGACCACGGAGGACAACTCTCCCTGTAGAGAGTACCGGGTCATCGTTTTGGACACGGAGATGGACGAACCCATCAGCATGCTCGCCCCTCTGTTCCATGAGTTCTGAGTGAAGGGTTGCAAGTGCACCATGGAGAACGCGCCGCCCCAGTCCAGAGCGAGAATGCTGCAACCGGTAAGGCGCACCGTGAACCAAAGGGACGCCCCCTGCCCGATGCCGAACCGGGGGATGGGCGCAACCCTTGCCGGGCCCACCATCGCGGGTCGCATCGGGGTGACAAGGGCCGGCACCTGCCGAATGAGTCCGGCCTCCTCCATGGGCAGGAACTGCTCTTCGGGAGCGGCCTTTGCTTTGTTCCCGTCTATAAGGAAACCGATGCGATCGAGGTAGGTATCGCCGCCGATGAAACCCTGCGCTGTAAGCGCGTATTGGTTGAGAAAAGCCAACGGGTTGCTCTTCAGCAGCGCCAAACCCTGGCGGGTAGTCTTCTGATCTGCCACAGCCATAAAGACCTCCGAAAAACTCTCAAGGAAATCGTTTTATCAAGCGGGGACTGCGTGGGACAAGGGACGTCGGCAAGCTGCCCGTTCGGGCATGAATCGATGGGGGCCGGGAAATGGTGCGCCCGAGAAGATTCGAACTTCTGACCTACAGCTTCGGAGGCTGCCGCTCTATCCAGCTGAGCTACGGGCGCATCTGCTTTAAGCGTAGCATAAGGCGCATGAAGACAATGTTCCGCAACACGCTGCTCTCGACCGCAGTCCTCGCGCTGTTCGGCACCACCGCCGCAGCGCATGCCCAGGCCAAGCCGATGCCATCCCCGCCAGCCACCGCAACAGCCACAGTCGGCGGCCACGCGATCACGATTAAGTACAACTCCCCCTCCATGCGCGGCCGCAAGATCATGGGCGAGCTCGTGCCCTACGGTCAGCCCTGGCGCACTGGAGCAAACCCCGCTACAACCCTCATCACGACCACCGACCTAACGATTGGCTCCATCAAGGTGCCCGCCGGAACCTATACGCTGTACACCTTACCCGCGCCGGCCGGAACGCCTTGGAAGCTCATCATCAACAAGCAAACCGGCCAGTGGGGCACCGAGTATCACGAAGATCAAGATCTGGGCCGCACCGACATGATCTCCTCGGTACTCCCTGTACCGCAGGAAGCGATGAGCATCAGCTTCGAGCGCACAGCGAAGTACTCAACATGGCTTCACATCCGGTGGGAAAACACCGATGTCAAGGTCAGTGTGCTTGATGTAAAGGAAGGCCCACGACTGGGCGGCGTCGTTACGAAGTAAAGTGCCGCAAACACAAACGCCCCGATTGGGGCGTTTGTGTTTACCACTCCTTCGCGGCAGTATCGGGCGTCAGCGGCGTGGTTGCCGCTGGCGCTTTCCAACGCAGGATGGGCTTGCGGGCTGCGGCCGTTTCGTCGAGGCGCTGGAGACGGGTGGTATGCGGCGCCGTCTGCACCAGTTCGGGGTTTTCGGCCGCTTCCTGGGCGATTTGTTTTAGAGCATCGACGAGCAGGTCGAGCTCTTCCTTCGACTCGCTTTCGGTGGGCTCGATCATCATCGCGCCGTTGACCACCAGCGGGAAGCTGACCGTATACGCGTGAAAGCCGTAGTCGATCAGCCGCTTGCCCATGTCGCCGGTTTTGACGCCGTTCTTGGCTTGCAGCTTGTCCGAGAACACAACCTCATGCAGCGACCGCGTCTTGTACGGCAGATCGAACGTGCCTTCCAGCTTGGCGCGGATATAGTTGGCATTCAGCACAGCGTCTTCGGTCGTCTGCCGCAGGCCGTCGGGGCCGTTGGCGAGGATGTAGGCCAGCGCGCGGATGAACATGCCGAAGTTGCCATACCACGCGCGCACGCGGCCCACGGATTGCGGGCGGTTGTAGTCGAGCGAGAGCGTGCCGTCGGGGTTGGTGACGACAACGGGCGTGGGGAGGAAGGGCTCGAGAATTTTTTTGCAGGCCACGGGGCCGGAGCCCGGACCGCCGCCGCCGTGGGGCGTGGAGAAGGTCTTGTGGAGGTTCAGGTGCATGACGTCAGCACCGAAGTCGCCGGGGCGCGTCTTGCCGCAGAGGGCGTTCATGTTGGCGCCATCCATGTAAAGCAGAGCGCCTTTCGCGTGCAAGATGTCGGCGATCTTGTGGATCTCGGACTCGAAGACGCCGATGGTGGAGGGGTTGGTGAGCATGAGCGCGGCGACGTCTTCGTCGACCAGCTTCTCCAACTCCGCAAGATCGACCATGCCATTGGCATTCGATTTGAGGTTGGCAATCTGATAGCCGCACATCGCCGCAGTCGCCGGATTTGTTCCATGCGCCGAGTCCGGAATCAGCACTCTCTTACGAGGGTTTCCCTGCGACTGGTGATACGCCTTCGCCAGCAGGATGCCCGTGAATTCGCCGTGCGCGCCAGCCGCGGGCTGGAGGGTGATGGTGTCCATGCCGGTGATTTCGATCAGGCAATCGGAGAGCAGCTTCATGATGCCGAGCGCGCCTTGGCTCAGGCTTTCGGGCTGATAGGGATGCGCTTCCGCCAGGCCTTCGAGGCGCGCGACCGCTTCGTTGATGCGGGCGTTGTACTTCATGGTGCAAGAGCCGAGCGGGTACATGCCGAGGTCGATGGCGTAGTTCCAGGTGCTGAGGCGCGTGAAGTGGCGGATGATTTCGATCTCGGAGAGCTCGGGCATGGCGCCGAGGTCGTCGGTGCGCGCCTGGTCGCCTAGCAGGGCGGCGGCGTCGATGGCGGGCACGTCAAGCTGCGCGAGGCGGTAGCCCTTTTTGCCGGGGGAGGATTTTTCGAAGATGAGGTCTTCGTTTTGATTGACGTGCGTGGTTACTTTGCGCGGTGTGCCGATAAATTTTTCGTCTGCCATGTCACTTCCTAAGTGGTGCGTGTTTCGTTCTTGCGTTCCGGCTGTTTGCGAATCTCGGTCCAATATTCTGCGCGAACATCCTCATCGATCTCAGCGGCTATATTTGTCGCGTAAAGCGCATCTCCACCACGCCTCTTAGGGCCGGAAACCCAGAACCATTCTCCCGTTTCTCTGCAAACATAATTTGCCTTCTTTCCATTGGCTCGCTCGAGCATCTTGTCGCCATAGGTAATGCTTTTCCCGGTCTTCGAAAACGTCACGCGGCCTATCCGGGCGGCGCCGGTAAGACCAGCAGGCCCAGACGAGATAGGACCCCATTCGGTGTGCCCAACGACTTCGCCGCCCTTGTTCTCGATGTACATGATGCGTGTCGGATGTGCCACGACTAAAACTCCTGTTCGTCCGAATCGTTACCGCTTTCGGAGTAGCTCCCGATCACCGGCCCGTCCACATCTTCACCGTGCAGCGAGAGTCCGAATGCGGTTCCATTTTCCAACTCAATCGTGAGTGACTCTTCGTCTTCAAGAAGCGCCTTTTCGACGATCTGTCCAATGTGCGCGCAGAGGGCGTTGCGGTACTCGGGCTCTCCGAACGCGACGCTGAAGTCCGCCAACAGGACATAAGGCCACGCGTAGAGGGTGAATCTCGGGCCGTCGAAGTGCAGGCGCAGGTGGTCGCCGATGAATTCGACTGCGGTGAGTTCCTGGCCTTCGATTGCGTTGATGTCCATGCGGGCCTCGGTGGTGGTTGATGTTCTTGCCTGTTCTTGCCTGTTCTTGCCGATTCTCGGCTGTTCCTGACTGTCTTGCTGTCGCCTTTGCTCGTTCTTGCTCTTGGGAGGGAGCGTGGGGCTTTAGCCCCACGAATCCGGCCCGACATCATTTGGCCTTTAGGCCCGGACTCTTCGCCGGTTCCAGCAAACGGCCCGGGGCTGAAGCCCTGGCTTAATCCATCCTGTATTCGTGGGGCTAAAGCCCCACGCTCCCTCCGAAATACAAAAGCAGATTTCTTCGCTACGCTGGGGAATGACAAACGCTACGCTGCGGAATGACAAATTTAAGGTATCGCTGTTGCTGCTGCGTCGATTTGTGCCTTGGTCGTCAGTTCCGTTGCGCACCAGAGCGTGGCGTTTTCGCCTAGTTCGGGGTACCACTTCGAGAGAGCAAGGCCTCCGATGATTTGTTTGTCGAGAAGCTTTGCGTTGAGTTCCGCGGCGGAGTCTGCGGATGTCAGGACAAACTCGTGGAAGCTTGGTGTGCCTTCAAACCTTGTTGAGGCTCCGGCGCTTTTGAGTGCCGAGCGTAGATAGGCGGCTTTGGCGAGGTTCTGCTCTGCGAGTTCGCGGAGGCCCTGTTTGCCGTATACCGTCAGGAAGATCGTCGCCATGAGGGCCATCAACGCCTGATTTGTACAGATATTTGAAGTGGCTTTCTCGCGCCGGATATGCTGCTCGCGCGTGCTCAACGTCAGCACCCATCCGCGCTTGCCATTCCGATCAAGAGTTTCGCCGACGAGGCGGCCGGGCATCTGCCGTAGAAACTTTTCTTTGCAGGCGATGACGCCGCAGTAGGGTCCGCCGAATCCGACGGCCACACCGAAGCTCTGGGCTTCGAGGGAGACAATGTCGGCCTCTGCCGGGGCTTTGACCGCGCCGAGAGAGATCGCTTCCGCGATGGAGACGATGAGCAGCGCGCCCTTTTTGTGGGCGATGTCTGCGATCGCGGCGACGTCTTCGATGGTGCCGAAGAAGTTGGGCGACTGGATGAGGACGCAGGCCGTATCGTCAGTAATCGCCGCGTCCAGCGCGGCGAGATCGACGCGGCCAGTCTCGGCGATGTAGCCGACTTCGGTTGCGGGGATGTCCTGGTGCTGCGTGGCTGTGTGGAGGACTTCGCGATACTCGGGATGGACGGTGCGTGCGACTACAGCCGCGTTGCGGCCGGTGACGCGGACAGCCATCATCACGGCTTCGGCTGCGCCGGTGGAGCCGTCGTACATGCTCGCGTTGGCGATTTCCATGCCGGTGAGTTCGCAGATCATGGTCTGGAACTCGAACATGGCTTGCAGCGTGCCCTGCGCGATTTCGGGCTGATAGGGCGTGTAGCTGGTGAGGAATTCGCCGCGCTGGACGAGGGAATCGATGATGACCGGGCGGTAGTGCCTGTACGCGCCCGCGCCGAGAAAGCTGGCGAACATCTTGCTGGCGGGCTGAGTCGCGAGTTCGGCGGCATCGCCGCTGGCGATGTTGCCGGCGAAGGCGCGGAAGCGGTCGAGGACTTCGGACTCCGAGTGCTGGCGCGGGATGTCGAGGTCGCGCGTGAGGCGGAACTCTTCGGGGATGGTGTCGAAGAGGTCTTCAATCGACGCAACGCCGATGGCTTCGAGCATTTCGGTGCGGTCGGCGGGAGATTTTGGGAGATAGCGCATGCAGGGGTTCTCGGTTCTCGGTTCTCAGTTCTCGGTTGTCAGTGGAAGTGCCGTAACGGAGAACCGACAACCGACAACGCTCTAGTGGCCGGTTTCTTCGGAGACAAACTTGTCGTAGTCGGCGGCCGATAGCAGGCCGTTCACCTCGTCGGGATTGGTCAACGTCAGCTTGATGAGCCACGTATCGTTCGCGGCGGTGTTGATGGTCTCAGGTGTTGCGTTGAGCGATTCGTTGACCGCAGTGACGGTGCCTGTGACGGGCGCGTACAAGTCGCTGACGGCCTTCACCGACTCAACCGAGCCGAAGGTTGATCCGGCTTCGATCTCCTGGCCGACCTTGGGCAGTTCGACGAAAACGATGTCGCCGAGTGAGCTTTGCGCGTAGTCGGTGATGCCGACGGTCCCGGTTTCGCCGTCGACCTGGAGCCACTCGTGCTCCTTTGTGTAGCGGTATTTTTCTGGATAAGCCATTTAGAAGTCTCCGATGAAAATTGTAGAGGAATGGGCGGCGCTGGGCTAAGACAAAGGCGCGGTAATCGGTGGCACGGCCATCTTCGGACGTTTGTAGAAGGGCGTTGGGACAACTTTCGCCTTTACCGGCTGTCCGCGAACTTCGACGGCGACTTCAGTGTCGAGCGCAGTGTACGCGACCGGTACGTAGGCCAGAGCGATGTTTTTCTTGATGAAGGGGCCGGGGGAGCCGCTGGTGACTTCGCCGATGCGCTCGCCATCGAGGGAGAGAACGGGGTAGCCGTCGCGTCCTATGCCTCGCTCGATCATCTCCAGGCCGACTAGCTTGCGGACGGGACCTCCTGCGTCCTGGATTGCCTGCAGGGCCGCTCGGCCTACGAAGTCCGTGCCTTTGTCCAGCTTGCAATAGCGGCCGAGATTGGCTTCGAAAACGTTGATGGTGTCGGAGATTTCGTGGCCGTAGAGGGCCATTGCCGACTCCAGACGCAGCGTGTTGCGCGCGCCGAGGCCGCAGGGGAGGATGCCGAACTCCGCGCCGGCTGCGAGGACTTCGCCCCAGACACGGGAGCTGGTGGGCTCGTCGGCGGGGACGTAAATTTCGAAGCCGTCTTCGCCAGTGTAGCCGGTGCGCGCGATCAGGACGTTGTGGCAGCCGCAGACCTGTCCCCAGGTAAACCAGTAGTTCTTGATCGGTGCGAGATCGACGCCGGTGAGCTTCTGCAACGTCGCCTGCGCCTTCGGCCCTTGGATCGCAAGCTGCGTGTAGTAGTCGCTGACGTCGGTAACGTGAACACCGCTCATGCCGGCAAGGACCTTACGGACCCACTGCACGTCCTTCTCTCGCGTGCCTGCGTTGATGACGATGAGGTAATCGTTCTCGCCGAGCTTGTGCAGGACAACGTCGTCGACGAACGTGCCGTTTTCGTACAGCATCGCCGAGTAGTGAGCCTGCCCGATCTGGAGCTTGCTGGCGTCGTTCATCAGGAGCCTCTGCACCGCTTCCAGTGACCGCGGCCCACGCAACTGGATGTCGCCCATGTGGGATACGTCGAACAGGCCGACGCGCTCGCGGACCGCCATGTGCTCGTCGATGAGGCCGGAGTATTGGACGGGCATGTCCCAGCCGCCGAAGTCGACCATCTTCGCCTTGTGGGAGCGGTGGGTGGCGTTCAGCGAGGTGCGGCGCAGCGAGATGGGGGTGACAAGATCGGGCATGGTTTTATCCTACCGGGTGAGATGCGGGCCGCGTGCTTACAGAAGGGCGCCGTTCACGATACAAACAGACGGATGGTTTTGTCGATTAGCGGTGTTGCCTTCGGCGCGCGCGGACGAAGCTGCTTACCGTGAAATAGCCGAACACCGCGAAGAGGACAACATAGAGGTAGAGGCGCTGCGCTGCCGGCGCGGTGGGTGGGAGGCGCACTGCCGTGTGCCATTTCCAGACCTGCTGGCCCGTGATCAGAGCGAAGAGCAGGAAAAATACTCCCGTGACTTCCAGCCAGAGGACGCTCGAAAATTTTGCAAACGGACTCCAGACGGAGCGTTTCAGGATGCGCGCCTGGTCCTTGACGAGCTTCGGATCGGGGATGTGCATCCTGCTCGCGATGGGTCGTTCGGGCGGCTTTTCGGAAGGTCTTGCGGCTGGGCGTGGGGCTGTGGTGGAAGCAGAGGGGTTTGGCGCGGCCGCAGCCTCGACCGCGCCGATCAGCGATTTTGCCGCTGCGCGAGCCCCAGTTCCAAGCGCTCGTCCGAACCGAACCCTGTCCATTGTTCCAGTGTATCGGCTGTCCGCAGTATGGCGTAGGGGTACCTTGCGAAGGGGGCGGCCCAATAAACGGGGAACGTTCCTGGTTCCCCGTGCATCCAAGCTCCCATGAAGGGCGTACAAAGCCTGGAGGGAGAATGAGGAACATGAAAAGTTTTGTCTGGATGGTTGGCGGGGCCTGTGCGGCGGTAGCGGGATTTCTGGTGTGGGGACCGAAGCGTGTGCAGCCTGTGCAGGAGCTTGCGCACCGGCTGGAAGAAGCCTGGGCGGACCACCACACCAGTGTTTAATGCGGGGTCTCGACGGTTGTGGCCCTGGAAGGGAAAGCAAGTCCCGGGGGCTAAAGCCCGCGTTTGTAAGCAGCTTTAATGTCCGGGATAAATCCCGGACCTATCTCCTAAGCAACATGGCGATTTCATGTTGCTTTCCAACTCCACCGGCCGAAGCCGGTCCTTGCTCAGAAGCAAAGGCAAGGACCAATGTCCGGGATAATGGGCTAATGTTGGCGTTTGCTGCCACGTCTGCCGGGTGCTCACGCAGTGGCGTCAATTTGAGTCCAAATCTCCAGAGGTTGGCTTGGTTTGCGCGCGCTGGAGCAGAAGCATAATCTGGACTGACCAAAGCGCGCGACGCCAGACCCGCAATTGCCGTTCCCGATGCGTTCCAGGGAAGACCCGATGCGTGGTAAAAATCAGGGGAACTCCAGCGAGCCGGGAGGTGGCATTGAAACAGCAGGTAAAAGATCTAATCCAGAAATTGGGCGAAGCGATCCACGAGTCGGTTTCCGACTCCGACCAGATTTCAGCGGTGGTTCGCGAGATTCGCGAGCAGGGCTTCGATGTGGTGCTGATGCTGGAGGCGACGATCGGCCTGAGCGAGGTCGAAGATGAGAGCGAGCCGGAGCCCGTGGAAGGCGACGCGACCGAAGATGGGCCGTTCACGCACAACGATCTGACCTTCCTGAAATCGCTTCGGATAACGACCGAAGAGCACACCAGCGCCGGTGACGCCGAAAACCCCAGCAGTTAGCCGGCTTTCCCGGCCGCCGCAATCGAAACAATGCTGTGCTAGACTCGCGTTCGTTCCACGGGCGCGAGTTTTTGCATCTCTAACAACTGTAGAAGAAGGTCGAGGGAACCCTGACCATGAGAGATACGCTGGGTGTTTTGCTCGCCGGTGGCGCCGGTGAGCGGCTGTTCCCCCTAACACGCGATCGCGCCAAGCCGGCTGTCATGTTTGCGGGACAGTACCGGATTATCGACATCACGCTCTCCAACTGCATCAACTCCGACCTGCGCCATGTGTACATCCTGACGCAGTACAAGGCGCTCTCGTTGAACCGGCACATCCGCGAAGGCTGGGGATCGGTGGTGGCCAGCGAGCTGGGCGAGTTTATCGAGATCCTGCCGCCGATGCAGCGGGTGTCGAAGAGTTGGTATCAGGGTACGGCGGACGCGGTGTTCCAGAACATTTACTCGATTGGATCGGAAGAGCCGAAGCATGTGCTGATTCTTTCCGGCGACCACATCTACAAGATGAACTACGCCCTGATGAAGCAGCAGCATTGCGAATCGGGTGCGGACGTGACGATTGCCACGCTGCCGGTCGTTCCGGAAGAAGTCTCCGCGTTCGGCGTTGTCGAGGTTGCCAAGAACGGAGAGGTCACGGGCTTTATCGAGAAGCCGAAGGAGACCAAGATCCGCTCGCCGTTCAATCCCGACATGGTCGACGTGTCGATGGGCATTTATCTGTTCAATACGGACGTGCTGATCCCGGAGTTGATGCGGGACGCTGAAGACCCGAACTCGAAGCACGATTTCGGGCACGATATTCTGCCGAAGATTCTGGGTCGAGTAAAGATGCGGGCGTACAACTTCGTCGACGAGAATAAGCAGCACGCGCTGTACTGGCGCGATGTCGGTACGCTGGAGGCCTACTACGAGGCCAACATGGACATCGCGGCGGTGGCGCCGACCTTCAACTTGTACGACAAGGCCTGGCCGATGCGCACGCGGGCGTATCAGTATCCGCCGGCGAAGTTTGTGTTTGGCGAGCCGGGACGCACGGGCATGGCGATCAACTCGATCGTCAGCGCGGGGTCGATCGTTTCGGGGTCGGTGATTCGGAACTCGGTGCTGTCGCACGATGTGCGTGTGAACAGCTACGCGGACGTCGATTCGAGCGTCATCTTCTCGCACGTCAACATCGGGCGGCACTGCCGCATTCGCCACGCCATCATCGACCGCGACTGCCATATTCCCGATGGGACCGTGATCGGATACGACCCCGCTGAGGACAAGAAGAATTACTTCGTCTCGGAGAGCGGACTGACGGTCGTCACCCGCGATTATTCGGTCTACGAAAATCCCGTTTCGCCGGATTTCCTGCAAAGCAGCGAAGGGTGGTAAGAGCAGGGGACAGTGGGTAGAGGATAGAGGATAGTGAGAAACGAGAAGGCCCGCCACGATTGTGGCGGGCCTTTCCGGTTAGGACCCAATGTCCACTTTTAAACACTATCCGCTATCCTCTACCCACTGTCCCCTCACTTCTTTCCGAAGCGATAAATGGCGCCCAACGAAACTGATACGAACTCGCGAGTCTCTGTGCCGAAGTGCTCGAAGGCCATGTCCGGCGCGATGCGGATGGCGATATTGGGCTTGTAGTTGAAGTCGATGCTGCCGCCAACTGCTCCCCAGGGTGTTGAGCCGTTGGGGTAGAGGCCGATGCCGGTGGCGGAGATAGGGCTGCCGCCGGGGTAGTTCTGGATGGCGTGGTCGAAGGTGCCGCGGCTGACTCCGGCGAGCGCGTGATAGTCGATGGCGACGTAGCGGTTCCTGGGGCCGCGCCATTGCACGCCGCCGGAGTAGATGCTCTGCATGACCAGGACGCGGTTGTAGTACGGGTTGGGGAAGGTGGGGGTTGTGCCGCCTCCCCAGCGATAGTCCGCGGCGATGCCGAGGCGGTCGCCGAGCCAGTAGGTGAACATGCCTTCGGCGCCGCCCATGTTGTAGCGCTTGGGCAGGTTCTGGCCGGCCTGGCCGTTCATGAAGTTCAATCCGCCGTAGAACTCGTACTTGTTGTCGTAGGTCGGAACGCGGCTTGGTTCGACCTTCGCGTTGGCGCTGACGTGAGGAACGCTCTGCGCGGGTGTTGCGGCCGGCGTGGGCTGCGGTGGCGCGTCCTGCGCGAACGCGGGAGTTGCGGCAAGTGCCGCGAGCAGGGCGAAGGCCGCCAATGGGAGCATCTTCGATGTGGTCTTGTGTGTTGCCGATTCCAAACTCATTGCGTGGAGCATCTTCCTCACTGCTGGCGCGGGAGCGCGTATCTGTCGTACGTTCACTCGCAGCGTTCGCCGGAGCGTTCTTCCAAGGATATAACGTATAGACGCAGCCTGGAGCGGTTGGTGCTTATCTTCGTATTTGGCATCTCATCCTTGGGCCGCAAATGCCGGGTACGCATCCGGGTACGCATCTGGGAGCGCGGCGTGCGACAATGATGAAGGCTGCGCCTTACGACTACGGAGCGCAGAAAGGACCACTGTTATGGAACTATTTCAACCCTGGCATCTGATCATCGTCGCTATTATCGCCATTATCTTCTTCGGCGGCCGCAAACTGCCCGAGCTTGGCAAGGGCCTCGGCGAAGGACTGAAGGGCTTTAAGGACGGCCTGAAAGGTATCACCGACGAGCCGAACGCCAGCACCAAAGTCGGCGAGACCGCTCATATCGTCACGCCCAAGCCTGACGAAACGCCCAAGGTGTAAAACTGCGTACGCCGAACCGAAGTGCTACTCCGCGCCGCGATGGAAGGTATGCACGAATGAAAATGAAATCCTCGTTCCTCGTAAAGCCGCACAGTAAAGTGCGGCTTTCGCGTCTTTCCACCTCGGAACATCCGGGCTTCGACGACAAGGACGCCACCGAGCCGGTGCTGACCGAACACGCCAAGCGGCTAACCGACCTTCAGGAAGTGCTCTATGCAGGACAGCAGAAGGCCGTGCTGATCGTGCTGCAAGGCATGGACACCGCGGGCAAGGACGGGACGATCCGGCACATTTTTTCGGGCATCAACCCGCAGGGTTGCCAGGTGGCGTCGTTCAAGGTGCCGACTGCGCTGGAAGCGCGGCACGACTTTCTGTGGCGCTGCCATGCGCAGGTCCCGCCGCGCGGGATGATCGGCATCTTCAACCGCTCGCATTATGAGGACGTGCTGTGGCCGCGCGTCCACGGAACGATGGGCGCGAAGGAGATGCGCAACCATCTGGACGACATCAACGAGTGGGAAGCGATGCTTTCCGACAACGGCGTTGTGGTCCTGAAGTTCTTCCTGCACATCTCGCGCGAGGAGCAGACGGCTCGCCTGCAAAGCCGCATCGACACGCCGGACAAGCACTGGAAGCTGTCGCCGGCGGACTTTGCGGAGCGGAAGTTCTGGCCGAAGTATATGAGTTGCTATGAGGAGCTGCTGTCGGCGACCAGCCATAAACACGCTCCGTGGTTCGTGATTCCGGCGGACAACAAGTGGTTCCGCGATGTGGCCATTTCCGGCATCCTGGTGGATGCAATGCAGGGGTTGAAGCTGAAGTACCCTCCGCCGGCGTTCGACCCGTCCGGCATCAAGCTGGAGGACGAGAGCGTGAAGTCGGTCGAGAAGAAGGCGAAGAAGCGCAGGAACAAGAAGGCGATCGACCTCGACGCGCAGACGACCATCCACGGCAGCACCAAGCAATAACCTGTACGACGGTGTGCGAGTGAGACAACCGCGCCCAGGCGGGGACGTCGATCGTAGCGCGGAGAGTGGCTATGCCGGCGGTGGAGGTTCCCCACTCATGCGCAAAGAACAAGAACGCGCATGAATGGGCCACCCCGGCGGTGTGGGGTGAGTGGGCCACCCGCGGCTAGTTGCCAGCTTCAAGGGCTTCGAATCCGAGACCCTCAAGTTCCGGGACACTTTGACCTGCGATACCTTGCAGATCTCCGTACATACCACCCGTCGCTTCAATCATCCGGTCAAGTTGAGCTTCGCGCTTCGCCCATTGCCTGGTGATAGCTTTCCGTTCCGCCTTGAGATCGGCCTGCATTGTTGTGTAAGTTTCGACCAGTGCCTTCACGCGCTGTCGAAACGGCAAGCTTGTTACGTACTCGTAGACCATTTCCGCTTTGTCTTTGTAGCCTTCGTTACTTCTCTTGGTTGACGCGACCTCAATCAGTAGATGGCGGAGAGAACCAGCGACCGCGATTAAGCAATCTGGTCCCGTAACCCAGACATCCTCGCGGTTGTCGAATGTCTTTAAATCCTTGGGCAGCGCATGACTCACGATTACGGCTGTATCTGCCTTCATCTCGCGCTGGTCTCTTTTCAGTTTCGTCAACCACTCATCCTTCCAAACTTTAGTTCGCTTTGACTCCCACAATAATGAGCCGCAAAGTTTTCCTTGTGCGTTATACACCTCTTGCACAATGTCGGCACCGGACTCGCCCTTCGCAATCCGTCGGAAGACATCTGAAGGGAAACGGCTGGAAAGGATGTCGGCCAACTCCCTTTCCCAAGCTTCGCCTTGAAGTTGTTGGGATCCCTGTTCAGATTTTCGTTTGAGATTCTCGATCTCAGCCTTCATGCTTTCGAGCACAATATCTTTCGAACGTACCTGCAACTTCAATTCCGTTTCCATCTCCAAACGGAGGGATTCACGCGATGTTGCGACTTCCTCATCAACTTTGTGCTGAATGGTCAGTGGCATCTGAATCTTCTCGTTTTCGAATTGTCGCTTTTCTCTGAGGAAGGCCGCTTCCGCTTGCTTGGCCGCCGTTAGTTCAGCGGTCCGTTCGCGTAAGTCTTCTTTTGCATCCTCCAATTCCTTGGCTTGTTCCGCGAGAGATCTCTCGGTTTCCTCGCTTTTGCGTTGGATTTCCTTCTTGGTTGCAGCTTCTGCGTCTAGTTTCGATTGAGATAGCTCTTCGTCCTTTTCAGCTAGTTTCTTTGCCAGATCGGCTTGATGCTCAGCTTGATACCTAACCCTCGCCTTTCGTAATTCTTCTCCTACCTTGTCTTCAATCGTCGCGGCGAGCTTTAATTTTTCGTCCTCTAACTCAGCCTTTTCCTTTCGCAACGACGAAGCGGCTTCAGTTGCATCTTTCAGCGCGTTCGTCCTGGTTTTTACAAGAGCCTCGGCGTCGCGCAGAGCTGCACTTTGAGTCGCCATCTCCGCATTGACCCGCAACCGAGCCTTCTTCTCCGCCTCAACCGTTATTTCGCTTTCTGCCGCCTTCACTCGCTGCTGAATCGTTTCGTCGAGTGCCGCTTCGGCTTTAAGTAGCGTTACCCTTCTCGCTTCCATCTCCGCTGCCTGGTCGCGCAATTCCTTATTCTTGTCAGCGAGTTTTCGCTCAAACTCTTTCTTAGACGCCTCTATCAGGGGAGCAGCCAAAGATTCGGTGACCGCGACTTTTGCTCCACATTCGCCACAAATGACTGTTAGATCTTGCATTTTCGTTACTCCACAGATCGCCTGAGTATATCCCCACTGTCCATCGCAGGTGCGCGATGCTGCGATCCAGATTACAGATTGCGGGGTGCGAGCGAGAAGCAGATCCCTCCGCTGCGCTACGGGATGACAATGTCAAAAGTGGAGGGCGGGTTGAGGCGCTACGGGCGGAATGCTGCGGGTCTCCCGGCTGCGTCCGCGAAGTGCTGCGGACTTCGGTCGAGATGACAAGGGTTGTGGCGGGGCGGCGGAAAGCGGTCGCGCAGAGCGCGATGCCCACCTTAGCCGCAAAAAGCGCGGCGAAGATGGGTCACCCCGGAGTGTAGGACTGCTAAGAGAGCACCCCACCCTTCGCAAAAGCGCGAAGGATGGGCCACCCGGTTTGTTCGACAGCGGAAGAAAGCAGGTTCCCTGCGGGAATGGAAAGCAAGAAAAGCAACGGCAAAGGCGGGGTTGTCCCGACGGTGATTGTAGTGCGCAAAGTGGCTGTGCGGGCGGTTGAGGTGGTGTGGGGTGAGGGGACACCCGCCGAATTAGTCTGCACTCATGCGAGCGGGCAGAGTATGCTTTCGCCATGCGGCGAGCCACACAAAGCTGGAGACAAGAGGACGACGGCACGGTGCCAGCGAACGCGGCGGCGAGAACGGAGGCGGGCGTCGCATGAAGAAGAGCGGGCTGCTGCTCGTCGTACTCATTGTGTCTGGCTGGAGTGCGCTGAGCGCCCAGGACCTGCCTGCAACCGGCAAGCCTATCGTTTTTGGCCGTTCTGCCGTCGCCCTTACCGGTCCATGGAAGTTCCACATCGGGGACGATCCGCAATGGGCCGATCCGAGCTATGACGATTCCGGGTGGGAGACCGTCGACCTGACGCCGCGGCCCGGCGTTGCGGACCCTTTCACCGGAGATCCCCACTACGTTCCGGGGTGGACGACGCGGGGCCACGCCGGGTATTGGGGATATGCCTGGTACCGCATCCGCGTTGCGGCGGCGGCCGGGCCCGGAGAGAAGCTGGCGGTCATGGCGGACGGTGTGGACGACGGCTACCAGGTCTTCGCGCAGGGACAGCTGCTGGGAAGCAACGGAGAGTTTCGCGCGGGGAAATATCCCGTCGTCTATTTTCCGCAGCCTGCCATGTTTGTCTTGCCGGGGGCGCCTGCTCTGTCAGCATCCGGCCCTCAGCCGCAGGTGCTGGCATTCCGGGTGTGGATGGGACCGGTGCGGCTTTCGCATCACACCTTCACGGGGGGAATGCATTATGCGCCGCTACTGGGCGAGAGCGGCGCGATCGCAGAGCAGACCCATATCGCGTGGCTGGAACTGGTGCGGCATTACGCCTTCTCCGGCCTTCTGTGCGGCGTGTTCCTTCTGTTGACGCTGGTGGCCGCGAGCCTGATTCTGTTCGACCGTTCCGATCGGGTGTACCTGTGGGTGGCGGCCGCGATCCTGCTGGCCACGATCCGCGAAATCGCATTTTCCCTCGCGAACTGGACCCACTTGGTGAGCATTCGCGAGTTTTTCATTTTCTTAGAGGGGTTCCTCCTTCCGCTGTCTATCAGTCTGTGGGCCATGGTGTGGTGGATATGGTTCCAGTTGCGCCGTCCCTCGTGGATACCTCCGGCCATAGCGGCGCTGACGGGGCTGGACATGGTTTGCGAACTCGCCGGAGAAAACGTGTTCTATGGCATCTCCCCGTCGCTTAGCCTGGTTGCTCACGCGGCATCCGGAGCCGTCAGGCTGGGGCTGGTTGCACTGCTTGTCTACATCGTCGCGCGCGGCATCCGGGAGCAGGGCAAAGAGGGTTGGCTGGTGCTTCCTGCCGCCGTCCTTATGCTGTTCGCGCAATTCCAGAGCGAGTTGATCAGCCTGCGATTGCACGGAACCTTTATCGTCTTCGGCACCATCGTCTTCTATACCGAGGCCGCCGAACTGGCCCTCGCCGCTGCCATCGCGTTGCTGCTGTTGCGCCGTCTGCTGCTCTCGTTAGGGCGACAGCGACAGATGGCGCTCGACATCAAGCAGGCACAGGAGTTGCAGCAGGTGCTGATCCCCAGGGAACGGCCCCCCATTCCCGGACTCGAGATTGAAACCGAGTATCGGCCCGCGCGCGAAGTGGGTGGAGACTTCTTTCAGATTGTGGAGCACCCCAGCGATGGAAGCGTTCTTATCGTCGCCGGAGACGTTGCGGGCAAAGGCCTGAAGGCGGGGATGATGGTGGCGCTGCTGGTGGGAGCGATCCGCACGGCAACGGATGCGAGCTTCGATCCGGGCTTCGTACTGGATGTTTTGAACCGGCGACTGCAGCGGCGGGGCGACTCCCAGGCCACATGCCTTGCGCTGCGGATTGGGAAAAATGGAGAGGCCACGCTGGCCAACGCCGGGCACCTTGCGCCCTACCTGAATGGCGAGCCCGTCGGCATGGAAGGCGCACTGCCGCTCGGGCTCATGGAAGGCGCGGAGTTCCCGGTGCGGGACTTCCAATTGGGCGAGGGTGACAGATTGGTGCTGATGTCCGACGGCATTGCGGAGGCCATGGATGAGCGCAGGGAGCTGTTCGGGTTCGAGCGCGTCGACGCCTTGCTGCGCACCGGGCCGACGGCGGCCGAAGTTGCCGAGACTGCGGAGCGGTGGGGGCAGGAGGACGACATTACTGTCCTATCGATAACGTTGACGGCCAGGATGGAGGCGGTTGTCGTGTGAGGGAGTTTGGATTGCTGCTCTGGTGGCCGTGAACGTGGCTTTACAGCATGTTCCGCGCCCAGGCCTCCAGCCACGAGTGTGTGATCGCTCTCCATGTCTCGTTGAAGTAGAGGCCCGTGGCTGACAGACCCACAGCGATGACGAGGAAGGCTGCCCATAGGAACTGTTGCATGATCCGGTTGCGTTTCCAGTCCCAGAGAAACATCAGAACGATGAGGAGCAGATTGCCGCCCTCGTAGAACAGGTAGGTGCCGAGAAAGGTAGTCGGTGGAGGCAGAAAGAGGCCCACCATCCGGGAAAAACCCGCATCGCTGATGCAGATGGTGGCCAGAATGAGCACGCGCCGGTGGGCGGCGGAGTTGCGGCGCAGGAGAACGCCCCAGGGCAGCAGCACGGCCATGCAAATGACTCCGCTGAAGGCGATGGAAAGGAACTGCGGAGGCAGAGTGCCGGGGGTCTGCAGGTTCAAAGCCTGCCAACTGAGTTCGGACCAGGGGGCGATCACAATGACGAGAGCGGCGTATCCGGCCGCAAACCAGCCGAAACGGCGATGCAAGCGGACGTTGCCCGTTTCGACCATGAGCACAAGCGCGGTGGCAGTGAGCAGCCAAAGCGTGGTGGCGATGGCATGTACGTGGACGATTTTGGGTACGGCCGGATGCTCGTGGAGGTAGTTGTGCAGATCGAACCCGAATCCGACGCCCACGAAGATCCAAAAGATGGCGAGCCAGACCAGCGCAGCCCGGCGATCTTCACGCGCGGGCCAGGACGCGGTTGTATGGATGTGCATCCGCTTTGTCCCCCTTGCCGGTCGGAAAAACATACAACACTGGGATTGATAGGACGAATCGATTCTTGCATATTGTGGGGATCGGCTGCGGGTATTCTGAGCTTCGCCCGTTCTCGATGTTCAGATCATCGAGCAAGTTCGCAAACGCGAGGCGGGCGAGGTTCCCCACTCATGCGCAAAGAACAAGAACGCGCATGAATGGGCCACCCCGGCGGTGTGGGGTGAGTGGGCCATCCGCCGCGATGGCGGCGGTGATTGCGGCGCGGAGAGTGGCTGCGCAGGCCGTTGATGGGCCGCTGGCTCTAAATCCCGCAGTCGGCTTTGTGCCAGCGCCAGAGGGCGAAGAGCCATGTGACCGTCGCGCCGAAGACCGCGCCTTCGACCGCCCCCGGGACCTGGCCCCAGGCGACGCGGCCGTCCATCAGGTACGCGATCACCATGTCCAGGGCGGAGTAGGCTCCCAGCCAGATCAGCCACAGCGGCCAGGACGGTTTGCTCTTCATGGGGCGGCGCTCCTGCCGGTTAGACGCTGGGCTGCTCTTCGCGGAGCAGGGCGAGGACGATGTAGTCGGGCGTGATGTGCTTCTGGCCGCGGCTGTCGGCCTCGGCCGCGGCCCCGGCGAGCGCGCGCCTGGCTTCGTCCGAGAGCGGCAAGTCGACCGTCAGCGAAATGCGCTCGGCGTTGAGGCCGTGGCGCATGAGGCGCTCATGGACGGCTTCGGCGGTGACGCGCGGAGCGAGGCGTCTGACCACCTTTTTGCACTCGCGCAGCAGGCCGAGCCAGAGGTGTTCCGTCTCGAGAATGGGCGAGCCGAGCCGGCTGGCCTCGTAGCAGGCGAAGAAGATGACACGGCGGGCTTCGTCGGTGTAGCGGTCGAACATGAGGGCCTTCCGCCTTCGATCAACGCGACGGAAGCCCCGTCGGCGGAGGCTGCCTGGGGGCGGAATGTCCCGAGATGGCTTTGTAGAACGCATACAGCGCAACGACGATGATGATCCAGAACACAATTTGCGCGGGTATGCTCTTCTTTTTGACGATCTTTTCGTCGAGACTTTCGTGGCTCATCGGGGAACTTCCATTCTGTTCGCGCTGTTGCCGCGACACTCCATCATCGCAGACATTGCGGGCACCAGGCGTCCCGGAATCGCTATGATGAAGGCAGATGAGAGCCCCCGACCAGCCCGCGCTCGCGCAGCTTCTTACCGAAGCGCGCAATCCTGCCACCGAGCATCTCGATGAGTTGTCGACGCTCGAAATGCTTGAAGCGATGAACGACGAGGACGCGAAGGTGGCCGTTGCGGTGCGCGCGGAGTTGCCCAGCATTGCGCTCGCGGTCGACGACATCGCCGCGCGATTTGGCCGCGGTGGGCGGCTGTTCTATATGGGCGCGGGGACCAGTGGGCGGCTCGGCGTGCTGGATGCGAGCGAGTGTCCACCGACGTTTTCCGTCCCCCCAGACCTTGTGCAGGGCATCATCGCCGGTGGCGACCGCGCGCTGCGACTCTCCAGCGAGCACTCCGAGGATTCGCGCGAAGAAGGCGCAAGCGATCTCGCCGCTGCCGGCTTCACAGAGGACGACACGCTGGTAGGAATCGCAGCCAGCGGGCGAACGCCTTATGTGCTCGGCGCGATGGATTACGCCAAGGAAGTTGGTGCGCTGGTGATCGGATTGAGCTGTGTCCCGGGGTCGGCGGTGGCGCAGTCTGCGGACATCGCGATTACGCCCGCGACCGGGCCCGAGGTGCTGACCGGAAGCACGCGGATGAAGGCGGGGACGGCAACGAAGCTCGTCCTGAATATGCTTTCGACCGGTGTGATGGTGCGCACCGGAGCGACTTACGGGAATTTGATGGTGAACGTGAAGCCGAGTAACGCCAAACTGGTCGATCGCGCGGAGAGGATCATTGCCTCAGCGACAGGATGCGACGCGGCGACGGCTGCGCGGCTGCTGGTGGAGTCTGGTGAGAGCGTGAAAACGGCGATTGTGATGGGGAAGCTGGGGCTTGGGCGGGAGGCTGCGGCGGCTAGGCTGCGTGCGGGAAGTGGTGTGCTCCGCGCGGCGCTCGGCTAACCGAACAGCGTCGGCGCGCGACGCGGCATTTCGATGCCGAGGTGCTCGTAGGCGAGGCGCGTGGCGACGCGGCCGCGGGGTGTGCGGTCGAGGAAGCCGATCTGGATCAGGAACGGCTCGTAGACTTCTTCGAGGGCGTCCTGCTCCTCGGCCAGCGCGGCGGCTAGGGTGTTGAGGCCGACTGGGCCGCCGTCGTACTTCTCGATGATCGTCCGCAAAAGCCTGCGATCAAGCTCGTCGAATCCATGTGCATCCACTTCGAGCAGCTTCAGCCCGGCCATCGCCGTTTCGCGGTCGATCTTGCCCGAGGCGCGGACTTCGGCGTAGTCGCGGACGCGGCGCAGCAGGCGGTTGGCGATGCGGGGTGTGCCGCGGGAGCGCATGGCGATTTCGGCGGCGCCGTCGCGGTCGATCGGCACGCCGAGGACCTCGGCGGAGCGCTCTACTACAAACCGGAGTTCGTCGTCGGTGTAGAACTCGAGGCGGAGAAGGATGCCGAAGCGGGAACGTAAAGGGGACGACAAAAGTCCAGGGCGAGTTGTTGCACCGACGAAGGTGAACGGCTTGATCTCGAGCGTGTGGGTGCGCGCGCTGGGGCCCTGGCCGATGATGATGTCCATCTGGTAGTCCTCGAGCGCGGTGTAGAGCTTTTCTTCGAGGACGGGTTGCAGGCGATGGATTTCGTCGAGGAACAGGACCTGCTTCTCGCGCAGGTTGGTGAGGATGGCGGTGAGGTCGCCCTGGATTTGCAGCGCGGGGCCGCTGGTTTGCTGATATCCGACGCCAAGCTCGTTCGCGATGATGGTCGCGAGCGTGGTCTTGCCCAGGCCCGGCGGCCCGAAGAGCAGCACATGGTCCAGCGCTTCACCGCGTGCTTTGGCGGCGGCGAGCGCAATGGCTAGCTGCTCCTTCGCCTTCTCCTGGCCGATGAATTCGGCGAGGCGCTTGGGGCGCAGCTTCAGCTCGACTACGTCGTCGTCGTCGACCTTGCCGGCGGAGACGAGGCGCTCGGCCTCGACGGCTTTGCGGCCGGTGTTGTTGGAGTCGAATTTCTTTTTGTTGGTGATGTCCACTAGAAATGATGGTAAACCGTCACTGGTGTACTTGGATGTTACGTGACTACACCCGCAATTAATTTGTAATGACGGTGCGTTTCCGCCCAGACGTCCCCGAGGCTCAGAGTGAAAAGAATGGGTATCGAAGGATCGTGTGAACGTCGCTCAAACAGCTTTATGTCATCGAGAGTATGCGCATAGGCATCATCCGTGAGAGGAAGCGAGTACGTGGATCCGTAGATAGAAAAGATTCCGACCATACGTTTCTTCCCATAACGATTCGGCTCCGCGTACCACGCTAGATTTTCTGGCCTCACCAACACAAGCGAGTAGATTGGCGGACGATTTGCTATTTCTGAGGCATCGACAAACCTCTCGTATCCTCGGAAGAGTTCTGGTTCTGCACTTATAGAGGCCGACAGGCCCTGAAGTGTGCTCCTTCCGACCACCGTCCATTGGCCTTCGCCCAGCAGCCAATTCTCGGGCTGCCCAAGCTTTGGTTCCGGAGAAACTAGATTCAACTCGATAACGTCAAGAACCCTCGGTTCAACGAACTTATTATCGAGCTGACGAACAAGGCACTCATGGTAATAAAGTCCTCCCCTTCCTGACTTTGAAATTGGCCGAATCCAAGTCCCAGTGACGATGTCTATGCCTGCGAAGCAATGGCCACCCTCTCTGCGAGAAAACGCGAGGCACAAGATACGTTTCAAAGGCATAATTTCTCCGGTTTGCCTACAAATGACTGATCGTTACACCACCCCATGCCTTCGCAAGATACTCCAATACCAACCTGCGGTGGCAATTATCTGCGGTATGTTCACTACAGAGGAGAGCGGTCGGCACTGTGAACATATCCCTCGACAGTTGGCTTTCGATTTGTCGTTCCTTCATCAGGTTCAGAAATTCCATTTCATATTCAGCCCAGGAACCCTTCTTTTTCTTATAGACGTCGAGCATCTCCTGCTTGGGCGCCAGCAATGGCTCATGCACGTAGTCCGCATCGCAAATCTCGCGCAGGAAAAACCGGAGGTCGTCGCGCTTTGCGAATGCGGCGAGTTGCGACGTGTTGTTCAGACGGACGTCCATCAACCGACGGATACCGGCGTTGCGAAGTGTGTTGAAAAAATCCTCCGCCGTGCGTTGCGTAAAACCGATGCTGTAGATGGTGAGATTGGCCATTAGTCGAATGCGCTCCGTGCGGCTTTTTTGCCGATGACGCCTGTCGAGCGCCAACGACTTTCATCTATTTCCGGGAACAAGGCGGGTTGCGCGCCGGGCAACTGCTTGCCGCTCTTTGCGGCGACGTCAGCATCCGTATCGATGCAGCCGTCTCCGCGAATGTGCGCGATTGTGGCCCCCCTTTCCATCAATACGCGCGAAATCAGCAGCCGCCGATGGCAGTGTGCGGGATCCTCTTCGCTGCAAAGCAGCGCAACCCTGAATTCCTGCGCTCCGCGCTCCAGGCGCACGACTGCTTCCTTGAACTCAGCCTGCTCCGCGACGCGGCTGTAGAGCACGCGGCCTTCGCCGTCGTAGCAGGACTCCTCGCGCGGACGGCCACCGACAACATCGCCCATCCAGAGATAGCGCAGGCCCGTTGCCGTGAGCGTTTCCTTCAGGCCCTCGCGGTCGAACTGGGGTGTGAACCGCGAGTAGGGGGCCGAGCGCGTGTCCACAACGACATCGATCGAATGTTGCCGCAGCAGCGCCACAAAGCGCTCCGTCGGGTGGGACGAGTGGCCAATGGTGAAGAACCGCAACGCCGCGTCTTTTGTCTCAACCGCCATGTGCGAAAAGCCTATCAGAGCGCGGCCTGCACAGGCTCATACTCAACGGCGTCATTGGCTGGCTGGTCCGAAACCGGGTTATCTGTCCCGGATTTAGAGTGAGTCGGCCGCTGACGGCTGTCTGGCCGGAGGCTGAGTCTTCACCTCATAGTGTGGGCTACAATGTAGCTCAGGAGTTTTTATGCCCGCTAACGCTGTGGTCCGTGCCCGAATCGACGAAAAAACGAAGAAGAAGGCGACGATCATCCTCAAGTCTATCGGGCTTACGCCATCAGCCGCCTTTCGGCTTCTCATGATCCGCGTCGCTGCAGAAAAGGCGCTGCCGTTCGAGCTGCGTATTCCGAATGCCGACACGGTTGAAGCCATGAAGGCCGGCCTGCGTGGTGAAGTCACCTCCGTTGGCAGCGTCGAAGAGCTCTTCAGAGAGCTAAATGCGAACGATTAGATTCACTGCGCGCTTCAAGAAAGACTTCGGTCGAGTGCAAAAGGGCTTGTCGCCAGACGTGCTTCAGGTGCAAGTGCAGTCCGTGGTGGATATGCTCCTCGTGGACACTCCCTTGCCCGCCAAGAATGGGGACCACGCTTTGCGCGGTGAGTGGACAGGTTTCCGCGATTGTCATATACGTCCCGATCTTGTCCTCATCTACCGTAAGTTCGAGCCCGACTTTCTGGAACTAACTCGCCTCGGTTCGCATAGTGAACTTTTCAAAAAGTAGTCATCGCTACGATAGTCTTAAACGTTGCGTCTGAAACAACATGGAGTGCAGATGAAGATTCTTGTAGCAATCAAGCAGGTGCCGGAGCGGGATGCGCAGGTGCGGGTTGCCGCCGACGGGCGCGGCATCGACGAGGGCGATGCGGCATGGACCATCAATGAGCCGGATGCGTATGCGCTTGAAGAGGCGTTGCAGTTGAAGGAGCGCGAGGGTGCGGGTGAGGTGGTCGTGCTGTGCGCGGGGCCGGAGCGGGCGGCGCGTACGATTCGCGAGGCGCTGGCCAAGGGCGCGGACCGGGCGATCCATATTGTGACGGCGGAGGAAGGCGCGGAGTCGCTGGCGGCTCGCGATACGCTGGGTGTTGCTGCCCTGCTGGCCGATGCGGCCAGGGCGGAGTCGCCGGATTTGATCCTGACGGGGTTGCAGTCGGATGATCTTGGCGCGGGGCAAACGGGTGTGGTGCTGGCCGAGTTGCTCGGCGTGCCGCATGCGACGCTGATTATGCAGGTTGAGCGGACGGCTTCGGGCGTCAAGGTGAAACGCGAATTGGAGGACGGGTGGTTTCAGCATGTCGAAATGCCGCTGCCCGCGCTGTTGACGATCCAGTCCGGCGGCAACCGGCTGCGCTATGCCACGCTGATGGGCATCAAGAAAGCCAGGTCGAAGGAGACGCAGACGGTTGAGGCAGGCGCGGCTACGGCGGCGGTGGCGGAGATTGTGAAGGTCTATCCGCCGGAGCGGGTGAAGCGGACCGAGATGCTGACCGGGTCGGCGGATGAGATTGCGGCGAAGATTGTGGAGAAACTGCGGGTTGAGGTGAAGGTGCTGTAGAGCAGTGGATAGAGCGTAGAGGGTAGAGCGTAGAGAGAGCGGATTGGAGTTGGGATGAGTGTCTTGGTGGTGATGGAACAGAAGAGCGGCGCGGCGGCAGACGGAAATGCTGGGTGGAACCGCATGAGTTTTGAGGCGCTGGCTGCGGGGCAAAAGCTTGCTGCCGATCTCGGTGTGGCGTGTTCGGCTGCGGTGGTGGGAACGGCGGAGAGTGTCGCGCCGCTGGCGCAGGAGCTTGCGGGTAAGAAACTGGAGACGGTGTGGGCTGCGGGACATGCGCTGCTGGCGCAATATACGGCGGACGCATGGTGCGCGGCGCTCGAACAACTGATTGCCGAAGCGAAGCCGCAGTACGTGGTCTTTCCGCATACGTATCAGGTGCGCGACTTTGGGCCGGCGCTGGCGACTCGGTTGAAGCAGGTGCTGATCAGCGACGTTACGGCGGTACACGAAGGGCCGGTATTTGTGCGGCAATGGATGCAGGGCAAGTTGAACGCCGACTATCGCCACTCGGGCGAGGGTGTGTGTTTGGTTTCGGTGCAGGCTGGGACGTTTCGTGGGGATACGGTTGAGAGCGGCTCGGCGCAGGTGAAGGAGTTTGCTCCGCGGATCGACGCGGCGCAGATTCGCACCAAGCCGGGCAAGCCGTTCCGTGAGGCCGCGCAGACGGTTGACCTGACCGCTGCGCCGCTGATCGTCAGCGTGGGCCGCGGGATTGGGGAGCAGGAGAATCTTGGCATTGTCGAAGAGCTTGCGCAGGCGCTGGGAGCGGAGATTGCGGCTTCGCGGCCGATCTGCGACAACGGCTGGCTGCCCATGGAGCGCCAGGTCGGAAGCTCGGGACAGACGGTCGCGCCGAAGCTGTATCTTGCGGTTGGGATCTCCGGCGCGATCCAGCACCTGGTCGGCATGAAGGGCGCGAAGACGGTGATCGCCATCAACAAGGACCCTGATGCGCCAATCTTCGAGATTGCGGACATTGGCGTTGTCGGCGACCTGTTCGAGATTGTGCCCGCGCTGACGAAGGCGATCAAAGGCTAAGGGACGTCGAAAAAAGAGGGCGGCGGCGCTTTTTTTGGGATGACCTATTTGGCCTTTGCGATAATTTCCGCCGGGACGACCGGCAGCGGATCATGTCCGTCGAAATGTACGGGAATGGCGGTAAGCTGCGCGAGGACAGCGGGATCAACCGCAAGGAACTCCCAGCAGGCGATATCTTTCTCCACCAGCGCGCAGCTTATTGCCGCATGGAACGTGACGCCTAACTTCTCCGACTTGGCGCTGCCGACCAGTAGCGAAGCGCCATGCTCGCCGAGTTTGTAATCCAGAGGAGTTCCCACCTGGGGCTCGCCAAGCCGTTTCAGAGACTCCGTCAAAACCTGTGTCGCAATGCTCCCCAGCTGGCTCGGCGTAGTCGACGACCCCAGGCATGTCTGATCCATCCGCATGACGCTCACCATCCGGAAATTCTCTGTTTCGTCCATAGCGAGTAGCGGAATGGACACGCATTCTGCCGCCGCCTTCTTCACACCGGTCGCCTTGTCCGTCTCCTCCTTAAGCGCTTGCTCTGCGATGTTGGTTTCGGCGTGAATACCCGCCGGTAGCGTGTAACTGAATTTCAACGGTTCGCTGCGGAACGATACAGTGTCCGCGGCGGCTACAGGTTTTGTCACCTGGATAGGAGGCGGCGACAGCGGCGAAGCGGTCTGGAGACCGAGAAGCAAGAACATGGCTGTGACAGGCATTTGCGGATGGTATCACCCCAGCTTCCGCGAGGCGAACCGCGTGCCTTGTAGCATGGGATGCACATGTTTTCGCGCATTCCAAAATCCACGCTGGTGCCGCTGGCGTTCGCGTCCGTTTATTTGTTCTGGGGCTCGACGTACGCGGGAATCCACATCGCCGGCGAGCACTTGTCGGCGCCGGTGGTGTCGGCGGCGCGGTGTTGCTTTGCGGCGGTGATGATCGCGGGGCTGGCGTGGGCACGTGGCAAAAGTCTGCGCGCTGCGCCGGGGGAACTCTGGCGGCTGGCGCTGATCGGCGTGCTCTTCATGTCGGCCAACAATATGGCGCTGACGTGGGCGGAGCAGATGGTGCCATCCGGGTTCGCGTCGCTGGTGGTTTCAACCATGCCGATCATGATTGCGCTGATGGAATCGGTACTGCCTGACGGCGAGCGCCTGAACCACCGCGGATGGGCGGGAACGCTGCTCGGCGCCGCCGGGATGTGCGTGCTGGTGTGGCCGTCGATTCATCACCAAGAAGCGCTCCCAAGCGGCTCGCGCCCGGTGTTGGGAGTTATCGTTCTACTCTTTGCCGCGTTCAGTTTTGGAGTGGGTTCGGTGCTGTCGCGGCGCTTCCGGTTCAAAACGGACACGTTTGTCGCCACCGGCTGGCAGTTGGGATTTGCGGGAGTCTTCAACACTGTTTTCGCGGTTTTTGCCGGCGGCTTTCGGCACTCCACCTGGACCGGCAGCGGGACCGCTGCGGTGGCCTACCTCGCGGTGTTCGGTTCTCTGTTTGGACTGGTGGCGTTCACTTACCTGCTGAAGAATGTCGCGGTAACGAAGATTGCGCCGTATGCGTTTGTGAACCCGCTGATCGCCGTGCTGATTGGCGCGTTGTTGCTGCACGAGCGCCTGGCGCCGGCGGAGTTCGCGGGGATGGCGATCATCGTTTGCGGCGTGGCGATGGTGGTGTTCAGCCGCACGGTGCGGGCGAAGCGAGAGATCGTTGGGACGGCGGGGAACGCAGTCGAGTAGGGCGTGGCGATACACTGAGCCACATGCGTTTTCTCTTCCCTTTTTCTCTGCTAGGCGTTGGGCTGCTTCTTGCGGCTTTTTCCTGGCGACTGAGTGAACGATACAACGCGTGGACAACACGTGGACGTAAACGAAACCGTCGGTTTCCCCCGCCACCAACAGCCGAAATGCGAGCGATTAACACACGCATCATGTCGCGGATCATTCGGACCTTCGGCGTTTGTCTTATTGCGCTATCGGTCTTCGTGCTGCTGGTGGGACTCGTGAGTCATTGAGAGATTAAGGCGGATTCCTCATCGCTGTAGAGTTCCGCCCCATGCCAGGGCTAAACAGGCTGCGGAAAAACTCATCTGTCTTTTGTTGGGTTAATTTTCTTCCACATGGAATTAGTTTATGAAGGTTG